>Ga0187805_10000774_pt1 | contig 11040 bp, 11 predicted proteins | sample NC_wetland_sal_i_6_FD_132965 | JGI IMG/M metagenome (GOLD analysis project Ga0187805, IMG submission 132965) | Wetland sediment microbial communities from Neuse River Estuary, North Carolina, USA - Control_5 | ecosystem: Environmental > Aquatic > Freshwater > Wetlands > Sediment | place: USA... | reverse complement strand
GCTCGGGGCCGGCGCGGGGAACGCGCCGACCGAGGTGCTCGTGGCGACGTTCGAGCGACTGGGCATCCCGACCGGGATCGACGTCAACGGCGCGCTCGCGGCAGCGCAGGAGGTGCTCCGGCCGACGCTGCCCCGGCTGCCCAGCGCGGACAGGTCAGCGATCGTGCAGGGCTACGCCGGCGTGTACGGCAGCTTCCTGCTGCACGCCGAGCGGGCGGCGCAGCGCTACGGCGTGCCCGCGCACGAGATCCTGCACGAGGTCGGCGCGGCCGGATACGTCGGCGGCCAGGAAGACATGATCATCGACATTGCCATCCGGCTCGCTCATAGGCGGGCGAGCGCGGCGGCAGGCTAGCTCCTGTCAGCTGGGACCGGCACATAAAACGGCGGGTGCCGGACCGGTCGGGCCGGCCCGGCACCCGCCGGTCAGATGGTTAGTGCCCGGACACCTCGAGCACGTAGGTGCCCCAGTTGTCGATCGGGTTCTGGTCGGCGGCCGGCGGGATGTACTCGGTCGCGAGCCAGATATTCCCGTTCGGGTCGGTGGCGACGAACGAGTAGTCGCCCCAGCGTGCCTCGTTGAACAGCACGTCCGAGAAGCTCAGGTGCGGTCCCGCGCCAGCGGCGACAGTCGTGATCTTGCCGGAGCCGAGCGTCGTGTAGGCGGCGCTCGGGTTGATGGTGCTGCTGGTGACCGTGAACACCACGTCAGCTGGCCCGAACCGCTGTGGCTGGATGGCCGGGTACAGCAGGTTGGCGCCCTTGGCGACGACGTAGCCCTGGCTGGTGACCCGGGCGCTGAGCGGGTTGACCTCGAACCACGCCGCGGCGTCGTTCGTGCTGCCCCTGGCGGTCACGGCGGCGTCCAGCGCCGTCCACAGCTCCACCTGGCCGCCCGACCCGGTCACCTCGACCGGGCCGCTCATCCGGCTGTCGTCCGGGTTGAGCGCGGTCTCCGACGTGACGGGCACACCGTCGACCATGGTCACCGAGCCGTCACCAGTGCTCGTGGCCGGAACCGGGAACGCGTACGGCTCGCTCGCCGCGACTCGGCCGATCAAGATCGGGGAGCCGTGTCCTCTCGTCACCGACGCAGTGTTCAGCAGCAGCCACGACCCGATGGTCGTGCCGACCGGGTTGTTATTGCCGTTGGCCAGGAACGGGACGGAGTTGACGAAGTAGCCTATGCCGCTGCCGGTGTTGATCGCCGGGTCGAGCCCGACCACGGGGTCGCCCGCCAGCGAGACCGGGCCAAGCACCGAGTCGCTGACCGTCGTGTCCTCGTTGACCAGCTGAGACTTGGAGATGACCAGGGCGATCGCGCCTTCGTAGTTGGACTCCGTCGGCCCGCAGTACTCGTCGGTCGAGATGATCAGGGCGTCATTGTCGAAACCAGTCTTCGGCTGGTCGCCGAAGCAGTCGCCCGCGCTCGGGCCGCCGAGCGACGTGTCGAACTGGTAGGCGGCGACGCCGTGGGAGTTCATCACGACGACGTCGGCGGTGGTGTTGTTGAGGTCGGAAGCCGGCCCGGTTGCGACCGGGAAGCCGATCTCGGTGAAGTAGAAGCTGTTCGTCGACGCGTCGTACAGGCACCGCACGTCACCCTCGGCGAACGGGTCCTGGAACAAGGTCGCGAGGCTGACGTCCGGCCGCAGTGTGGTGCCGGTAGGTGACGTCTCGCGCGCGGTCGAGTTGATAGGCTCCCAGACCGCCTTCGGGCTGCCCGTGAGCGTGGCGTCGTACCCGACACACAGGCCCTGATCGGGCGGGGTATCCGTAAAGCCGGCCACGTTGTTCGAGTCGAGGCTGCTCAATCCGTTGAACTGGCTGATGACCGGGCTGTTGCCGGAATTGAGGCCCGCCGTGCCGGTAACCGCGGAGTTCGCGGCCACGCCGGGCGCGGTTGCGCTTGCGTCGGCGGCCGGATCGGATCCGTTCGGAGACCGCACTGGGGCGAACGTCTGTGGCCCGAGGTTGCGGAAGGCAGAGGCCCTGATCGGTAGGGCTGAGACACTGGTGGCCTGCGTCAGCCGGGCAGCCGAGCCCGCCGTCCCCTGGTAGGTGGCGTTATCGGTGCTGGTGCTGGCCAGCGCTGCGGTCGAGCTGACCGCCGGCAGCACGGCGAGGTAGCACAGGGCTCCCGCTGCGGCCGTAGCCGCTAGTACGGGGACACGTTTCATAAGCCGGATCTCCTCCTGCTGGGATGCGTCGCGAGCGGTTCGCGCACCGCTGCCCGGAAACTTATTGCACAACAGGAGTTGAGGTGCTGAAATGACACACTTCAGCTAGCGATTCAACGAAATTCTGACGATGTCGCGTATAGCAAAGCCGAAGTCGGCGGGCCGCCTCGCTATGTGGGCGCTGACAGCTGGGAGGTACGCCTGGCAACCACAGGTCACACGGCGATCGTGACGGGCGCCAATCATGGCATCGGGGCGGCCACGGCCGGGGCTTTGGCGCGGCGCGGCTGCGCCGCGCTGTGCACGTTCCTGCGAGTCGAGGACCGAGTCGACCCCGGTATCCCGCAGGCGTACCGCGACGCGCGGACGCGCGACGCCGAGTGGGTCGTGGCCGGCATCCGCGCCGAGGGCGGCCAGGCCGTGGCGGTGGAGGCAGACCTGTCGGATCCCGCCACACCCGCGATGCTGTTCGACGCCGCCGAGGAACGACTCGGGCCGGTCGACATCCTGGTCAATAACGCGACCGGCTGGCTGGCCGACACCTTCACCCGCGCGGCGGGGGACCGTCTCGGCCGGTCGCTCCAGCCAGTGACCGCGGCGACGTGGCGGCAGCAGTTCAGCGTCGACGCGATGGCGGCAGCCATGCTCATCGCGGAGCTGGCGCGGCGGCACGTCGCGCGCGGCGCGGTCTGGGGCCGGATCATCGGGCTCACATCGGCCGGCGAGCTCGGCTTCCCGGAGGAGGTTTCCTACGGCGCCGCTAAGGCAGCGCAGACGAGCTACACGATGTCAGCCGCCGTGGAACTAGCGCCGTTCGGGATCACCGCGAACATGGTCCACCCGCCGGTCACCGACACGGGCTGGGTCACCGACGCGGTACGGCAGGCGGTCGCGGACAGCCCGAGGATGGTGCACATCGCTGACCCGGCGGAGGTCGCTGCGGTCATCGCCTATCTAGCCTCAGACGAGGCGGCGCTGATCACCGGCAACGTGATCACGCTGCGCTGAGCCGTCAAGCTCCCGGCCGACCACAGTCTGGACCGGGCGCGGCGCTGGCGCGGCCCTCGATCGGGCGGGCCGTCAGCCGGCCCGCGTTACTCCTCCTCGTGCCCGAAGGCGTCGCGGAGCTTTGCCTCCTGCTCGGCGGACAGGTTGGTGCTGATCAGTTGGGCGTTGGCGCCCTTGAACTCGGCGGCGACGCGGTCGATCACGGCGTCCGAGCTGAGCAGGAACAGCGCTGACGTGCCCGGGGTCACCTGCTGACGGACGCTGTTGATGAACTCGTCGCTGATCCCGACGTCAGCAAGCGAGCCGAACAGCGCTCCGGTGGCCGCGCCGATGGCTAGGCCGAGGATCGGCACGAAGAAGATGAGGCCGAACAGAAACCCCCAGAAGCCGCCGCCGAGCGCCCCGGCCTTCTTGGCGGAGTGCAGCTCGTGGGTCTTCGGCTTGCTGCGCCCTGGCTCCCAGCTGACCACGGCCGCGTCCTGTACCTGGATGAGGGCTTCGCTCTGCAGCTTCTCCAGGGTGGCTAGGGCGTCGTCGGCCCCGTAGGGGTCAGCGAACTTCCAGGCAGTCAGAGTTGCCATGCGTGATCTCCGATCGCGTCCTGAGCCCAGCGGCATGCCACCTGGGCTGCGTGGCTGGCTACCACGATCTGGCGGGTGCTGACGCAGTGTCATCACCCACCGGGGGTGAACGCCTGAGTAACCGCGCCTGCGGCGCCGCCGCGACGGGTGCGCAACCAGGCGCGGGGCGCCGGCCTCGATGCTTGTCATCCCGCGCGGGTGATGCGCCTAGCCGCCGACAAGGGGATGTTTGCCCATAGCGGGCGGGGACTCCGGCCAGGCGGCAGGCGCCAGCGCGCAGCGCCCGAAGGAGGCGACAGTGGACCGCTACCCGAACATTCGCGATCACGGGCTCATCGGTGACCTGCAGAAGGCAGCGCTGGTGGCGACCGACGGCACGGTCGACTTCTTCTGCTGCCCGCGATTCGACTCGCCCAGCATCTTCGCGTCGCTGCTGGATGCGGATAAAGGTTGGCTACTTCCGAATCCGCCCTGCTAACAGCGACTACGTGACCCGGCAGCTGTACTTTCCGGAGACGGCCATGCTGATCACGAGGTTCATGACCGCTGACGGCGTCGGCGAGGTGCTGGACTTCATGCCGGTCATCCAGAACGCAAGCCGACCGACAGGCACCGGCTGGTCCGCAGGCTGCGGGTTGCACGCGGCACCATGCACTTCGTCATGGACGTGCAGCCACGGTTCGACTACGGCCGGGCCAAGCACACCATCGAGCCAGCACCTCGGCCTGTATTCCGAGGAGATCGGGCAGACCGGCGAGCAGCTCGGCAACTTCCCGCAGGCATTCACGCACCTGTCGCTGATCAACGCGGCGATCAGCCTCAACGAGAGGCTTGACCGGACCATGCGGCACGAGTCGGCGCTCGCGGCGGTGGTCGGCTAGCTCCCGCCGCGGTCGGCTAGCACCCGCCGCGCCCGCACTTGCCTCGCGCGCCACCAGGCGTGGGCATGGCCATCAGGCCAGCCGCGGCTGATTTAGTGGCGGGCTGCGGCCGGACGCTGCGGCGCAACGGGCCGGCCGTTCCCGTTGGCGGCCTCGGCCTGCTGGCGCGGCAGAAAGACAGCCAAGGCCAGCCCGATCAAGGCGATCACGGCGAGCACGGTAAGGGCCAGGGCGTACGACCGTCCCCCGGCCAGGCTGGCGGCCGCGACCAGGACCGACCCGACGAGGGCCGTGCCGAACGACGAGCCCAAGTTCGAAACGCTGCGGGAAACCCCGGAGATGTCGCCCTGGTCGGCGTCGGGGAAGCTCGACTGAACCACGTTGACGGACGACGTGAGCATGATCCCGGCCCCGGCGCCGAAAAGCAACAGGCCGGGTATCCAGCTGAAGACGCCGGTGTCGGCGCGCACCACCGCCAGTAGCAGTCCAGTGCCGATCACGCTGAGCGCGAAGCCGACGATGATCAGCGACCGTTGGGAGTGCCGCTTGGCGAACCGGTCGGCGCCCGCGGACGTGGCGAGGATGCCGATCGTGGCCGGCGTGAGCATCAGGCCGGTCTGGATGGCGCTGTAGTGCTTGACCTCCTGGAGATAGACCGACACCACGAAGAAACTGCCCTGCAGGATCAGCCACTGGATGAGCTGGGTGCCGAGTCCCAGGTTGGACGCGCGGTTCCGGAACAAGCGCAGGTGCAGTAGCACATCTTTGCCCTTCCGCTCGGCGGACCGGATGTGCAGGAAGAACCAGAGCAGGAACAGGGCGCCGATCAGGACGAGTATCCACACCGGCGAGATGCTGCCCTTGGGTATGACGACCGTGCCGCCGATGGTGAGGTCCTGTCGCGACACCAGGAAGCCGTAGGTCCTGGACTGCAGCACCCCGAGCACTATGAACACCAGCCCGGCCGCGGAAAGGACAGCCCCGGTCAAGTCGAAACGCGGCTTAGGCCCGCGCCGGGCAGGCTCGGCGATGCGGCGAGCCAGCACAACGATCCAGCAGACGACGAGGACCTGCAGGCCGAATGACGCCCGCCAGCTGACGGCGCTCGTGATCGTGCCACCGATAAGGGGGCCGGCGGCGGCTCCCAGGCCGCCGGCGCCGCTTACCACGCCGAAGTACCTGGCCCGGGACTTGATGTCCGGGAACGCCACCGTGATCAGGATGTAGATCGGCGGGATCATCAGCGCGGATCCGATGCCCTCCAGCAGCGAGTACCCGACGATCAGCACGGCGATTCCCTGGGCGACGAGGGCCAGCAGCGCTCCCAGTCCGTAGACGGTCAGGCCCCAGATGAAGCAGCGCTTACGCCCCCAGATGTCGGTGAGCTTGCTGCCGGGGATCATCAGCGCCGCCATGGTCAGCGTGAATAGCGTGATCGCCGTCTGCACGCCGAAGACCGTTGTGCCCAGGTCCGTGGCGATGGCGCTGATCGCCACGTTCATGTTGGTGGCTGCGTAGCTGGCGATGAACTGGGCCAGCGCGAGCGGCAGAATCATGCCCCCCGCCTGGCGGGCGGCGGTGCCCGCGTTGGTCTGCCCCGCCACGTCAGCCCGGCGCGCGTCCGCAGGTCATGCCCTGAGCCTGCCCGGCCCGGTCAGGGCGGACATCACTCCGGACGGGTGATCACTGTCGCGGCCGTGCTGGCCCGCCAGATCTCATCAGCAGTACGACTGGCCGATCCGCCGTCACCGGACGGGAACGGGCAGGTCGTGCACTCGCACGTGCGCGGTGCCACGGCGGTAGGTTCCGGGCGACACGCCGAACTCCCGCTTGAAGGCCTTCGACAGGGCCGCGCTGCTGGCGTAGCCGGTCCGGCCGGCGATGGCCTCGATGCTCAGACCGTCGCTGGACAGGTACTTCGCTGCCCGCTGCAGCCGGATCCTGGTCAGGTGGCGCATCGGGCTGTCGCCGGTTGCTGCCCGGAATCTCGCGGCCAGCAACGAGCGGGACAGCCCGACCTCCCGGGCCAGCAGCTGCAGCGTCCACGGCCGGTCCGGGTGCTGGGTTAGCAGCTGCGCGGCGCGTGCAACCTGGGCGTCAGGCACGCCGGCCAGCAGGCCATCGGCTGCCGCGCTGGTCAGGTACGTCCGCAGTGCCTCTCCGAGCAGGACGTCCGCCAGTTTGGCGAAGATCGCCTGGGCGCCGGGCGCCGCCCTATCTGCCTCGTAGCGAAGCAGCGTCACGAGCGGTTCTAGCCATCCTCTGACACTCAGGAAGTCGAGCCGGATGACGGCCGGAAGACGGGCCAGCAGCTGCGACGCCGAAGAGTCACTCACACCGAACCCGCCACAGAGCAATCTGGTGGAGGATCCCACGCCGCCGTAGCGCAGCCGGGCACCGTCATCGAGCGGGTGCGCGGCCAGGACGGCGTCCAGCCCGAGCACCGATGAGCCTGGCTCATCCCGGAGCACGTGGCCGGTCCCTCGCGGCAAGATAGCAAGGTCACCGTCGGTCAGCAGGATCGGCTCGTGACGGTCAGGCTCGAGCCAGCAGGTGCCCGTCAGCACCAGGTGGAACTTGGCTACCTGGGTGCTATCGACGCGGAAGCCCCACGGCGCCCTCAGATCGGAAAGGCAGTAGACGCTGCTCTGAACTCTGATCGCATTGAGCACGTCGGCGACGGCGTCGTTTGCATCGGCGGCGAGCAGGTCCATACTCACGCTCCGGACGACTGGACAAGGTCATTGTCCTGCCGAACATAGCCAGCACGCCTGCCGCCGGCAATATTGCCAGGTGCCTGCGGGCTCAGGCTCGGCTGCCCGCACGTAGCTCGGGCCGCACGCGCACGATGTCGGGCTTAACGACTAATAGGAGTAGCTATGCCTACGTTTCTCATTACCTATCACGGGGCAATGGAAATGCCGCCGAGTCCTGAGGCGCGCGAGCAGATGATGTCGGCGTTCATGTCATGGGCAGGCAGCGTCGGCGATGGCATGGTCGACCCGGGCTCACCGCTCGGACCGTCAAAGGTCGTCACGAGCGCAGGCGCTGAGGACGGCAAGGTGGAAAGCGAGATCGACGGCTACACCATCATCAAGGCGGACAGCCTCGATGACGCCGTCGCGGCGGTCCGCAGCCACCCCTTCCTCAGCCGCGGTGGCACGCTCCAGGTGAGCGAGGCAGTCGCGCCATAGCAAAACGGCCCCTCAAGCAGCGGGGTCGTCGGTCTCGGGCTCTGCGGTTATTAGTCGGGCACGCCAGTGCCGTCTGTACAAGACTTGAGCATGCACTGCTCGATTTCCGTGGAGGTGCGGCTGAGCCGCGACACAGGCCCGGATATGACGACCGGTCCTGCGAAGTGACCTCGAGCGTGCCGCCTACGGCAGTCCGTGGCGCTCGACGAGGCGCCCGCACGGCTGTCCGGATCACCTGCGGGATCGTGGCCGTTCTGGTAGTCGTCGCGGCTGCACTTGCCTTCATGTATCGGATCACCTATAACGTGTGGCCGGGCCAGGCGGCGTCTGGTCGCGTGCACTGGTGCGGCCGGGACTATGAGAACTTCGGCGGCCCCCCGCTCACGTGGTCGCAGGTTTCCTCACAGCTGCGGTTGCCCGTCCGATCGGTGGGCAAGTACCCGCCACTGAGCTGGTCAGGTCAGGAGCTGTTCGCCGCCACAACCCCGCTGGCGCAACGGGACTCGGTCAGTCCGCCCCTGCCGTGCGCGGTGATCGTCTACCTTCGCACAGCATCAGACCGGTACCAGCCCTACACGCTCGAGGGCGGCCCGTAATAAGTCATTGACCGATCGAACACAGTAGCGAATGATGGACCGGTGGCGAGCGATGCACCGTACGCCCCGCCCATCGTCGCGCTGAGCGACACAACCGTCGGGCACCTCCTGGCCTGGGAACTCATGGAGATCGACGGCACGTGGCGCGCGTGGGTCTCATGGGTCCAGCAGTCTGGCGGGCGACCGATCCACAAGGTCGTTAGCGTCCGCGCGTCGGGGCTTCGACCTCTCGAAGAGCCCGAGTCGTACGAGCGCGTGCCTCGCTGGGTGCGCGGACGCGACGGGGTGATCCGCCCCTGGAGCGGCGAGATCTCCTGACGTCCGATCCGGCCGCGGGTACGTGCTCCAGAGGGATCTGGGAGAAACGTTGCCTCGGACGCATCCACCGCAAGCGGCTGGAGCGGTTGGATGGCCATGCCGTAGCCGAGGCTGCAGGTCGCAGAACACGGCGGATTTGGACTCTCACCGCCCCGGCGAGAACGCCCGTTCGCGAGGGAAAGGCCAGTTACAAGATCGCGACTGGCCTCTGACCTGGGTGGAGCTGAGGGGATTTGAACCCCTGACCCCCTCGATGCGAACTCTATTCGCGACAGTCGATGGTGGTCGCTGCCGCTGCTCGGCGGTCAGACCATGGCGATGCTGGCCGATGACCAACGCTGTGGTTGCTGCACGCGTTGCTGCACTCGGCTGCGTACGACCTTCCGCTTTTCAGGAGGCTTTGCTGACACAGAGCGGTCCAGTGCAGGCCACCGGAGCAGGTCTATCTCCGACAACGGTGACCGACGCGTCCACCGCCGACCGCAGCTATCCGCAGCCGTTGTTAGCAACGAGTTAGCAAGATCGCTACAGGTGGTCATCGAAGCTTGGCACCTCAATAACGAACACGCAGTTCCCTGGTCACCCGACAGTGTCTCCGTGCGGCCATCCTCCGGATCGCCCTCGTGGCTAGGGCTCGACTGATCAGTCATTGCTACTGCTCTCGCTCGTGACGCAGTAGCTCGAGAGCTTTGTCGGGACTCTCGGCTGTGGCCCGGATCATCGCGCGTACAGCGTCCGCCAGAGCCACCCGCGGCACATCGAGCGCTATCGCGGCCGAAGCGGCCCATTGGGTTAGCTGCCGATAGAGTTCGGGGCTCAGGTCCAGGGTGATCCTGACCGGCTTCGACCGGATCGCGGTTCGGCCCGGCGGTCGTGCATCAGGTTCTGCACGCCTCGCGGCGGCTGCTGCCATCTGCGCTTTGCGCTGCTCTCGCTGTGTGCTCATATCCGCGCAGCGTGGAGGGGAAGGCACCGATCGACGAGTTCGCGGGCCACGGCGTGCCAGACATCGCGGCCAGCTTGTCTAATGGGCATGCCGAAGCTCTGAGCGTAGACCTCTAGCCGGGGTACTGCGGTCCCCAGCACGTCATAACCGAGCCGCTCTAGCGCCTGTCGGGCGTCGTTTGTAGAGTGCGCCCGTGCGATGCAGCGGTTCAGTAGCACGGCTGAGCGGGCAGGCCTGTCACGCGCCGCGGTAATTTCGTTGATCTCGTCGCGCACTGGTGTGGTGCGGTTGATCTCTATGGGGCTCGGTGCACACGGGATCAGGATCTCATCGGCATACCGCAGCGCCGACCGGGCGATGCCTGGGTGGTCTTCCAGTTGTGGCGTGTCGATGATCACCACGTCATCGGCCTGGGCGATCTCGGGCACCCGGCGGTGCAGTTCGCGGGACGGCAGAGCCACGATGCGGAACGGGAACGCCGCCTCCGACGGCGTTAGCCGTCGGTCCATAAACGCGAGGTCGGACCATTCCAGAGCACTGCCGGAGGGGTCAGCGTCGACCAAAAGCACGCTGTTCCCGGCCTGCGCAAAAACATGGGCCAGCCAGACCGCTGACGTGGTCTTGCCCGTGCCCGGCTTGAGGTTAGCCAGGGCGACTCTGAGCCCCCTCACCTGGGCAGTATCGCAGCGTCTGACGGGGTTCGGTAGCCGTGCAGGCAACGTTGGCACGCAGTGCACTGGCGAGAACTGTGGGTTAACACAGCGGGGCGTCTCCTCGGAGTGGTGGTGACGCGCATGGAAACAGGCCGCCGGTGCAGGCGAGGATCTGGCTGGCAAGACAACGCAGCGAACTGCCCGCGGACTCGTTCTCTCGGTTGCAGTACTGCAGTAATTACTGTATCACTGCAACTCGTCGCGCTGCGTTCCAGCGGCCGTGTAACGGAACGGACCATCATGCGATGGCTGGTCACGAAGCGAGCCCTCCCCGCACGGCTGTGGACACCGTCATACCTATGACCAGGTGTGTTGACAAGTTACGCACAGTCTGTGGACGCCTCGGCGTTTTCGCCGCTGGGGGTCACGCGCCGGTGTCCAGGATGCACCGCGCGTTTCCAGGGGCGTTGTTAACAAGCCGTTAGCCAGATCGGCGGGGTGCCGAAGCGCGTGCCCTTGGAGCGGGTTTCTGCCGTCGGCTCGGCCTGCTCGAACCTTGATAACTCAACAGAGTGCATGGGGTTGCCAGCTGTTTGCGCACTTCGCCTTCGCGCAACACCCACGAGCATTCTTCGGTCCGTGTGGTACCTGCCGACCGATGCCGCCTGACCTGTATGGTCGTC
>Ga0187805_10000773_pt1 | contig 11044 bp, 10 predicted proteins | sample NC_wetland_sal_i_6_FD_132965 | JGI IMG/M metagenome (GOLD analysis project Ga0187805, IMG submission 132965) | Wetland sediment microbial communities from Neuse River Estuary, North Carolina, USA - Control_5 | ecosystem: Environmental > Aquatic > Freshwater > Wetlands > Sediment | place: USA... | reverse complement strand
GTTCCGTCATCCGTGCGGCTCCTTCAACGCTGGAATTAAGATACACGGCTCCCCCGCAAAAGAGGAGCAATCGCTATACCAAAGTTTCGCTTATCGGGTGGTGCCAGCCCTTGGGGTGCCATGCTGGCCGCTCGCAATCACTCGAGCAGCAACCCCTTTTACGACAACAAGCATCGTCGCGCGATACATGACCACCAGAACCCGATTCGCGCGAAAAGATGGTTGTGCGCGGCCTCTATCGGAGCGGAATACTAGAACAAGGCAGGGTCAAATGGGTAGTGCTATTTCGCTGCGTGTGCCCAAGATATGCAACAATTTACCTCAACTCATGGCACACGTACCAGGACCTCCAAACGAACGAAGGCCGCAGGGCCGGCATTCCCCGTAATCTTCGCCAAGAGTTCCTTCGCGGCGCTAAGAGCCGCGAACCACCGCGGGGGCGTCTTCCTTCGTGCTCTCTTTTTCTTTCGCAGCCTCTTTGGCGGCGGCAGCAGTTTTGGCGGCTTCCCGGGCCGCAGCCGAGCGCGAGCCGCGTCCTGAATCCAGATTGAACGCTCGCATTTTGTAAAGCAGCGCTTTGTAGCTGATTCCCAGCATGCGCGCGGCATCCTTGCGGCACCAGTTCGTTTTCTCGAGCGCGTCGGCGATCGCTTCCATTTCCGCTTCGTCCTTCAAGCCGCGCACCAGCGCCTTGAGGCCCTGTTCTTTAGGCGCGGCCGTCGTTTCCTGTTGAGGAACGACGCGCTGCTGCTGCCCGGTCATTTCGAGCAGCTCGCGGAAGCTGCCTTCGTCATCCTCGAGGATCACGTAGCGCTTGACGAAATTCTCGAGCTCGCGCAAGTTGCCGGGCCACGAATAGCGTAAAGCGGCTTCGAGAAGATGCTTCGACGGCTCCGGCGCTGCTTTCTGATACTTCTCGCTGTATTTCGCGAGGAAGTGACGGAAGAGCAGCGGAATTTCGGAGGTGCGCTCGCGCAGCGGCGGGATGTGGATCGAGAGCACGTTGAGACGATAGTAGAGATCCTCGCGGAAGCGGCCCGATTTCATGGCTTCCTTCACGTTCATGTTGGTGGCGGCCAGCACGCGCACGTCGACGTTGACCACCGCGCGAGCGCCGAGGCGCGAATACTGGCCGTCCTGCAGGACGTGCAGGAGCTTGGCCTGAAGGTGCGGGCTCATTTCGGCGATCTCGTCGAGAAAGATGGTGCCCTTGTTCGCGAGTTCGAATTTGCCGGGCTTCGCGCGCACGGCGCCCGTGAACGCTCCCTGCTCGTAGCCGAAAAGCTCGGATTCGAGAAGTTCGCCGGGCAGCGCCGCGCAATTCACCTTGACGAAAGCCTGCTGGCGGCGCAGCGAGCGGAGATGCACCATTCGCGCGACGACTTCTTTTCCCACGCCGCTTTCGCCACTGAGAAACACGGGCACGTCGACCGGCGCGATCTGCAGAATCTGCTGGCGAATCTTGAGCATCTGCGGGCTGGCGGCGAGGAATGAAATATCCTCGGTGAGGGCTTCGCAGTATTCGCGCAGCGCCTGATTTTCCGTGCGGAGTTCTTTTTTCTGGCGGCACTTGAGGAAGGCGGCATCGAGCTCGGGTTTCTCGAAAGGCTTCGTCAGATAATCGAGCGCGCCGAGCCGGATCGCTTCGACGACGGTGGTGACCTCGTTCGAACAGGAGAGCATCAGGACGTTGAGCGAGCGATCCATCTGCATCAACTGGCGGAGCGTTTCGAGCCCGTCGATTTCGGGCATCAGCACGTCGAGGATGATGAAGTCGGGACGCTCGCCGCGGCCGACGCGCGCCAGCGCTTCCTTGCCGCTGGTGATGGCTTCCACGTCGAACCCGTCCACCTCGAGCAGCGTTTGAAGATATTTCCTGATACTCGGTTCATCATCGACGATCAGGATCTTTTCTTTGTGTGCCATCGGCATCCCTATGGAGCGATTGTTCCGCTCATCCTATTCCACATCGGTAGGCAGCAGGAAGGAAAAAGAGCTTCCGCGTCCCGGTTCGCTATCGACCCAGATTTTTCCGCGGTGAGCCTGGATCAATCGTTTCGTGATTGCCAATCCCAATCCCATGCCCGAAGACGAAGGATCGACGCGTACAAATTCCTCGAAGATTTCCTGATGGAACTCGGCCGCAATCCCGTGACCCGTGTCCGTGACTGAAATCAACACGCTATTGGCCTTGGCGGGGGTGCCGCGGCGCCGCTCCTGCGACGGAGACGCGTCCGAAATGCGCCGCTCCCAGAAATGCGGCTGCGCGCGCAACGTAACCAAGCCCGTGGCGGGCGTGTGCTTGAGCGCGTTGTCGAGCAGATTGAAGATGCACTGCTGCACCTTCTGGTAATCGAATTTGAAGAGCGGAAGATCGGGATGCACCTGCACGTCGAGGCGCACGCTGGCGCGCTGAAACGCGTCGCCCCAACGGCTCGCCAGATCGTTGATGCAGTCGCGGAGATCGTTTTCGCAAAGCTGCAGAACGAGTTTGCCGCTCTCGAGCGCCGAATAGTTGAGGAACATCGAGACGAGGCGCACGAGGCGATCGCAGCTCTCCTTCGATTCGCGCAAAATGTCCTGCTGGCGCTCGCTCAGTTTTCCGAGCGAACCCGAAAGCAGCAGGTCGTAATAGCCCTTCATCACCGCGAGCGGCGTTTTCAATTCGTGCGCGGCGGAGCCGAGCAGCACGGTCTTCTGGCGATTGGCCTCCTGCAGGCGCAGGTAGGCGGCCAGAAGATTCCTGTACGTAATTTCGCGCTCCTGCATCAGTTCCTGGACGGTCTGGCGCATCTGCGTCTCGTCAGCAGAGACTTCTTGGGGGAGCGCCTCGATGTAGACGGCGAGCCAGTCGGGCTCCGGGAGCCAGCGGATACGCGCGACGGCCTTGCCCTGGCCGGCTTCGATCGGGAGCAGCACGTCCTGCTTGCCTCGTTCCAGCTGGCTCAGAATTTCCTTGCCATCGGCGTTAAGAATGTCTCGAAAGAGGTTCGGGTCGGGCTTGGCGCTCCACGCGAGGGGGTTCAACGCGTTCTGCGCATGGAGATTCGTGAAGACGATCAGCCCCGCGCGGTCGGAAACAAGCAAGGGGCGATCCAAAGCATCGAGCAGACTAGCGACTGCTTGAAAACTTACTTGATCGCTCGTTTGCTTTTCAGCCGCTGCCGTACTTTTGGCCAACTCGCCCTCCACCGGCTCCGGGAACGAGCAAAGACACCCCTCGAATCCTTGTCTCAGAGAATCGAGTGGGAATGGGCTCGAAGGTTTGTATGCTCGCAAAGGCGCCAAATAGAGTCAATGGTAAAAGCGTCCTAGCGTTTGCACAAACGTGGAAATGAATTGCATTAAACCGGAACATTTCAAAGGCTATACGGGATGAGTCTATTCACGCGGCTTCGGCATCTAACAGAAAAAGAGCGGTTTACGAAGGCGGAATGGAGGGGTAGAGAACTTGCAGAGGAAGAAGCAGTCCAAGAGAGTACTAATACTCGGGTACCAATGAGTGTACGAGAAAACATCGTGCAGCAGAAGGTTGCGCAGTCTTACGACGATCGGCGCCGATTCCATCGGATTCGCCTCCAGGTGCCGCTCTTCATCCGTGGCAAGGATGCTCACGGGGAGCAGTTTTTGGAGTTGGGTAAGACACTTGATATCAGTGGATTAGGGGCCTTCGTCATTTGTCCGCGCTCCCTCACGATCAACGACATCATCATCCTGACGATTCCGGCTCCTTCAATCATCTCATCGGGCCTGGTGCCAGCCGGGATGCCTCCGATCCAAGCCAGGGTCAAGCGGCAACAGGAAGCCGGCGAAGCGCACCTCGTAGGCGTCGAGTTCCTGAAGCCTATCGGATAGGAAGTTTTCCACAGACCGGGCGTTGCCCATTCGCGGCACAGCTCCGACCCTAAAATGGAAGGGCTTTTCCATCCATGTTCGCCTCCGCTTGCAACCCTTGGGGGCGATCAAATAATCTACGTATTGGCAGCGACTTAGGACCAAGCCCCGGGTTACATTCTTGTCCGGGATTGGACTGTCCCTTGCTACAGTGATACCGCCCCGCAGGTGTCCTGGATACAGGATAAACTAGACGTACGTTCGCTTGACTCGGAATTCATTGATGCCCCAGCCAGCCGACGCTTCGCCGTCGCAGCCATCGGCCGACGACTCCTTCTTGGACCTGCTCGTCGAGACCCTCGAGGGTCTCGACGAGACGGTGCGCGGACAATTCCTCCGCCAGTTTTTCCATACCATCGCGAAAATCGATTTGCCCGAACCGCAGAGCAACGATTACTGGCAGCGGATTCTGCAGCGGCGCCGGGAACTTTCCGAAAGCCTCGGCAGAAAAGTGGCGCTGGCCACGGCGATGGTCGACGTGCTGTCGTCGACCAATTTTATTCGCGTGCCGATCGTGATGGAGTACGACGAACTCAAGAAGCTCCAGATCAACGCGGCCACGGATCCTCTGACCGGGCTCTACAACCGGCGGCTCTTTGACGAATATTGCGACAAGGAACTGAACCGCGCGAAACGCTACGGCCAGCATCTCGCCATCGTGATTCTGGATCTTCACCGGCTCAAGGAAGTGAACGACCGCCATGGACATCTGCGCGGGGATCAGATGTTGCAGCTCGCGGCGACCACTCTGCGCAAGACGCTGCGCGCCGCCGACTTCGCCTTCCGCATCGGCGGCGATGAATTTGTGCTGCTCCTGCCGCAGACCGATACCGAGCAGGCCGTCACGCTGTGCCGCCGCGTCCGCTCGCTCTATGAGAGCGACGTGGTCTCGCTTAAGCTCGAAGTTGGCGTGACGCTCGATTTCGGCGTCGCCGTGCATCCGCAGGATGGCGATCAGAAAAGCGATCTGCTGCGCACGGCGGACGAGCGGCTCTACGAGCTCAAACGCTCGGGCCACGCTCCGCGCGTGGTTCCCATCGAGACGCATCCGGCTCGCGAAAGCGCTCCTGCTGCTGCGCCGAAAGCTCCCGTAGCGCCGCCCGCGGTGGCTCCGCCGCCGAGGGCTTCCGCCGCAGTGCCTCCCGCTGTTCCGCCCAGCGCGGCTGCGCCGCCTACGCAACCTGCGGCGCCGCGTCCGCCAGCGCCACCGTCTCCGCCCGAACAAGCCGCCCCTCCTCCGCATTCCGAGCAGCGGAAGTGGGAACGCGTGTCGCTCGGCGGCACGAAAGCGCACGCCGTGCTGACGGATGTGGGCCAGAAAACCGCGAAGGTGATCGACCTGAGCTACGGCGGCGTGGCGCTGCTGTTCGAAAAGGAAGAAGACCTCCCGGCCCAGTTTCACGCCGTCCTTCACGTCCCGATTCTTCCGCCGGTCCGCGTGATCCTACGCAAGTCCTACGTGCTTTCGGCCGACGACGGCCGCATGCGCGTCGGCTGCTCCTTCGTCTCTTAGGCTTCCCGGGCAGTGCTGGAAAAATCTGGCGGAGCGCGCTAAGATATAGCTTCCGTTTCCGGCCTGCCGAGTCGATTGGGCGTTCCATGGCGGTTACAATTTCCTTACCTCAAACCATTTCAAAGAAGCGCGCTGGTCTTGACGTGTGGATGCAGCGCGCTCTCGACAAGGCGTCGGACATCGAGCCCGAGTGGGACGCGGACGAGGTCCACGACCTCCGCGTCGCGCTGCGGCGCTGCCGGACCATGGCCGAGGCTTTGAGCGAAGTCAGCGCCAGCTCTGGCTGGCGCAAGCTCAAGAAAGCCAGCAGGGGACTCTTTCACACGCTCGGCGATCTTCGCGATACGCAGGTGCAGCGCGGCTGGGTGAAGAAGCTGGGCTCGGCGGGCGATCCGGTGCGGAAACACGTGCTGCGCCTGCTGGCTGGCGAGGAAAAGAAGCAGAAGGGACTCGCGGCGCAGGCCCTTGAGGCGTTCGATCGCAAGGAATGGAAAAAGCTTGGGCGCAAGCTGCCGGGCAAGGCCGAATTTTTCCCGTTGGGCAGCGTTGTATTTCAGCGGCTGGCTTTGGCGAAGCTCAACGAAGCCGTCGAGCTTTACCAGCAGGCGCGGAAAAGACGCAGCGCCGTCGCCTGGCACCGGCTGCGGATCGGCCTGAAAGAATTCCGCTACATCGTCGAAAATTTTCTGCCCGAACGCTATGAGGTCTGGGCCGCCGATCTGAAGGTGATGCAGGATCAGCTCGGCGACGTCCACGATCTCGATGTGCTGCGCGGCAGGCTGCGCAAGGAGGCTGCGAGGCTCGACGCCGCGGCCCTCGCCAGATGGATCGAGAAGATCGCGACGACGCGCAAAGCGCGCCTCGACGAATTCCTTGTGAAAGCCTCCGGACCCGAATCGCCGTGGCTCGTTTGGCGGGCAGGATTTCAGTGGGGACACGCGCTCGTCGCCGCATCCTTCCCGCAGCGCCGCACCGCCTGATGACTCGATGGCCCGGGAAATAGACTTGCGAGGGGTTTAGGCTTTTGCGGGCGCCCCATCCTCGGTTTGTGAGGGTGGGGCCTTTGACTTTCCGTTTCTACCGCGGACGATCCGTCCTTCACCCGTCCAGTTTCCGAAGAAATTTCGCGGTGAGCAGCCATCGCAGCACCCATCGGCTGTGAGGCGAGGCCTGTTCGAAACACGCCGCCCCGGTCTTCTTCAATTCCGTGAACGGTCCGCGCGACCCCGCCAGCTGCGCGATCAGCAGATCGAGATGAGGCGCGTGGCCGAAGAGCGCCACTTCCTTTGCCTTGAGGTGCGAGATTTCCTTCAAGATTTCGGCCGGATTCTGCGCGGGTTTCAGCGCGTCGCTCACGCGAATTTTTTCCGGTGAAAAGGCGAGAGCCTCCGCGAATATTTCCGCGGTCTGCGCCGCGCGCACGTAGGGGCTCGTGATCAGCACTTCCGGTTTCGCGCTCAGCGCGCAGAACCCGAGCGCCGCTTCGCGCGTTTTTTGCACGCCGCGCGCGGTCAAAGGACGTTCCGCCTCGGCCGGCGATTTCGGATCGGTGCGGTCGACGGCGATGCCGTGGCGGACGAGATAGAGGATCATGGTTTAGGCGACCTTCTCCTTTCGCTGCACCCGCCGGAACTCCGTCTTCAGGTGAAATTCTTTTTCGAAGAGCGCCGCCTTGCGTTCCAGGCCGGCCACATCGAGCCGCGTGCCCTCGGCCGCGCGGATCAGAAAAATCGCGCGGTGCCCGGCGATCTGCACATCGACACCCTCTACGCGCTGCGCGTGCTCGGATTCGAGTTTTTCGGCGATGCGCAGCAGCGAAGTGAGCAGGCGCATCTCGCGCCGCCGCGAGCCATCGAGCGCCGCGTACGACGTGTGCTCCACCTGCGGCTCGGATTTGCAATTGTGGTAGCGGACCAGCGCACCGACCATGTCGCGCCGCCAGCCGCGCAACCCGGGAACCTCGCTGTTGCGGATCAAATATTCGCCGTGCCGGTTGTGCGACTTGCGGTGAACGAAATGCCCGATATCGTGCAGCATCGCCGCGATTTCAAGCAGCAGCCGGTGATCCGGCCCCAGCTCGTGGATCGGGCGCAGCTGATCGAAAAGCGAAAGCGCGATACGCGAGACCTGCTCGGCGTGCTGCGGGTCGTAGTTGAGGCGGCTCGCGAACCACCGCGCCGCGGTCAAAAGCTCCTCGGCGCGGTCTTTTTCCTCCGCCGACGCTTTGCCCGCCGAATATTGCTCGGCAACCAGATCGAGCAGCAGCCCTTCACGTACGCCAACCCCGGGCACGAGAATCGAGCGCAGGTCGAGCCACTTCGCCACCGTGCCGATGATGATTCCGGCGATGCCGATCACTTCGGCGCGGTCCTTGCGCATGCGAAACACGCGCATGCGCCCTGGCAGGTCGAGGCGCAGCAGCCGCAGCGTCTGGTCCTTGAGCAGCCGCACATTGATCGCGGGCGTCCGGCCGGCCATGGGGCCCGGCGCGAGCCGCACGAGCGCCTCGGCATTTCCTCCCGAAGCGACGGCGATCGCGCGCGAAAGCTTCGGCGGCGAAGGCATCGCGCTCTGCAGCAGCGCGAGAATGTGCAGCCGCAGCCGCCGCTCTCTGTCTTCGTCGATCGCGCCGTCGATCGAATACGTTTCCATCAGCCGGATCGTGCCGAGCGGCAGCGCGACGCGCTCGCTCACTTCCCCGCGATCGAAAAAATTGATTTCGAGGCTGCCGCCGCCGAGATCGAAAACCACGCGCGGCTGAATTTTGTCGCCGAGCGCCCACCGCACGGCCGAACAGACCAGTCGCGCCTCCTCTTCGCTGCCGATCACCTCGAGCTCGATGCCCGATTTTCGCTGGATGCGCTCCATCAGCTTCCGGTAGTTGCGCACTTCGCGTGCGGCCGCCGTGGCGACGGCGCGGTACGCCGTCACCTGATGGCGGTCCATGCGGTCGCGAAAGTGCCGGAAGACCCGCGCGGCTCGCGAAATCGTGTCGTCGTCGAGCAGATGCCGCGTGAAGGCGTTGTGCCCGAGGCGCACGGCGGCGCGCTCGGTCTCGAGAATCTCGATGTGATGCGGAGACGTGGCGCGCGCGATCGCCAGACGGATGGCGTTCGATCCGGCGTCGATCGCTGCCAGTTGTACCGGGGCGGCCACTCGTCAGCGCCAGAGGTGCTGGAGCGCGTGCGAAGGCTTGTAGTGCGTGCTGCGGATGCCGAGGTGCGAAGCGATGCGCTTGCGCAGCACCCGGTTCACGTCCGAGACGCTTCCCTCGCCGTCCATTTCAATGAAGCCGTGCCGCTTCGACAAGTATTCGAATTCGCGCTTCACCAGCGATTGGTAGCGGATGAACGACTGGAAGAGATCGTTCGAAAGCGACATGTCGCGGCCCGATTCCCAATAGCTGATCGTCTGCGATTTCTTGAATTCGCGGTCGAATGCGATTTCCGGCCGCACGTTCAGCCAGAACGTCAGGTCCGGCCGCAGCGCGATTTCGTAAATCCCGTGCAGGTAGTCCCGCCCGATCCCGCGCACCGCCGCGCGCGCGATCAGCGTGAAGATATAGCGGTCGGCCAGCACAATCAACCCCGAACGCAGCGCCGGCAAAATCCGCCGCTCGAGTTGATCGAAGAAATCGGTGCCGTACATCAGCGCGAGCGTCATGCGCGTCACGGTATTTTCGGCGAGTAGCGCGTCGATGTCCTCGCCCACCAGAAACGATCGCCGCAGCCCCATCGTTTGCACCGCGAATCCTTCGGATTCGAGCCATTCGGTGAGCAGCGAAATTTGCGTCGAGCGGCCCGAGCCGTCCGTGCCCTCGACCACGATCAGGCTGCCGCTCAGCTCTTCCGGCTTCACGCCCGGCAGCGGAATCCCGTAAAAGCGCGAGAGCAGATCCGAATTGCCGTTGCGCCCTTTTTTCGCGGATTTGCGCGCGCGCGATTTCGCGTGGCCATTTGAGCCGCCAGGCGACCGTCCGTTCGGCGAATCAGTCGATGAAGAACCGTTGCGCGTCATTTCCTTGTCACTTCTTTTTCTTCGGCGCGAAATGCGTAAGATTGATTTTCTCGGCGAGGAGCTGGCGCATCTGCTTCTGCAGCTTGTTCACGCGCACCGTGCCGTCCATCAGGACGAACCGGTCCGTCTCGATCATCTGGTCGTAATTATTGAGGATGCGCTCCTGGAAGATGCGGAAGCTTTCGGCGCGATCGAGCGAAATGCCGAGGTCCATGCCCGCCTCGTAGTATTTCAGCTTGGGCCGCCCCGCGACGATGCGGTTCACGGCCACATCGAGCGGCGCGCGAAAATAAAAGGTAATGTCCGGCACCGGCGCGAAGCTATACAGATTGCGCAGCCAGCGCGGAGAACATCCCCGGGCGGCGTCGCGCGCAAACGCCGTATAAACGTAGCGATCGGCCAGCACCAGATACCCGCCGTGGAGCAGCGGCAGGATCTGCCGTTCGCAGCGGTCCGCAAAATCCGCCGCGTGCAGCATCGAAAACGTCGTCGGCGTCAAGAGGCGCCGCTGCTTCCCGCGCCGCGTCGCCGATTTCACCAGCGGCGACGAATTCCACTCGGTGAAATGGATCCGGTAGCCGCCGATCTCGAGCCACCGCTTCAGCAGGTAGAGCTGCGTGCTCTTGCCCGACCCGTCGATCCCCTCCACCACCACCAGCGCGCCCGGATACTCGCGCTTCGGCGCCGCCGCCTTTTCGGGCGCTTCGTCGGTCAGCACAGGAATTTCGGGAGTGATGGTCGCCATGGGCACACCTAAACCGCAGCTTCAATCATACGTCCAAAGCCTCAACCGGGCATGAAAATTGTGTTACATCTCTAGGGATGACGCGGGCCGGGCGACGGAATGATGCTTCCGTTGTAAGACTGTGCAAATTCGTGGAAGGCCGGCAGGGATGTCGTATAGGCGTCCTTGGTCTTCGCGCTGAGCACCAGCGTAAGGACGCGAGTCTGCTCTGCGACATAAATGACCTGCTCAAATGGGTTGTGCGATTCGCCACTTTCGAACGTGCGAACAGGGACGAACGTCTTCGCATTGGGGAGCGCCAGAGGTTCCTCGATTCGCACCGTTCCATGCTTGAATCGAGCATGGAATCCGGCGATGTCCGATTGAATATATTCGTCCCTGTTCTTCAGGTCTTCTTTGGGTCCGATTGGGCACCCGCTAACGTAGATCCACACGTCGGCCGTCTCGAGATCCGTGCCCTTCTTAACGAACGTCTCCATGCCCGGACCATCGGCGCGTTCCCAACCCTTGGGCGTGTTCAGTATCAGGAACCCTTGATCCGTTAGCTGTATTTCGGGCGGTTCAGAGGTCGGGCTAGATCGTTGCTGCGCCGGCGCACTAATTGCGACGAGAGCGAGTGCGACGAAGCACAGCTTCGGAACCCGAGCGCGTAATTGCAATGCGCGACCCCCTCGTTGCGATTGGCCAGACGCACCAGTCTTCTGGCATCCGGCCAACGAATCCTATCGGGCTTCGCCCGCCGGTGGAGGCGCACCCGCACCGGGCGCCGCAGCAGCAGGCGGCGCTGGCACCGGCACATTCCCATCGAGCGTGAACGTATACAGCCGCCCCTTGCCCTGGCGTCCCGCGAGCACCGACACATATTCCTTGCCATC
>Ga0187805_10000772_pt1 | contig 11047 bp, 11 predicted proteins | sample NC_wetland_sal_i_6_FD_132965 | JGI IMG/M metagenome (GOLD analysis project Ga0187805, IMG submission 132965) | Wetland sediment microbial communities from Neuse River Estuary, North Carolina, USA - Control_5 | ecosystem: Environmental > Aquatic > Freshwater > Wetlands > Sediment | place: USA... | reverse complement strand
TTCTTTTTAGCGCACCCCTGTTTCTCTCTACGTGCTGCAAGAGCAGCTACGTAGCGCGAGGGATCAGGAGTCTCGGGGCGCAGAGAACGTGCCCCACGTACTACGAAATGTGTCTCTACATCCCCCGTTTGGAACATCTGCTTAGCAAAGGCAATAGCATCCTTCTGGCTGAATTCCTTGCACGAGCAAATGTCTATGTCGACCTCACCATACTCTGGCCAGGCATGTAAACTTATCGTTAGCCATGGACTTTCATCGCGCATTATAAGCCGCTCCAGCGTCATGAGTATACTCACAACGAACCCTGGCCGAATTACTCTATCTTTTCAGATTAACATTGTACAACGCCAGTATAGAGTACGTTTACCACTTAGCGGGGCTATCCATACCCTCATGCTTTGTCAGAATAATCGGGCCCTTACGCAAATTTGGTGGTAAAATGTCATCGGCAGAGTGTCTCGAAGCTATCCACCCGCTCCTAAAGCCATTTCTGGTAATCTCTTCATAGCACTGTAATAGCCGTTTCACCAGATTTATATAAGTTCGTTGGAATCCCAGAGCTGAGAGATGCGTATGCCAACAAAGTGTCGATATTCTCTGCACTACTAATTGACATTTATCTGTGAGTAAAGTAGAGTAGTGATACTGCTGCGCGAAAGAGGAAAATGGATGTATGCTCTTTATTAAGAACCTATCCCAATAGGCCCGCCGCCCTGTACGTAATAAAAGCACAAGCTAGATGGAGCAGAGCCAAATAGTTCTCAACCTTTTTGTCCCAGCGGATAAGTACAGCGCGAAAGCGATTCATCCAACTGTGCGTGCGCTCGACGACCCAACGTCTGGCCTTGTAGCCAACATGGCGTTTGAGGGCCTGCGACTCTTCCTTTCTCGCACGAATATGCAAGGTGTAGCCAAATTCCTTGCCCAATTCCCGGACTTCGTCGTAGTCATACCCTTTATCCAGGCAGAGATTTTGCCGTTGCTCTTCGGTTGGCTCTGGTCGGACAATTGGGATACTTTCCAGCGTTCTACGGGTCATCTTGAAATCATTGCGGTTAGCTCCTTCGACAGCGAGACCAATAGGGAGTCCATGACCTTCTACTAGCAGGCTACGTTTCACTCCCCGTTTCGCGAGGGTCCTGAGGGTTAGGTCCGGTCTGTTCTTGACCCAGTGGCGCTTTCGTCATCGCTCCGTCCATCGCTTGCCATTCCCAATCGAGACCATTGAGTTCATCGTAATCAAGCAAGCCTCGCGCCCACAGCTGCTTGAAGACACCTGCTTGTGTCCATTCCTGAAAACGTCGGTGCGCACTACTAGCTGAGCATATCCCTGTTGCATCAAGCGCTTTCCATTGGCATCCCGTCCTCAAGCGATAGAAAATGGCATCCATCGCCTTGCGATCTTCCACCCGCGGACGGTGACATCCTAATGGGTGTGGCTTCCTTGGAGGCAAGAGGGGTTGTATTTTGGCCCAGAGTTCATCTGGGATTCGCCAATTGTGGCCAACTTGGGACAAGCTCGTCTTTTCGCATCTCGCATCTTCTGCTCTTCTTAGAATTGAGACAAGCAGCGGATTACGCTGCTTGAGCTTGGGAAAAGGAGAGAAAATATGGGAAAAGTCTCGCCAAGCTCAGCTTCAGCACGACTCATTCCCCTATGGGCATGCTCATCGCACTGCCCATAGGGGAATGAGTCGTGCTAGCTTTTCCCGGTGATACGAGATCAGCCACACAAGCGCTCGACCTGGCACGCAGTCTCTTGCTAGTAGACGCAAGACAAGGAGCGTCTGCTCTTTCACACTCCCTCCTCTTTCTGCGAGGTCGAGGTCTACTCCTGGGCATGCGCGACATTCGCGCTCAGCCGTAGACTCAGCAAGAGGAGCAGCAGGGCCAGCAGCGAGCTGCTCGCACCCACCCAGCCAAGCTGGGTGACTGGTAGCACATGCAGTGCTATCCCACCCAGGATGGCTCCAAGAGCCGTGCCCAGGTAGAGCGCGGCGTTATTGAGGGCCAGGATCACATTCACATGGGTCGGAGCCAGGCTGAGCAAGCGGTGCTGCTGGGGTGTGAAGATGCTGGAGCCTGCCCCTGCCCACAGAAAGAGGGCTGGCAGTCCGGTGAGCAGGCTGGTGGTCGCCCAGGAGAAGATCGCAAGGATGATCGTCAGCACAAGCAGGCTGACCACCAGTGTACGCGTCGTCCCGAAACGGTCCGCCACACCACCGCTGATCCAGCTCCCTACCACGAAGCCCAGACCAGAGATGAGGAGCAGCCCACTGATCTCGCTGATGTGCATATTCTGCTCCAGCAAGGGAGCAATATAGGTATAGACCAGGTAGAAGCCCAGACTTGACAGCAAGGTGGGGGCGAGTGCCAACAGCAGCCGCGCTTCTCCCATCGGAGCGAGGCGTGCTTTCAGCGAGAGCGAGGGCTGAGCGACTGCTCTGGGCAACCGGCTTACCAATAGCGCGACACAGGCGCTGCCCGAAAGCAGAGCCACCAGAGTGAAGGACAGGCGCCAGCCCCCGTGTTCACCCACCCATGTGCCCAGCGGAGAGCCGAGCACGGTAGCCAGCGTGAACCCGCTTACCACCAGGGCCAGGGCTCGCCCCCGCTTCTCCGGCGGAGCGAGCTGCGTACTGGTTGCATAGGCGAGCGGGGAGTGCGTCGCGGCGCACGCCCCGGCCAGGATCCGCGTCAGCACGAGCAGGGGAAAGGTAGGGGCGAGCGCTGAGCCGATGTTGGCCAGGCAAAACCCAAAGAGTGCGATCACCAGCACGCGGGTGCGCGACCAGCGACTGGTCAGCGCCGCCAGCACGGGCGCTCCCAGTCCATAGGTCAAGGTGAAGGCTGTCACTAATTGTCCGGCCAGGCCGTCCGAGATCATCATTGTATGGGCAATCTCAGGGAGCACTCCGGCTACCACTAAGGCATCGGTGCCCAGCGCGAACATGCCCAGCACCAGCAACAGAACGCGCGGATCGATCTTGTTGGTCTGTGCTTGTGCGGGAGCATTCTCTAGCGTTTTTGACATGGACGAAGATCTTCTTGCTTTTGTGCGTCTCTCCCATCCCTGGCTTGCTCTGAGAGCAACGAGGTGGGAGGCCAACCTCTCTAGTCGCGCGTGGCCTGAGCTTCCAGCGTCTGCTTCATGGTACGTGCTCCCTGCTCGACAAGCTCATTGATGGTTGCGGCGACCTCGTTGGGCAGCAGGTCGGTAATCCAGACGAGCCGACTGCGCTCCGAACCGAGGGCTATGACCTGCATGGACGCATTGTGGTGCGTGGTTCGCCCACCCACCACCGCGTAAGCAAACCGACGAGCCTGGTCGTCAATGTCGACGATCCGTTCGCGGACCACCGCGCCGTTCGCGAAGGTCACGATTCGAGCATCTTCATCAAGGCGGGTATCGATGACGAAACCAGGTGCGAGGCGCTGATGGACCGCGCCGACATCGCGAATCGCCGCCCAAACGTCCTCAGGGCGGGCCTTGATCAGTATTTCCTTGTGGATGGAAGCCATGTGCCTGTCTCCTTTCTGCTGGCTTTTCCTTGTGCACATCTTTCCGCGAAACGCATAACGTTTCTCTGTGCTCACGTCACAATGCGTCAAACCACCAACCCTGCAGGTGCCGGATCGTGGTAATCTCACAGGTGTGGTAGCTATTGTGGGCGATCATGCTGTAGATGAGATGGCGGCATGTATTCCACGCCTCACCTTCGGCGACGGGCTGATTCAACTCAGCATCCGTCAAGGTCATCACATACCGGGCCAGTGCCGCATTCGCCTCCAAGGCACGCCTGCGCGCTTCCTGCCAGGCGGCTTCATCCGCTGGATCACCGATTGGAGGCCATCCGCTTCCATCCTCTGACCCGAGTGCTGCACCATCGACCGGAAGGTGCTGAAGTTGGAGCAATGCCACTTCTTGCCAGTAGCGCACGTGGTTGACCACTGCCCAGACACTGTTAAAGCGCGGCGCTGGAACGGTCGCTGCGAGTTTCGCTGTCAAGCCATCGGTCGCCGTCTCGAAAGGGGAGAACCAGCCAGGAGTAGCGCTCGTGAACAGCAGTTCGAGCGCCTCAGCTGTATGGGATGCTTCAGACATAGAACCTTCTCGCTTTCTCTCATGGAGTAGGGAGGGAAGCAGCCACAGAACCGTCAGTGCTGCGTATCCCTCTCAGGAGATACACCTCTGATAGGCAAAGAATAGCGCAGGAATATTGTCATCTGTCTGTCATATTTAAGGAGACTTTCTCAGTGCTGTTGACAAGACGTATAATCTGCTGGTAGGTTCTATCATGGGCACTGACTACCCAGGCCTTTGTCTGTCAACTCTTTGTCATATTTTTGCGAAAGGAACCCGTCAAGCAGATGCAACGCTTCGACCGCATAGTAGGGATTCTGCTCTTTTTGCGTAGTAACCACTCGGTCTCAGCCGCACAGTTGGCACGCCAGTTTGAGGCTTCCACAAGAACCATTTACCGTGATCTGGAGACGCTCAGTGCCCTCGGGGTGCCGCTGTATGCTGAACGTGGACGACAGGGAGGGGTGCGGCTGTTACCAGGCTACTTTCTGCCACCCCTTATGTTCACTCAGCATGAGGCGATCGCCCTGCTGCTCGGACTGACCCTGCAACGGAGCTTGCGCGCGACTCCCTTTCCAACCGAGCGAGAAATGGCCGAGAAAAAACTGCTGGCGGCCCTTCCCGACACCCTGCGCTCACTGCTGACAAAAGCAGAGCAGTTCGTCGGCTTTGAGAAGACCCCCGACGATATCTTTCACCCCGAACCTGCAAAGCCTGAGCCGCAGGTCGTCACCATACGTCCTGTCGAACAGGCGGACCTGCAGCAGAGCCAGATGGTCAGTACGTTTTTTCAAGCCGTGCTTGACGGCAAGCTAGTGCTCATGCAATACGCCTCCCCCTATCGAGCGCAGGAAAGTGTGGTACTGGTGGAACCGCTCGGACTCCTTTGGGATCGTGACCGCTGGTATCTGGCTGGGAGGCTGGCGGAACGGAGGGGTTCGGTGAGGCTCTGGCGAGCAGATCGCGTCGTCCAGATCAAACCCCGCCAGCCACTGGTCCGGGTCCAGCCTGTGTTTGATGTGCGCGAACTCTTAGGGCGCAACTGGCTTGCATCGGCAATGGAAGAATGGAGGGATCTGGCGCCCGTAAAAATTCGTCTCTCACGCGCACAAGCTGAGCGGCTGCAACAGGATTGGTATTATCGGCATGCCCATTTTGAGCCGGAGGCTTCGGATCAGATGATCATGACCTTTGGGGAGCAGAATCCCACGGTCGTCCTAGAGTTGTTGCGCTGGTTAGGGCCAGGGGCAGAGTTGCTGGAGCCAGTTGCATGGCGAGAAAGGATGAAGGAGGAGTTGAGACAGATGTTGGCCTCTTATACCTCCCAATGACCTCACTTGACACCTTGCTCCATCGAATGCGCGCTTGTATTGTGTGGCGTGGGGCTGCAAGCCTATTGGATAGGCTCTAAGTCATTGTGAGCAAGGGTTGCCTTCCTGAGCCTAGTCGGTGGCCGGGACAGTCGATCTAAAAAGGTTCACCGGTTCATAAGCTGGTTTGCTCCATCAGTTTGCGTGCATCACTGGTTGCCAGGTGAACGTAGATCAACGAGGTTTCTACCTTCTCATGACCCAAGAGATCTTGTAGCTGCCGGGGGGTAAAGCCTTTCGCCGCTTTATGCGTGGCGCACGTGTGTCTGAGCGAGTGGCAGCTAAATTGCTTGGCGATGCCTGCTAGCTTGCGGTACTTCTTCACAATATCCATCACCCCTCGCGCAGATAAGCCAGTGCCCTGATAATTTAAAAATAGGTGCTGGTCCATGCTTCGCGGACGGTCCGCAAGGTACGCACGTAGGGCCTGGGTTGCTTTCTTCTCCAGATACACTGTCCGTTGTTTGTTGCCCTTGCCGTGAATGAGCATCGTTTGCCCGTCCAGGTCAACGTCGGTCAGCAGAAGCTTGGTCAGCTCCTCGATCCGAAGACCGGTTTGCAGGAACAGTTGTAAGATGGCATAATCCCGGCTATGGCCTGCGGCGGCATGCAGCAGCCGCAGATATTCATCCGCGCGCAAGAACACGTGGTTCTTGCGTTCCTTTTTGGGCATGGCGATGGTGGCCGCAGGAGAAGCAGGGAGTCTGTTCTCGTCAACCAGGAACTGGCAATACTGGCGGATCGCTGCCAATTTGCGCGCTCTGGTCACGCCTGAGCGACCCTGGTCTGCCAGGTGGGCGAGATAGTCGATGATGTGAGACCGGCTGATGTGTTGTGGGGTGGTCACCGTGACATCGTTCTGGGCGAGCCAGGTGAAGAACTGCCTCACGTCAGTGCGGTACGCGGTGATCGTGTGCTGGCTCGTATTGCGGGCCTTCAAGCTGTTCAGGTACCTGGTGAGGGTGGTCGTGAGTGCTGCTGGCATCTCCATCGTGTGTCTCCTCCTGCTGTGATCTATTCGGAGTATGCCTGATTTTCGGCGCTCTGGCAAACGCGAAATTTTGCACTTTTTGGTTCGTATAACCAGGGCACATCTGCATTCTATTGAACCGATTCTGGGCGAAAATAAGCGGGGTGGTCAGGGGGGTGCTGTCTATAATTCCTCCTTCTACGCACCCAGGCTCACAAGTGGAGGAAGGATCGGCTTCCATCATGTCTGCGTGTGATGAGCTCTTGGAACACCTGCACATGTGGTGAACCAAGCTCCTCAGTGAAGTGGCAAGGATGAGGAATTGGGAGAGCCATCAGTGATGATCTTTTTTGGACCGGATCTCCTACGCATCCAGTACAGGAAGGTGAATTTCAACCTTGTGACAGCTTGCTTGGAAGGCAGGGTGTCACGCTATCGCCGCTCGCCCGATATAGATCGCCTGCGGAAGCCGACCAAACAGGTATTCCTGTTATTGACGCTGCGCTGACAAACTGCGACAAAAAGCTCCCGAGAGGGAAGAGCTGCGGGGCAACGAACCGCCGGAGAAGTTTTTCGGTGGAGCAATGCAGCCATTCGCCTAGCCCGCGCTCTCTGGAGCACCTTGCCACTTTGGGCGCTCCCCGATAAGCGGGGTGACGGAGGGTGGTGCGCTACCCTGGTGAAAGGAGCGAGCATAGTCCAGGGTAGCATGATCGGCGTTGGTCATGCGCTCGAGCTGGCGCAGATAGTCCAGCCACGACTCGGCCATAAATGCCTCGACGTGGTGCTCTTCATTGGCCGGATCGCGCGCCAGGAACCAGCCGAAGGCGCCGTCTCGTTCCCGCATGCGGCGCACCTCTCGCATGGCGCGCAGAAAGTCCTCAGCCTGCTGCGGGTCGACACAGTACTCTGTCTGCACCATGACGGGACCTTCTTGTAGACGCGGTTCAATGAGCAATCTGGGCACAGAGACGTGCCAGGGTCGCAGATCCTGCTTTTCGCTGTCCGCCAGGTGCCAGCGCAGTCCCGCAGCAAGCCCCAGGATAGCCCCAAGACCTGCTAGCGAGATCGCCAACGGATCTCCCAGGAGAGATGCGACCGCACCCCAGAGCAGGCTGCCGAGGGCGGTCCCACCCTGGTTGATGACCAGGTAGGCGCCCAGCGCCCGCGCGCGTACCCAGGTGGGTGAGGCTTCCTGCGCGGCCACGTTGAAGGAGGACACCAGCATAATCCAGGCTGTCCCACCGATCGTTGTGATCAGGCAGAGCACAAGCAGGTTGCGCAGATACCCGAGTGCGATCATCACCAGGGCCAGAACGACAGTGGAGATGATCACCTGACGATCGCCAACGGGAATCGTACGCTGGACCTGCGGCAGCACGGCAGCACCTATCACAGCCCCCACGCCAATGCAGCCGAGCAACAGCCCATACCCAGGCGCGCCAAGGCGCAGATCCTGATTGACGAGCACCGGCAGCAGCGCCCACAGCCCGCTGATGGGAAAGATAAAGCAGAAGGTGCGTATGAGCACAGTCTGCATCTCCGGTGAGTTCTGTACAAAGCGCACACCTGTCCTCATGGCGCCAATCAGGCGTTCGGCGGGCAGGACCGCTCTGTGGGGCGCCGGGTGCCAGCGAGTGAGCACCACCACGTACAGAAAGGCGATGGCGTTGAGGAGGAATACGGCAGCCGGGCCCGCCACCGCGATGATAAGGCCTGCTAACGCCGGACCCACTGCACGAGCGAGATTGTAGGAGACGCTGCTCAGGGTGACCGCCGCGGGCAGTTCATCGGGAGGAACGAGTTCCGCATTGATCGCTTGCCAGGCCGGATTCGCCAGGATCGCGCCCAGGCCGAGCACGAAGGTGAAGCCCAGCAGCAGGGGCGGATTCATGAGCCTGGCGAAGGTCAAGAAACTCAGCGCAGCAGCGGCGACCAGGATCAGGCCCTGGGTGGCCAACAGCAGACGGCGACGGTTCACGATATCGGCGAGCGCCCCGGCGGGCAAGCCCACGAGAAACACGGGCAGCGTCGTCGTCGTCTGCATCAGCGCGATCAAGAGGGGAGAGGTGGTGAAGCTCGTCATGAGCCACACACCACCCACATTTTGAAACCAGGTCCCGATACTGGCCGCTAGCGACGCGAACCAGATCGCGCGGAAAGCAGCGATCTGGAGTGGCGCCCATTCGGGTGGAACGACGTGCTGTTTGGTTGTCATAGCGATCCTCCATGAGCGCTCGTTCTTGTACAGAGGGGTACTCACATCAGGAAACGCAGAGGAGCCAGGATGCGCTCACTCACTTTGTTATACCACGATCGACTCTTCCATTGCTCTATGGTCAGTTCAAATCTCTCAGCCGTATCTTCTGCGAAGAGCGCGGACATCTGCCGGGCAAACTCAGCGCTGTAGACCGCGAGATTGATTTCATAGTTCCCGACCAGGCTCAAGCGATCAAGATTGCACGTTCCGACCGTCGACCACTGTCCATCGATGGTGCAAGTCTTCGCGTGCAGCATGGTATAGCGATAGCCAAAGATGCGAACACCGCCACGCAGGCAATCGGTAAAATAGCTATGGGCGATCCAGTCTACTACAACATGGTTGGAGACCCAGGGCACAAGCACCCGCACATCAACGCCGCGCCTGGCAGCCGCCTTTAGCGCCTCGAGAAGCATACGGTCGGGCACAAAGTAGGCAGTCGTCAGGAAGATGAACTGCTCTGCCTGATCAATCGCAGCGATGTAGAGATCGCGAATGGGGAAAGATAAGCGCATGGCCTCATTCTGACTGACAACGACACGCGAGTCGATGCTGCGGTGATACTGCTGCGTGATCCTCTCCTCGGCTTTGCAGAAGCGATTCCAGAAAGCAATGAAGGACATGGCGAGTTCCGCCGCTGCTGGGCCACGCAGGCTCATGTGCGTGTCGCGCCACTCACTTGCGTAGACCGATCCGATATTGTAGCCTCCGATAAAGCTTATCTTGCCGTCGACGATGAGCAGCTTGCGGTGGTCTAGCGCGTAGCGACGAGGATCAAGTAGATGCCACGGACGGCGGATGGAACTGTATTCAAGCACATGAATCGAAGCGGCAAAAGAGGATTTGAAGGCCCGCGGAACCACGAGATTGCCAAAACGATCAAAGATGACATAAACCGCGACACCCTCTTCCGCTTTCCGAGCCAGGTGCATGCGAAATTCCTGGCCAACAGCATCATCTTTCCAGATGTAGGTTTCTAGATAAATGCTCTCTTGTGCCGCATCGATTGCCTCTAGCATCGCACCATACAGATCACGTCCATAGGCATACAATCGGAGGACATTCTCGCCAACCTGCACTTCTTCGAAGGGATCATGGGGGAAGCTCACCTCGTGTTTGCGCCGTTTTCCTAACGCGGCAATGACGAGGAGAACTGCCACGGTCAAGACCTGCACTGTCAATACACTGAGGATGACGTTCCGCACGAGGCGTAGGAGAGGCAGCCCGGAGAGTCTCTTGAAGAGGACATCTGTTCGTTCCTGTGTATCCAGCATGTACAACTCGCTTTCTTATATGCTACTGTTAAAGCAGAACGTAGCGCACTGTGTCCTTAGGGAACGGACGACGAGCACGTTAGTTATGAGGCCAATAGGACGATAGATAAGGATAACTCAATAGTATGCGCAGAGCGTCGTAAAAAGCGTGGTCGGAAGCGTAAAAAAGCTCAGAGTGCTCTCGTAGTATGTGTTTCTTGCTCTACTGGCGTCGAGGAGGAGTGCTTTTTGACGCTCTGGCAAACGCATTTCTTCACGCGCCATTGGTACTCTCAAATTGAAGCCCTATCAATGTCTCTACTCACGACAGAGGGGAAAGAAGAAAGAGGTGCGCAGAGCATGGTCACTGAAAAGAGCGCGCAAGGGAAGTCGTTCCTGCAAGCCATTGGAAAATCCTTTTACGACTCCATTGGCGATATCGTCTTCGGGATGGAGGATGGAACCGTTTCCATCTTCGGCCTGGTGTTCGGCGTAGCAAGTAGTTCTACCAGCGGTTCCATCGTCTTGCTTGCCGGGGCGACAGGAGCCATTTCCGCTGCTGTCTCGATGATGGCCGGTACGTTTCTAGATGTAGAATCGACAAATGACCAGGCAAAAGCGCAACTGGCCCAGGAGCAAACAGAGATCGACAAAAATCTGGAAGGAGAGAAACAGGAAGTCAGGGATCGACTGAAAACTGCCGGTTTTAACGACCAGGACACCACTGCTATCGTCGATGCGCTGGCTCGTCACCCCAAGACATTTCTCCAGGTCGAGGCGGCCTCTGAACACACACTCGGAAGTTCGGAACAGAAGAATCCCTTCGTACAGTCCGCATGGATGTTCCTCTCCGACCTGTTTGCGGCATCCGTGCCTGTTATTCCATTCGCATTTCTCTCCTTGGACAACGCGCGCCTGGTCTCGCTCATCGTCACGGCCTTGCTCTTGCTGCTGCTCGGTGTAGGACGGGGCCTCGTAGGACACCGCAACGTCTTGGTCACTGCACTGGAAACACTGGGTATCGCAACTGCTGCCGCGGTCGCAGGCTTTTTGGTTGGCAAACTCGTCACCCACTAAGCAAAGGAGGTTTTAAAGGTTTTACTATGAAAT
>Ga0187805_10000771_pt1 | contig 11049 bp, 6 predicted proteins | sample NC_wetland_sal_i_6_FD_132965 | JGI IMG/M metagenome (GOLD analysis project Ga0187805, IMG submission 132965) | Wetland sediment microbial communities from Neuse River Estuary, North Carolina, USA - Control_5 | ecosystem: Environmental > Aquatic > Freshwater > Wetlands > Sediment | place: USA... | reverse complement strand
GCGACACGACGTTCGGACAGATTCAGCAGGCTCGCGATCCCCGTCTGGTGCAGTTTGCTCTGAAGTTCTACTTCTAGGTTAGGAGTAGAGTAGAAAGATCGATCCCGGGCGGCTTCTACCGCCAGGGTAAACTAACGGCCCGCCGCCAGGAAGCGGCCGGCCTGAGTCTTCCCGGAGAACCCTGATGTACCCCGAGCTACAGAAAGAACTCGCCACCTTCGAGCGGCGAACGCCTAAATCCGCCGAAGCGCATAAGAAGAATCTCAAACGCATTCCTCTCGGCGTTGCCAGCAATTATCGCGCCTACGATCCCTGGCCGATCTTCGTCAAAGAGGCCAGCGGCAGCAAGTTTCGCGATCTCGACGGCAACGAGTACATCGATCACAACCTGACCTTCGGCGCCCTGATGGCGGGACATTGCCATCCTGCGGTGATGAAGGCCGTGGAAAAGCGTCTCTCCACCGGAACCATGTTCGGCATGCCGCACGACATGGAGTGGGAACTCGCGGAAGAGATCTGCAACCGCTTTCCGGTTGAGATGTGCCGCTTCGGCAACAGCGGCACCGAGGCCACGATGCACGCCATTCGGCTGGCGCGCGCCGCCACCGGCCGCGACAAGATCGTGAAATTCGAAGGCGCTTATCATGGCCTGCACGACAGCGCTCTGGTCAGCGTGAAGCCGCACGCTCCCGAATTTGGAGACGTCAAGAATCCGACGGCGGTTCCCGGCGGACTCGGGGTTCCGAAATCCGCCGTGGCCAACGTGCTCATTGCCACCTTCAACGACCTGAGCACGGTCGAGCGGCGCTTCAAGGAAAATCCCGGCGAAGTTGCCGCGATCATCCTTGAACCGATTTTGATGAACGTTGGTCTGTGCATGCCGCAACCCGGCTTCCTCAAAGGCCTGCGCGAAATCTGCAACAAGAACGGCGCGCTGCTGATCTTCGACGAAGTCAAGACCGGCTGCAAACTGGGATGGGCCGGCGCCAGTGAATATTTCGGCGTCATGCCTGACATGATCTGCCTGGCGAAGTCGATTGGCGGCGGTTTGCCGCTGGCGGCTTTCGGCACCAGCAGATCTGTGATGGACCTGATCTCGCAGCACAAGGTCTTCCACGGTGGAACTTACAATACCAACCCGGTCTCCATGGCGGCGGGTCTGGCTACGTTCCGCGAAGTTCTGACCCGCGAGAATTACGCGCATGTCGACAAACTCGGCAAGAAGCTGGCCGACGGCTACCGCAAGACCATCGCGAAGGTCGGCTTGCAGGCCTACATCGCGCAGGCGGGAGCCAATGGCGCTCTCATGCTGTATCCCAAGGAGATCGTCAATTACCGCGATTGGACTGTGATCGACGTCGACCTCTGGCGCCATTACTGGTTCGGCATGGTCAACCGCGGCGTCATGGCTCAACCCTACTGGTGGGATGAGCAGTGGACGATTTCGGTTCAGCACACCGAGGCCGACATCGATAAGCACCTGGCGGCGTTCGACGACATCGCCGGCTCGCTTGCGAAGGCGCAGCAGGAGCGCAGCGAGCGCGTGCCCGCAGAAGTCGCGCACTAAACGTGAGTGGTCAGTGGACAGTTGTCGGCGTTCAGTACGCTTGAGCGTGCTGAGGCTGCAATTGCCCACTGATCGCTAGCCACTGACCACTGATTTCTGACCTTGTCCACCACCGACCAACCCGTTCAGCCGCATCTGATCCGCGCTCTCGGGCGGCGCGATCTGGTGCTGCTTTTCGTGGTTGCGGTCTTCAATCTGAACGTCGTTCCCTCGGTCGCTGCCAACGGCGGGGTCACCGTCTGGCTCTGGATCATCTCGCTGCTTCTTTTCTTCTGGCCGCAGGGCATCGCGGTGATCGAACTGGCGCATCGCTATCCCGGGGAGGGCGGAGTTTATCTCTGGGCCAAAGAAGTTTTCGGCGACTTTCACGGATTCCTCTCCGGCTGGTGCTACTGGACCAACAACATGCTGTACGTGCCGACGGTGATGCTTTACTTCGTCGGCGTATCTGTGTACGTGTTCGGCCCCGGACACCAGGGTTTGGCCGACAATAAGGTGTTTGCTTCGGTGACATCGCTCACCTTGCTGGCGCTGCTGACGTTCTTCAATATTCTCGGCCTCGGCGTCGGCAAGTGGATCAACAACATGGGGGCGATTGGGACTTTCATCGCCGCCGCTGTGCTGATCGGCCTGGGTGCGGTGATCTGGTCGCATTTCGGGACCACGATCACGGCAGCCGATTTTAAGATTCCCGCCAATCCAAAATTCGTGCTGAATTCTTTCGGCGTGATCTGCTTCGGCCTCGTCGGCCTCGAACTGGCATCGGTGATGGGCGACGAGATTCAGGACCCGCGCCGCACTCTGCCAGGCGCGGTCGCTCTAGGCGGCATCATTTCAGGAACTTTGTACGTCGGGGCGACGCTCACTCTGCTGATCGCCATCGGTAAGAACGTGAACGTGCTGCAGGGAGTCGTGCAAGCCGTCAGCCACATGGCGGGCCGCATCAACATGGGCTGGATTACGATTCCGTTCGCAGTAATGCTCAGCCTCTCGATCGCCGGCATCGGCTCGGCGTGGATCGGCGGCTGCTCCCGCATTCCATTCGTGGCCGGACTCGATTCCTACATGCCGTCATGGCTGGGAAACATTCATCCGCGCTACGCCACGCCCTACGCGGCATTGATCGTGCAGGGAATTGTTTCCGCGGTGTTGGTGATCTTGAATTTTGCAGGCGCAGGAGTGCAGGAAACTTTCCAGAAGTTGCTGTCTCTGGCCGTCGTGTTGCAGCTCGTGCCCTTTGTATATGCGTTTGGAGCGCTGGTGAAGTTCGCGGTTACGGAATCGACCCCGAAGGGCCAGTACGGCAGAACCACTATGCTGCTCGCCGGCTTAAGCGGGTTTCTGACCACGATCCTCGGAATCGCGCTGGTATTTTTCCCAGCGCAACAAATCACGTCGCTATGGTCGTATGAGCTCTGGATGGTCGGCGGCACATTATTTTTCGTCGGCCTGGCCGCATTTTTCTTTTTCGTCTACGGCCGTCATAAAGCGGCGAAGCTCATTGAAGCAGGAACGATTGCGGAGCCAGTTCCAGCCAGCGACTCTCGCGGATAACGTGTAGGACTGAAAGATCCGTATCAGGGCACGGCTTCAGCCGTGCCGCAAAACGGTAGCAACAATTTTGGGGCTTTAGCCCCCGCAGGAGGCCATGATGCCTAGCGGAGTTCAAACCGAAGTCAAGACGTACCAGATGTTCATCAACGGCGAATGGGTCGCGAGCAAATCGGCCAAGACATTTCCGGTCTACGATCCCTCGACGGAAGAAGTCATCGCGCAAGTGCCCGATGCCGCTGCCGACGATGTGAATCGCGCCGTCGCCGCCGCCAAAGCCGCCTTCGAAGAAGGTCCGTGGGCGACGACGACCGCGCAGGAACGTGGTCGCGTTCTGTTCCGCATGGCCGACAAAGTTCGCCAGAACCTGCCGGCGCTCGCCGAACTCGAATGCCGCAACACCGGCAAGCCCATTGTGGAAGCGGAATACGACCTCACTGACGTCGCTACTTGCTTCGAGTACTACGGAGGCCTTGCCACAAAAATTACCGGCCAGGTCAATCCCGTTCCCGACAATGCGATGTCGCTCTCGCTCAAAGAGCCGGTTGGGATCGCCGGGCAAATCATTCCGTGGAATTATCCGATGCTGATGGCCGCGTGGAAGTTGGCTCCGGCAATCGCCGCCGGATGCACCTGCGTGCTGAAACCTGCTGAGCAAACACCATTGACGGCACTGGAATTCGCGAAACACTTTGCCGACTGCGGATTGCCGGCGGGCGTGGTCAATATAGTGACCGGCTTTGGCGAGACCTGCGGCGCCCCGCTGGTGCAGCATCCCGACGTGAACAAGATTGCTTTCACCGGCAGTGCGGCCGTGGGCAAGATCATCGTGAAACAAGCGGCTGACACGGTGAAGCGCGTCACGCTCGAACTCGGCGGAAAATCGCCCAACATCTTTTTCGCTGACGCGGATTTCGAGGCCGCCATCGACGGCGCACTATTCGGCGTCTTCATCAATCAGGGAGAAGTCTGCTCCGCCGGAAGCCGCATCCTGGTGCAGAGATCCATCTACAAGAAGTTTGTTGACGCGATGGTCGAAAAAGCGAAGAAGATCAAGCTTGGGCCGCCGCTCGAACGCGAAACCAAGATGGGACCGCTGGTTAGCAAAGAGCAATACGACCGCGTGAATCAATATCTCGAGATCGGCAAGAAGGAAGCGAAGCTTGCTTCCGGCGGCGGACGTCCCGAAAAATTCGCCAAGGGATTTTATGTACAGCCCACGATTTTCTACGACGTGGCCAACAGCGACCGCATTGCCCGCGAAGAAATCTTTGGCCCGGTCGCGGCGGTGATTCCGTTCGAAGATGAGAAGGACGCAATGAAGATTGCCAACGATTCTCCGTACGGCCTGGCCGCTGCGGTCTGGACGCGGGACATCTTCAAAGCCATGCGCACGGTGAAAGCGCTGCGCGCCGGAATCGTGTGGGTCAATCACATGCAGCCGACCTATGTCGAAGCGCCGTGGGGCGGATTCAAGCAATCCGGATTCGGCCGCGAACTCGGAGCTTGGGGCATCGAAGAGTATCTCGAGACCAAGCAAGTCCACATCAATCTGAACGAAGCCCCGATTGGCTGGTACTGAGAAAGAAGGTACCGAGTTGCGAGTAATGAGTGCCGAGCGAAAATTAGGCGCGTCACAGCGAAACAATTTGGCCCCACGGCGTAACAAAAAACGAACGACGAACGACTAACGACTAACGACGAGATCCTACGATGTCTACCATACAAATCCGCACAAACATCCCCGGGCCGAAGTCCAAGGCTCTCTCCGAGCGCCGCGCCAAAGCCGTGCCTCGCGGGCTTTCCCATGGCACACCGATTTATGTTGCCAAGGCCGAAGGCGCCTGGCTGGAAGATGTCGACGGCAACCGGTACCTCGATTTCGCAGGAGGCATCGGCTGCCTCAATGTCGGCCATCGTCGCGATGAAGTCGTCGATGCGGTCAAGGACCAGCTCGACCATTTTCTGCACACCTGCGTGCAAGTAACGCCCTATGAGAGTTACGTCCGGCTTGCGGAGCGCATGAACGAAGTCACTCCGGGCAAGTTTGCGAAGAAGACGATCTTCGTCAACAGCGGCGCCGAGGCCGTCGAGAACGCCGTCAAGATTGCGCGTGCCTACACGAAGCGACCCGGGATCATCGCGTTCGAGGATGCGTTCCACGGGCGCACCATGATGACGCTTGCCCTGACCAGCAAGACGCATCCGTACAAGGCGGGTTTCGCGCCGTTCCCGAGCGAGGTCTACCGGGTTCCGTACGCGTATTGCTACCGCTGCTCGTACTCGAAAACCTATCCGTCGTGCGATCTTTATTGCGCGCGGCATCTGGAAGACACGTTCAAGCGGGTGGTGGCCAACGAAGAAGTTGCGGCCGTGATCGCGGAGCCGGTGCTGGGCGAGGGCGGGTTCGTCGCGCCGCCGCCGGACTACTTCAAAGTGTTGATCGAGTTGTGCCACAAATACGGCATCCTCTTTATTGCCGACGAAGTGCAATCCGGCTTCGGCCGAACCGGCGCGCTGTTCGCGAGCGAGCGTTACGGCATTGAGCCGGATCTACTCGTGACCGCCAAGTCTCTGGGCGGTGGATTGCCGCTGGCTGCGGTGACGGGACGTGCTGAGGTCATGGATGCCCCTGGAGTTGGCGGACTCGGCGGAACGTTTGCCGGGAATCCTCTGTCGTGCTCGGCGGCGCTGGCGGTGCTCGATTTGTTTGAGCGGGAGAATCTGCTGGCGCGCGCTAATGAACTCGGCGATCACTTCCAGCGCCGTGCCCGCGATTGGCAGCGCCGGTGGCCGATTGTCGGCGACGTGCGCGGCTTGGGCGGGATGCAGGCCATCGAACTCGTGCAGTCGCAGGAAACGAAAACTCCGGCAAGCGACGAAACCAAGAAGATCACGCAATATTGTTATGAGCATGGGCTGATCACGATCACGGCCGGCACGTACTCGAATGTGATCCGCGTGCTGGTGCCGCTGGTCATCAGCAATGAGCAGATTGACGAAGCGCTTGACGTGCTCGAGTCGGCGATTGCGAATGTCTGCGACCAGAAGGGCGCGGTAGCGCAGTTGGTGTAGTTGCATCGAGATTTGTCATCCTGAGCGAGGATTGGCCATCGCGCGGCTAGCGCGAAGGGCCAACCGCAGTCGAAGGATCCCTATAGCAGATGTATCATTAGTAGTTTGAGGAAGTTCGCGCGGCGCCGCTGCAACTTCCGCGCACGAAATTCTTCGCGATAGCGAAAGGCATCACCACCATGACCGTAGCCGCACCTCCCAGCATCAAAGTTGCCAATTTTATTAACGGACAGTGGAAAGAATCCAGTGCCAGCGAATGGCGCGACGTCGTCAATCCCGCAACCGGGGAAACCATCGCCAGCATACCGCTAGGTGGCTCCGCTGATGTCAATGCCGCCGTGGAAGTCGCGTCCGCCGCCTTCCCTGAGTGGCGCCGTACACCGCCGGAAGACCGCATCCAACCGCTGTTCAAGCTGAAGGTGCTGCTTGAAGAGCACATCGACGATATCGCCCGCATCATCACCCTGGAGAACGGCAAGACCTTCAGCGAAGCGAAGGCCGAGATGCGGCGCGCCATTGAGAACGTAGAAGTGGCATGCGGTATTCCGATGATGATGCAGGGCTACAACTTGGAAGACGTGGCGCGCGGCATCGACGAGATGATGATCCGGCAGCCGCTCGGAGTGGTCGCGGCCATCGTGCCGTTCAATTTCCCCGGCATGATTGCGTTCTGGTATCTGCCTTACGCGATCGCGACGGGCAACACGTTCATCCTGAAGCCGAGCGAACGCGTGCCGCTGACCATGCGTTACGTCTACGAACTGCTCGAGAAGACTGGGCTGCCGAAGGGTGTTGTCAGTCTCGTAAACGGAGGCAAAGCCGCGGTGGACGCGCTGATCGACCATCCCAAGGTTCGTGCGATCAGTTTTGTGGGATCGACTCCGGTGGCGCGTTACATCTACTCGCGCTCGGCCGAGCAGGGCAAGCGCTGCCAGTGCCAGGGCGGCGCCAAGAATCACGTCATCGTTCTGCCCGATGCGGACATGCCGATGGCGACGCAGATCATCAGCGACAGCGCCTTCGGATGCGCTGGGCAACGCTGCCTGGCGGTCTCGGTTGCGGTTACGATCGGTGAAGCGCAGAAAACGTTCCGCGATTCGATTGCCGATGCTGCGTCGAAACTGAAAGTCGGCAACGGACTTGAAGACGGCGTGCAGATGGGACCAGTGATCACGCCGCAGAGCAAAGAGCGTGTGGAGTCGCTGATTGGCGTCGGCGAGAAGCAGGGCGCGAAGGTTCTGCTCGATGGACGCAATGCGAAGGTCCCCAAACACGAACGCGGCAACTTTGTGAAGCCGACCATTCTCGACGATGTGCCAGCGACGAGCGAGATCACCGACACCGAAATTTTCGGTCCTGTGCTGAGCCTGGTGCACGCCGACAACATGGACGAGGCATTGGCGTTCCTGGAACGCAGTCCTTACGGGAACCAGGCGTCGTTGTTCACGTCGAGCGGATCGGCAGCGCGTCGTTTTCGCTATGAAGCGCCCGCGGGGAACATCGGCATCAACATCGGGGTCGCCGCACCCATGGCGTACTTCCCGTTCAGCGGATGGAAGAACAGTTTCTTCGGCGATCTGCACGGACAGGGGCGCGATGCCATCGAGTTCTATACCGACAAGAAAGTTGTCGTTGAGCGCTGGGCCAAAGAGCACTCGCGCAAGTTCTAAACGCGACAACCTCAGCGGCTAAAGCCGCTGCTGATGGAAAGTCTTGGTGGCACGACTGGAAGTCGTGCCCTTCCCAATTCGTGCTGCACTCAATTTGAGGGGAGTTCTGAAAATGACTACTACTGTTGCGAATCCCGCAATGAGCGGGCAGGAAATTGTTGATCTCACTCGGAAGCACACACTGTTTGAATGGTCGGCGCAATCGAAAGTGGATCCGATCCCAGTCGCAAAGGCCAAGGGCATTTACTTCTGGACGCCGGAAGGAAAGCGCTTTATCGACTTCAACAGCCAGCTGATGTCGGTGAATATCGGACATGGCGATGAGCGCGTGATCAACGCCATTAAAGAGCAGGCAGAGGTGCTTTGCTATGCCAATCCGTTCATGGCGACTGAGCCGCGGGCGCGGCTGGGCGCGAAGCTGGCCGAGATTACGCCCGGCGACATCGATACCTTTTTCTTCACCAACGGCGGGGCGGAGGCGAACGAGAATGCGATCAAGATCTCTCGCTTCTTCACCGGGCGGCACAAGATCATGGCGCGCTACCGGTCGTACCACGGCGCGACCGCGGGCAGCATCACGCTGACCGGCGATCCGCGGAGATGGGCCGCGGAGCCAGGCATTCCGGGCGTGGTGCGCGTGCTCGATCCTTATCACGGAATCGAGCGCGGGTGGGAGTCGGCAGAAACTTCACTGGCGATGATTGAAGAGACCATGCAACTGGAGGGTCCGCACACGATCGCGGCGTTCATTCTCGAGACGGTCGTCGGAACGAACGGGATTCTGATTCCTCCCGACGGTTACATGCAGGGCGTACGCAAGCTGTGCGACAAGTACGGCATTCTGATGATTGCCGACGAAGTGATGGCCGGATTCGGACGGACGGGCGAGTGGTTTGCCATCGATCACTGGAAAGTGGTGCCCGATCTGATCTGCATGGCAAAGGGATTGACGGCAAGTTATTTGCCGCTGGGAGCGGTGGGGATGCGGCATCACATCGCGCAGCATTTCCAGGACAAAGTATTTTTTGGCGGGCTGACGTACAACTCGCATCCCATGGGATGCGCGGCGGCGCTGGCGACGATTCGCGTATATGAAGAGGATCGCCTCATCGACAACGCGAAGAAGATGGGTGCGATCATGAAAGAGCTTGGAGCCGAAATGCAGGCCAAACATCCGTCGGTGGGCGCGGTGCGGTCGATTGGTCTGTTCGGCATCTTTGAGCTTATCCGCAGCCGGAAGACGAAGCAGCCGATGGCTCCGTTCAACGGAGCGTCGGAAGAGATGGCGGCGCTGGGGAAATTTTTCCGCGAGCAAGGGCTGTACACGCTAGTGCGATGGAATTCGTTCTATACGAACCCTCCGCTGTGCATCAACGAGCACCAACTGCGCGAGGCGTTCGCGATTATCGACAAGGGGTTGGAGATTACGGATCGGGCGGTGAAGGACTAACGCTGGGCTGGAATTCTCCGCTTCTCTTGCTTTGATCTGAAATTCTTACTTCCCGCAAAAGTCAAAATCCCCACCCTCTCGCAAAATGCGCGAGAAGGGTGGGGCACACTCTTGTATCTGACACACTCTTGTGTGTCTCAGAACGAATACTTCAACGAAAATTGAATCAGACGCGGCGTGCCGATCGTGGCCGTGATCGGAGCGTAGCCGCCGACGGTTGAGGTTCCAGGAATCGGGCCGACCGCGGGTGCTACGGGAAGCGCGAACGAAGGATGGTTGAAGAGATTGAAGAAGTCGGTGCGGAAGCGCAGGCTTTGGCGTTCACCGAGCCGGAAGGTTTTGTCGACGGTGAAATCCACATTCTTCTGCGGCGGTCCGATGATGCAGTTGCGGGGCGTGTTGCCGTAGAGAGTGGCATCGCTGGGCGTGTTGTTGGAAAGCGTCGCCAAGGGATCGGGGGTATATGCCGGTGCGTTGACCCAGTTCGCCAGGCGCGATTGCATACTGCCCGTGGCTAACGCGTTAGCGCAGCTGGAGCCTGGGGTAAAGGTCGCGGTCGAGGACGGAGTGCTGGCCAGGGCGTAGGCGGTTCCTCCAGCGGGATCGTAGACGGAGAAGGGAGCGCCGGACTGGAGGATCAGCACGCCGCTGGTTTGCCATCCACCGAGAGCGGTTTTGGTGAGGCCGCTGGCGTGCGAGAAGAATGGCAACTGGTAGACGCCGCTGGTGACGAAGCGCTGGCGGCGATCGAAATCAGAGAGGCCGCGGGAGGCGCTGGCGTCGGTCTGATTGTTGACGCGCGTCAGAAAAGCAACCGATGCTGTAGAGACATCGTCGATGGATTTGGAGTAAGTGTAGGCGCTCTGGAAATAAAGTCCCTTGCCGAAGCGATGAGCTAAGGTGGCCTGCAGAGCGCTGTAGTGAGAATCGGAATTAGGAGCGAAGTCTTCGAAGTCGCCGGGAGCGATGCCGATATAGGGAGCGCGGGCGGAGGCATTTTCCACCGTAGTGTCGACGATCTGGCAAGAGACAGGTGGAGTTAAAGCCTGAAGATTGGCACAGCCCTGTCCGGGAATCGTGACTGGGCTCTGTGGAGTCGCCAGTGTGGCCTGGTCGGGATCATAGGTTGAGCGCAGACGGCTGCCTTTGGTTCCGACGTAACCGAGTTCGGCAAACCAGTCGTGGCCGAGTTCACGTTGGATCGTGAAATTCCATTGTTGTGTCGTGCCGACTACCCAATGCAGCGGGACAGAGAGTTGGATCAATCCATTTACGTTTCCGCTGAAGGCGGGTGAGCACGCCGAGGGATTTGGGAAAGTGCAGGTCGAGGTCGAGAATCCCTGGAGGACGGCAGCCGTTGGCACATAAGTCTGCGTGGGGTTGGCACCGAGCGCGGGAATGCCGTTGGGGAATGCGGCGCTGGCGGCGAACAGGTTGGCTAGGCTATCAGCTCCGGGTAAGAATCCGACGAGAAAGGGATACGTGGGCGGCACGATCGCAAGGTTGTCAACGGCGCCGAGGTCTTCGCGAACGCTATAGATGCCGTAGCCGCCGCGAATCGACGTGGTGTGGTGTCCACCCAAGTCATAGGCGAAGCCGATGCGCGGTTCCCAGACGGTAGCGTATTCGTTGTTGAGGCCGGCGGAGTTGAGGGTTCCGGTGATTCCGGTGAGGCCGAATTTGCTGATGCACTTGGGATAAATGTAGGGCTGGCCGGTGGTGATGGCCAGGGTGGG
>Ga0187805_10000770_pt1 | contig 11053 bp, 8 predicted proteins | sample NC_wetland_sal_i_6_FD_132965 | JGI IMG/M metagenome (GOLD analysis project Ga0187805, IMG submission 132965) | Wetland sediment microbial communities from Neuse River Estuary, North Carolina, USA - Control_5 | ecosystem: Environmental > Aquatic > Freshwater > Wetlands > Sediment | place: USA... | reverse complement strand
TCCGAAACCCCAGTTGCGCTCGCGATAGCCGGCATTACGGTCGAAGTGGTGGGAGAAAATTCCCGGCGCTATCCACAGATTGAATTCATCCGCAGCAGGGTTCGCTTTTGTCGGGGCGGTCGCCGGCTGCTCTTCGGCATGGCATGAACAGCCAGCCAGCAACAGTATTGCAATGCCTGCTCTGACGCCTTGGTAAGCACAATTCATGGTCACGGTGTACCGGGGCTACTCCTCATCGAGCAACTTGCCCGCAATCGCCCAGTTTTCATCGGGCAGTTCGTCGAACGCAATATAGGTGTACGACGCCGGCTTGTGCGCGATTCGCGCCAGGGTGTCGGTGATTTCCTCGGCGATCTTGGCCTTCTGTTCGCGGCTCAGTGTCCCGGCAATGCGAATGTTGACATATGGCATGTTTTCTCCTGTTAAACGGCGCAGCTTAGCCTGCGTGGTGACCCGCGCAAAGGCCACGCCCCGCGCCGGTAGGCAAATGACCGTCAGGCAGTGCGTTTGCCGTTGCCGGCAAATTACCCTCTGGCCTCCGGTCTTTACTTCGACACGATAACCAGTCCCCTCGCCTTGTTGCTGGTGGTATCCAGGGTCGCGATGGATTGGCGCAGCAAACTGATGCTGACCCATGCCGGTGGATATTTGTACTTGGCGACGTCGAGGATCAGCACACTGTCCGTCTGTGCGTCATACGCCGCCAAGGCCGACCAGTGCCCGCCGCCGACCTGCCCGAAAGTTCCGCGGAAATAATTGGCCAGCACGAATTGCCCATCGTCGCCCAGGGTTTTCTGCAGCAGAGCGCGCAGGCTTTCGTCGGTAAAGGTATCGCCGGCCAGCGACTGTGTCTTGACCCCGTGCTGCCTCAGCGCCTCGGCCATTTCCTCTCGCGTCATGCCCTGGGCCAGCACCGTTTCCGCGCTGACGATTTTTGTGACCTCGGGAGTGAAGAAGTTTCCCTGGGTGAAATAGGCATAGGGCTTATAGATTGGGTCCACCGGTTTCTTGACCGGCATGGCATTTAGCACGGTAACGGCGCTGGCTACGCCGCAATAGCTCTGGGTTTGCTGCACGGCGAAATTCGGAATGAGTTGCCAATAGTCTGCATCGGGGGAAATGCGGGCGCGCAGTACCTTGCCTTCCGGCGAGTCCCAGTAGATAACGCCTGGCGTATCTCCCGCCCAGGCCGGGAACGCCGACAGTAAAGTGAGCAGGGTTGCCAGCAGCAGTCTTGTCATGATCGTCCTCACTTGAAATCGCCCCACAAGGTTTGCAATGCGGCGATGCCCGCCATTGCCGCGGTTTCGGTGCGCAAAACACGCTTGCCCATGCGGATCGGGATGAATCCGGCCAGGTGCGCCATTTTGATCTCGTCGTCGCTGAAGCCGCCTTCCGGGCCGATCAGCAGTATAACGCTGCCCGGAGGCGCAGCTTGCTTGTGCAGCGGGGTGGAGCCTTCAGGTTGCAGCATGAATTTCGCCGCCGTACTGTTGCGCGCTTCCGCCAGCCATGCGCCAAAGTCCTGCGGCGCCGCTATTTGGGGCAGCGCGTTCCGTCCGCATTGCTCGCAAGCGGCGACGGCAACGCTGCGCCAGTGAAGGAGCCGCTTTTCGGAGCGATCGCCGGAAAGTTTCGCCACGCTGCGCTGGGTTTGCACCGGTTGGATTTCAGCCGCCCCGAGCTCGGTGGCCTTCTGCACCACCCAGTCCATTTTTTCGCTGCCGCACATTGCCTGCGCCAGGACGATGCGCAACGGCGATTCGGCGTCGTCCATGCAGGTCTGCAATTCATGCAGCAGCACGCGCTTGGCGCTTATTTCGCTGATCTTGCCATCCAGCGCGCGCCCGGTCCCGTCGAATACCTGCACCGGATCGTTCACGCGCAGGCGCAACACGCGGTTGGCGTGATGCGCCGCGTCCGGCGGCAACTCCAGGGAACTGCCTGCGGGCAGGGGGGGTGGACAATAAAAGCGCGGCAGGGCCATGGGCGAGTACGATGAGTGGTTACCGGCGTGATAATATAACGGTCACCGATCTTTTTGTCAGGAGCAATCGTGGTCAGCCTGCAACCGCCCTTATGCGATTTTGGATGGAAGGCGCGCAATTTCGATTTGCCGGGCGTCGACGGCAAGCGTCATACGCTGGAGAGCGCGCGCGGCAAGAATGGCCTCCTGGTGATGTTCATTTGCAACCATTGCCCATACGTGAAATCCATCCGCGAGCGCATTATCCGCGATGCCAAGGAATTGCAGCAGCACGGGATCAACAGCATCGCCATCATGTCCAATGACCCCACCGACTATGAGGAGGATTCATTCGAAAACATGAAAAAGGTCGCGCGGGAATTCGGCTATCCGTTCCCATACGTGCTGGACGAAACGCAGCAAGTTGCCAAGGATTATGGTGCCGTGTGCACACCGGATTTTTTCGGCTTCAACAGCAAACTGGAATTGCAGTATCGCGGGCGTCTTGACGCGTCACGCAAGGAGACTGCGCCGGACGCAGCACGCGATTTGTTCAATGCCATGGTGCAAGTGGCGCAGACCGGCCAGGGTCCGCGCGAACAGATCGCCAGCATGGGCTGTTCCATCAAATGGAAGGGCGAAAATTGAGGCACGACAAGATTGGGCGAACGGCAAATGCCCGGCGGCGCAGGCGGTGGAAAATCCTTTCGCATTTTCCCGTATAATGCGGTAGCATCAAGGCCTTAAGGTTTTTGCCCGCAGCGCCGGGGGCTGATAGCATATAATAATTAATAAGGGGGGCGTTTTAAAGTGAGTGACGGTTTGCCGCTATCGGGAATCAAGGTGGTGCTCATTGACGACAGCAATACGATACGCCGTAGCGGCGAAATATTCCTGTCGCAAGCCGGCTGCCAGGTGGTGCTCGCCGAAGATGGCTTCGAAGGCCTGTCCAGGGTGGTAGACACCAGGCCCGATGTGGTTTTTGTGGACATCATGATGCCGCGCCTGGACGGCTACCAGACCTGCGCGCTCATCAAGCACAACCCCGAATTCAAGGATACGCCAGTCGTCATGCTGACCAGCAAGGATAGCTTGTTTGACCGCGCGCGTGGCCAACTGGTCGGCTCGAACCAGTACCTGACCAAGCCTTTCAGCAAAAAAAGTCTCATAGATGCAGTAATCGCACAAGTACAGGGAAAAAAAGGAGGATAAATCATGGCAGTGAAGAAAATCATGGTAGTGGATGACTCGGCGACCGAGCGCCATGTCCTTGGCGAATTGTTGACCAAGAACGGCTTTCAGGTTGTATTCGTTGAGGACGGCGAAACCGCCGTGGCCAAATCCAAGACAGAATTGCCCGACCTGATCCTGATGGACGTGGTCATGCCCGGCATGAACGGCTTTCAGGCAACGCGCGCCATCACCCAGGACCCGGCCACACAGCATATTCCGGTGTTCATCGTCACCACCAAGGGGCAAGAAACCGACAAAGTGTGGGGCGCGCGCCAAGGCGCAAAAGACTATCTGGTCAAGCCGGTGGACGCGGCGGATTTGCTGGCCAAGGTGGCAGCGCTCGGATAATAACGCACCCGGATGATCTAAAGCATGGCCAAGCGCTTCAGCCTGCGCGAGTTTCAGCAGAACGTGCTGAACCGCATCCAGGTTCAGACCAGCAGCAGCGAGGCGAACCCCATCGCCACGCTGGGCGTGCAGCTTGGCGGGCAGAACTGGCTGGTGCAGATGGCCGATATTGCCGAGGTGCTGCCTTTACCCGCACTCACCCCGGTACCGCTGGCCAAGCCATGGTTCCTGGGCGTGGCCAATGTTCGCGGCAAACTTTACGGCATCACCGACCTTTCGGCTTTCAGCGGCATGGGCGAAACCGTGCGCGGGCAAAGCAACCGAGTGCTCTTGGTGGCCGAAAAATACGGTTTCAACGCGGGCCTGCTGGTGCCGCGGGTGATCGGACTGCGCGACAGCACCGCCTGGAAGCAGACGGTGCTGGGTATAGAGACATGCTTGTGCGATGAGAAGGGGCAGATCTGGCACAAACTGGACATGCCAGAATTGCTGCAGCGCGCAGAATTTTTGCAGATTGGACGTTAGGCGAACCGGAATATCCACATTCCGCTGGGAGAGCAAAAAATGGCATTCAAATTACCCGCATTCAAATTACCAACCCGATCCAAGGCGGGAAAAGAAAAAAGAACCGGCAGGGGGGCCGCCGACGCGGTGCCGTTGCCGATTATCGGCAAGTTCAGCAGCCATGTGCAATTGCAGATTGTGGGCGCCCTTGCCGCATCTGCCTTTCTGTTGGTGCTAGTGGCGGCCTACCTGGATTTCCGCACCACTTCATTCGGCACCCGATACATCGAGTTGTCGCAAAACCTGCGGTTCCTCACCCAGCGCGTCACCAAGGATGCAGCCCAGGCGGTGCAAGGCAACCAGGCGGCCATCGAAGGCCTGCCGAACGACAAGAAGGAATTCGAGCACATCATAAGCGTCCTGGCCGACGGCGATGAAACCCTGCCACCGTTGGGCGGAAGCTCGCGCGAGGTGCTGGAGAGAATCACCCCCGGACTGAAAATGCGCATGCAGCAAGTGCAAGACATCATCGACGGCCGCCCCGGCATTCAGACGGTGTTCTCTGCGGTTGATGCGGTGAATGAATTGAACCCGCTGATGCGCGATGAGGTTGCCCAGCTTTCGTCTTCCGGCGCCGTGGACAGCGCGCGTGCCACGAAGCTTGCCCTGTTGATGGAACGCATCAGTGAGGACGTGACCGGATTGCTGGGTTCGACCGTGAAGCTCGAGCAGATCTCCGCGCTGGGTTCCGACACTCAGGACGCGGAAGCTCTGGTGGCCGGCTTTAACAAATCGAACCCGCTTGTGGCCAAGGTCCTGGAACATTTTGACACCTACCGTAACTCGGTTGAGGCCATCATCGGCCAGGTGCCGCAGCTACTGGCCGCCAAGAAATCGGTGACCGACCTGTTCGCGTCGGCCAACGTCAGCAAAAAAGGCGCGTTCATCGAGGACACCACCACGCTGTCCGCTGCCATCGAAAGCCAGTTGTCGGGACGCTGGACGACCTACCTGATGCTGGCCGCGGCCATCGCCCTGCTCCTTTCCCTGCTATTGCTGGCCAAGGTCTACCTGGATGACGCGCGCCACCGCGCGTTCGAGGCGGAAACCAGCAGCCGCCGGAACCAGCAGGCGATTCTGCTGCTGATGAACGAAATGTCGGACCTGGCCGACGGCGACCTCACGGTCCGCGCGACGGTGACCGACGACATCACCGGTGCGATCGCCGACTCCGTAAACTACACCACGGACGAACTGCGAAAACTGGTTTCACGCGTGACCAGCGCCTCCGATCTGGTGGCGAACGCCGCAGGCACCGCCCAGGAAGTCACGATGGAACTGCTGAAAGCAGCGCACAAGCAGGCCACCGAGTTGCGCGAAACCGGCGAAGCGGTGGACCTGATCACCCGCTCGATCCGGGAGGTGGACAGCAGCGCAACGCAATCCGCCAAAGTGGCGCAGCGAACGCTGGCGGTGACAGAACAGGGCGCGCAAGCCGTGCGCAACGCTATTTCCGGCATGGACTCCATTCGCGAACAGATTCAGGAAACCGCCAAACGTATCAAGCGGCTGGGCGAAAGCTCCCAGGAAATCGGCGACATCGTGGACCTGATTTCCGATATTACCGAACAAACCAACGTGCTGGCGCTCAATGCCGCAATTCAGGCGGCGTCGGCGGGCGAAGCGGGGCGCGGCTTCTCGGTGGTGGCGGAGGAAGTGCAGCGACTGGCGGAACGCTCGGCCGAGGCGACCAAGCAGATCTCCGCGCTGGTCAAGGCCATTCAGGGCGACACCCAGGATGCAGTGGCGGCGATGGAAAAGAGCACCCAGGGCGTGGTGGAAGGCGCCAAGCTATCCGACGAAGCGGGCCAGTCACTGCGCGAAATTGAGCAGGTGTCACACGAACTGGCGGACCTGATCGGCAGCATCTCAGTGTCCACGCAGGTGCAAACCGACATGGCCCAGGAAGTGGCCGCCACCATGGCCGAAATTTTGCAACTTACCGAGCGAACCACTGAAGACACCCGCAAGACCGCGGATTCCGTTACTGAACTGGCCAACCTGGCCTCCGACCTGAAAGGATCCGTCTCCGGCTTCAAGTTGTAATGGCGGCTGACAAGGCGTAATGAACTCTCCCGCACAATTTAATGCGTTGCCGCTGCTGTCGGTTAAGCCGGCGCTGGATGGCTCGCTGGACAGGATAGGCGGCGCCCTCGGGCAATATTTTGCGTCCAGCGGCGAAAACCGGGAGGCGCTGCAGGAAGCCGTTGCCGAACTGCACCGCGCGCAGGGCGTGTTGCGCATGCTGTCGCTGGACGGCGTCATCGTATTCTGCGGAGAGCTGGAAAAGCTGTTGCAGGAATTTTCCGCCGGCTCCCTGCAGCCTTCCACCCTGCTTGACGAGGTCGTCCAGCGCGCGCTGCTGATATTGACGCATTTTTTGAACTCTCTGGCGGAAGGAGCCCCGAACGCCACATTGCGGCTATTCGATCCCTACCAGGAACTGCTCCAGGCTCGCGGCGTCGAGTCGGCCTTCGCCGTAGACCTGTTCTTTCCGGACCTCAATGTCGAGTTGCCCCCGAAAATCACCGGCGTCCCACAGGAACCGGATGCCCCGGCACGCATCAAGGCGGCGCGCAGCCAATATCAGCATGCGCTGCTGAAATGGCTGCGGCAGGACAATCCAGCGGAAGCGCTGCAATCCATGCATGCCGCGGTCATGGCGGTGCTGGCCTGCGTCCCGCCCGGCGGCCGCGCGTTCTGGTGGGTGGCGGCAGGTTTGCTGGATTGCCTGGTCTATGACGGTCTTCCTCCGGAGCTGAATGCCAAGAAATTGCTCGGCCGCCTGGACCTGCGCATGAAGTCGCTCGCCGAGGGAACATCAGCGGACGAGCGGCCCACTCTCATCGAAATGCTCTACCTGGTGGCCAGCAGTCATGCGGTAAGCGAGGCCGTGGAGGAAATCAAGCAACGGTATGCGCTGGACGCTTATCTGCCGGAGGAGCCGCCGCTGCCGCCCGGCGAAACCGCCCAGATGCTTGAGCAGCTCCGCTCCCAACTGAACGCGGCGGAAGAAAGCTGGGAAAAGTGCGCCATGCAGGACGCCGCGGCCTGCACCGCATTCCTCGGCCAGGCCGAGCAATTGCATACACTTTCCGAAGGCCTGGATCGCAATACCCTGCAATCGTTATGCCGGCAAATTCATGCCGCGGCCGGGCATTTCGCCGATACGGAGTACCGGCAGCGCATCAGGATGGACATGGCACTGGCATTGACGCTGCTGGAAGCTGGTATTGCGCACTATGCGCGGCTGGGCGAAAGCTTTCACGAACAGGTGCGCATCATCGGACAGCGCCTGCAGGCGCCGGACGAAGCTCCCGACGTTAAAGAACTAGCCCCCCTGTACTGCCAGATGGCGCAGCGCGAAATTCTGCCCCTGCTGGTCGAGGCAATGTCGAACAACCTGCAACATGTCGAGCAGGAATTGAACGTGTTTTTCGCCAATGCGGACAAGCGCGACGAGCTGGCGCTGCTGGCGCGCCTGCTGAACCAGGTGCAGGGGTGTTTGCGCATGCTGTCCCTGGATGTGGCCGGACAACTGCTGGGAAACGTGAAGGCTGCGGTCACACGTTACTCGGAAGGCGGCAAGCCCAGCCCGGCTGAAATGCAATCTACCGCAGCAGCCGTCAGTGCGCTCGGCGCATATATCCATGACCTGGCGTACGGGCAACAGCCCGATACGGCGGCATTGGAAGACATGCTGGCCAAGCCGTCAGTGCGCGCGCCAGAGACCGCCGCGCCGGTCTCGGCAATCGTTGGCGAGGCATCGCCAGCCGCGGTTGCGGTACAAGCTGCCGCAGCGGAAGACAATGAAATGCTCGAGGTTTTCCTCGAGGAGGCGCAGGAAGTAATGGGCATACTGCGTACCAACCTCGGCCTCAGCCAACTCCATCCCGAGAGCCTGGAGCCGCTTATCACCATTCGGCGCGGCTTCCACACCCTGAAAGGGAGCGGGCGCATGGTCGGATTGAATGACCTGGGAGAGGTGGCCTGGGCGGTCGAGCGTGCGATGAACAAATGGCTGCAGGAGAACAAGCCGGCCACGCCGGGATTGCTGCAATTCATCGCCGATGCCGAAGCGCTCTTCCATGCCTGGGTTGATTCGTTGCGCACCCACAGCGGCAGCATGATCAACACCACCCCGTTGGTTGACGCTGCAAAAAAAGTCGAAAGCGGCGAGGATCTGCCGGTGCCCGAGACTGCCGCGGCGGAACCCGCCATGGCGATTGATTTTGACTCCCTGGGATTGTCGCCGCTGCCAACAGAGCCTGCGGTTCCAGATTGGCGGGCAAGGGAGGCCGTTGCGGCCACGCCGGCGCTGCCTTTTCCCCTGGATGCCTTATTGCCGCTTTCCTTGGACGTCGGAAGGGAAGCGTCCGCGGCGGCTGGCGCTCCCGCCCTGGAGAGTATGCGCGAAAGCAAGCCGCTTGAAGCGGCGCCGGAATTCCCTTTCTCTCTGGATTCCCTGTTGCCGACCCCCGCGGAAGCCAAGCCAGCACCGGAAGCCGCTCCGGTCAGCGAGGAATTTGCCATCCCCGATTTGCGGCAGAACCTGTCGCCGCCGCCCAGCCCAGCCCCGCCCGTGCAGGAGGAAGAATCCGGCCTGGTCAAGATCGGAAAAATCACCCTGTCCGCGTCGCTATTCGATATTGCCACCGAAGAAAGCGCAAGCAACCTCGCCAAGCTCCAAAACTATTTTGCAGAATTGCGCGCTACCACGCCGCCGGTGGTGGCCTATGATTTCATGCGCGCAGCGCACACCTTGGCCGGCGTCAATCGCACCATGGGCTTTGAAGAAGTTGCTGATCTTTCGCGCGCCCTGGAGATGTGGCTGGAGGCGCGCATCGGCAAATTGTTCAGGCTGAACGCCGACCAAATTGCCCTGGTGGAAGAAGCCATCAACACGCTTGACGCGATGTTCCTGGATATTTGCAACCACCAGGCGCCACAGGAGCAACCGGAACTGATTGCACGCTTGCAGGCCAACCAGGAGGCACTGATTACCGGCGAAGCACCCTCGGCACCGCACGGATACTCCGTTCCGGAGGCAGTTCAGGGGGCGCCCGCCAAGGAAGCAGAGCCTTCCGCGGAACCGTTGAGCAAATCAGTATGGGGGGCGCCAACCGTGCAACCAATTCCATTTACTGCCGTTCCCGAGCCCATCACCGCAACGGCATCCGTCGCATTTTCCCCGGACGAGACGGCCAGCTACGGATCGGTAGCGGCAACCGAGGAAGATACGGCCCACGAGGGTGCACAGCGCGTCCGCCAGTATGTAGAAGAGCGCACCGTCAAAGATGAGATCGACGATCAGCTGCTGCCGATATTCCTCGAGGAATCGGGGGACTTGCAGCCGCAAATCGGAAAAACCCTGCGCGCGTGGCGCGACAACCAGGACGACATGCGGCTGGCGAATGAATTGCAGCGCGGACTGCACACCCTCAAGGGAAGCGCCCGCATGGCCGGCGCAATGCGGCTGGGCGAGCTGACTCACCGCATGGAAGACCGCGTGGTCGCCGGTATGTCCAAGGCGCTGCGCAACGAGGCGCTGTGGGACGAACTGGATAACTATTTCGACCGTATCGGCAATGCGCTGGAACGCCTCCGCGGCGGCGTTTCGGAACCTGAAGAACCGGCCGCACAGCCAGCGCAGCCGGTGCAGCAAGCGCAACCTGCGCAGCCGGAACAACCTGCGGCACCCGCGGCCCCGCGCGCGGCGATTGCCAGCGAGCCGCAGGCGGCGCGGCCCCGGGCGGAAACGCACGCCGAGCGGGCGGCGGCCATGCTGCGTGTGCGCTCCGAGACCGTGGATCGGCTGGTCAACGAGGCCGGCGAAATCAGCGTGGCGCGTTCGCGGCTGGAAGCCGAATTGCGCTCTTTCAAGTCCGGCTTGTCGGACATGACGGAAAGCGTAATCCGTTTGCGCCGCCAGTTGCGTGAAATTGAAATCCAGGCAGAAAGCCAGATGGAAGCGCGCGTGGCGTTGGCACACGACCTGGCCGAAAAATTCGACCCGCTGGAATTCGACCGCTTCACACGCTTCCAGGAATTGACCCGTTTCATGGGCGAGAGCGTGCACGACGTGCAAACGGTGCAGCAGACCCTGATGAAAAACCTGGACGAGGCGGCGGCCGCCATGTCGGCGCAGGCCTATCTCAACCGTGACCTGCAGCAGAGCCTGATGTCGATCCGCATGGTGCCCTTTTCCGGGATCAGCGACCGCCTGTACCGTATCGTACGCCAGACCACAAAGGAACTGCAGAAGCGCGCCATGCTCGATTTGAGGGGCACCGAAGTCGAAATGGACCGCAGCGTGCTGGACAAAATGACCGCACCGTTCGAGCACATCCTGCGCAATGCGATCGCGCACGGCCTGGAAAGCCCGGAGGAGCGCAACCGCAAGGGAAAATCGCCGATTGGCCAGATCCAGGTCGTATTGACCCAGGAAAGCAATGAAGTGGTGTTCGACATCGTGGACGACGGCGCAGGCATCAACCTGGAAGCCATCCGCCGCAAGGCGATCGAGCGCGGCCTGTTCCCGCCCGGCACCGATATCAGCGACGACGATACCATTCAGCTGATCTTCAACTCCGGGATTTCCACCGCCACCGAAGTGACCGAAATATCCGGACGCGGCGTCGGTATGGACGTCGTGCGCAACGAAATCACCGGCCTGGGCGGACAGATAAGCGTACGCACCGAGCGTGGCAAGGGCACGCGCTTCACCATTCGCCTGCCGCTTACCCTGGCGGTAACGCAGGTGCTGATGGTGCGCGCCGGACACGATCAATTTGCCATCCCGTCGGTAATGGTGGAACAGGTGCTGCACATGAAGCCATCCGCCCTGGAGGACGCATACCGCGCGGGCGTGGTTGAATGGCAGGGCAGGGCCTATCCGCTGAAGCATCTGCCGCACCTGCTGGGCGACGAAAAGCACATCCC
>Ga0187805_10000768_pt1 | contig 11070 bp, 11 predicted proteins | sample NC_wetland_sal_i_6_FD_132965 | JGI IMG/M metagenome (GOLD analysis project Ga0187805, IMG submission 132965) | Wetland sediment microbial communities from Neuse River Estuary, North Carolina, USA - Control_5 | ecosystem: Environmental > Aquatic > Freshwater > Wetlands > Sediment | place: USA... | reverse complement strand
CGGGACCGGGATCCCCAAGGAGAACAACGTCCACGAGGTGGCGCAGCGGGACGCGCCGGGCGCCCGGATCGTGTACGTCGACAAGGATCCGATCGTGCTGGCCCACGCGCACCAGTTGCTGCGTGGCACGCGGGAAGGCGCGATCAGCTACCTCAACGGGGACCTGCACGACCCGCAGCCCATCCTGAACCAGGCGGCCGAGACGCTCGACTACTCGAGGCCGGTGGGGGTCACGCTGTTCGGCATCCTGCACTTCTTCAGCGACGCGGACGACCCGATCGGCCTGATCGGCCGGCTCCTGGCGCCGCTGGCCCCCGGCAGCTACCTCGCGATCTCGCACCTGGCCAGCGACGTGCACGCCGACGAGATGTCCGAGACGTTCAAGCAGCTGAGCGCCCGCATGGCCGAGAACGTGACGCTGCGCAGCCACGATGAGGTGGCCGCGCTGCTCGGCGGGCTGGAACTGGTGGAGCCCGGGGTGGTACAGGCCGCCCAGTGGCGGCCCGACCCGGGGGCAGCCGTGCTCAACTCGCAGGTCTGGCTGGGGGTCGGGCGCAAGATCGGCTGAGTGCAACCGAATGCGGAAGAACCCATTGCGTCGGCGCGTGTTACTGATAGATACTCAGGATGTTTCCAGATTCTGTGCTGAACATTTTCTAGGTCAGTATCGACGCCCATGGTGAAGGACGGCGAATGCCTGGACCGGTGCCCGACGTCGCGGCTGGCTATCGTGCTCCGCGGGAGGGTGGGCTCGCTGACCTGGACGCCTGGTACCGCCTGGTCATCTGCGCTCAGCCGGAGCAGGTCGGCGTCGCCCGGGCGTTCGTGCGGCAGGTGCTCGGGCACGGTCACCCCGGCACCGAGCGGGTCACCCTGCTGACGTCTGAACTCGTCACCAACAGCGTCAACCACAGCAACTCACGCCGCGAGGGCGGGACGATCACCGTCACGGTGCGGACCTCCGCCGACTGCGTGCGCGTGGAGGTCCAGGACGGCGGCGGCCCGACCGCGCCCACCGTGTGCTGCGACGGCGACCTGGCCGAGGCGGGGCGCGGGCTTCGGCTCGTGGAGGCCTACTCGCTGATGTGGGACCACTATCTCAACGGCACCGGGCGCGTGACCTGGTTCGAGTGCCTGCCGGAGCCCTTGACGTTAAGGATTGTTCGGCTGGGGGGCTCGATGGGGGCGCGGGGGATGCAGGGACGTCGTTCGGGATAAAAAAGGGTTTTAGCGCGTTATCTCGGAGCGGTCCTGGGCCCAGAGGGTATGGAAGGTGCCGTCGCGGTCCGTGCGGCGGTAGGTGTGTGCGCCGAAGTAGTCGCGCAGGCCCTGGACGAGCGCGGCGGGCAGGCGTTCGGCACGCAGGGCGTCGTAGTAGGCCAGGGCGGCGGAGAAGCCGGGGACGGGGATGCCGAGGCGGGCCGCCGTCGTGACGACGGTGCGCCAGGCGTCCTGGGCGGCGGCCAGGTCGTTGGCGAACTCGTGGTCGGTGAGGAGGGTCGGCAGGTCGGGGTTGACCTCGTACGCGGCCCGGATGCGGTCCAGGAAGGCGGCCCGGATGATGCAGCCGCCGCGCCAGATGACGGCGGTTCGGCCCAGGTCGATGTGCCAGTCGTACTCGCGGCTGCCCACGTCCATCATGTTCCAGCCCTGGGCGTAGGAGACCAGCTTGGAGGCGTAGAGGGCCTGCTCGACCTGGTCCGCGAAGTCCTCGGCTTGGGTGGTGGCCGACTCGGGTCCGGGCAGGTGGCGGGCGGCGCGCCGCAGGTCGGCGTGGCCGGACAGGGAGCGGGCGAAGACGGCCTCGGCGATGCCGCTGACCGGGACGCCCAGGTCGAGCGCGTCTTGCACGGTCCAGCGGCCGGTGCCCTTCTGCTCGGCCTGGTCGAGGACGATGTCGACGAAGGGCTTGTGGGTTTCTGCGTCGGTATGGGCCAGGACCTCGGCGGTGATCTCGATGAGGTAGGAGTTGAGGCGGCCGGTGTTCCATTGCTTGAAGGTCTCGGCGATCTGGGCGGGCTCGGCGCCGGTGGCGTGCCTGAGCAGGTCGTAGGCCTCCGCGATGAGTTGCATGTCCGCGTACTCGATGCCGTTGTGCACCATCTTGACGAAGTGGCCGGCGCCGTCCGGGCCGATGTGCATGCAGCACGGGGTGCCGTCGACGTGCGCGCTGATCGTCTCCAGCATCGGGCCGAGGGCTTCGTAGGACTCCGGTGAGCCGCCCGGCATGATGGACGGGCCGTTGAGCGCGCCTTCCTCGCCGCCGGAGACGCCCATGCCGACGAAGTGGAGCTCGTGTTGTTCGCGGAGTTTGGCTTCACGGCGGCGGGTGTCGTGGAAGTGGGCGTTGCCGCCGTCGATGATCATGTCGCCTTTTTCGAGCAGGGGGGCGAACTCGTTGATCACCGCGTCGGTGGCGTCGCCGGCGTTGACCATGATGAGGAGGCGCCTCGGTCGCTCCAGGGCTGCTACGAAGTCCTCGGGGGTTCGTGTTGCGACGAAGCTTCCCTCGTGGCCGAACTCCTCGATGATGTCGGTGACCCGGGAGGCGGTCCGGTTGTGCAGGGCCACGGTGTAGCCGTGACGGGCGAAGTTGCGGGCCAGGTTGCGGCCCATCACGCCGAGCCCGGTCACGCCGATCTGCGCTTTTGCTTCCGCCATGGCTGGTGCGTCCTTGCCTTTGCTCGTAGGGCCCTGAGTAACGTACCTGGAGGGATGCGGGGTTCGTTCGGGCGGGGCCGACGTCCGACGTGGCGTGGTGGCGCGGGCATGGCGAACGCTGACGAGGCGAGAGACGGTACGCTACCGGTGTCGGTCATGCGTTCGGCGCGGCCGCTGCGGGCGTAGCTCAATGGTAGAGCTCCAGCCTTCCAAGCTGGTCATGCGGGTTCGATTCCCGTCGCCCGCTCCAGCTCAATAGTGTTTTCGATTTTGTGTTCCCCATGTTCGCGATTCAAGTCTTCCGCCGGGCCGCAAGCCTGCCCCGTGCGATGTTTCTCCAGCTCAATTGCAATCCTCGAACTTAGTTATGTTAACGTGAGGGGCTGGTGGGACTACCATCGCTCAACCCGCAATGCCAGCAGCCTGAAGGCTGGTGCGGCAAACTTGAATCTGCCGCCCGCCCCACCGTGGTGTCCCAAGACACCGGCACGGCCATGACCCTTACTGGCTATAGGGGCTTCACCCGGCGGCCGTCACACTGACGGGACCGTCCAGCCCGAGGAGCTGCGGGCACCCATGATGAGACGGGCTGAACCGCGGGCATAGGCCGCACTGCCGGGCGCGGAGGGCTCCCCGGGACCTACCCGCCCGACGGGCCGGGTGATCCGGACCGACCGTCTGCGCGCCGCAGGAACGAGACAGCAAGGCAAAGACCGCGGCCAGGCGCCGCCCCAGTCGGCGGGTACGGTTCAGCGCGGCAACCAGAACGTACTTCGCGAACGTTCCCGACTCGCCGGGAAATAAGGTCCACTCTTCTGCCGAAATGAGTGCGCTATCTGTACACATTCCTTTGCGCCGTTAACGGTCGGCTTGATATTCATTCGCGTCCCGCTAGGTCGGCCGCCGTTTCGGCTTGGCGTTCTCTTGCTGTTCATCCAGGTAGCTGGTGGCGATCAGATGCAACTCAGAACCGCCCTACCAAGGGATGCTGTATACCGAATGCGTATACCAGGCCTGCAGTCAATGTCGCGGGTGCGATCCCGTGAATTCCGTAACGTTCTGTAATTGACTAATTCATATCTGTTACTAGCGGGGGCGGATCTGCACGTCAGCGGATCCGCCGTTTGTGGCGCGCCCGCGGGCTGGCAAAGGTGCGCGGAGGGTCCGGATTGCTCATTTATATGGCCGTCCTGAAACCATTGACCTAAAGATGATCCTGGTGCAAGATTCAGACATCAGTTAGTCGCCGGGATGTAGCTGCGTGATGTGGCGCTCACCGGCTGAACAGAAGGTAATGCGGCCGCTAGGACGGCCGGGGGGTGGTATTTGTGTCTGAGCCTGGAGTCTCCACTTGTCGTGATGCCGAAACAGCGCATTACTTAGGCGCTAGGTAGGCCAGATGGGGGAAGTATCATCCGAGCCTGGTCCGGCGCCGTCGGCGGCCGGAACTGATGGCGAGGCGACGCGGACCAGTGCGGGCCGTGATCAGGCCAGCGGGCCTCAGTTGGGTGATCCAGCCAGCACGCCGGCTTATGCACTGACCGAGACGGCGTCCCCCCATGCGCCGACAGACGTCGTGCGGCACGGTCCTGGAGTCCCGGTCGCCCTGCTCGCGGGCCAGGCCGGGCACACGCCAGGGCCGACTCGACAGGACGGCCAGCCGCAGGAAATCGTCAAATATGGGCCTGGGGTGCCCGCTACCAGGCCTGCTGACCAGGCTGAACTGACCGCGGAGCGGGTGTGGCATACCAGCGGCCCGCGCAGGCCGTCCCAACGCCGGGCTCTGCTGGCCCGGTTGTCTGGCTGGGCGCTCACGGTGATCTTGATTGCGTCCAGCGGCGTCGTGTTGTACCTGCGTTTCCACCATGCGCCGCTCCGGGTGACCGGGGCTGCGCTAACCCAGCAGGCGAACAGTGCCTGCGGGGTGGACGTGACCGGGCGGATCACGACCAACGGCTCAGCCGGAACGGTCTTGTATCAGTGGCTTTTGCCGCCGGGCCCGCAGCCGCCCAAGCCGCTCAGCCAGTCTGTGATCGCCGGGCAAGATGCGGCGTACGTGACTGTGGCTGTCGAGGGCCAGGGCCACGGCAGCGTGTCGCAGCCGGTCACACTGCAGGTCATCGCGCCGGACCCGGAGACTACGACGGAAACGGTACTGATCAGTTGCCCGTGAGCATCGGTCACCAGCGGGCCGCGGCCCACCTCGTCCCGGTACCTCACAGGCGCGATGCTCGGCCTCGCGGACCGGGCTGACCCTTTCGAAGGGGGCGGATTGACATGCTGGAGTGGAAGGTTCCCGGGTATACCGAGCTGAAGGCGCTCGGCTCGGGCGGTTTCGGCGACGTGGTGCTGGCCAGGCACGACGCGTCAGGCAATTTGGTGGCGATCAAGTACCTGCGCCGCGACCTGCTGGCCGACCCGGAGTTCACCGAGATGTTCCGCACCGAGGCGACCGTGCTGGCCTCCCTGGACGACCCGAACATCGTCCGGCTGTACGAATACATCGAATCGCCCGCGGGCGCGGCCATCGTCATGGAAGTCATCGCCGGCGTCTCGCTGCGCGAGATCCTGAGGTTCCAGGGCAAGACCAGCGCGGAGGCCGCTCTCGTGGTCCTGGATGGCTCGCTACGAGGCCTGTCGGCGGCGCATCGGCGCGGTGTCGTGCACCGCGACTACAAGCCGGACAACGTACTGGTCAACGGGGACGGCATCAGCAAGCTCACCGACTTCGGCATCGCGGCGCGCACCGGTGACCGCCCGGTCCCGGCAGGCACCCTGGCGTACGCGGCGCCGGAGCAGATGTCCGGCGCCCCGGCCAGCCCGGCAACCGACATTTACGCGGCCACGGCCACATTCTATGAGTGCCTCACCGGCCGCCCGCCCTTCATCGGAGACGCCCCCGAACTGCTCCGGCTGCATCGCTCCGCGCCGGTGCCACTGGATCCGGTGCCCGAACCGCTGCGGCCCCTGGTGGCCGCCGGGATGGCCAAGGAACCTCTGCGCCGGCCCACCGATGCCACCAGCTTCATCACCGAACTCAACATAGCTGCATCAGACGGCTACGGCCGGCGCTGGAACGATCACGGCCGGTCGCACCTAGGCGAAGCCGCGCTCTTGCTGGCAGCACTCTGGCCGACCGGCGCACCGCCGACAGTGCAGGGCACCGCCGTACAGCGGATTCCCCTACGCCGACGCATGAGGCTGGGTCATGTCAGCGCCGTCAAGGCCGCGATAGCGGCCTCCGTCGCGATCGCGGCCGCGGCGACAGGCACCGCGCTCGCTGCCACCGGCTCACCACGGCTCACCGCCTCCAACCACCCGCCGGCGGTGGTGCGGCCGGTCTCAGTCCAGCCATCGCCATCGTCGTCACCGTCGTTGTCACCCTCGTTGTCCTCGCCGTCGCCATCGGACACAACCAGGTCACCTGCCACCTCGGCACCGGCAGCCGCGCCTGTACCCGCGCCCCCGACCACCGCCCCGCCCCAGCCACAGGCCCCGTCGCCGCACCCGACCACTCAATCCGCGGCCACTCACTCCGCGGCCCCGAGTTCCTCACCGTCCCCCCCAGCAGGCCCGGCGGTGCCAGTAATAACGAGCGTAGGAACATACACGCAAGGCGTACTCGTCTATTTCGATATCCATTACGCCGATCCCGGCAATGATGCCGAGGGCTTCGGCTTCGTGGGTGTCAACGGATCTGGCTGGGCCGAGGAAAATCATCCGTTCACCAGCCCGTCCTATGGCATTGTGGGGCCAGATAGCATCGCCTATCCGTTCAACGAAGCATGCGGGACGGCCCAGCAATATGACAGCTACGTCCAGGCCTGGATCTACGACACCGCCGGCGATCGAAGCACGCCCGTGGTAATCCACCTGGTCTGCACCTGACAGCTAACTTAGTGGTCCCTCCGGGGCTGACCTCAGGCCCACACTGCGTTCGTCGGCTCAACGCGCTTCTCGGGAATTCGTCCTGACAGGTGCACGAAGGCTGAATACATGGGACCGCCCAGTCGACAGCTGGACAGGAGACCCGTACTCTTCTGACCGCGAGCAGCATGTCGACTGGCCGACCGCATCCCGCCAGGCAGAGCCCCGTCCCATACCGTGGGAGGGTTTGCCAGTGTCGTCCGGTGCGAGGTTACCCATGTACTCGAGGGCCTGGCGGCCGGTATGGCTGCAGGTTTCCTTCCCAGTACACCGATGTGGTGGGTCTGCGGCGGCAGGCTTCCAGAGGTAGCAGCATCGGCAGCGATCGCGTAACATATTTGCTACACCACGCCAGGAGGACGACAATGGATGCCGGGCGCAGCATGTTCTGGGACGACCTTGCCCAAGACCTGGAGAACCCCCAGTTCCTACGCGAGTATGTGGCGCAATCGATCCGGATTGCGACTATCGATCGAATCGTAAACGAGCTTGATTCGGCGCGGGAGGATGCTGGGCTGTCTAAGGCCGAGCTGGCCCGCGCCATCAACTCTGAGCCCGCGACCGTGCGCAGGTTGTTCTCGGCCGGCCATGTCAATCCAACGCTGGGCACCCTTGCTGAGGTCGCCGCGGCGCTCGGGATGCGTGTCGTCCTGGAACCGCTCGGGGCTGACGACCGCGAGCGCATCACCGGACCGCTTCTGCACGGGAGCACTGATGACCCTCGAGTCCTGGCCAGGCGCTTGGACGCGATGCGCCGCACACCGGACGCGCAGTCAGCTTCAGCCTGACCAGGCAGGTGATCAGGCCAACGACCGCGGGTTCCGGCGCAAGTACTCCTCGCCGAGGTCCCGGACGCGCCGGTAATCGGCGCCAGACAGTTCGGTCTGGAACGGCTTGTCCAGCCCGCAGACGACCACCAGCAAGGGCTTCGGCTGGTCCTTGGCGTCGTAGTCCAGGAGGCAGAACAGCCGGTAGTGGTGACGGCGGGGACCATCGACGCGGACCTCAAACCAACCGGTCATGTCGCCCTTCATAGCTTCCCAGTACCCGCCGCCCGCGAATCTCTTCGGCGGCGCCGCTGCGACCTCGGCCAGGACCGCCCTCATAGTCGCCCGCACCTTTACCGGGCACGCGTTGAGAAATTCCCTGCCCGGTATCGACTGTCCCTGATCGGAGTGTGTGTGCCGACGGAAGAACACCACCTCATGTACGTCATCTGAGGATGGTCGCGTGCGGACCTGAGGCGCAGCAGGCCTGCGGGGTGATTGCCTCCGGCGTGATCGCCGATCCGGGCTCATAACTCCATCATGATAAGGGATGACAAAGTCAGCCAATGCCTCCCGCGCCGGTCAAGCGACTCAGCAGGAATCGGAAAACCAAAGAACTCGCCTTGCCTACACTCAGTCCGGAAAGGGCGGCACCGAATTACTTGTGAGATGAACTCCCATCGGGCTCCAGGCCTCCGGCAGCTACGTAGCCAGTGCCGACTTGGCGCACTTTCATGACCCTGACCGGAGGTACTCACATGCCGCTGCGAGAGTGCCGCTGGGTAGGCTCGCTAACGTTCGGTGCTGTCAAGCACGACGTGCTGAATGGCGTCTCCGAGATCGCACAGGACAGGTATCAGCCCGGCTGGCTCAAACCGGACCGATCTGAGCTCGCGGACCGGCATCCAGCAGAACCGGTGGCCGGGCTCGATGCCGCCCTGCAGATCCTCGGGAGCCAGCAGGCTGGGCCAGGCGAGCAGGTAATACAAGCCGATCTCATGCTGCAGGGTGCTGCCGTGGTAGATGTTCTCCACGACAAGCGCGACTTTCCCGGCTGGCAGGTCGTGCCTGAGTTCCTCGGCAAGTTCACGGGCCAGGGCCTCCTGCCCGGATTCGCCGAGGCGGGCTCGTCCGCCGGGCAGGAACCAGTAGCCCAGGCCATCGACTGTGCACAGCAAGACCTGATCACCGCGGGCGATGATGGCCGCCACCCGCAGGTTAAATGTCCCGCCGGGCCCGCTCCAGGAAATGTCGTGTGCCGTCACCACTGCCATCAGTCCCGTCCGGAGGTGGGTAAGGTCAAACGCTGGCCCGATCCGCTGTCGCGCTCCACAGTAGATGCGGCGGGCGAGCATGGCCACGATGGGTAAGCCTTGCGAGCGGGAGCCTCCCGATGAGCTTCGCTGGGTGATGCCGCCCGTCCGCAAGGGCGAGTATGCCGCTACCGGGCTACCGGCGTGGCACCACACCAACATGCTGAGCTGCCTGTGAGTGATGCGTTGGCGATCATCGGCTCACCTACGTAAGGAATTCCTACGCCTCGTCCGATAATCCCGAATGCCTTCGGCAGCTCTCTGCGCGACTCTGTAAACCGCCTGCCATCTCTGCGCGTCCATTGAATGCGGGCTCCGCCGTCGTCAGTCGTTCTTCGTCGTAGGGATGAGCGACCAGCCGCAAGGAGGGGGACAGTAGCGTGAGCACTGCGCTAGTGGTATCGGCCGCCACGGCAATATTTGTTGCGACGGCAAGCTATGTAGGCACTTATGTGAACACTCGGTTGGCGGCGCAAAGAAGCGATCGTATTGAGCGGCTAAGTGCCCAGCTAAGAGATCTGTATGGTCCGCTCGCCGCACTGCTAACGTCGACTGACGCTCTGTACAAGGTTTGGAGGAGCAGGCAACTTCCCGTGCTTACAGGATGGAAGAATTCCAGTGAACAAGAAAGGGAAGAGTGGAGGCACTGGATGACGACCGTTTTTATGCCGCTGAACAGGCGCATGTCACAGATCGTTACCACGCATGCAGATCTCATCGAAGAAGGCCACATGCCGCCAGAGCTGATTGCTCTTTGTGCACATGTGGAGAGTTACGGGGCTTTGCAGGCCCGCTGGGAGGCCGGGAATTTCGAACGATTTATCCCGCATATCTTGTTTCCGGAAGTGGTTATCGACTACGCTATAAGCCATTTTAATACTCTGAAGTCAGAGCAGGCGCGACTGCTTGGCCGCCGCCACTTTGGCAACCGTAAGGCCGCCTCACGGAAAGAGGCTTCTGCCCTCGATGTATGGGAGAAGTTCAAAGAACAATATGCGGTCGACTACTTCAGAGATGCTCAAGCGGACGACGATAGCCCATTCGCGTAGAGTGCGGTCCCTTGGAAACTCCAGATGCTGGCTCGCTCACGGTATGTACGCCGGAACGACCACGCCACTGCCGCGCAGCCGCAGAGCACGGCAGTCAGGCCCGAATGATTGGGCTCATCTGACCCTGTGAGTCGCCACATGGAACCGATCCGCTATGCCACCGACCGGATGTGATCGGTGTGCCGCGTCTCCGCGGAGACGTCTCACGCAATTTCGAGAAGCGTCGGCGGAGCCGTCCTGTCATGCCGCTGTCCGGCATGATGGTTTCGGGGCGGCACAGCAGAGTCGTCTGCCCAACACGGGTGAACGGCCCGGTTGCTCGCCGGATTGCGTGGCAGACTGGCTCGATGGTCCTGTTCCGCCTCAATGGCGAGGTAAGTTCGGAGAGCCTGAGCGCGATCCAGCCGCTGCTTACGCAGGTCACCGGCGGCCAGGTCACCGCGACCGGGGCGGGCCTGCACGTGGAGGGCGCGATGGAAGGTACCGATGCCCGCGACGTGAATCGCCGACTGCTATCGGCGCTGCGGCGCATCGAGAAACGCACGCGGCTGCGTGCCGAATGGACAGCAGGCGGTACTACGTACCGGTTCTTCGATTACGTCCTTAAGTCCGAGCGACCCGCATAGATCAATCCAGCAATGGCATCCAGGCAATGCAGGAACCGTCGGACCGCGAACGCGCTCATCTGACCCTGTGAGTCTCTTCATAGAACTGATCCGCTCATGCCGCGGATCGGGCCGGGCGCCCGCGACGGCGTCGGGCCCGGCCAGGCCTAACACCAGGGGGATCGCTAGCCGATCCAGATCAGATCGAAGATCCGGATCAGCTCCGCGGCGTCGTCGACGTGGAAGGTCAGCAGGCCCCATCCGGAGCCGAACACGGCCTGGCGATAGGCCGGGTCATCGCCGGGCGGCATCACGACCGCGTCCCATGGCGCGTCCACCAGCTCAACCACCCGGGCCAGCAGCGCGTCGAACCCATCCGGGGGCAGGCCGTGCAGCTGGATCAGGGCGTGGCCCTCGAACCGGACGCGGTAGGTCACCGGCGATTCAGGCGGGCGGGCCAGTCCGGGACGATTTCCTCGATGGGTACCGACCCGTCCAGGCTGCCGGTGCGCACGGCCTCCCGCATGCCGCCGAGCCGGGCCTCGAAACCGGGCTCGGAGTATGCTGCGGCGGTCAGCCGCCACCGCCGCAGCAGGTCATGAAGGGCCCGGTACCCCTCGACCCGGCGGGCGGCTTCCGCCGCGGCCGCATACTCGGCGAGGAACTGCTCACGGAACCGGTCGGGCAGCACGTGCAGGATCTCCACCGGGTCATCTGGATCGTGCTCGTGCACCGGCTGAGCGCTCAT
>Ga0187805_10000767_pt1 | contig 11074 bp, 6 predicted proteins | sample NC_wetland_sal_i_6_FD_132965 | JGI IMG/M metagenome (GOLD analysis project Ga0187805, IMG submission 132965) | Wetland sediment microbial communities from Neuse River Estuary, North Carolina, USA - Control_5 | ecosystem: Environmental > Aquatic > Freshwater > Wetlands > Sediment | place: USA... | reverse complement strand
GGCTTCGGCGGTCAGGCGGCCGCCCGCGGCCGCGACAAGCTTGATCAGCTGCCGTCCCTGGCCGGGCGGCACGTCGACGGCCTGGCCGCCGCGGGTCACGCCGAAACCGCCGAGCAAGCTGACAGTGACCGGGAACGTCATGTTCGCCAGGCCAGTGGCCAGCGGATGGCCAGTCGCGGCCACGAGTCCGAGCAGGCTGGTGGCCGCCTGCCGTTCGACGATCAGCGGCAGTCCGGGATGACCGAGCCTGGCCGCCAGCTCCAGCGCGTCGAGCGCGAGCGATGTCACTGCCGGATCGCCACGGCGCCCGGCCGCATAGGCGCGGAGCAGCTGCACCCGCCATCGTTCTATCGGCTCGCACCACGGTGAGGCGGCTAGCGCCAGCAACCTGCGCTCGGCCTCGTCTGGATCGCCGCTGCGGGCCATGATCGTCGCCGTCGCACGCTCGACCTCGAAGTCCTCATGCTCAGATTGCAGCTGCGCCCGATCCAGGTATTGCATGGCGAGGTCGCGGTAGCCCACCCGGTCGAGGAAGTCCGCGGCATCGGCGAGGAACTCGCCACCGCAGCCGTCGAACCAGTCCGACCGGAAAGACTCAGCGGCCAGGATCGCGGCCAGCGTTCTCGGCCCGTCGCCCTGCTGCGAAAGTCCCCGTGCCCGTTCCCACGCGACGTAGGCTCGCACTCGGACGTCTCCGATGACCTGTGCGATTGCTTCGGCCTCGGCAAGGTTTGCTTCGGCTTCCTCGTACCGGCCCACTTGGTTCAGGATCTCGGCCCGGAATGTCAGGATGACCGCGCGCTGCTGCCTCCGGTCGGGGATTACTTCCAGCGACTCGTCCACGGCGGCGACCGCTTGGTCAATCGAGCCCCTGTGGGCGTGCACCCAGCAACCGAGTATCGCGAGAGTATAGGCCAGCCAGCTCCACAATCCCTGGTTCCGGTAGCTGCGGGCAGCCATCGTCAGCCGGTCAGCGGCGATCGCCAGGTGCTCGTCGTCCTTATACCGGGCGGCGGCGCGCCCCAGCGTATCGAGCAGCCGGGCCCGGGTCCGTTCCTCGGCGGGGAGCGTCTGCCCGAGCACTGTCGTGGCGAGCTCCTCGGCAGCCTCAGGGTAGTCGTCGCGGACCAGATCGCGAGCCAGCTCGGCTCGGACCTCGCGAGCGAGTTCGGGGTCCGACGGCGGCTCGCCAAGCGCGTCGAGCGCCCGGTTCAGTGCCTGCGCCCGGCGGTGTATCGCCGCCGGAGGCTCGCACTCGCGGGCGATATGCAGCAGGATCCGCGGATGCTCGTCCAGCACGTCAGATGGCAGCCGACCTGCCAGCTCGTTGAGTTCATCGAGTCCGAGGCGTTCGGCTTCCCACGGGCTCATCGCCGCCAGCAGCGCCGCCGCGTCACTCGCTCTCCCAGCTCCGATCAGCAGGCCGACGGCAAGGTCAGGGCGGCCTTCCTCGGCGTAGGCAGCTGCCGCTTCGGTCAGCACGCCAGTCGCGACAGGGGCGCGCGCTACCAGCAAGTGCTGGACCGGGCCGATGAACTCGAACCAACCCTCGTCGCTCTCGTGCAACGGCAGCCCCGCCTGCCTGACGACCGCAAGCAGGTCGGCTATGCCAGTTGCGCGCGCAACGATTCGCTCGCGCAGCAGGGGAAGATGTGCCACCTGGATGACAGCCGACCGCACAGGCTCGGGTATCCCGCGCAGAATCTGCTCGACCAGCCCTGCCAGCACCTGCGTCCCGCCAGGCGGCGCGGCCACCGCCGCCGCGTCGTCGCCCGCAAGCGAAGACCTGGCGGGTGCGCGGTAGCCACCAGTCAGCGACGCGGAGGCGCCGAGCGCGCTGTCGGCGAGCAGTGGCTGGCCGGCAGATCTTGCCTGACCCGCCGCCAACACGACCGCCGCGGTCCAGCCGCCGGTGGCCGCCCTGAGCCGCTCGGCCTCAGCCTCCGAGACCGCCAGCCCGAAGCCCTGTCGGCATAGTGCTGCAACCTCAGGCGTGGTCATCGCGAGGTCGGCGGTACCGAGCCAAACCGCACCGCTGTCCCGGCGCAATGACGCGATACCGGACGGGGCTTCGCGGCCGAGGAGCAGCAGGCGCTGATCAGCTCCGAGCTGCCCGGCGAGGCGGGTAAGCAGCGCAAGCGCCTCCGGCTCGGCATTCTGCACCTCGTCGACCACAATCATGGCGCCGCTGCCCGCGAGCGCCTCGAGCATCGCGTCCAGCACGCCGGCCGGCCCGGCGGGTGCCGCCTGATCCATCAGCGCGGCGAGATCGGACAGCCCTATCCGGGCGGCTGCCGAGCGCAGGCGGTGCGGCAGCAAGGCGGCCGACACCCCGGCGGATTCCAGCACGGTGGCGATCACCGGCATATCGAGGAACTCGGCTGCCTCGGCGGCCAGGGCAGACTTGCCGTAGCCAGCACCGCCGACGACCACGCTCGCGCTCGCGCCGAACAAGCGGGCTGTCAGCCGGGGTCGTCTCAGGTGATAGGCGGATAGATGACTCAATTTCCCTCGTGACGGTATCGTTCCTCATCACATGCGCGGGATGGCGCGACGAAGCCACAGCTGGGCGGCATAGCCGGTTTGGCTGATAGGCGCTGACGCATTTGCCAAATATCATGACACGCCACCGGTTCCCGGGTCCGCGCATCCTCCTCCCGCGTTTTGTGACAGCTGCGCTCGAATACCAGATACCGCTGGAGCCAGCCTTGGAGTCGCTCTGGGGCGCTGGCGGCGCGCGGTCAGCGTCGCCTGGCCGACGGAGATGCAGCGGCCGAGGTCAGGTAGCGCTGAACCGATGGGGCGACGGCAGCCACTACGTCATCAGACGGCAACGAGACCAGCGGCTCCAAGCGCAGGATGTACCGGCATAGGGCCAGGCCGAGCAACTGCGCCGCGATGAAGGTGCCGCGCTCGGCCGCCTGCTCATCGCCCAAGGCGGCAATCGGCTCGGTGATCAGCTGGCTGAGTACGGCCTGGAGTTGCTCGGCGACGGTCTCGCTGGTGACGGCGGTCCGGATCAGGGCGATGAGCTCGTCATCGCGGACAGGATCCTCCCACCGGCTGACGAAATATCGGACCAGCAACGCGCCCCGACTGCTGGCCGGCACAGAGCCCAGGTCCGGGACCTCTAGATCCATGGTGACGGCCGCCGTGAACAACCCCGCCTTGGACCGGAAATAGCGCATGACCATCGACGCGTCGACGTCGGCCCGCGCGGCGACGGCGCGGATGGTGGTCCCTTCATATCCTCGCGCGGCGAACATCGCCCGGGCAGCACCGAGGATGGCTCGGCGGGCGCGCTCAGATCGCGGCCCGCCACTCCCGGGCACAGGGCCGACCTGGGTTGCGGCCGTTACCGCCGCACGGCTGATGTCCATCACGGTGTCTTAGCTTATCCTTTGACAACGTATGTTGGCCAACATTTGTTGACAATGACTGAGACTGTGCCTAGTGTTATGCCAACAACCGTTGGCATTTCGGGGGAGGGCCCAGGTGGCGGGAAGGCACTCTGGTCACGACCGCAGGTATCCGGCCCAGTACCGCGCGCTCGCGGGCTTCATCGTGGCCAGCGCGGCCTTTGTCGCGATCTTCGTCGCGCTAACCCTCAGCGCTTTCCACAGGCCGGCACCGCATGACCTTCCTGTCGGAATCGTCGGTTCCGCCGCGGTAACCCGCCAGGTCGAGCACGCCCTAGGAAGCGCCGCCCCTGGGGCTTTCAGTTTCCGTAGTTACCCCAGCGAGGCCAGCGCAACGACCGGGATCGCGCAGCGTGAGGTCGATGGCGCGCTGGTCGCTTCCGGCGCGAACCTGCGACTGCTTGTCACCCAGGCCGGGGGCACCGGCCCTGAGCAGGCGCTCAGCGGGGCCTTCGCGGCCGTGGCAGCACGGTCCGGACGTCAGCTCATAGTGTCGGACGTTGTCCCGCCCCGGGCCAGTGACTCCCAGGCGCTGTCGTCCTGGTTCGTCGTCCTCAGCGTGCTGATCCCCAGCCTGGCAGCGGGCTCGGCGTCGGCACTGGCATTCCGCCGCGTCCGGCGCGCTTGGTCCGTCGCCGCGCCCGTGGCCATGGCCGTCGTCAGCGGGGTGGTCGCCGCGGCGATCGCGGACGGCATTGCCGGCCTGGGCAACTACGCAGCGATCGCCGGCATTGTCGCGCTGTTCTCACTGGCAGTGGCCGCCCCCACTGCCGTACTAGCACGGATCCGGCCGCCTCTGGTCGCCGTGGCCGTCTTGGCGTTCATCGTGTTCGGGATCCCGGCCAGCGGCGGACCGGCCAACCTGGCAAGCTTCACACCCGGTTTCCTGCGCGTCCTTAGCCCTGTCCTACCGCTAGGGGTAGCGGCCAGCACCATCCGCAACGTCGTCTACTTCGGCGGCCATGCCACCACTCCATACCTCTTGACCCTGGCCGCCTGGGCGCTGGCGGGCGTCGTCGGCCTGATCCTGGTCACGGCGCTCCGACGCCCTGCCCCCGCACTGCCCGAGCCCGTCATACCACTTGTCCCGGCCGAACCGGTGTCCGCTTTGCCAGGCCACGCTCCCGTCCCCGGCATCCCAGGTTCAGGTCCGGCGCAGTCCGTCGCCCTGGTCGTCGGCTTCGATGACTCCGAGCCGGCACGGCGGGCGCTCATCTGGGGCGCGGACCTCCTCAGGACCCGCCCCGGCGCCCTGCACGTCGTCTATGCCGACCACGTGCTCATCGACAGCGACCTGTCCGGATTCGGCCGCACCGAGATGGAAGAGGACCGCGATGAGAAGGCCGCCAGCGTGGCTGAGGCCGCTAAGGAGATCGCCGCCGCGGCAGGCACGCCGTACACGTTCGAGCGCCGCCAGGAATCGCCCGCAGACGCGATCCTTCACGCGGCCGGCATTCACGCCGCCGCCGAGCCCGCCAGCACACCCATTCTCGTGACCGGCCGCTCTCATCACGTCCCGCACCGCGTCATTGGCTCGGTCCCAGTCCGGCTGCTGCACGAGTCGCCCTACCCGGTACTCACCGTCTCATGATCGCCCGGATGAGACATCGCTGGGCTACCTCGCTCCCTCCCAGCTGCACACTGCCCGCGTGCCCTGGCTCTCTGACGCCCCCCGACAAGGACCGATCCCTATGGGTGCGGCTAGCGGACGATCAGGACAGGCCGGTCGGCCAGTTGGATGACCTTGTGCGCGGTGCTGCCGACGACCAGCCCGGCCAAGTCGCCCCGGCCGCGCGAGCCCATCACGATGACACCGCAGTCAAGCTCGATGGCGTCGGCGACGATCTCACGGGCGGCGTGGCCGTACATGGTGTTCTTCACCATGCTGTGCGCCTTGACCCCGGCCTGGGTCAAGATCTCGACGGAGGCTGCGACCTCAGCGTCAGCCTCACTCGGGGTCTCGCGCGGAGGCAGCGCGCCGGCCTTGCCGCCCAACCCGAACTCGCGGAGGTGCAGCACCCACACTTCGCCCTTGGACAACAGGGCCAAGTCTCGAGCCGCCAAGACCGCGCGGTCGGAAACCGGTGACTGGTCGACCGCGACCAGGATCTTGTCGTACATGACCCTCATCTCTCTCTCTGGTATGCGGGGGAACAGGGCGAGCCCCATGCTTTCTCTTTCCCCTCTTTCTTCTTTTTACCTCCGTATTGAACCTGGTGAAGTGGCGTTGGTCCGGGACTTAGGTCCTTTCCGGTTGTGAGTTACCTCTCTGCCTGTCAGGGCGGATGGAGCGAAGATCGGGGATACGCCTGCGTTGAGGTGTGATGGGGCGACAATGCCGGCGAATGATGCTCCGACGGCCTTCATGCCTGGCCGATAACCTGAGACGGTCGTTTATGCCTGCTGCCCGGACAGGCAGCCAGGGCGGTGGACTAGAGTTACCCGAATGCTTGCCAGTCGCGCGGACTCAACTCTGGCGCTCCGGAGGGACGATAATGACCGGGCAGTGCGCATGCGTGGCGACCTGCGTGGCGACCGATCCTAGCAACAGTCGGGTGAACCCGCCCGCGCCACGGGAGCCAAGCACGATGATGTCGGCACCACTGCTTGCGCGTACGAGTTCCTGGACCGGGAAGCCATGAACTGCCCTGACTGTGACCGACGCCGGGTGGGGTCCGTCTAGCTCGGCAAGCACCTTGTCGGTTTCCGCTTGTGCCGACACGCTGGCCTTCTCGGTCCGCTCTGGGTCTTGCGGATCATTGGCGACGCCGCCGTAGTAGCCGACCGTAGCTTGGTGAACGGTGATGACCGTGAGCGGCGCTTGCCTGATGGCCGCTTCTTTCATTGCCCATTCAAGAGCACGTTGAGAATGACCAGAGCCATCTATACCAACGATAATTCCAGGCATTTCAGTCCTCTCCTTCTATGGAGCCTCCACTGCTTCTATTAGCGACGTTAGAAACGCGGGACACCGGGCAACAGACCCGTCTGGGCAGCGATTTGAGGACTTTGGTCCGCCGATCCGGCACCATCACCGGGCGCCGCCGTCAGCGCAAACTCCGTGATCAGGGTCACCGGGATTATATATGGAAGGTGCAACTCACCCCTCGGACACAAGCCATCTGACCCTGATGCGATTGTTATCAACGTTCGCGGGGGTGACGCATCTCGGCGGCCGGGCGCCTGCTGCCTGGGTGCCTGACTTGTCACCACATGCCGGAAGGCTGCACAGGCGAGCCTGCTGGTGCTCTTGCGCGCCCGGCTGAGGTGGGTGTTGTCAACCCGCTTTTAGATACTGCGATGGCTCATGCCGACACCACGGTCATGACCGTGTGGCCGATCTTGATCTTGTCGCGTTTCTTCAGCAACTGGGCTGAAAGGATGCGGCGCCCGTTGAGCACGGTGCCGTTGGTGGATCCGAGGTCTTCGACGTACCACAGGCCACGAACAGTCTGGAAACGGGCGTGCTGGCCAGAAGCGAAGTCGTCGTCGATAGCGAGGCTGCCTTCACGGCCGACGGTGAAATCGGTACCGAAGGTATGACGCTGGTCTCCGATTTGGATGACCAAGGACTTGACGTGCGGCGCCTCAGGGATCGTGCCGCCGGCTTGCCCGGCGACGGCTGACACGGCTGCCTTCCAAGCTTGCTGCTCCTGCTTAGTGATGTCTTCCCATGGCGGGAGAGATGTGGGAAGGGCGGCGCGGTGGGCGTCGTAGGCAGCTTGTGCGAGACGTTCAATGAGGGTGGCCACATATCGATAGTGAGCCGCCGGCCTCAGAATGTGCAAGGTTGCCCGCTCAAAGGTGAGCGCGGATGTTACGCAAGGCGAGATGCATTTCGGGAGCTGCGGAGAAGCGGTCACCGCTGGCTGGGGCGCATGCCTTGACGAGGAATTCTGCAAGATCATGGCCGAGGCCGGAGCGAAACGTTCTCGGGTCGATCACAAGTCCGTCGACCACGGGCATCGCATTCGGATACGGGTGGTTGCCGTTGCAGAGCAGCTGGTAGAGCAGCACGCCGACGGCGAACAGGTCGGTGGAAACGTCCCAGCGGGTGAGATCGGCATCGGGCGGCTGATAGGGCGGTGTGCCGGACTGTGTATGCACGGGGTCGCCGACTCGAGAGGCGATGTTGAAGTCAAGCAGTTTCGCTCCTGTGCGAGTGAGCATAACGTTGCGCGGTTTAATGTCGCGGTGGATCAGCCCCCTGCCCGTCAGTTCCATCCACTCGTGCGACTCGGCTTCCGGCAGGTCGCCATGGCAACGTTTAGCATCCAGCTCCTTGAGGCGCGCCGCATCAGGATGAAAAGCGACGAGCGCGTCTAGCAGATCGAGTGCGACGTCTACTGCCTCTCGGTCACGCAGGTTTCTCTTTCCGGTGACGAACTCATCTAGTGGCTCCCCGTCAATGAACTCGGTGATGAGATACCAGTCGCCCACGTTGGTCTGGCCGGCCCAGAAGACCTCCACCACGTTGGGATGATGGATCTCCCGCAGGGCGCCGATCTCGCGGCGCACCGCCTCATACCCGGCGGCGGTGTCGAAGAGCTTGAGCGCTCGCTCCTTACCCTCGACGTCATCGCGCACGCGATAGACCTTCGAAAATCCGCCCCGCCCGAGTATCTGGAGAATCTCGAAGCGGCCGTCGAGGACGTCGCCGACATCGTAGTCAGCCGCCTTGGCCGCAGCCGAGGATCGCCCCTGCGCCTGGTTAGGTTCCGGGAGCGCTTGGCTGCCGCCTGAGCGCGGTGCAGCGGCCGATGCCTCGGAGAGATCCTTGCGCTCAGGAGATGGGAACCGGCGAGTGAGGCGGCGCGCACCTCTGGCGGGAGCGGAGTCCTCCCGCACGTGCTGGATTCCCCCGACGGCATACGCCAGGCACGGATGCAGCACGTATGTGCCTGCGTCCGGCGGAAAGTGAAACTGCTCGACGTCGCCCATGGAGTAGAACCGGCGCTGCCCGGACTCGTCAACATATCCGAGCAGGCCGTTCTGCCACAGTACGGAGGCGAGGTCCGTCGCCTTCTCGAAGTGCAGATCTGCCATTTCCTGCAGTGCCCCGAGGTCCCCACGCGAGAATCGGTCAACGCCCATCATCCGGACGAAGGAGCGAACTTCCTCCTGCACCCCGGTGATGTAAGCCTGGGTGCTGGTGAACAATTCGGAGTACTCCTGCAGGGCTGCGTTCTTCGGCATCAGGTCCGACGAGATCTGGTTGGCGCACTGCGCGAGTTGGGAATCGCCGAACCGCTTGGCACAGCGCTGAACCACGCCCCGGAGAGCCGCCGCAGGCAGGCCCTCACGGCCAGCCTGCTTCTGGCGCAAGACCTCCTCGCTCAGCTCATTGCCCAGCGAGATGATGTCGCGCGGGATCAGCCTCGTGTGGCTGAGCAGGTAGTCCTCGATTGGTTCATCCCCATCGGGCCCCTGCCAATCGCCGTTGACCCCGAGCCAGTCGCCAATCGTCGGGGGGCCGTTGGTGGCGCGCCGCATCAGTAGTGACGGCGGTAGGCGCTGCAGCTTTTGCCCAAGTAGATAAAGCAGCGAGCCGCGGTCCCAGGTCAAGACGCGTATGTGTGGTTCGTTGTAGTACCGCGGCGCATGTTCCGACCTGTACACCGACGACATGACGATGTCGCGGATGCAGATGACGACATGCAGGCGGCCGCCCAGCTTCTGGTCGCGGAGCAGCCGCATGACCTGATAGAACAACCCCTCCTGACACTTCAGCCAGTACATCGGGGCGTGGCTGAACTCCTCGTCCACTGCGTCCAGGTAGAAATAGATCGGCTTGCAATGGCGGACAACCTCGCTCAGCAGATCCTCGAGGTCGTCCCAGAGCGGATCGTCGAGGTACGTAGACAGCTGATGGGCGGTCTGCCGCTGATTGATGATGTCGCGCACCTGGCTGTAGATCGACCGAGGTCGGCGGAAGTCATCGAGCAGCCGCGCGTACGAGTGCTCGATCTCCTCGGCCTCCTCGTCGCGCAACTGCTGACGCAACTCGGGACGACGCAGCAGGTGTGAGGCCAGCGACCCCATGATCGCCCGCTCCCAGATCTGCATCCACTTCTCGACCAGGACACGGTCCGAGAACCACTGGCACGCCTTCACTATGACTTCGGTCTTCGGCAGGCTCTGCTGCGGCACATCGGCGTAGACAGAGTCCTGATGTGCCTGGAAATCCTGAAGACGCCGCAGGTAGACCGTCTTGCCAGCCCCGAGCTTCCCCACAATGACCCGCACCATCGAGTCGTTCGCACGGGTGGCGAGGTGACCATACGCCGGATTGCCGCCGAAATCGACGAACTCGCTAATCAGATCCTCGATGTCGGCTCGTGACCCGTCCGGATTGCCAAACGGCCCTACAGGGTCAAGCCGACGCCGCCTGCTGCCCATCTTCTCTCCCGACCCGAATCGTAGCTCCCCGCAGGAGAAAGAGCCACGCCCGAGCGGTCCTTTCGATGCAGGCGCGGCGACATGGCATGTTCCAGGCGCTCGCCTCCTGTTCGCTCACTTCGAAGATGCCGGCCTGAGAGGAGCACGCTTCGAGGGTGCCGACCTGGCGGATCGCTATTTCCTCCGCTCACCAATTCGATAAGGCCGCGCTCGAGAGGCTCCCGAGAATCATTCGATGGCGTTCAGCTCATTTCGACCTTCCAGACCGGCTGCGCAGGGCGAATTCGACCCCTCCGCCGAATCGGCACTGATGAACCGGAAAACTTGCCCGAGTTGAACCACTGCACCGCGCGGGAATTCCCGATCTTCCGGCATTCCGCAAGGAGCTGTTCAGCTCACGCGCGCGTTCCGGCTGCCCGGTCCGCCGCAGATCAGGTGACCTTGAACTTGGCCGTGGTGGTGAAGCTGCCGCCCGCGGCGGTGACCTTGATCCGGCCGGTCGTCGCCCGCGACGGCACCCTCGCAGTGATCTTGGTCGCGGAGACGATCGTGAAGTCGGCGGAAAAGCCGGCGAAGTACACCGCCGTGACCCCGTCGGTGCCCTTGAAGTGCTTGCCGGTGAGGGTCACCAGGGTGCCACGCTTGCCCGAGGCCGGGGAGAACTTGGTGATCACCGGGGCGGCGACCTCGACCGACCCGATCTCGCACCTGCCGCCCTGCGGGCGACTGACCCCGCGCTGGTCGGTGGGGTGGCGGCTGTCGAGGAAGCCAGCGCTTTCGCAGGTGGCGGCGGGGATGGCGTTGATCGCCGGGGAACCCGCCAGCGGCAGCAGCGTCTGGGTGGGCCCGCCGTTGCTGCGGAGCGGGCCGAGCACGGCGGCGGTGTTGGTGATGTCCGTGCTCATCGTGGTGAAGCACCCGGCGGTGGTGCCGATCAGGTTGTAGCCGTAGTCGGTGACCGTCCCGCCCGAGATCTCGTCGCAGTCCTGCCCGGTATGGGAGGCCGAGTCCCCGGCGATGATCGTGCCGGCGGTCGTGAGCGCTCCGTCGTTGTACAGCCCGCCGCCGTCGTAACCGGTGTTATCGCTCACGGTGACGTTCGCCAGGATCAGGGTGGTGCCGGCATCGCTGAAGATGCCGCCACCGTTGCCGACGTCAAAGTTGTTGCTCACCGTGGAATTGGTGAGCCCCATGTCACCCTCGTTGCCCAGCCCGCCTCCCGCCTGCTCTGCCTCGTTCCCGCTCACCGTGGAGTC
>Ga0187805_10000766_pt1 | contig 11077 bp, 7 predicted proteins | sample NC_wetland_sal_i_6_FD_132965 | JGI IMG/M metagenome (GOLD analysis project Ga0187805, IMG submission 132965) | Wetland sediment microbial communities from Neuse River Estuary, North Carolina, USA - Control_5 | ecosystem: Environmental > Aquatic > Freshwater > Wetlands > Sediment | place: USA... | reverse complement strand
GAACAGCTTGGCGCGGCAAGCGCCGAGCGCGTTTCGGCGCTTTTTGCCGAAGTGCGCCAGGAATTCGCACGGGAGGCTTCGCGCTCGACGGACCTGACGGAGTGGCAAGCGCTACGCAATGCGTGGGTCGGGCGCAAGTCGGGCGTGCTGACCGCCATCGCCGAAAATTGGCTGAAGCCGCCGAAGCCGGACCTGAAACGCGCTGTGGGGCAGGCGCTGAATGAGTTGAAGGCTTACGTCGAGGCCGAACTCGAATCGCGGCGCGCGGCGCTGGAGTCCTCGGCCGAGCAGGCCGGTCTGCTGCGCGAGCGCGAAGATCTATCTTTGCCCGGCGTGATGCGCGCGCTCGGCTCGCGGCATCCGTTGCGGCAAACGTTTGAAGAGCTCGAACGCATTTTTCTCTCGCTCGGTTACACGGTCGTGAGCGGCCCGGAGATCGAGACGCCCTATTACAACTTCGAGGCGCTCAATCTGCCCGAACATCATCCCGCGCGCGACAACATGGACACGTTCTACCTGCAACCGCCCTTCGCGCAAAACGCTCAAGATAAACCCCTCACAAAGGGCTCTCGGGATGAACCCCTTGCGGAACGCGCGCGCGGCGAAGCGCACGCGAGGGAGGCCCAGAGCGCCCCGCGCGCGGCCGGCGCGTACCTGCTGCGCACGCACACTTCGCCAATGCAGGTGCGCACGATGGAGAAACAGCAGCCGCCCGTGCGCATTATCGTGCCCGGAAAAGTGTACCGCCGCGACAATCCCGACGCGACGCACAGCTTCATGTTTCACCAGATCGAAGGCCTGGCCGTGGACACGGACATCACGTTCTGCGATTTCAAGGGCACGGTCGAATATTTCGTGCGCGAATTCCTGGGGCCGCACGTGAAGTCCCGCATGCGGCCGAGCTATTTTCCGTTCACCGAGCCTTCGGTCGAAGTGGACGCGACGTGCGTGTTCTGCAGCGGCAAGGGTTGCTCGGTGTGCAAACAGTCGGGCTGGATCGAATTATTCGGCGCGGGCATGGTCGATCCGGCCGTCTACGGCTTCGTGAATTACGATGCCAAGCGCCTCTCCGGCTTCGCGTTCGGCATGGGCGTGGATCGTATGACGCAGTTGAAATACAACACGAACGACATTCAGCTTTATTTTCAGAACGACGTGCGCTTTCTGCGCCAGTTTGCGTGACGCGCGATGAAGCTTCTCTACAACTGGCTGAAAGAATTCGCGGCGCTGCCGGCGACGCCCGAGGATCTGCGCTCGCGGCTCTCGCTTTCGGGCACCTCCATCGAAGCGCTCGAAGAAACCGCCGCGGGCCCGCTGCTCGACGCGGAGCTGAACGCGAACCGCGCCGACTGCCTGGGCCATTTCGGCATCGCGCGCGAAGCCGCGGCGCTTTACCACGTGCCGCTCAAGGCGGTCGCGCCGCAACTGAACGAATCGAAGGAGAAGGCCGCATCGGCGACGCGCGTCGAAATCACCGCGCCCGATCTGTGCGGCCGGTACACGGCGCGCGTGCTGCGCGGCGTGAAGGTGCAGCCTTCGCCCGATGGGCTGCGGCGGCGCTTGGAGGCGCTGGGCCACGCCTCGATCAACAACATCGTGGATGCGACGAACTACGCAATGCTCGAACTCGGCCACCCGCTGCACGCATTTGACCTCGACCTGCTTGCCGAACGCCGCATCGTCGTGCGCCGCGCCCGGCCGGGCGAAAAAATGCGCACGCTCGACGGCATCGAGCGCGCCCTTGCGCCGGAGATGTGCGTGATCGCCGACGCAGCGCGCGCCGTGGCTATCGGCGGCGTGATGGGCGGCGCGGAAACCGAAATCTGCAGCACCACGCGCAACGTCCTGCTGGAATGCGCGTGGTTCGATCCGATTTCAGTCCGCCGCACATCGAAGGCGCTTGGGCTGCGGACGGAGGCTTCGCTGCGCTTCGAGCGCGGCGCGGACATCGAGATGGCGGACCTCGCTTCCCGGCGCTGCGCCGAGCTGATCCAGCAGCTTGCCGGCGGCGAACTCCTTTACGGCGCGGTGGACGAATATCCGGGCCGCACGCCGCCTCTGAAAATCGAATTGACGCGCAAAGAACTGCTGAGGGTGATGGGCGCGGACATACCGGACAAGGAGATCGAGGCGATCCTCGGCGCGCTCGGATTCGCGCCCGTGCGCATGGACGCGACGCGCGGCGCGGCGGGCTCGCTGATGGCGGCGTGGGAGTGCACGCGGCCGGCGTGGCGCGGCGACGTCGCGCGCGAAATTGATTTGATCGAAGAGGTTGCGCGCCTTTACGGCCTGGAAAAATTTCCGTCGCGATTGCCCGCGGCCAAGCAGCCGGCCGCGCGCTCGCGCGACGCCGAAGCGGAAGACCGCTTGCGCGAACGGCTGATCGGCCTGGGCTACCAGGAAATCATCACGATTCCGCTGGTGGACCAAGCGCAGGACGAAGTGTTTCGTCTTCCCGGCGTGACCCCCGCCGTCATCCAGAATCCGCTGTCCGAGGAAGCCTCGACGCTCCGCTCGACCTTGATCGTCACGATGGCTGCGGCCCTGGAATGGAATCTGAATCACAGCCAGCGAAACCTGCGCCTGTTCGAATTCGGCAAGAAATACAGTTGGAAAGGGGATGCGCCTGCGGAAACGCCGGTCCTCGCGTTGGGCGCCACGGGGCAGGCGCGCGAGAAAAGCATTTCTGAAGACGCGCGCGAATTTCAATTCGCAGATGTGAAAGGCGGCCTCGATCAGCTCGCGCACCTCGCCGGCGGATTCACCTGGACCGGCGCGAATTTACCGGAGTGGCTGCACCCGGCGCACGCGGGGAAATTTTCGCTGACGGCCAGCGGCGCGAGCGCGCCGATCATCGGCGTCGCCGGACAATTGGCGCGGCGCGCCGCCGAGCGCTTTAAGCTGCGCCAGGATGTCTACGTCGCCGCGTTCGAGCTTGAGCCGTTCGCCGCGGCATATCGCGCGACGCGCGCGGCGCTGCGATACAAGCCGCTCTCGCGCTTTCCGGCGGTCGAGCGCGACTTTTCGCTCCTGCTGCCGGACGGCACGGAATTCAGCGCCGTGGTGGAAGCGATCCGCGCACTGGGCATCGCGGAAGTGGACGCGATCGAGGCGCTCGATTTATTCCGCGGCAAGCACGTGCCGGCCGGAAAACTTTCGTTGCTGGTGCGCGTGCGGTTCCAGAGTTACGCGTCCACGCTGACAGAAGCTCAGCTCACTGAATTTTCCTCGCGCATCGTTTCCGCGCTCGAGCAAAAGCTCGGCGCATCGCTGCGCGCCTCCTGAGCCGCTGCGACCGGAGGCCCTCGCGCGCTTGCGTTGCGGCGCGGAAGGAACGAAAATATCTCCGCCCATCCCCCGGGAATACGCAGGAGCGTCCGTCATGTCCGCGCGAATGAAAGTGCAGATCTACGACCAAGGCTACACGCTGGGCGGAGACCTCGACGAGAGGTACATGCAGGAGTTGGCCGAGTACGTGGACGCCAAGATGCGCGCCGTGGCCTCGGCAACTTCGACGGTGGACACCGGCCGCGTCGCGGTCCTTGCCGCGCTGGCCATCGCGGACGAGCTGCACTCGCTGCGGCAGGAGCGCCACGAGCGCGATGCGAATCTGCGCGAGCGCGCCGAGCGCTGCCTGACGCTGGTCGAGCGCGCGCTGAAGCAGACCGCCTGACTTCCCGCCGCGCTCTTAGCCGACACTGCACGCCCCGCAACGTTCTGTTTGCGCCCTCCGTCAGACCAGAGTAGATTTATGGAGCGTTCCTCCGAACGCACATCTAGCTATGACGCGCTCAAAGCACATCCGTCTGTTGCTCTTCTCAGTGGCGCTGGGCGCGCTGCTTGCGCTGACGATCGCCGCGGGCGTCATTCACCAGGACGACCCGGGCTCGTCGGCGCTTTGTCCGATCTGCCACCTGGCGCATTCGCCGCTGGTGCAGAGTCACGCGCCCACGGGCATGCAAGGCCTCATGCTGGCGAACCACGCTTTGCCAGCCAGCGCCCTGGATCCCTACCGCGAACCAGTTTTTCAGCAGCACAGTTCTCGTGCCCCTCCTCTCGCGTAATTCTCCTCACTTGGTCTGAAAAGTTGTCACCGAGCGCAGGTCTCTGCCCGGCTTTTAGCTGAGCGGAACCTGGCGGCCGCGCCCATTACCAGCGGCCTCCTTTCCACTGCTACAGACGCACGTCCCCGGAGCGGGACGCAGGAGGAATCAAAGTGAGATTACGCGTACTCTCGGTTGTGGGGTTTTTTCTTGCTGGTTTGCTTTTCTGCGTGCGGCCCGGCTGGGCTCAAGGAGCCAATTCCGGGACGATTAGCGGGGTCGTGAAAGATTCTACCGGGGGTGTCGTGGCCGGCGCCACGGTGGAAATCTCCAACGTGGTCAGCGGCTTTTCACGCCAGGAAAAAACAGGAACTGACGGGGCGTTCAGCTTCCCCAATGTGCCCTTCAATCCGTATCACATGGTGGTCACGGCGGCCGGCTTTGCCAACTATGTCCAGGATGTCGAGTTGCGCTCGTCGGTCCCGGTCGCAATCCAAATCGTACTGAAGATCGGCAGCACGGCGACTAACGTCACCGTGGAAGCCAACGGCGGAGACCTTGTGGAGGCGACTTCGATGGCCCACACGGACATCGACCGCGGGCTGTTCAACAAAGTGCCACTGGAGAGCGAGTCTTCGTCCGTAAGCTCGCTTGTGACGCTGACGGCTCCCGGGATCGTGGCGGATTCCAACGGCCTCTTTCATGGACTCGGCGATCACGCGGAGAATTCGTTCTCCGTGGACGGCCAGCCCATCACGGACCAGCAGAGCAAGATCTTCTCGAATCAAATTCCCGTGGATTCGATTGACTCGATGGAAGTCATCGCCGGCGCGCCGCCGGCCGAGTACGGAGGCAAGACCAGCGTGGTCATCGACGTGACGACACGATCCGGCCTCGGAGCGACGACTCCACATGGCGAGGTGACAACTTCTTACGGCAGCTTTGGCACCGGGAACCTGGGCTTCAATCTTGCAACAGGCGGCCCGAAGTGGGGCAATTTCATTTCGGTCAGCGGGCTGCAGTCCGGCCGGTTTCTGGATCCGCCCGAACTGGCCGTCATCCACGACAAGGGAAATGAAGAAAATGCGTTCGACCGCCTGGACTTCAAGCTTTCTGATAGGGACACAATCCAATTGAACTTGGGATTCACGCGTTCCTGGTTCCAAACTCCCAATGCGTGGGACCAACAGCTTCAAACCTGTACGTTTCTATCCGCGGACTGCAGTGGCGCGGCGTATGCCCCAGGCTCCGTCCAGATCAACCCGCTGTCCGACGCTCCTCTGGGACCGACCGATCAGCGCTCGCAAATCAGAACCTTTAACATTGCGCCATCGTGGACCCACCTGTTCGGCTCGGACGCCGTGTTCACCTTTGGCGCCTTCGCGCGGCACGACCAGTATAATTATTACCCGAGCAACGATCCTTTCTCCGACCTGGGGCCACTTCAGGACGAAACCGTCTCTCAGCTCCGGTTCCTGACCAATACAGGCGTTCGCGCGTCCTGGTCGTACGTCAAGGGGATCAACAATATCAAGGTCGGAGCCACATACGAACAGACTTTCCTTACCGAGAACGACGGGTTCGGAATTGTGAATCCCGGACTACTCTCAGGCGCCGTCTGCCCGGATCCGACTAACCCCAAATGCACTCTGGAGCCTTACGACTTGACGACTGGCGGGAAGCTCTTCAACTACCGCGGGCACACGGACGTGAAGGAAACAGCGCTATATGCGGAGGATACGATCACGAAGGGCAGTTGGTCGTTCAGTCTGGGGATTCGCGGAGACTTGTATAACGGCCTCGATGCCATTTCCCGGCAGCCGGAGCCACGTCTCGGCATCGCCTATAACATCAAGCCGAGCAACACGGTGCTTCGCATTTCCTATGGCCGCATTATGGAGAGCCCGTTCAACGAGAACCTGATCCTTTCAGGCACGGGATGCAGCAACGCCGTAGTCAACGCGATCATGACCATCGCTCAAGGCTTCGCCTGCACACCCGCACCGCTGACTCCCGGCTTTCGCAATGAATTCCACGCCGGCGTCGAACAGGCTTTCGGCAAGTATTTTGTGCTCGACGCCGAGTACATCTGGAAATTCACGCACAATGGCTACGACTTCAACGTCTTCGGCGCCAGCCCCATTTTTCTGCCCATCGAATGGCACAATTCCAAGATTCCGGGGTACACAATCCGCGCTAGCTTTCCGGACTTTCACGGTCTGACGGCCTATGTGGTGATGGCTCACGTCAACGCGCGCTTCTTCCCGCCAACCGTCAGCGGAATCGCGCCCCCGCAGCCGCCCGGCGTATTCCGCATCGACCACGACGAGAATTTCGAGCAGACCACGCACGCGCAATACCAGCCCTGGAAGACCGGGCCGTGGTTCGGCTTCAACTGGCGCTACGACAGCGGGCTTGTGAGCGGGTTTGTGCCGTGCGAGGCGCAAACTGGAACGTGCTCGTTTTCGACGTCTAGTGGAGATCCTGGGGGAGCGGGATTATCCCCCGTGCCGGCAGGTTTTATAGCCCTGGTGAACAACCTGAACGGATTTCCCCTCACCGCCGATCAGGAGTTCGAGTCCGGGCTCACGTGTGGTGGAGTGGCCGCGACCCCGACAAAACCCATCGGGACGTTGATGAACGGGTTTTACGCCTGCTCCGCGTCTGCGCTCGGGTCCACATTGATAAAAATACCGGCGACGAACACGGAAAACGACGACCATAATCCGCAGCGCATCGCGCCGCGTCACCTGTTCGACGTTGCCATCGGAGACGACAACCTCTTTCACACCGACAAGCGCAAGTGGAGCCTGCGTTTCTCGGTGATCAACCTGACCAACAAGGTCGCGCTCTACAACTTCCTTTCGACGTTCAGCGGCACGCACTACGTCACGCCGCGGACGGAAACCGTCGAGCTTGGCTTTCACTTTTAGGAAGCGATGGGCGATGCCCGGGCGGCTGCATCGGAGGGCCGCCCCGGCCTTGCTATGTTGTTGAGGTTCGAAGATCCCCGGTTATCGGCAGCAGCCTGCCTGCGGCAGGCAGGCCCGCCGCGGCGGGCAGGCCTGAACGATCGGTCGTTGATGCGTAATTGGGGTGCAAGATGCCAGGTCACTCGATTCGTTCCTCGCGCGACGCGAAGCAATTGGAAGCCCGCCGACTGATGGCGGTGGGACGCCTGCGGCGCGGCGAATCCGTGTCAGCGGTCGCGTATTCTCTCGGCGTGTACCCGCAATCGGTCTATCGCTGGGTTCGCCAATATCGCGATTCCGGAGCGGCCGGCCTGCGCCACAAGCCACGGTCCGGATGCCCGCCCAAGCTGGCGGCCTCGCAACTCGCTCAGCTTCCCGCTCTTCTGGCACGCGGGCCGGAAGCGTTTGGCTTCGCCACTCCGGTGTGGACGGCGGACCGCGTCGCGCAATTAATCTGGCGCCGCTTCCATGTGCGTTACGTCCGCGATCACGTTTGCCGCCTCCTGCGCCGCCTGGGTTGGAGCTGGCACAAGCACACCTGGCTGCGTTAGAAGCCGTGCGAGCCCGCGCCCCGTTTCCTTTTCGTTGCAGGCAACGATTGACGCTTTCCTTGCGTCTTACACCTCGATAGAATTAAGGCGAATCTCGCAGCCCCGGTCATGTCCGTGCGAAAGACAATTCGCGCACTGCAATTTTTCACCGCTGTCGCGGCGGTGCTGGTCTTGGCCATCGTGGTCTGCGTGGGCTGCCCGTGCCGCGATTTTGACAACTGCGCGACTTGCCCGTACTGCCACGCCAGCGTCCAGCCCGCGATTCAGGCCGCGCCGATCCATCCATTTGTCGCGCTCGTGCCGTTTATTTCGCTGCCGATTCCAGCTGATTCCGCACCCCAAACCGCTCCCGTCCTTTCGCAGACTTCTTCGCGTGCTCCTCCCGTCGCATAAACACCGCGCAGTTCTCGCCGTCTAGCTTTTGAGCCCTTCGCTTGGCGAAGGGGGCGTGCGCATCGCGTTTTTTTCGTGCAGTCTGCGCCGCCCGGCAAGGTTCCCCGGTCCCCGAATTCTCGGTCCGGCATTTCAGATTCACGCCGCGGAGTGCGGCCGATGACGCCGCGGCAATCGGCCACAGATATCAGATCCTGCAGGCAGGAGAGGAGCTATGAACGCAATATTCCGTGCTCGCAAAAGGCGAATTCTTCTCGCGCTGGGCGCGATGGCCGCGCTCGGCTTTGCGGGCGCGAGAAGCGCGGCGGCGCAATCTCCTCCTTCGGCCCCGGCGCAGCCGCCCATGCGCGTCACGCTCGACCAGGCGATTGATCTCGCGATCAAGCACAACCACGCTCTGGCCGCCGCGCGCACGACGATTCAGCAGAGCCAGGCGCTCGAAATCACCGCCAACCTGCGGCCAAATCCGGTCCTGAGCTGGGACGCTCAGTTCCTGCCCATCTTCCAGCCGAGCAATTTTTCCGGGACCTACCTGGATAACAGCGCCCAATTCGATTTGGGCATCGGCTACACGTTCGAGCGTGGGAAAAAGCGCCAGTACCGGCTGCAAGCGGCGAAAGACGTGACGGCCGTGACGACTTCACAGGTCGCCGATAATGAGCGCACATTAACGTTCAACGTTGCATCGCAATTTGCGGGCGTGCTTCTGACCCAATCGGAAGTGGACCTGGCCGAAAAAGATCTCGCAAGTTTTCAGCAGACGGTGAACGTCACCGAGTCGAAATACAAATCGGGAGCGATCAGCGAAGACGACCTGCTGAAGATGAAGCTCCAGCTCTTGCAATTCCAAATGGACCTCTCGGCGGCCAACCTCGCCAAAGTGCAGGCCCTGGCCAGCTTGCGGCAATTGCTGGGGTACGAATCGGTCCCGGAGAGCTATGGCGTCGAAGGGCAGCTCGTCTACCAGCCGGTGAAACTTGGCGAGGACGATCTGAAAGCGATGGCGCTTCGGCAGCGGCCAGACTTGCGCGCCGCGCAGCAGGGCGTGACCGCCGCGCAGAGCCAGTTCAAGCTGGCGCAGGCCAATGGCAAGCGCGATCTCGGCGCCGCTTTCAATTACACGCACATCAGCGATCTGAATACCGGTTCGTTTTTCTTCAATATTCAGTTGCCGATCTTCGACCGCAATCAGGGCGAGATCGCGCGCACGCGCTATGCCGTCACGCAGTCGCAGGACCTTTCCAGCGAGCAATCCTCGATTGTGATGACCGACGTCGCCAACTCCTACGAATCGCTGCGCACCAGCGACCAGGTGGTGCAGCTCTATCAGTCCGGCTATTTGCAACAAGCCAAGGACTCGCTCGACATCAGCCAGTACGCCTACCAGCGCGGCGCCGCCAGCCTGCTCGATTTTCTCGACGCCGAGCGCACGTATCGCTCGACGCAACTCGGATACCTGCAATCACTCGCTGACTACATGATGGCGCTCGAGCAACTGCGCCAGTCGGTAGGAAACAGGAGCTTGCCATGAGAATGCACCACGGAAATTTCAGCCGGAATTTCTCGCGCGCGCGGGCCCGCGCGGCCGTTTGCGCCTCAGCGCTCGCCGCCGCGGCGGGGCTGGCGGGTTGCGGCGGCGCCGAAGAGCAGGCGGGCAAGATGACTTCGTACTCCGCGGCGGTGAGCGCGGCGAACAAGCCCGAGCTGTTCTCTCTTACGCCCGAACAAATGTCGCACATTCAGGTGGTGAGCGTCGCGCCGGGGCCGCTGGCGCGCACGCTGCGACTCACAGGCTCGGTGCAGTACAACGCGTTCAAGACCACCCCGGTGATCACACAGGTGGGCGGACCGGTGAGCCGCATCATGGTCGCACCGGGCGAGCACGTCCGCGCGGGCCAGCCGATGCTTTACGTCGCTAGCCCGGATTACTCGATGCTGCGATCGGCCTACGTCAAGGCCCGCGAGGCCTTCCAGCTTGCCGACAAATTTTATAAGCGCGCCGAAGATCTCTACGCGCACCACGCCATCGCGCTGGCCGACCTCGAGCAGGCCGAGACCACTCGCACGCAGGCGCAGGCCGACCTGCAATCCAGCGCTGACGCGCTCCGCATCGTCGGCATTTCCGACCCGGACGCCGCCGTGAACAAGCCAGCGTCGCCGGAAGTGCCTCTGCTTGCGCCGCTCGAGGGTGAAGTGGTTGAGCGGCTTTGCTCGCCCGGACAATTGCTGCAAGCGGGGGCAACGCAATGCTTCACGCTTTCGGACATGAGTTCGGTCTGGGTGCTGGCCAATGTCTATCAGAACGATCTCGCCTTCATCCACGTCGGCGATGAGGTCTCGATCGAAAACGAATCCTTCCCCGGCTCCGTGCACGGGAAGATCTCGTACTTGTCCTCCGCGCTGGACCCCGCCACTCGCACGCTCCAGGCGCGCATCGAAGCGGCCAATCCGGGAGAGCGGTTGAAAAAGGAAATGTACGTCACGGTCGAGGTTCGCGCCGGAGTGATTCCCGGCGCGCTGTCCGTCCCCGATTCCGCCGTACTGCGCGACAGCGAAAACATGCCCTACGTCTATCTGGCAACGAGCGAGAACCAGTTCGCCCGCCAACTCGTGACCCTGGGCGAAACGCAAGGCGGCCGAACGCAAATCGTCACAGGGCTGCGCGCCGGCGACCGCGTCGTTGGTGACGGCAGCTTGTTCCTGCAATTCCAGAATTCGCTGCAGCGCTGAAGAGAGGACCCTCAACTGCGATGATTCATCACGTCGTTCAATTCGCGCTCCGCCAGCGCTTTCTGGTGCTGATGCTCGCTGTGCTTGTGACCGTGGCGGGCGCGGTGTCGTTCCAACGCATGCCCGTGGACGCCTATCCGGATCTTTCGCCGCCCATGGTCGAGCTCATCACGCAGTGGCCGGGGCACGCGGCCGAGGAGGTCGAGCGGCTGGTAACGCTTCCACTTGAGCTGGAAATGAACGGCGTGCCGCAATTGCAGTACATGCGTTCCATCTCGCTTTACGGACTCTCTGACATCCGCCTGACGTTTGCGGAAAGCACGGATGATTATTTCGCGCGCCAAGTGGTGTTTGAAAGGATTGCAGACGCCACGGTGCCCTCGGGAGT
>Ga0187805_10000765_pt1 | contig 11082 bp, 10 predicted proteins | sample NC_wetland_sal_i_6_FD_132965 | JGI IMG/M metagenome (GOLD analysis project Ga0187805, IMG submission 132965) | Wetland sediment microbial communities from Neuse River Estuary, North Carolina, USA - Control_5 | ecosystem: Environmental > Aquatic > Freshwater > Wetlands > Sediment | place: USA... | reverse complement strand
TAGGTATGCCTTACTCCCCGAATGGCGATGCTGTAAGCCTGGATGTTTTCAGGCAGCGCCATCCCGATGTATCCCGCATCACCAAGGTGATGTACATCCGTGCCCGCCATTTTGCACAGCAAAGCAATGTGTCGAATCGTTTCGATGCTTGCTCCTTCCTGAGATGTCCCAATCGCGGTCATGGTCATGGCACCCCTTTGATGCGCATACCCGATTAACTCCCTGGCATACTCCAGGGAGATTCCAGGAACGGTGCCCGGTGCCGGCAGCACAATGATGTCCGCACCACTTGCTCTGAACTCAGCAATGTCACTGTGTGTGAGAATACGTTCACCGCCCTCAGCAAGAATCCCTGCAGCGTGCATTTTTCCGGCCATGAGGATGGCCTTTTCCCCCACGGCGGCATGAATGGCTCTCAGGCTGGCAGTAATGGCTCTGTTGGTTATCCCAGTTCCCGGATTTGCCGTGAGCACAATGAATTTTGCACCCATGGTGACAAGCTTGTGTGCATTTGAAGCAGTCGCCATGCGCCCTTCTCGAAGAGCCCAGAACTCATTGTGCTCCTGGTGATGTGCTGGATCAACTGCCTCCAAATTGACACCAATGATGCGGCCAGTCAGGTGTTGTAATGCATGGATCAGTTGATCAGGCTCGATCCCATCAGGCATTCCATGAATGACAGGGGTGTCCACGTCAAACATATTCAGCAAGAGCACATCGGCACCTTGACTGGCCGCCACCTCGGCATTGGTAATAGTAAGCAACAAGGGCTGCACTGCACCAATGGTTTCACTGACGACAATGCGCCCCTCACTGGCACGCAAAGCATCAAGCAAGTCTTGTTTGGAAATCGAGAGCAACTCAGAGGCACTACAATCCAGGTAACGCTTATGCATACAATCTCCTTTCAAGTTCCAAGGCCGCTGCCTCAGTCGCCGTGTCCTGTGTTCTATTGTACAGGTGGTATGATCTCCCGTGCAATTTGGTCGGGGAGGCCACACTCATCTGTGCGACCCGCGAGCGATGAAACGAAGAGGATCTCCTTGAGCAAACGGGTAGTCTTTTCTCTCCATACTCAGAGCGAATATCTGCTCCGATCCAAGCTGCATGCTTTTCCCCAACGGTTTGATGTGTCAACGATAGGTCGTTGACGCCAGGGGGTGCTCCTCTTTGGGAACTCGGACTGGAGCATTGAGAGAGGCGCCAAACCCAGTTGGTCTAGCGCCAAACTCACTCAGTTTGAATTTACAGCAAGCGAGCTTCACCGAGAGAGTGTGTAAGAGCCTTATGATGGGAAGTTATAGAAAGAAGGCTCAATACGAGTGCATTGGGCAATGCTGGAAGATGCCCATAGAGAGCGGAAACAGGAGCGATGCTTCCAACCACGAAGACAAACCAGTATTTCTGCACTACCTGGGGACACAAGCTGTGCTAAGGATCGCATACAAGAATGCTCCTCTCCTCGAGCTTGTCACCGCGCAACAGCGTGTTCTGCACGCAATCTGCCTCATAGTCGATCCAGGTACCTCTGAAATCTTCAGCTGTTCAGCTGTTCAGAGATCTGGGAGCGTAAAAATGCCCGTAATATTTGTAGCTTCTCTCTACCGACGCTTGCCTCGAAGGTGCGCTTCATGTGTGCATTGGGATGAGGCAAAAACACGATGTATCGTTGATGCTCACCAATTGGTATTGGCCCGAACACCACCTCTTCACTTGCAGGAGGAATACTCCTACTAAATCCCTGTTGAACTGCAACTTTAGCCCGCTTCCCTAGTGTGACCAGTACTCGAGCCCCCGAAAGCTTCACCACTCGCTGTAAGTAACGCCTGGCACATTCAGGCAACGCTTCTGGTACTCCCATTTCCCGCCGGGACTTGCAATGCACGACTTCCGTGAGCGCATAGTCAACGCCAGGACGAACATCTCGTTCGAGTAGTTCTCTGGCTCGTGATCGCACTTCCGTCCAAAACCGCACGGCTTTTCCCCATGAGCCATCCCTTTGCAGGCTGCGGATGCCATCCTCATCAATCCATTGTTTGCGGCCACCACCAAAACGGTGGAAAAAGAAGTCGGCAATCCACTCTTCCGACCAGGCCCAACGGGGATACTCTTCTCTCCCGCTTTCATCAATGGTCGGATTGGAGCTGAGAAACAAGATCGGAGCGTGCTCTACATCTCCACTCCATGGTTCTGGCACTTGGAAATGCTCAGGTGATTGGGCACGTTGCGATGAGATCACCATAGCGCAGGGATTAGTGCTATTATGATTGGTAAACCACTGTTGGACAATGGGGGATACTTTATTTTTCTGTGAATTGCTTCCTTGTTCAGACAGTTTAAGAAGGAATATCAGCTCTTCCGCTTCTTGCTCGTACTGCGTGCCTGGCGGGGGAACTATATACCCCAGGTCCAGAAGCAATGCCAGGACCACCCAGACCCAGCCCCAACCGGTCACCCCGCTTCCAGGAGCATAGACGAGGACATAGATCAGGGTAGTAAACGGCAAGAAGATGATCCCAAGCAGTGGCAGGAGCCAGCCACCGTGGAATGCACGGTTCACCACGGGTGTCAATACCCAGACCAGGAGCAATGCCAGCCGGGCGAACCCTTGAATGATGATATTGAAGGTGGACATAATGGATACCTCCTCGTGCCCATCAGCATCTGTAACAGACCTTTCCAGCATGAAGTGTAATGCATGGACATTACGAGGGCATCACAAACGTGGACCTCCTGCTCACAGAGCCATCACGGATGAGCAGGAGGTCCCACAAAAAAGAACATCATCATCTCTTCCAACTGAGTAGTCCCCAATCCTCCTCAGGTCAGTCCTTTAAGGAATATCAGGGAATCCTGCCGAGGAAATACAGGATTCTACCGATGCCTGCCTGACTCTTAAGCGCTATATCTCCTATTGAGACAACGAGCAAGACCTCTTCTCTGGAAAGACGTGTTTCTGCCAGAGCAACACAGTGCGCCATCTTGTCTTGCAGATGAAACACCGGAGGCGCAACACACGACAACAGGGAGAGCGCGCTACCACTCCGATTCAGGCATGTGGCCAGCTCTCCAAAGGAGACACCTATGATTACTCAACCCAACCCCCATATCGAAGCCCGACCCACTGCACCAGATGTTCAGCACGGACCTCCTATCCACCTTCCACGACGATCCCACCTGCGCCCAACGCCACTGGAAACCAGGGCCACTGGCACGCAACCCCCGAACATTGCGTTGGCCGGCCTCCAGATCCTCGTCGGGTACGAGTGGCTCCTGGCCGGTGGAGATAAGCTCCTGCTGGGAGGGTTCCCGGCCCAACTGGGCAAGCTGCTTCTCACTATCGTTGATGGTGGCCAACTCCTGGGCTTCTTCGCCTTTCTCTTGCGGGAACTGGTGGTGCCCAATGCAGTGCTTTTCGGTTACCTCATTGAATGGGGCGAGACGCTGGCAGGACTGGGACTGGTGACCGCTGGCCTGCTGGCGCTGCTTCGCCCATTGGTCGAACACTCCCTGGGCGGCAGGAGCGTAGCTCCCCGATTTATCGCGGGAGTGTTCATGGCTGGCTTCCGGCTCGTCGAGACGCTAGCGCCACTGGCAGCCATAGGGGCGGGACTCCTCGGCCTCAGCTACTTTTTCCTGGACGGCCTGCCAAAGCCCTGGTTCGTCCCCACTATTGCCTTCGGTGGCTCGATTGATATGGGGCTCTTCCTGGCTGCCGCAAGTGTGGTCCTCGTGGTGGGCCAGGTCGTACAGCAGCATCACAGTTGCTGATGCGTGTTCGGAAAGACTCGTCAGGCCGGGCGATCGGAGTTAGGTCTCCTGATCGCCTGTGTCCGGGGCACTCCAACACGACAGATGGAGCCAGTACAGGCTCCATAGGATGTCCGCTTCCACACGGCTTACTTGCTGTGCATATGCACTATTGGACGATGACCGTCAGGTTCATGCCGGGGTGGATGTTGCAGTAGAGGTGGAACGTTCCCGCTGCATTGAACGGCCCAATCGTCTGGCGGTCATTTCCTTTGAATTGCACCTGAACCGCTGGGGCACCGGTTTCTTTTAGTACCTTGGCCGAGCCGTTGTCCCAGGTACCATTCGTGATATCGTGGGGAACGGCAACATCATCGATCAGGATGATGCTACTGCCCTTGCTGATGGTTATAGATGACTGGTTGAAGGTCTGGTAGCTCATGTGCACTTCATTTCTGCTTGTATTACCTGTGGTGCTCTCAGCGGTTGGGGTACTTGTTGCGGTGCCATTAGGAGCGCCCGTGCTACCACATGCGACGAATATCATGGTGGCGACACTGCAAAGGAGCAGGATTACAATAATTTTTTTGATCATCATGATTTTTCCTCCTAAAGCGAAGATGGAATTTCCGTGTAATATGAGCCGTGTAGCAGGTCATCGAGCACCGAGGGAGCATGCGGTGCCCAACCCAGCAGGCGTTGTGCCCTGGCTCCACTGAACTGCAGGTCGAGCGCGAGTGCGTCGGCGAGAGGCCCCAGGACCTGCCGGGCGGCATCCAGGGACCATGACTCTGTTCGCCCACCTAAACCTGCCGCCTGGCTGATGGCCTGGGCGATCTCTTTGGAGCGGAGCGCCGGGCCACCTGGGACGTTGAATAGAGTGCCCGCCGGAGCTTTAGTGAGCGCGCGCACGTAGGCGTCGGCTAGATCGTCGACATGCACCATGGGACAATGGTTCTCTCCTGTGCCAATATAGCGGGCGACACCTTCCCGACGCGCTAAGGTGATGAGCATGGCCGGGATACCCCCACTGCGTCCATAGACCACGGCGGGACGAATCACGACCGAGCGCACCCCGCGCTCTGCGGCGGCGAGAATCCTCTGCTCTAGAGCGGGACGCCAGGCAACCAGTCCCGGCGCGTCAGTTGGAGATTCTTCGTCCGCGATGGTGTCCCCGGTGCTGCCAAGCACCCAGCAGCCACTGGTATAGATGAAAGACCTGTTGGTTCCCTCCAGCGCCGTGAGGATGGAATTGACCACGGCTATGTCGACTTCGGCCATATCGCTGCTGTTCATTGCAGCAGCGTGAATGACGGCGCTGACCTGCTGCGCCCCTTGTGTGATACTCGCGGGATCTCTGAGATCACCAGGGAGTGGGGAAATGCCTCGCTCTTGCAACACTCTCGCAGCCTTCTCTGAGTGGGCAAGGCCAAGTACGCTGTGTCCTGCATGCTGCAGTGCGTCTGCAACAGCACCTCCAATATAACCGGTTGCGCCGGTAAGAAAGACGTTCATGAGAGACCTCCTTTATTCGTTGTAGAACATGCAACATCAGCTACATGAAGAGATGTTGCTCCTTCATCCGTCAGGGCCACGTGCACTTCTGCTTCATCCAGGTCACTGGTCAGCGTAGCGAGGCTTGCCAAGCGAATTTCTGCCTCTGCAATGCGTCGGATAGCTCCCTGATCGTCCTGGTTACCTGGGTGCTCAGCGCACGCTTTCGCCTCGAGATACAGCCGTTTTGCCTGCCCGAACTGCCCGAGCTCACGGTAACTCTCACCCAATCCAAGCAATGCTCTGCTTTCAACCATGCTCATGCCCAGTCGGTGCGCTTCCTCACGCCCCTGTTGGAAGGTGTATATCGCCTCGTTGAGGCAACCGCGACGGCGCTGGATTTCCCCAAGCCCCACCGTTGCTTGCGCCTGGCCCCTCTGAAAGCCCAGCGTCTTGTAGATCGAGATCGCTTGTTCCATCAATGAACGAGCATACAAGAGCTGGCCAACCCGCAGCAGGTGGATCTCAGCCAGCAGACGCTGGGCATTGGCAATACCCAGGTCATAATGACGACGCGTGTAGGCCCCCAACGCAGCCTGTCCCTCAAGCAGCGCCTGGTCAACACCGTTCTGGCGTAGGTCCACCTCGGCCAGCCCCAGGTTCGCACCACCCTCGCCTAACTCGTATTCGGTGCTCTGCGCCTGTTCCAGTGCCTCGATCAAGGCCTGAGAGGCTTGATCGAGACGTTCCGCATCCAGATAGAGGCGCCCCAGGTCCGTGAGCGCATTCGTGCTGCCAGTCCTATCCCCACTGGCGCGGTACTTTTCCAGCACCAATCGGTAATTGGCTTCTGCCTCGGCGTAGCAGCCCATCAGGCGCTGTACATTGGCGAGGCTGCTGAGGGCATCGGCCTCAGCCTTGTCAGCCACTAATTTGAAAGAGCCGAGGGCCTCTTGATAGTGATGGGCGGCATCTTCCAGGTGAGCATGCTGCAGTGCAATATGACCGAGTGCAAGCGCCACATGGCCCAGTCCCTGTGCCTGTTGCAGCGACTGGTACAGGCTTTGTGCCATGAGGTAGGCCTCCTGCGCCTGATCCAGATGCCCCAGATGTCGTTCAACATGGCCTAACGCAAGAAGACTAGCCGCTGCATCACTCGGACTGCCAGCATCCTGGTAAAGCTGGATGACACACCGGTAACTGCTGATGGATTGCTCAAGCAGGCCGTTCTGGTGCTCAATCATCGCGATCATCGCCCGGCTGTCGCCGGCGCGCTTGAAGTCTCCTATCAGGCAGAAGGACCGCTCTGCATCACCAAAGGATTGCACAGCCTGCTCCAGCCTGCCCGCTTCATAGGCCTCACTACCAGCCCGAAAGGACACTTCTGCCGATTGCCTGTTTTGCTCTTTGCTGTTTTTTGTAAGCATGACATGCCCTCCTTAGTGCGCAAACAAGCCAAAGAATAGTGGGAAAGTCCCGATCAACCCCAGGACAAGCAGAATCAGGGTCATCACCAGGATGCGCGTGAAGTGGACCTGCCTGTGCTGCCAGTGCCTGGCAAGCACGAACCACGAGACTAGACAGACTCCAACCGCGAGTGTGGACTCGCCACTCAGTTCCCCAGTCGGTTGATACCACTGCAAGGCCAGAGCAAGGGATGGGAATGCTGCCGCCAGTGTAGTGAGCAGGCCAAGTGTCAAACAGGCCAGACCTGCCGACAGTAGAGCTGCTGCTGCCGGGCCATTGGGTAGGACCTTCTGTTGCATCTGCTGGATGTTCAATGTGTCAGGCCGTATCTTCAGTTGTGCCATCTCTCTCCCCTTTCTTTTTTACTCAACAGGAAGCACCTTGGTCGTGAGAGCACCCAGCAGCCCGGTCACAGCGGCTGCCAGAAATGCGGCGGTGAAGACCACCTCAAGCGCCTGGCGGATCCGCACTTCGCGCGCTAGCTGGGCATCATAGCGATTCACCACATACGCTACTGCGGTCGCCAGCAGAGGAGCGATCCAACCCAGGTGGATCTTCCATGCCATAGCAAAGGTATTCCAGAAGGTTTCTGACAGCACCGGCCGGTATTGTGCCTGATACAAGGGGTAGACCAGGTACGTGCCAACAAGAACGGTCAACCAGGCGATGACTGCCATCGCCACGGTGCCGATCTTGAGTCGCCGCATCTGGACCCTCAGCCCACGCTCTGTCTTCCATTCGGTGCGCAGTCCGATTAGCCCGGCAAGACCGCCAGAATACGCGAGCAGGAAGAGAGCGCCCAGGACCAGGCCATGAAGGTCTGCCAGGAGATCTCCGCGCGAAAACAACATAGCTGCACCTTTCTTTCTATTTTTGTACTGAATAGAGGGCATTTCCTAACTCAAAGGCCCCCTGCAAGATTGCCAGCCACCACTCAGGTGATGCACCTCGTCCTTGCTAGTCCTACTCTAACGAGGAAGCGTCATGAGCTGCGTCATGGGGAGTGGCTCAAGCCGCCGCGCTGGAGAGGAGCAAGAACGCGGCTCCGCAGGAAGCACACAGCCCAGCGCGCACCGCGACCGAGCAACATAGGGACGCGAGCACGAGTCTCGGCATGAGGAGCTGATCTTCTGAACTCGCCTTCTCCTCTCGGCCCTGGCTCAATCTGTTTGTTCACCGCTGTAAATCGGCAGAGTGAAGCATAACGTCTCAGACATGTTGGTCATGTCTTCGGCTCCAGGACACCTCTGTGCTGTGGCAGTTCGGTGTCCAGGCGCAATTGCCCGGTCTCACGGCCGAGTATGCTGGAGAGCAGCCAGTCCACCACCAATCGTATCCGCTTAGTCCACGAGGGGTTGCGCAGCAAGTATACCAGGTGCCAGAGTATCCACGCGGGCAGCCCCCCGAAAGTGATCGGACCAACCTCCGCCACGCCAGTGTAGCGGCCGAGCAGCGCCAGATGACCCAGCGTCATGTACCGATATGGCCTTGCTGGTCTCCCCGCGTACTCCGCTGCAATGGCCTTGCCCACGTAGTCTCCCTGCAGGCGTGTTGCCTGAGCTGTAGCCGGTACGGGAGCGCCGGTGCTCGAGTCGTACGCCCAGGCTGAGTCGCCGATCACGTACACATCCGGATACCCGGCGATGCGAAGGTGGTTATCGACGATTACCGCGCCGTTGCGCATGTGCTGCACAGGCAACTGGCGGACCACGTCGGGCGCCGTGGTTCCCGCAGCCCAGAAGAGCGTCCGTGCAGGAATGACCCCTGAGCTCGTCTCCACCGTAGTATCCGTGACCCCCGTGATGGACCTCCCCGTCAGCACCTCGATACCCTCCTGCTCAAGTGCCTGACGGACCAGGTTGGACGTGTTGAGCTTGCTCATGGGGAGGACACGCTCCGCCCGCCCGACGACGACCACGCGGACGGGCGCGTCTGCCAGCCATGGATACTCGCTGAAGAGCCCCGTTGTGATGTAGTCGTGGATGATCGCCGCCAGTTCGATTCCCGTGTCGCCCGCGCCCCCGACGACGAACGTCGGCCACGCCTGTCGCTCCTCCGGGTCATCGGTCTGATGTGCGGCCTCGATGGCATCTATCAGGTGATTGCGCAGCTGCAGAGCGTCGGACGGTGTGTGGAATGGGAACGCGTGCTTGCGCAGGCCGGGGAGGTCTGGCACGTCCGTGTGGCTGCCTAAGGCTATCACGAGGATGTCGTACGGACGTGAGTCGGCGGACGTCCGCACCTCCTTCCGGTCGAGGTCGATGCTCTCAACCTCGGCGTGCAGGACGTGGAACCGCCTGTCTTTCTGGAAGTCGCGGATGGGGACGACGACATTATTCGGACTCGTGCGCCCGTTCGCCACGGTCCACAGGAGCGGCGTGAACAGCATATCGTTGTTGCGGTCCACGACCAGGACGCTGATATCGTCCGCGGGTCTCAGCTACTGATCCAGCTTCAGCGCGCTGGCCAGCCCGCCAAATCCTGCACCAAGGATGAGTATCCGGGTGCCCGCACTCCGATAGGACTCCTCGGTCTGGCTCACATGTTCCGACCGGCGCTTGTCCAGGCCTGATCTCCTCAGCTGCCTGCCCACAAGAGCGGCCCCTACCGCCGCAGCCGCCCCCAACGCCAAATACTTCCGCATCCGATCCTCCTATCTTCTGTGCGCTCTCGCTGTTTGTGTTTACGTTTGGGCACCGTGTTTCCACGACATGTGAGCTCGACTTTGTACATTTGGGGGAGGATTGGAGGCATAGAGCCGTCTCCGAGGTAAGATAGAAGCTGATCAAAGCAGTATCTTACTCAGGAGAAAGCATATGCCCCTTCCCGATCCCATTATAGAGGTTCTGACGACTTTTCGCCCGTTGTTTACCGCCCCCACCTGGAGGAAACTGATGACTTTGCTCACGGGTACGCTGCTCGCTCAGGGCCGCCGGACGGTCGCTGCGGCCCTGCGTCACAGCGGCAACGACAAGGCGACGAATTTCAGCACCTTCCACCAGGTGCTCAACCGAGCGCGGTGGTCTCCGCTGGCGGTGAGTCGCCAGCTGCTCCTGCTCATCGTCGAAACGTTTGTGCCAGCCGGAGCCAGTGTGGACCTGGTCATCGATGAAACGCTGGAACGACGCTGGGGCAGCAAGATCAGCAAACGCGGGCATTACCGCGATAGCGCCCTCTCCAGCCGAGAGCGGTCGGTGAGTAGCCCTGGCCTGCGATGGATCGTGATGGCAGTGGTGGTGACGCTCCCCTGGACAAAGCAACGCTGGGCCTTGCCCTTTTTGTGTGTGCTGGCCACGACCCCAGAAGTGAGTGAACAGCTGGGCAAGCGACACAAGACCGTAGGAATGTGGGCACATCAGATGATCAGCCTGGTCCGCCGCTGGCGAGCCTTCCGGTCCATCAAGCTGATGGGCGATACCGCCTACAGTATCCTAGAACTGGGACTGCATGCGACCCATCAGCAGGTGACCCTGATCACGACGGGCCGGTTGGATGCGGTGCTCCATGAACCCCCTCCCCAACGCACCCAGCACACGATTGGTCGTCCCAGGGTGGTAGGCCAACGTCTTCCCTCCCTGGAACAGGTCTTACAGGACCCGGAAACCGTCTGGCAAAAACTCACCCTGGACTGGTATGGTGAAGGAGAGCGGACGCTGGAGATCTGTGGGGGAACAGCATTGTGGTATCGCTCTGGCTTTGACCCCCTCCCCATCCGCTGGGTGCTGACGCGTGATCCCTTGGGCAAGCGTCCCCCCAAAGCCATCTTTTCCACTGACCCCACCCAGACGGCAGAACAGCTTGTCAAAGATTTCATGAAGCGCTGGAGTTTGGAAGTGACCTTTGAGGAGGGGCGTGCCCATTTGGGCATCGAGACGCAACGCCAGTGGTCGGATCGAGCCATCGAGCGCTCGACTCCTCTGCTCTTTGGCCTCTACAGTCTCGTGACGCTCTTTGGGCGGGCGTTGCACCCTGATGGGCAGATTCCTATCGCTCAAGCGGCCTGGTATCACAAGCACACCGCCACCTTCCGTGACGTGCTCGCTCTCGTCAGGCGACATGTGTGGAGCCAGGGGACTTTTCCCACATCACCTATTGATCCGGGCGTGGTTTTAGTGCCCCGCTCTACTCTTGAGCGCTTGTGGGTGGCCGTCTGTTAGTAAGTTGGAAATGTACAAAGTCGAGCTGAGCGGCTGCGTCGGCTTTGGCGTGGCGTGGCCGCAGCACCCGCTTGCTGTAGTTCAGCCGTTTGAGATACTCCCAGCCGCGCTGCGGATGTACCTTGCGCCCCGTGTGAACCAGGATCCACTGGGCTACTTTGCGACCGGTCCACAGCCCGCCGTCCGGGGGCGGTTCCTCCACAGCCGCGACGAG
>Ga0187805_10000763_pt1 | contig 11088 bp, 9 predicted proteins | sample NC_wetland_sal_i_6_FD_132965 | JGI IMG/M metagenome (GOLD analysis project Ga0187805, IMG submission 132965) | Wetland sediment microbial communities from Neuse River Estuary, North Carolina, USA - Control_5 | ecosystem: Environmental > Aquatic > Freshwater > Wetlands > Sediment | place: USA... | reverse complement strand
CTTCGGGCGTGCTTCGCACACCGCCCCCGAGCCATGCTTTCTATCTCCCCCAAGATCAAAATCCAACCGCCTCAACGGATTCTCCGCAAAGCAGCGATCCGCCGAAACGTAAGCTAAAAATTCCTCCGGACGATTCGGATCAGCCGGCGAATACCCCGGCAGGGTCATTGCAACCGATGTCGCGCCTGTCACTGGTTCGCTACGTGGATGGAGAACTTGTGCAGGTGGTTCGACCGATTCCTGCGGGGAAAAAGGGGTTTCATCTGAAAGCCGGCGCTCCCCTGGATGAGAAGGCGCTTCGCATGGCGGTGGCGTCAGCGGGATCTGCCATCAATCCGGGGGACCATGCCCAGATCACGGACCTTCAGTTTAAGGACAAAGAAATCATTTTGGACATCAATGGCGGCGGCAAGGGGAAAACCAGGCTGCGCGACCGCATCCACTTGGAAGTTGGCGGGATGCCCACGATGACGACCGCTCCGGACACGCCCGTGAACACAAATGCGGGCGCCACCCTGTACCTGGATTTTGACAAGACGCTGCCGGAAATGACGGCCGAAGAGTTGAAGCATTATCTTTCGGATGTGCTCGATTTTTCAAAGCGGCACTCCGCAGCTGTCCAGTGGGTGGAAAGTCTGCCTCCTGACATTCAGAAAGCGATCGAGGAGAAGCAGCCCGTGGTGGGGATGGATCACGACATGGTCCTCGCGGCGATGGGCCGTCCGGATCGCAAAGTCCGCGAAAAAGGGCCGGATGGAAATGAAATTGAAGACTGGATTTATGGCAAACCACCTGAAAAAACTATTTTCGTGAGCTTTGAAGGCGACAAAGTCACACAGGTTCACGAGTATCCTCAGTAGTCTGCAGACCACTCAAGATTTTAATAAGCGAATGGACAAGAATGTCTAGGGTGCCCCATCTTTTGTCCGCCGCGGCGGAAAGGGTGGGGATTATGATTCTCACTTTCGTTTGAAATGAGGACCGATGATCCTAAAAAGAAATCCCCAGCCCTCACTGCGGGGAAGATGGAACGCCCATGCCGGCACCCGGGTGTTGTCCGCCCTCTTGATTCTGGTCGTGGCGGCGGCGATAGGCGCCGCGCAATCGGGAAGCTTAGTCATTGCGGTCCCCAACCCGCCGAATACCGCGGCGCAACGGGCCAAACACTACGTCGTGCTCGTCTCGCTCGACGGATTCCGTTATGACTATGCCACGAAATACGGCGCAAAGAACCTCCAAGCAATGGCCACGCGCGGGGCGAGTGCTCCGGATGGAATGATTCCGTCCTATCCCTCGGTAACGTTTCCAAATCACTACACGATTGTGACCGGTCTCTACCCTGAGCATCATGGAATCGTCGCCAACACTTTCTATGACCCCGCGCGCAAGGAAACCTACTCCTACACCAATCCAAAAACCACGGGCGATAGTAGCTGGTACGCTGGCACGCCCTTGTGGGTGCTGGCGGAGCAGCAGGGTATGCGTGCTGCTTGTTTCTTCTGGCCATCTTCGGATGCAGATATTCAGGGAAAGCGCCCCAGCTACTACGTTGGACCTTACGAAGACAATTATCCTGATGAGAAGCGCGTCGAGCAGGTGCTCGCATGGCTCAGGCTTCCCCCGGAGAAGAGGCCGCATTTCATCGCCCTGTACTATGCGAATACGGACCACTCCGGCCACACCTATGGTCCGGACGCGCCAGAGACAGGCGAGGCCGTTCGGCACGTCGACGAAATGATAGGGAAATTATCGGAGGGGGTCGCCGCGTCGGGATTGCCCGTCGACCTGATCGTTCTTGCCGACCATGGGATGGAAACTTTGCAAGGTGGATGGGTGATCCTGGACAAATGGGCTGACCTTTCGCAGTTCGAAACTGCCGGCCCTCTGCTCTATGCGAAGTCGGATGCGGACGCGGAAAAGGCCTACGAGTCTCTGCTGGGCGCGAGTGACAAGTTCAAGGTGTACCGCCGATCTCAAATGCCGCCGTACCTGCACTTTGATTCGAATCCGCGCGAAGGCGATCCGGTCATTGTGCCGACGGGGCCATATTCCATCGTGGCACACGATCCAAATGCGAACGGCGGCGCGAGGACGCCGCCGCGAGGCGGGCACGGGTACGATCCGAGGCAGATGCTCAGCATGAAAGCGGTTTTTGTCGCGGTTGGCCCTGACATCCGCCCGGGCGTCACTGTGGCTTCGTTCGAAAACATCGACGTGTACCCGCTGATCGCAAAGATTCTTGAGCTGCGAACCAGCCCGGTCGACGGCACGCTTCGCACGCTGCAAGGGATACTAAAAAAGAACTCCAAAAACTGATGAAGGCAATCACATTTTTGGCACAATCGTGACACGAACTGGTTTGACTTTTCCGGGTGGCCACCCTAGCATCTTGAGATTGCATGCCGAGTGAATGTTCGAGTGAGCATAACGTTGGGACGCAATGATTTCGTCCGAGCCTTAAGGTGAGGTCAACAGCGATCGCGGTAATCTTCCACCTAATATGGCACTGAATTTGGCCGATGATTTGAATGGTGTGGCAGTTCTTGTTGCGCGCGCAAGCGGGCCCCAGCTAGCGAATGGGATTGAGCGGTGACTTTGCTATTCACTCTTCCGGAGGATTCATGCCGATTAAAGTGGGAATCAACGGTTTTGGCCGAATTGGGCGGAACATCGTGCGGGCGTCGCTGGGAAATTCGGCCATAGAAATCGTCGCCGTCAATGACGTCACCGACTCGAAGACCCTCGCGCATTTGCTGAAGTACGATTCCGTCCTGGGCAATCTCCACCAGAAGGTGACGCACACCGACGATTCAATTGCCGTGGACGGCAAGAGTTTTCGCGTGTTCAAGACGAAGGATCCCGCCGAAATCGACTGGACCTCGGTGGGCGCGGAAATCGTGATTGAGTCCACGGGCCTCTTCACCAAAGCTTCTGACGCTGCAAAACACAAGCGCGGGACAGTGAAGAAAGTGATCATCTCGGCGCCCGCGACGGACGAGGATCTGACCGTCGTGCTCGGCGTGAACGACAAGTCCTATGACCCGACCAAACATCACATCATCTCAAACGCATCGTGCACGACCAATTGCCTTGCCCCCGTCGCGAAAGTGATTCAGGACACCTTCGGGATCTCCTGCGGCACGATGACCACGATCCACTCTTATACCAACGACCAGAAGCTGCTCGATTTGCCGCACAAGGATTTGCGGCGAGCCCGTGCCGCGGCGCTTTCCATGATTCCCACCTCGACGGGTGCGGCCAAAGCGCTGCATTTGGTCATCCCGGCGCTGAAAGGGAAGCTCGACGGCTATTCCATCCGCGTGCCCACTCCGAATGTGAGCGTGGTCGACCTGACCGTGTTCACCGAAAAGCCGGTGACGGTGGCTTCCGTAAACGCGGCGCTGAAGACCGCAGCCGACGGTCCCATGAAAAACATTCTCGAATACACGGAAGAGGAATTGGTTTCGGTTGATTTCCGCGGGAATCCGCATTCCTCGATCGTCGATGCGGGATACACTCGCACCGTGGGAACGAATTGCGCCAAAGTTCTGGCGTGGTATGACAACGAGTGGGGATATTCCAGCCGTTGCCGGGACCTGATCACACTTTTGGCTTCGAAAATGTAGGAAGTGTGACTAGTGATCGGCGATTGGTGATTCGCGAATCGTGATTCCCGCGGGCATTCATATCTGATTTGCGGTCCTGCTGAGCGCCAACCTCAAACATGAACAAACTTTCAATTCGCGACTTGGAAATGAATGGGAAGCGCGTGTTTATGCGCGTGGACTTTAACGTTCCGCTGGAAGTCTCGCGCGTCTCCGACGATACGCGCATCCGCGAAACGCTGCCGACGATTGAGTTTGCACGCAAGCACGGCGCAAGGCTCGTCCTCGCTTCGCACCTGGGGCGCCCCAAGGGAAAGCCCGATCCAAAATACAGTCTGAAGCCTGTGGCGGCGAATCTTACGGAAATGCTTGGCACGGCCGTGGATTTTGCACCGGACTGCGTTGGCGCGGATGCGGAAGCCAGGAGCCGCGCTCTTACGAACGGCGGCGTGCTCCTGCTCGAGAATGTGCGCTATCACGCAGAAGAAGAGGCCAACGACGAAAAATTCTCGCGGCAGCTGGCAGCCCTGTGCGATGGCCTGTTCGTGTGCGACGCCTTTGGCTCGGCGCACCGCGCGCACGCTTCGGTGGTGGGGATCACGCGCTTCGTAAAGCAATCCGCGGCGGGACTGCTGATGGAGCGCGAACTTACCTATCTCGGCAAGGCTCTCTCGAATCCCGAGCGCCCGTTTGTGGCAGTGCTGGGCGGCGCCAAAGTATCTGACAAGATTTAGGGCGTGGAAAACTTGATGCGCGTGGCCGATGCAATGCTCATCGGCGGCGGAATGGCATATACATTTTTGAAATCACAGGGGCTGCCCATCGGGAAATCGCTCGTAGAAGCCGACAAGCTGGACCTAGCGCGAAAGCTGATCGCCGACGCGAAACAGCGAAACTTCCGGCTGCTGCTGCCGACCGACCACGTCCTGGGCGCCGAGTTCAAGGCGGACACTGCGACGCAGACGACGAGCGTCACCGCTACTCCCGATGGCTGGATGGGACTCGATATCGGGCCGGACACCATCGCGAAATATTCAGCGGAGCTGTCGCGCGCGAAAACGATTGTGTGGAACGGACCAATGGGTGTATTCGAGATGCCCGCGTTTGCCAAGGGCACTCTGGAAATCGCGCGTGCAGTAGCGGCAGCAACAGCCAAAGGCGCCACTTCCATCGTGGGCGGCGGAGATTCCGTCGCCGCGATTCACGCCGCCGGGTTTGCCGACAAGGTTTCACATATCTCGACCGGCGGGGGCGCGTCGCTCGAATTTTTAGGCGGCCGAAAACTGCCAGGCGTCGAAGCGCTGACGGACAAAACGTAAGTATTTCTCAACACAGAGGGCGCAGAGAAAACAGAGCGGGGAAGAGGTGCGATGCGGCGACCGGTGATCGCGGGAAATTGGAAGATGTACAAGACACAGGCGGAAGCTCGCGCGTATTTTGGGGTGCTCCGACCGCTCGTCCGTGACTCGGGTCACTGTGACATTGTCGTCGCGCCGGCCTTCACAGCGATCACCGCTTCAGTGGAAGCGGTGAATGGCACACCAATCTCCATCGCCGCTCAGGACATGCACGGCGAGCCCGAAGGCGCCTTCACGGGCGAAATCTCCGCCGCCATGTTGGTGGAGGCGGGGTGCCGCGCCGTGATAATCGCGCATTCCGAGCGGCGGCAATTTTTTGGAGAGACCGACGAGCGCGCCAACAAGAAAATCAAAGCAGCGCTAGCGTCGGGACTGACGCCGATTCTGTGCGTCGGCGAATTGCTCGCAGACCGGGAAGGCGGCAAAACGGAAGAGGTCCTCGAGCGCCAATTCCGCGGCGGCCTGGCCGCGTTGACCGGTACCGAGTTCTCGCGTATCATTCTTGCTTACGAGCCGGTTTGGGCGATTGGCACGGGCCGCACGGCGACTCCGGAAATTGCTGCCGAGGCGCACCGGTTTTTGCGGCAACTGGCGGCTGCGAGCTTTACTCCTGAACGCGCTGCCGGTTTGAGGATCCTCTACGGCGGCAGCGTCAAACCCGACAACATCAAGGGATTGATGGCTCAGGTGGAAATTGACGGAGCGCTGGTCGGCGGCGCGAGTCTCAATGCCGAGGCGTTTGCCTCCATCGTGAATTTCTGAAGATTTGGGATTCTGAAAGTAAGGGATAAGAAATGCCAAAAGAAGTGAAATGGGCAATTTCGTTGGCCGTAGGATTCGGCCTGCTGGCGCTAGGCTGGAAAGTGTATTTCGTGCTGGTCACATTGCACGTGATCATTTGCGGGCTTCTGATCGTTGTCATTATGCTGCAGAGTGGAGAGGCGGCGGATCTGGCGGGGGCCTTCGGCGGCGCTGGCAGCCAGACGGCGTTCGGCCCGCGCGGCGCCGCCACTTTTCTCTCCAAGGCGACCACTTGGTGCGCCATCATGTTCATGATGACGTCCATGGCGTTGACAATGCATCAGAATACGACCGCGGCGTCTGTCGGCAGCTCGGTGTTGCAACAGTTCTCGAAGACGTCAAAATCTGCGCCTGCTGCTCCAGCTCCGGCAGCCCCGGCGGCACCTGCTCCGCCAGCGCCTGTGCCGTCGCAATAAGTTCTATGTTCATGAAACAAGCGGCTGACCCTGGCCGCACAACGAAGCGTTTTTTCACCTCACCTCTTGCGGAAGTGGCGGAACTGGCAGACGCACCATCTTGAGGGGGTGGCGCCGTAAGGCGTGGGGGTTCGAATCCCCCCTTCCGCACCAATTCATCCGTATCCCGCCTTTTTCAGGGGCCCGAAGAAGTGGAAATGCTTCCCGCCGGCGGTGGATCTTCTCGCACTCGTTCGTTTGCTCCTGTTTGAAGTGAGCAACTCTTGAAAGACGCCTTTATTAAGGGTGAAATCGGAGGGAATTTTCGTCTGACATGACGCCATAAATTCCAATGGGGTAACCAGTAAACTGGTTACCCCATCAGACCGAAGACCTCGGGCTCGATCCCGATCGAGCGACGAACCTTCTCGAATCAGGCTTCCTTGTAGGCGAAAACAGGGGCGCGATTGATGACGATTTCCTCGATCTTTGTCCCGGTTTCCCGGCGGGCGGACTCCACGGAATTCAGGAACCTGCGCGCCAATTCACGGATTCGGCCCGACTGGCGCAGCGCTACCGCTTCCCAGGGAATCAAAGCCTCGCCGATGCCAAGCGCAGCCGCTCCAGCCAATATGTAACCGGCCGCGGTCTGCTGGTTCACGCCGCCCGCCGCAATGAGCGGAACTTGGGACAAGGGAGCCTTCAGTGCGCGGAGGTATTTTTCGCCGCCTACTGCCGCGCAAGGAACCACTTTCACAAAGTCCGAACCGGCGCGCCACGCCGCAATCACTTCTGTTGGGGTCAGCGCCCCGGGAAAAACCACGGTGTCTTCCATGTTGGCGTACTCGATGATTTCCTGAATCAGGCCGTCCGTCGTAAGGAATTTTGCCCCTGCGCCAAGGCACCGGCGCGCGCTTTCCGCGTCATTGACACTTCCCGCCCCGACAATCATATCCGGGGCACTTTTTGCGAGTTCGGAAATCACCTGAGTGGCCCCGGGCGTCGTCATGGCAATTTCAGCGATCGGGATGCCGCCGTCAGAGAGAATTTCGGCGGCGAAACGTGCATCCTCTGCGGAGGAGACTCGAATGGAAGGAATGATGCCAACTTCTTGGATTCGGGTGCGAATATTTTTACGGTTCATTGATGTCTCTCTCCGCGCTCGCCGAATTCCTCTACTTGCTTTGGTTTGTGGCGAGTACGAGGATAGGATACACCCCTCATGGCAGGATTCAATTTATTTTTTGTTTATATCAAGCCCATCAGGAATCCCGATGCTAATCTGGCTCCTTAAAGCGAACGATCTGCTGTAAAGTATTGAAATATGGGTACTTATTAAATAATCCGCAATTTCTCAGCTTTGGACGGAAGGCGGCAAATCTCTTCGTTTTATGGTTTTACGCAATAGTAAACAGATTAATAAGGCTTTCCTTACGACTTGTTGACAGCGGCTTTTTTAGACTGTGGCATGGCAAGCAAGACCAGGTCGCTGCCGATCTATCCTCCCACTTCCGGGACCCTTGCTCCGTTGCACTCAAGAATGAACCTGGTAGCGCAGCGAAACGCAACGAAAATTTTGGATCGAGAAATTGCACCGCTTCAAAGAACTGATCTTATCCTTTACCGCAACGAAGCGGATGCGGCCTGGTCCAAGCAACTTACGGAACGCATTCGTGGCGAGCGCCTATGGAATCGTCATTTTGCGAGCGAACATGCCAGCTGGAATTTGTCGAGCGCCACGGACATTCTGGCTGACGCGGAGAAGCGCCTTCTGACCAGTCGTTTTTTCGGGATGGTGGTCTCCAAGCGCATGGTGCAGGAAGACTGGCCGGTGCTGGAGAAATTAATCTCCGCACTTTCTGAATTGAAACTGGGCGAGAGGCGCTTCATCACCATACTGAAAGAAAATGTGACCATGCCGGCGCTTCTCCGGCTGCAAGAATGGATCGACTTTCGAGACGTTCACAGATTTGAACAGAGCGTCTGCGATCTCCTGAAACTTCTTCGCGAGGATTTCACGTCTCCGGAAAAAAGTCCGCGGTCGTCCATGGGGACACAAGTCCCGGGGTTGACTGAACCCGCCTGGAAGGCGCAGCCGCTTTTTCTTGGAGCGCAAAAGGTCCGGGAGCGTATCGCCTCCAACCTTTTTCCCGCAGTCGAAATTCCAAAGGAAATTTTTTCCGCAGAAACGCGTTTTCAGTCGGAATCGGAAATCACGGAGGCTTGCGGCGGCCCAGGTCCGCTCCAGTTCTTGCTGAAAGGTACGAGGCTGTATGCGGCTTCTCCGATCACGGAAAATTCAGTTTTCTGGCCTGCGGTGAAGGAGGACGGCAAGCCTTCGCAGGAACGCTTTGCGCAATGGCTCTCGGACCCGGCGCGCGCGCCATGGGCAATTGAGCTCCTGAACCGCTTGCTTCGAAATCATGCCTGGAAGCGAGGCATGCGCTTTGACGAGGGCCAGAGTCTCTTCTACTTTACGCGCTCCAAACCGAAGAAACTGTGGTGGGAGATTGGTGGAAAAACAATCCAGCGCGAAGTGACCGCTCCCCACATCAAATGGAATGACATCGATGGCGAGGTGCTGGCGGAATTTCAATGCGGCTGGAAACACGAAGCAATTCGCGCTGAATTTATTCAGGTCCTCGGCGCTCTCTTTTTGCGCTTGGAGCCGGCCTGGTTTTTGACGGAATTAGACGGGAAAACACCATCCACAAATCAACCTGTCGGACCTTTGCAATCCTCTTGGCCAGATCATGACCAAAATGCGCAAGTCTTGCGGACGCTGCGTTTCTGGTCAGCTGTTTTGGCGAAAGGGCACCGCGAACTTCGCGTCGAAACAGGCGCGAACCCGATTCGGGTCAGGCTGACTCCCGCCTGCGGCACCAGTCCATCCGCAATCTCAACCGATCAATTGGACTTCGACACTTTGGCGCTGACTGACATCGGCTACGCCCAATTGATTCCGGAGCTCGCCCCAATCAATCGATAGAATGCGCCGGACATGAGGAAGAAATATCTTCCGAAACCGCCCGAAGCCCCCGAAGCCGATCCCCCGCGGCGCGTTTTCAGCTCGCCACCTCTTGAGATTCATCTGTCCCGGTCTGCGGACCAGTTTGAATGCCTGCAGCTAAAAGAGCCGGAACTTGTTTTTGGCGGCGATCATCGATGCGTCGATCCGCGTACGGGGCTGGCGGCATACGGGCCGTACCGCAACGCCGATGGGGAAAATATCAGTCAACTCCGCGTCGGAATCATCGGGACCAGCGATGGCATTGAGAAAGCGGAATCGCTTCTGAGCGAAATCTCCACTCCGGTGGAGCAAGATCCAAAGCTGGACAGTATTCTCCATCCGTCTTTTCCTGGGCTAAATTCCGGCAAACCGTTCTTCGTGGATGTGGTTGCCCGAACTCCCTGGCGCCGGTCAGTCAGTCCGCAGGCGTTGCGGCTCGCCGAGGAATGCCGCGATTCGATCGCAAAATTTGAAATGCTTCGAGAATTGTTAGGTGCTGAGGCTCGCGCGATGAGCCAGCTCGAAATCCCGCCAAGCGTGGTGATTTGTGCCATACCAGCCGGACTGGAACACTCCCTGGTCACCGCAGCCTGCGTGCCATCGCTACCCACTGAAATCATTTGCGCCGGAAAAATGGCGGAGGTCGATGGCCCGCAGAAGGACGAGGCAACACATGCGTGGAACTTGTCCGTTAGGCTTTTGTTTAAGGCGGGCCTTACGCCATGGCGCCTGGCCGATGCAGCCGGGGACTCTTGCTTTGTAGGACTTTCTTATCATCGCGAGATGCGTGGCGCCCGTCCCAATATGTGGACGGTCTTCGCGCGTATGGTCACGGATTTCGGTCAGGGCTTCTTTTTGAAGGGCGACACGTTCGAGTGGATCCCTAAGAATGAAAAAGAGGATGCGCCGCATCTCGCACAAGGCCAGGCAGCGAAGCTTATGTACCGGATCCTGGAAGCCTATGGAAAAAATGTCGGCCACCCGCCTCGCAAAGCAGTGGTCCACAAGGCATCGTTCTTCAGCGAAGCAGAGCGTCTGGGCTTCGGGGATGCTCTTCAGGGGATCAAACAGTGTGCGCTGGTTGCCGTCGCCAAAGCGGGAATGTTTTTTCTGCGCCCAGGCCGCAAGCCCATTTTCCGCGGCGCGGCCATTCCATTCGGAGAGAAACTGGGAGTGGTTTACGTGTCGGGGTACGTGCCATTTCTGAAATGCAGCCCCGGGAATCGGATGCCTGAGCCACTGGAGATCACGGAAAACTGGGGCACGTTGTCATTCCAGGAAGCGGCGCTAGATTTGCTGAGGCTCACAAAACTGAATTGGGATACGTCCGAGTTCTCTACTGATGTTCCCGTAACTTTGGCGCTTCCAGACCGCGCGCGGGAGATCTTCAATATTCTTGGACAGCATGACCTCGTTCTCGACAATCGCTGCGTCGCCGGCTAATCGGGCATTTTCAAATTGATGCCTTCGCGGTAGGGAATCACTCCTTCGCGGGCGTCTTTGACGAAGCCCAGGAATCTTCGAGCCAACTCATGGATTCGGCCCACTTCCTTGTTCCGAATAGCTTGTGAAGGAGTCAGCTCGGCGCCGATGCCCAACGCAACCGCGCCCGCCACAATGTATTCCGAGGCCGTCTGCTGGTTGACGCCGCCGGCGGCGATCAATGGGATGTGTGGAAACATTTTATGAAGGGAGGCGATGTATTTCGCGCCGCCAATCAGCGCGCAGGGCACCACCTTGACAAAGTCGCAACCGGAATCCCATGCAATCAGGACCTCGCTGGGCGTGAGGGCCCCAGGGAAAACGACGACTCCCTTTTTCGCGCCAAATTCAAGAAGCGGCAGGCGCATCCCGTCACTTGTCAGAAACCGCGCCCCGGCATCCAGGCTGGCTTGCGCCAATTCCAGATTCAACACGCT
>Ga0187805_10000762_pt1 | contig 11104 bp, 9 predicted proteins | sample NC_wetland_sal_i_6_FD_132965 | JGI IMG/M metagenome (GOLD analysis project Ga0187805, IMG submission 132965) | Wetland sediment microbial communities from Neuse River Estuary, North Carolina, USA - Control_5 | ecosystem: Environmental > Aquatic > Freshwater > Wetlands > Sediment | place: USA... | reverse complement strand
TCGGCGGAAGTATCGGCCTTCACGTCGCCGAAAACATGGGGATGGCGGTTGATCAGCTTGCTCGAGAGGCGCTCCAGTACGTCGTCAATCGAAAAGGAAGATTGTTCCTTCGCCATCTCCGCGTAGAACAACACTTGCAAAAGCAAATCCCCGAGTTCGCCGGCAAGTTCAGACCAATCGCGATTGTCGATGGCTTCCAGAACTTCGTAGGTTTCTTCGAGCGTGTAAGGCTTGATGGAATCGAAAGTCTGTTCGCGGTCCCAGGGACAGCCGCCAGGGGCGCGCAGTCGCTCCATGATTGCGACTGCCCGTTCAAACCGTTCTCCTGTGGTGGGCATTCGGCAACCAATGTAAATGAGTGGAGAGGCTACAAGCAACGCGTCGGCGCACCGGGGATAACCCGCCAACCGGGCCACTCCGCGCCGCATCCTAAAATCCGATACAACTCCGCTCTTTCCGCGCAACCGCGGTCATGTTACTTCCGGCACCATTCCACCACTGTCGCGGGTGGAATCTCGTTCGCGTACACCTGGGACTATCGTGACCTTCATCTTTGCGGCGCAAAAGTGCACAATCAGAACAGTGGGCGTGCAACAGTTTCTCCCAGCGGCCTAGAGCCTGTTTTTGGGACGCTCTTTTTCTGACCCCATTCAATGACCTTAGCTGTCAAACCCCGGGCCTCGCTAGAAGGACAACACTTCCATGTGGTGGTCATTGGCGGCGGAATCAACGGCGTAGCTGTGGCGCGGGAGTGTGCCCGCGCCGGCAAGCGCGTCCTGCTGCTCGAGCAAAATGATTTTGCCTCGGGCGTGACCAGCCGTTCCACCCGCATCATCCACGGCGGGCTGCGCTACCTGGAACATGGAGAGATCGGCCTGGTGCGGGAGTCAGTGCGCGCCCGCGAACGCCTGCTGCGCGAGCGGCCGCACCTGGTTCATCCCGTTCAATTTCTCTTTCTGCTGAACGAGCAAAGCCGGCGCAGCGCCATGATGGTGCGTGCGGGATTGTGGCTCTACCAGCGCATTGCCGGGAAAAAGTCCGAGAATCTGGGCGAAATGGAGTTGGCGCGGGTTCAGCGCGCGCTCGATTCCGGCCATCAGTGGCAATTGCTCAATTACGAGGATGCGCAGTGCGAGTTCCCCGAGCGGCTCACCGCCGAGTGGATGACGGAAGCATCCGATGCTGGAGCTATCGTCCGCAATCATTCGGAAGTGCTGGCCATTGACGTTACCCAGGGACGCGCCCGCGGCGTGCTGTTTCGCGACCGCATAACGGGAAAAGACCAGCGCGTCGATGCGGGATGGATTTTGAATTGCACCGGACCGTGGGCCGACCGTATTTGCCAGCGTTCGACCGTGCGCACTCGCAAGCCCATGCTGGGCGGAGTGCGCGGATCGCACATCGTTCTTCCGCGTTTTTCGGGCGCTCCCAATGCGGCGCTTTATACCGAAGCTTCCGACGGCCGTCCCGTCTTCATTCTGCCCTGGAATGAGCAGGTCCTGGTGGGCACAACCGAAGTTCCCGACAATGGCGATCCCTCCCGCACCGTACCCTCGAAGGAGGAGATCGAATATCTGCTGCGCATTGCTGCGAAGCTGTTTCCCAAGGCACGGCTGTCGCCGAGCCAGATCAAGTATGCGTTCGCCGGAGTCCGCCCTCTGCCGAACTCGCCCGGAAACCAGCCATCCTCGGTTACCCGGCGGCATTTTCTGCACGATCATGCCGACGACGGCGCAGCGCGGCTGATCTCAATCATTGGCGGCAAGTTGACCACCGCGGCTCCGCTGGCGCGCGAGTGCGCGCGCAAAATCGGCATCCCCGTGAAGGAGCCAACCGCTTTCGCCGTGGGCCCGGGAAGCGCTCTCGATCCGGTGGTGGACCAGGAAGTTCTGCAAATCGCGCAAGCCGGTTCGGTAAGCGAAGAGACGGCTCGCGGCCTGATGGAATGGCACGGCCACAACGCCATGGAGATCGCCCGCATGGCCCTGGTCAGCGCCGAATTCCGGGCGCCGATCTGTCCACATTCCTCGCACATCGTCGCCGAAGTGATCGAAGCCTACCGCAGCGAATTTGCCGTGACTCTTGCCGATGTCTTGCTGCGCCGCGTTCCGGTCGCGCTCGGCGCTTGCTGGTCGGAATCCTGCAGCCGCGAGGCAGCCTTGCGCATCGGCGCCGCGATGGGATGGAACGATCAGGACCTGGGAGGAAACCTGGAAGCGTTCGAAACCGAACGCGCGGCGTTTCTGCAGCGGCCATCCGCCGGACTCCCCGCTCTGGAAGCGGCAGCTGACTAACGCCGGTCTCACAAGTAGTCTTGTAAATAGTAAATAGTTTTGTAAATGGTTTTGGGAAGGGCACGGCTTCAGCCGTGCCGCTACCGGTCAGTATTAACTGGGGCTTTAGCCCCTGAGGGCCTCGCAGCTTGCTTTGAAAACGATTTATGAGGCGTTCTAGTGAAATCCACCCAGCGTGCGCGCCAATAACTCTGTGTCGTCGGAAATAATTCCGTCCACTCCAGCCTGCGCGAAACGGAGCATCGCCTTCGGGTCGTTCACGGTCCACACCAGGATTTTCTTCCCAGCGTCTCTGATCATGGAGATCTCTTCGGGGTTAACCAGCTTGTGATGCGGAATCACGTACTCGACGGGAAGTTCCTTCCAGCGCGACAGTTCGGCGCGCGTTTCGCAAATCAAGCCCAAGGGAATGGCACTGTCTTGCGCGCGCATTTGCCGCAGCACTTCCGGGAGGAACGAAGAAACCACAAAGCCGCGTTGCGGCGGAAACTTCCGCAACATCGCAGCAACCATCGCTTCGAGGCCCGCAACTTTGAGTTCTACATCTAGGAACGCCCGCTCGTGATAACGCGCGAGAACGTCCTCCAGACGCGGCAAAGCGGGAAGTTGTTTAACAAGAGCCTGTGCAATATCGACGCCGGAAGATTGCGGGTCATGGCAGACCACCGCCGATTTATCGGCCGTGAGACGCACATCGAATTCGAATCCGTCACAGCCGTCGGCCAGCGCCTGATCGAAGGAAGGAAGGGTATTCTCGGGAATGGAATGCGCTGCGCGCGCACCGCGATGCCCGAGTAGCAACGGGCGCTGCATCCGTCCGGACATAAGTCAGTCGAGATCGAAATCGCGGATCGGCTTGCCGGTGTCGGGAGATTCCTTCGCCTTTTTCAAGGCCTCCTGAAACCTCTTTTCCAGCAAATCGGAGGCATGCTTTTGGGCCTCCACCGATTGTTGAAAAATCGATTCGCGCCGGCTGTCCTGTTCACGCATGGCCTTGGCGGCAGCCTCGATGTCATTAAACATCTTGGGCTTCACGGCCGCGGTATGCGCGATGACCGCGCGCGTTTCCGTATCCACTTTCAGCACGGCACTGCAACACGGGCAGGTAACTTCGAAATTTTCATGTTTCTTGGCCATTTGAGCGAATGATACAGCAAACGGCGGGACGTTGCCGGGTGCGAAAAAAGGGTTAACCGCAGAGGACGCAGAGGAGGCAGCCGTTGGCGCCATGCCCTGGAGTTTCTCAGCAATCTCTGCGAGTCCTCAGCGATCTCAGCGGTTAAAGCTTTTCCGCAGAGATCTCCGGTGAACTCCGAGGTACGAGTTACTTTCGATATCCAAGCCCCTTGACCAGAAGGCTTCTTGATCGTTTCTGATATAGGAAGGAACCTGCGGAGGATGTAATATCCAATTCCAGGGCCTGGGAAAGCAGCCTTGGGGGCGTGTTTCCAACCATGACGCTATCTGCTGCAGCGACGGCGATTTCCGGATTCGCCCGAACTACTCGGGCGGCGGTGGCGATTTATCCGGCCGCTCGCGCCTATGCCACCTTCTTCTTTGGCATCGCTATCGCGGTTTCCTATCGCGAGTCACGGCAGGATGCCTACGACATTCTTTGGGCGGTGGTCTTCGGCTTCGCGACTCTCAATATTCTGGCACTGGCGGCCCGCCGCATGGAACCCGGCCGGCGCGGGCTCTCTTTCGGAGAGTTGATGGCCGTGGGTGTGGTCGTGCTCTCCGTCATCTTGCTCGCCTGGGAAATACTGAACTCCCTGCACATTTTCCCCATCAAGCTCCGTCACTGAAACGTCAAACAAGTGTGGATAGTTTGCTGCTCTTAACCATCCATGTGCTCCTCAGCGACCTCTGCGAAACCTCAGCGATCTCCGCGGTTAAGATCTTTCTCTCTGCAGCGGAACTACTCCATCCCGCATATCGCGGAAGTTGGTTAATATGAAATTCATGTCCAAACTGCGGTTCATTTTCTTTGATGTGGGGAACACCCTGCTGTTTCCCAACCGTGCCCGCATGCTGGCTCCCCTGCCGGAGAACAGCCATCCCACGCTAGAGGTGTGGCAGGCTCTGGAGCGCCGCACCAAGCAGGAATTCGATCGGGGCATGATTGGCGGCAAGGTCGATCACGGCTTCTGGTGGACGTTTCATACCTACCTGCTGCGGCAACTCAACACCACGGACGGCCAAGTGCGCGACACTCTGGTCGTAAACACGCAGAATTCCGCCAATTGGGACCAGATTCTGCCGGGTACGCGCGACGCGCTGGAAAGAATCCGGCAGCAGTACGCCATTGCGGTCATCTCGAACTCCGACGGAAAGATTGACGCCGTGCTTCGACGCTGTGGAATTTTCGATTGCTTCGCCAGCATCACCGATTCCGGGATTGTGGGGCATGAGAAGCCGCATCCGGCCATCTTTGCGGCGGCGCTTCGCGAGATGAACGCCGATCCCGCCGAGAGCCTGTACGTGGGCGACGTGTATTCTGTCGATTATCTGGGAGCTCGCGCCGCGGGCATGCAGGCCATGCTCTTCGATGTGGCCGGGGCTTACCGGGAACAGAAATGTCCGCACGTGCAATCGCTCGGCGAGTTGGAAAGTTGGCTGGCGCACGAATCTGTCATGCTGAGCGAGGATTGAGCGCAGCGAAGCGAAGCTCAACCGCAGTCGAAGCATCCCTACGGAGTATGGAACATGCTTGATTCGACACGATTTTTTCTTTTCCTGACGGCGGCAGTGCTACTGGCGATCGCGCCCGGGCCCGGAATGCTTTACGTTCTGGCGCGCTGCCTCGCGGGCGGCAAGCGCGAGGGCGTGCTTTCCGCTCTGGGCACGTTCTTCGGCGGGATGGTGCATGTCTTCGCGGCGGCGCTGGGAGTCTCCATCATCCTGGCTAAGTCGGCGCTGGCCTTTGCCGCCGTCAAATATGTGGGCGCGGCTTACCTGGGCTTTCTTGGCGTGCGCATGATCATCGACGCGCACAAAAAGGACGCGTGCAACGAAAAGGAAACCGCCGCAGGCCCGGAGCAGACAGAAGCGACTGCACAGGCCGCGAAGCCGCTCCGCAATCCGCTCTGGCAGGGCGTGGCAACTGAAGTCCTGAATCCCAAGACAGCTTTATTTTTTCTATCCTTCATTCCGCAATTTGTGAATCGCGGCAGCGGGCATGTGTTCCTGCAATTCGTGACGCTGGGAACGATTTCCGTGGTGATGAACACATCGGCAGATCTGCTCGTAATCGCCATGGCCGGACCGCTGGGTGAGCGCATCCGTTCCTCAGCCAAGTTCCGGCGCCGGCAAAGAACGGTGACCGGCGCCATCATGATCGGCCTGGGAACTTATCTGGCAACCAGCGAGGGAAAATAAAAACGCTACAGTTCCAGTATCTGGTGGTCGTGGCAGTCGGAATGTATGAAAGCGTAGAGTTCGTGCAGAAATTCTTTGCCGTAACGAGCGAAGAAATAAATCCCTCCGATCGCCCGCTCCTGCAGCCCTTTGTCGGGATAAAGCGATTGGCTCAGATGCGCTGCATGCCGCGTCACTAGTTCACCTTTCTGTGCTTCCGCGCGTGCCGCCTGCGAGTACAGCTTCTCCAACTGGTGCTGCATCTTGGAACGCGAGGTTTCCGCGGCGTCGACCAGCGTGCGGTCGAGCTTTTCCAGCTTGTCTTTGACCGCGGTGAAATTCGCGTCGAACGATTGTTTGGCCGCTTCGAAAGCGGCCTGCAGATCGGCGGGCAAGCTGCGCGAGGCGATTTCGCGCCGCAACTCCTCCGGTCCCGCAAAGACGTCCATCACCGAGAGCGCATGCTTCTCCAGCAGCCGCTGCATCTTCGGCTCAACAATGGTGCCGGAGAACCGGGGCACCACCGGCGTCACTCGGCCTGACAGAGATTTGTAAACGGCAGCGGCTTGTGCGAAGTAGGCCGCCTCCGCCGCGCCCCCAGTGTAGGCAAGCGTGGGCAAAAGATAATCCTGCACAATTGGTCGAAGCAACACGTTGGGACTGAACCGTTCGGGATGAACTTCGATTTGCGAAAGCAATTCCGTGCGCGAAAGCTTTTCCGCAGCCGCCTCTCCGTCGATAACAAATTCCTCGGCTCCAGCCTGATCGCGCCGGTGAATGGGCACGCGCGCCCCATTCCGCGTGGTGAACAGCAGCACGGACGATTCGGTAACCTTCACCTGCTGGTGATACCCAGCCGCTTCCAGCGCGGCACCTTGCTTCAGCAGCGCATCGCTTAGACCCGGCGCACGCTCGACCGCCGCGCGATACATGGGAACAGAAATCCGCGCCAGTTCGGGATCGGAAGCATCGAGCACGATCACGCCCCAGTCCGCAAAAATGCGGGTATAGAGGCGGGCAAACGCGGAACCCAGCGTTTCGTCGGGACGATAACATTCCTCGAGAAATTGCGCCGCTTCGCTCTCTCCCAGCAGCGCGACCGCCTGCTCCACAACCGGACCGATCTCCTCACCAAGCCGCACCGCGCTGACCGGCGCGCCAGGCACATCGTGGCTCGACGTCGTGAGCACCTGCAAGGTCCCGTCGGCCGCAGGCAGCGCCACGTGATTGACTTCGGCGAGATCGTGATCGTAAGTAGCGAGCCAGAAAATCGGGACCGCTTCGATGCCCGCAGCGCTCGCTTCTTCCGCGAGTTTGACCGCGGTAAGCGCCTTGTACAGCGCAAACATCGGCCCACCAAAAAGTCCCACCTGCTGTCCCGTGACCACTGCGGCCGCGCCGTTGCGCAAGCGCTCAAGATTGCTCAGAGTTTTCGCGGAGGCGCCCCACGACTCGTTCTGTCGTTCGAGGATGCGGGCGACCTGCGCGCGTCGAGCGCCGTCATAAGAAATCTTGACATGTTCTTCTTTCATCCACTCGGAAAAATAGGGCGGTCGCGGATAAAAGGGCTGAACGTTTGGGGAGTAGGCCAGAAAATCGGCGAAAAGGCGCGTGGTGTGCGGGATTTGCGAGAACGGAAGACAGTGAGCCTTCACTGGCAACGCTCCTCGCACCGGTCCGTAGCGGATGATTCCATAAGGGGTTGGACGTATGAATTCATAGTTCGTGAGAAGACGCGCCCTACTTGAGATGCCCGCAGGAGCGTCAAGATGCAAGATATGATGCGCACGCGCAGAAAGCAAATTGGGATTCGGGTCCCTGTGCCGAGAGGCGCGATCCACTTGGCCTGGAAAGGCTTCCCGGCCTCCGCCGCTTCGCCAGCCACTTCCGTCATTGTGAGAAGCAAATGAACCCGCTATGATGCCTGCGTTCCCAGCGCGGGGCAATCCCGCGTGCACGAATCATTCCGATAAATTGCAGCGAAGCGGAGGCCCGAATGGATGGCTCACAGGTTCTGTCGTTGCTGTTCGCCCTGATCGTAGGAATTCTTGTGCTCGGCACCATTTTGAGCGGATTCTTCCAGGTCCAGACCGCCGAGGCCGTGGTCGTGCAGCGCATGGGCAAGTTCGAGCGCGTGGCGGGAGCGGGCATCAACTTCAAAATGCCGTGGCTCGACCAGATCGCCGGACGCATCGATCTGCGCGTACAACAACTCGCGCTCGACGTCGAGACCAAAACCAAAGACAACGTCTTCGTGAAGATTCCCGTGTCGGTGCAGTATCACGTAATTCCCGACCACGTGTACGAGGCGTTCTATAAACTGGCCAACCCGCGGCAGCAGATTTCTTCGTATGTCTTCAACGTGATTCTGGGGCACGTGCCCAAGATGAATCTCGACGACGCCTTCCTTCAGCAGTCCGACATCGCGGTCGCCATCAAGCAGGGACTCGACGACGTGATGCGCACCTACGGCTACGCCATCGACCAGGCGCTGGTCACCGACATTCAGCCCGACGACAAGGTCAAGGCCGCGATGAACGAAATCAATGCCGCCCAGCGCGAGCAGGTTGCTGCCACGGCCCGCGGCGAGGCGGAAAAGATTCTGAAAGTGAAGCAAGCCGAAGCCGAGGCCGAAAGCAAAGCGCTGCAGGGCCAGGGTATTGCCAACCAGCGCAAGGCGATCATCGAAGGACTGAAAGATTCAGTGGAAGCATTCTCCAAAGCGGTGGAAGGATCCACACCGCGGGACGTGATGATGCTCGTGCTCGTGACTCAGTATCTTGACACGATGAAAGAAATTGGCAGCAACGACAAGAGCAACACGATCCTGATGTCGCACTCCCCGAGCGCGGTCACCGATCTTTATCGCCAAATGCAGGACGCAGTTTTGATCGGCCAAAAGGTGGCGAATCCCGGCCAGTGAACAGGGACGCTGTGTGTCGAGGAGCGGCGAGGCAGCCACACGGGGATGAATGCTGTAGGGTATTGAACCCGCAATGCGCCCTCTTCGACGTCACTGAAAAAATTCTCGTTGACACTGCCCCGCTCGTTTTATAATTATTCTCATCCGATAATCATGCGTCTCACCCATGAGCAATTCCGTGAGTTGGCCGCGAAGCACGGTTTGGCGGTCACGCACCAGCGCCAAGTCGTCTACGAGGCCGTCATCGCTGCTCACGGGCACTATTCTCCGGAAGACATTCACGCCGCGGTCCGGCGTCGCATTCCATCGATTTCTCTCGCCACCGTTTACAACAATCTCCGTCTCTTCGTGGAGCGCGGCCTTCTGCGAGAGGTCTCGCCCCACGCCTCCACCTTGTTGGTGGATGGCAATCTCGAGCCCCATCATCACCTTGTATGCTCGCGCTGCAAGTCGGTGCAAGACATCGAAGGTGATTTCATCGATTTCAAACGCTTATCTCCGCACGTTCCGCATGGATTTGACCTGACGCAGCCCGTGGTTGAGGTCTTCGGCCTCTGTCGACGCTGCAGCGCCAAAAGGTAGCTTTTCACGCAGTACGCAATCAAAATTCGAGGGATGAAAATATATGGAAAATACACTCGCGACTTCATCGGGGACTGTTGTCCCCGAAGCTAAGCAACAAAACACGGAAACCGAATCCAAATGCCCATTTGCACACGGCGCTCGCAATTCCTACACGAACGTTGATTGGTGGCCGAATCAGGTGAATCTGAAGGTCCTGCACCAGCATTCCCCGCTGTCCGATCCGATGGGTAAGGACTTCAACTACGCAGAAGAGTTCAAAAGCCTCGACCTGAATGCTGTGATCAAGGACCTGCGTGCCTTGATGACCGACTCGCAGGCGTGGTGGCCGGCTGACTTTGGCCACTATGGTCCGCTTTTCATTCGTATGGCGTGGCACAGCGCGGGTACGTACCGCATCGGCGACGGCCGCGGCGGAGCCGGAGCTGGTCAACAGCGCTTCGCGCCGCTCAATAGCTGGCCCGACAATGTGAACCTCGACAAGGCGCGCCGGCTGCTGTGGCCGATCAAGCAAAAGTATGGGAAGAAAATCTCCTGGGCCGACCTCATGATTCTCTCCGGCAACGTCGCCCTCGAATCGATGGGCTTTAAGACCTTCGGTTTTGGCGGCGGGCGCGAGGACGTCTGGGAGCCCGAAGAGGACATTTATTGGGGCCCTGAAGGCAAGTGGCTCGCGGACGAGCGCTACAGCGGCGATCGTGATCTTGCAAATCCGCTCGCTGCCGTGCAAATGGGTCTGATCTATGTGAACCCGGAAGGGCCTAACGGAAAGCCCGATCCCATCGCTGCGGCCCGCGATATCCGCGAGACTTTCGCCCGCATGGCGATGAACGACGAGGAGACCGTTGCGCTCATTGCCGGCGGTCACACGTTCGGCAAGACGCACGGCGCCGCCGTTCCTGCTGATTATGTGGGCCCCGAACCAGAAGGTGCCGCCATCGAGGAGCAAGGCTTAGGGTGGAAGAATAAATTTGGCAAGGGCCACGGCGGCGACACCATCGGCAGCGGCCTGGAAGTGATCTGGACCACCACGCCCACGAAGTGGAGCAACAACTTCTTCACGAACCTGTTCAGCTATGAATGGGAACTGACGAAGAGTCCAGCCGGCGCTCATCAATGGACGCCGAAAAATGGCAAAGGCAATGGCACAGTCCCGGATGCGCACGATCCCTCAAAACATCATGCGCCATCCATGCTGACCACAGACCTCGCCTTGCGCTTTGATCCTGCGTACGAAAAAATTTCGCGGCGCTTCTACGAGCATCCGGATCAACTCGCAGACGCCTTTGCCCGGGCGTGGTTCAAGTTGACGCACCGCGACATGGGACCGATCTCGCGCTACCTCGGCCCGCTCGTTCCGAAGGAACCTCTCTTGTGGCAAGATCCCGTTCCCGCCGTCGATCATAAATTGATCGGGGAGAAGGAAATTGCTGCTCTCAAGACAAAAATCCTGCAATCCGGACTGTCGATCTCCCAACTGGTTACGACGGCCTGGGCGTCGGCGGCATCGTTCCGCGGCTCCGACAAGCGCGGAGGGGCGAACGGCGCGCGCATTCGCCTGGCGCCGCAAAAGGATTGGGAAGTGAACCAGCCGGCCGCGCTGGCGAAGGTTCTCAAGAAGCTGGAGGCGATTCAAAAGGAGTTCAACGGCTCGCAGTCCAACGGCAGCAAGTCCAACGGGAACAAAGCTGGGAACAAGGGCGGCAGCAAAGAAAAGAAGGTCTCGCTCGCTGACCTGATCGTTCTCGGCGGCTGCGCGGCCATCGAGGAAGCTGCGAAAAGGGCCGAGCACAAAGTGAAGGTTCCCTTCTCGCCGGGACGCACGGATGCTTCGCAGAAGCAGACCGACGTGCACTCCTTCGCCGTAATGGAGCCGGTCGCTGACGGATTCCGCAACTATCTCCGCAGCGGCCAGATCTTCTCGGCCGAGGAGTTCCTGGTGGATCGG
>Ga0187805_10000760_pt1 | contig 11111 bp, 7 predicted proteins | sample NC_wetland_sal_i_6_FD_132965 | JGI IMG/M metagenome (GOLD analysis project Ga0187805, IMG submission 132965) | Wetland sediment microbial communities from Neuse River Estuary, North Carolina, USA - Control_5 | ecosystem: Environmental > Aquatic > Freshwater > Wetlands > Sediment | place: USA... | reverse complement strand
TGATGCCGGACCACGCCCGGCGGGTGAAGCTTTATCGCGACCCCAACGTGCCGCTGTTCCAGCGCTACCCGATCGAAGCACAGCTCGACGCCATCCACTCACCGACGGTTCAGCTCAAGTCGGGCGGCTACATTGTCATCAACCCGACCGAGGCGCTGGTCTCGATCGACGTCAATTCGGGACGTTCGACGCGCGAGCGCAACATCGAAGAAACGGCGACCAAGACCAATCTTGAAGCCGCGGACGAAATTGCTCGTCAGTTGCGGCTGCGTGACCTTGCCGGCCTCATCGTCATTGACTTCATCGACATGGAAGTCTCGCGCAATCAGCATGCCGTCGAACGCCGGCTCAAAGAGGCGATGCGCCAGGATCGCGCGCGCATACAGATCGGCCGCATCAGTCCGTTCGGCCTGCTCGAATTGTCGCGGCAGCGCCTGCGGCCGTCGTTGCTTGAAACCTCGACGCAACCTTGTCCGCATTGCGGGGGCACCGGCTACATCCGTTCGACGGAATCGACTGCGCTGCATGTGCTGCGCGCGATCGAGGAGGAAGGCGTGCGCCGTCGTTCCGCCGAAATCACCGTCTCCGTGCCGGAAGCGGTTGGGCTTTACATCCTCAACCAGAAGCGCGCGACATTGCAGCAGATCGAAACGCGCTGTGGCATGCGCGTCTTCATCAAGACCGACGCGACACTCATTCCGCCGCAATACAAGCTCGAACGGATGCGCGCGCTGACGCCGGCCGAGGTCGCGGCGCTGCCGGTGACGATGGCGCCTCCGGCGTCCGCCGATGAGGAAGCTGCCGAAATCAGCAACGCCGGTGACGAAGCACTTCCTGCCGCGCCCGAGGCCGTTGCCGAAACCAGAGCGGACGTGGAGCCGGCCGCTGGTCCCGGCCCCGCCGAGTATCAAGAACATGACCAAGGCGAAAGTGGCCACCGCCGTCGTCGGCGTCGACGCGGACGCCGCGGTGGCCGCGGTCGGCACGGTGAGGCGCCGGCCCATGGTGGCGAAGCCCAACCGGGCGGCGAACTGCGCCACGGCCCGCAACCGCCAGCCGAGCGCACTTTCCGCCCTTCCTTCGCGTTGCTTCCGGGTGAGCCCGGTTATGTTGCGGGCGGCAGCGACGAAGAGGTCGGCGACAGCGACGCCCAACACGCGCCGAACGACGACGTTCAACCCTTTGGCGTCAATACGCAGCCTGGCCACGAAAGCACAGGTCAACCGGGACCGGGCGAAGAAGGTCGACATCGGCGCCGGCGTGGTCGCCGCGGTGGCCGTCGGCGGCGCGGTCGCGGCGGCGAGCACCGGAGTGAGTCGACGTTTGGCGACGTCGCAGCGGAAACGCCGATTCTGCAAACCAACACGTTCACGCCGCCCGCCGAGCGTTATGCGGTGCCGGTTGAGCCATCCTCAACACCGCAGCCGCCTCTTGCGACAAGACCTGAACCGGCGCCGGAACCCGCGCCGGTCGAGACGGAGCGACAGCCAGTGCAACATAATGTTCCGCCGGCGCACGAGGTTACCGGCCCGGCAAGCAATCCGAAGAAGGGCTGGTGGCGCCGCTGATCGCGGCGCTTATCCGCGCCAAGTCTTGAGCCAACGTGCCGCCTCGGCGATAGTCGCCGGCGAGCCGGCATAGCAGAAGCGCACTGTCGCGCGGCCACGGCGCGGATCAAAATCGGTACCCGGTGTTAGCGCGACGCCGGTTTCGCGCAGCAACCGCCGGCAGAACTCTTCGCTGTCGTTGGTCCGATGGGCGACGTCGGCGTAGAGATAGAACGCGCCATCCGACGGCGCCAGTCGATCGAACCCGGCCATCGGCAGCTCACGCAGTAACAGTGCGCGGTTTTCGGCATAGCGTGCGACGTTGGCATCAAGCTCGGGCAAGCAATCGAAGGCGGCAATTGCCGCATGCTGGGACAGCGACGGCGGCGAGACATAGAGGTTTTGCGCCAGGCACTCGACCGCCCGCGCCATGTCGTCCGGCACGACCATCCAGCCGACACGCCAGCCCGTCATCGAGAAATATTTCGAGAAGCTGTTGACCACAATTGCCTGCGCATCGAAAGCAAGGGCCGTGGCGGCCGGTGCGCCATAGGCGATGCCGTGATAGATCTCGTCCGAGATCAGCCGAATGCCCGCGGCGCTGCAATGGTGCGTGATAGCGGCGAGCTCGTCGGCCGGAATCATCGTGCCGGTGGGATTGGCCGGGCTGGCGATGATCAGCCCGTCGATGCCCCGCCCTTGCGCGCGCAGCTGTTCGAGCGTCACCTGGTAACGCTCGTCGGCACCGGCGGTCAGCTCGACCGGCACAAGGTCGAGCGCCGTCAGGATATTGCGATAGGCCGGATATCCCGGGAAGCAGATCGCCACTTTGTCGCCGGGTTCAAAGGCGGCGAGACAGGCCAGCACGAATCCCGCGGAGGAGCCCGTGGTGATGACGACGCGCGTGGGATCGAGCGTCACGCCATAGCGGCTGCGGTAATAGGCGGAGACCGCCGCGCGCAACGACGGCAGGCCGAGCGCGTCGGTATAGCCGAGCACGTCACGTTCGAGCGCCGCGCGCGCCGCCGCGATCACGCCCTGCGGCGCCGGCGTCGACGGCTGGCCGACCTCGAGATGCAGCACGTCCTTGCCCGACGCGGCGCGCGCGTTCGCATCGCGCAGCACATCCATCACGATGAATGGCGGAACCCGCCCGCGTGCGGAAACTTTAAGCGTCATGACAATCCATGGATGGCGTCTCGGTTCGACGGCGTTGCGGCGCCAAAAAATAGGTTGGTTTCGGCGATTTTACTTGTCTCCGACGATACGGTCGCTGGATACGATATCAAACGATTCCAATAGCTTGAACTTTGCCACGATGTTTCCGACTGGCCCTATGTTATTGAATTGGGGGCGCGATCCGACCGTACAATGTCTCGCTATCCGCCGCATCGGCGGTTGACGGTGACGGTGCCGGTGTTTACCAGGGATGCGGAGCTGGATATTTGCGTGTGAAGATCGCTCTCAAGATTGCTTGTCTGCTGCTGGCAGGAAGCGTCCTGCTAGCTCGGCCGGCGGCAGCCGACGATGATTCGCCGAACTTCATCCGCGATGTCGAAATCGAATCCATGTTGCGCACATTCGAGATGCCAGTTTGGCGGGCCGCCGGACTCGATCCCAGCGCGTTGCACTTTTACATCATCCAGGATGATGTGCTGAATTCCTTCGTCGCCGGCGGTCAGAACATCTTCATGTATACCGGCACGATCCTGCGCGCTGACCGACCCAATGAGCTGGTCGGCATCATGGCGCACGAGACCGGCCACATCGCCGGCGGCCATCTCGCGCGTTTCGCGACCGAGATGCACGACGCGACCATCAAGGCGATCATCGCCATGGCGGTCGGCGCGGCGGCTTCGGTCGTCGGTCACGACTATGGCGGCATCGGCGGTGCGGTGGCGGGCGGCGAAGGCGTCGGCGAACGTTCGTTCCTGTCCTTCTCGGTGGCGCAGGAAGGCGCGGCCGACCACGCCGGGCTCAAATTCCTCGACGCAACGCATCAATCGTCCAAGGGCCTGCTCGACTTCTTCAAGATCCTCGAGCCCGAGGAACTGTTGTCGCCGGGGCAGCAGGACCCATATCTCCGCACCCACCCGTTGACCACCGAACGTATTGAGTATGTGCAGCAGCACGTCCTCAGTTCTCCGTACACCAACAATCCCGATCCGCCGCAATGGATTCCGATGCTGGCCGATGTGAAGGCCAAGTTGCACGGCTTCCTCGATCCGCCGGCGCAAACGCTGGCGAAATACCCCGTCACGGATCAATCGGTTCCGGCGCGCTACGCGCGTGCCATCGCCTATTACAGGATTCCGGAGTTGGACAAAGCATTGGCCGAAATCGACAGTCTGATCCACGACCAGCCAAACAATCCGTATTTCTGGGAACTCAAGGGACAGATCCTGTTCGACAACGGGCGCGTCGCCGACGCCGTCGCGCCGTATCAGCGCGCCGTCGCGCTCAACAATGCACCATTGATGCGCGTCGAACTGGCCCAAGTCGAACTCGAGACCGAGGATCCGGCGCTACTGCCGAAGGCGCTGGCGCAACTCTCGGACGCCGTCACCTTCGAGCACGACAACCCTGACGCCTGGCATTTCCTCGCGATCGCCTATGGTCGGAGCAACAATATCGGGATGACGGCGCTGTGTCTCGCCGAGGAAGGCATGGCCAATGGCGACTACAAGACCGCCATCCAGCAAGCGATCCGCGCTCGCCAGGTCCTGCCTGCCGGTCCACAGCGCCAGCGCGCTGAAGATATCGAAGCCGAAGCCAAGCGTATTCGCGACGCGTCCTGATGGACGGAAGGATCCGAATGTTCAAGTTTGCACTCGCCGCGTTGATCGCCGCCGCCGTCGCGTTCGCCGGCCCGGCGCCCGTTGCGGCACAGTCGTTTTCGCCCGCGCAAAAGCAGGAAATCGATCGCCTGATTCAGAACTACCTGAAGCAACATCCGGAAGCGGTGATGGATGCGCTCAAAGCGGCGCAGCAGCAGGCCGACGCCGCCAAGGCGGCGGCCGCTAAGAAGACGATTGCCGCCCGCCGCAACGAGCTATTGCACGATCCTAACTCGGTCGTCGCCGGTAATCCCAACGGCGACGTGACGCTGGTCGAGTTCTTCGATTATCGCTGCCCGTACTGCAAGGCGATCGAACCGTCGCTCGAGGCGCTGATCAAGGAGGACGGCAAACTCCGCGTCGTCTACAAGGAATTCCCGATCCTCGGTCCGACATCGGTGGTCGCTTCGCGCGTCGCCATCGCCGCGCGCCAACAGGGCAAGTACGCCGAATTCCACGATCGAATGATGGCGCTCAAAGGCAATATCGACGACGACGCAGTAATGAAGGTCGCTGAAGCCAGCGGCCTTGACCTCAACAAACTCAAGCACGACATGACGGCGCCCGATGTCGGCAAGATCATCCAGCGCAATTACGCGCTTGCCGACGCGCTCGGCATCGACGCGACACCGGCGCTGGTGATCGGCGACCAACTCACCATGGGTGCGGTCGATATCGACGATTTGCGGCAGCTTATCGCCGACGCGCGCAAGAACAAGAAAGGCAGCTAGGCGACGGTTTCGGACCCGGTCGGTTCGACCCAAATTCACCTCGCAGACGCGCACCGAATTGACGCGTTTAGATACAGGGACATAGCTCAAAGCCGCCGCCGGCACGACCCAGCGCCGCTGACGTAGCGCCTGGGCGAAAGTCGGCCGCGAGGCCAGACTCTCCGCGCGATGTTGTACCGCGCCGGCAGATTCGGACGTTCGACGAGGCTGAAAACGTCCCGCAGCGCATCGACCGGCGTGGACAGCCTGTAGCGCCCGCGCATGCGCGAGGACCTCGTTCGTTCATACCGACCGGGCGAAAAATGGATTGGTCGGCCCGCGCGCTGGCCGCTATTTTAGCGCCCTCCGCGACGACGACAGAGATTTCTCCTCCATGGGACAATTTGGCATGGGCCAGCCGGTGCGGCGCAGCGAGGATCGCCGCTTCATCACCGGTGCCGGCCGCTACACAGACGATATCGAATTGCCGCGTCAGGCCATTGGGTACGTCCTGCGCTCGCCGCACGCGCACGCGACCATCCGCGCCATCGACATCGCGGCGGTGCAAGCAGCGCCCGGGGTGCTCGGCATCTTCACCGGCGCCGATCTCGAGCGCGACGGCATCGGCAAAATCCCCTGCGTCGTGCCGCTCAAGAACCGTGACGGCAGTCGCATCAAGATGGTCGAGCATCCGCTGCTCGCCGTTGGCCGGGCGCGGCACGTCGGCGATGGCGTCGCTTTCGTCGTCGCCGAAACCGCCGCCGCCGCAAAGGACGCCGCCGAGCTGATCCGGGTCGACTACGATGTCTTGCCGGCAGTCGCCGACGCTGTGCGCGCTGCCGAGCCGAGTGCGCCATTGGTTTGGGACGATATCCCGAACAACCTTTGCTTCGACTGGGAGACCGGCAACCGCAAGGCGACCGAAGCCGCCTTTGCGGACGCTAAGCATGTCATCGAGCTCAATCTGGTCAACAATAGGCTGGTCGCCAACTCGATGGAGCCGCGCGGCGCCTTGGGCGTTTATGACGCCGCCGAGGACCGCTTCACGCTCTATACCTCGACCCAAGGATCGCACGCGATCCGCCGTCTCCTGGCCGCCAGCGTCTTCAGGTTCGCCGAACATCGCATTCGCGTCGTGACGCCCGACGTCGGTGGCGGCTTCGGCATGAAATTGTTTCTCTATCCGGAGCACGGGCTCGTGCTCTATGCCGCGCGCAAGCTCGGCCGGCCGGTCAAATGGATCGGCGAGCGCAGTGAATCTTTCCTGAGCGACGCTCAAGGCCGCGACAATGTCACGCGCGCCCGGCTGGCGCTCGACGCCGATCTCAACTTTCTCGCGATTGATGTCGAGACCACCGCCAACCTCGGCGCCTATCTGTCGAACTTCGGTACCTTCATTCCGACGATGGCTGGCACGGCGATGCTGGCCGGCGTCTATCGCACGCCGGCCGCAGTGGTGCGCGTCAAAGGCGTCTACACCAACACGGTGCCCGTCGATGCCAATCGCGGCGCAGGCCGGCCGGAAGCGAATTACGCGCTCGAGCGGCTGGTCGATTACGCTGCACGCCAGCTCGGCGTCGCACCCGCGGAACTGCGGCGGCGTAATTTCATTCCGCCCGAAGCGATGCCGTTCAAGACCGTGCTCGGCATGACCTACGACAGCGGCGAATTTGCCAAGAACCTGGCCGACGCACTCAAGCACGCCGACGCCGACGGCTTTGCGGCGCGCAAGGCGCAATCGGCGGCGCGCGGCAAGCTGCGCGGCCTCGGTCTTTCCACCTATATTGAGCAATGCGGCGGTGGTTTCGACGAAATGGCCGAGGTCCGATTCGATTCAAGCGGCGCGGTCACTGTCATCATCGGCTCACAATCGTCCGGCCAGGGGCACCAGACCGCTTACGCGCAGCTGGTCGCCGATGGATTAGGCATTCCCTTCGATCGCGTGCGCGTACACCAGGGCGACACGGATGTCGTCGGCTTCGGTCGCGGCACCGGCGGCTCGCGCTCGCTGCCGGTGGCCGGCAACGCGCTCAGCATTGCGATCCAGCGCATCATCGATAAGGGCAAGAAGATCGCCGCGCACAGGCTCGAAGCCGCCGAAGCGGACATCGAATTCGCCGATGGCCAGTATGTGATCGCCGGCACCGACAAGCGCGTGAGCATGGTCGAGGTTGCGCAGGCGGCACACAATCCGCTGCTGCTGCCCGCCAGCTTCGAGCCTGGTTTCGACGAGAAGGCTCATTATCTTCCCGCCGCGCATACGTTCCCGAATGGCTGTCACGTCTGCGAGGTCGAGATTGATCCCGACACCGGCGTCACCACCGTGCTGCGCTATGTCGTGGTCGACGATTTCGGTAATGTGGTGAATCCGATGCTGCTGGCAGGACAGATTCACGGCGGTGTCGTCCAGGGCATCGGCCAGGCGCTGATCGAAGGTTGCGTCTACGACGACGGCGGTCAGTTGGTCACCGGCTCATTCATGGATTACGCCATGCCGCACGCCGACGACGTGCCGCCAATCGAATTCGCCTACAACGTGGTGCCGTGCCGGACCAATCCGCTCGGCGTCAAAGGTGCCGGCGAGGCCGGCGCCATCGGCGCGCCGCCGGCGGTGATCAATGCCGTCGTAGACGCACTTGCCGGACTGGGAATCGAAACGATCGAAATGCCGGCGACGCCGCATAGCGTCTGGCGCGCCATTCAGCAGGCGCGTGCATGACTGCAAGCCGCGCGGCTCTGATTGAGGCCGCACGCAGTGGCGTCGAAGCCGCCGCCGCGGTGATCCTCAAGATCTACGCCACGCCGTTCGAGGTGCGGCGCAAGGCCGACCAATCGCCGGTGACTCTGGCCGACGAGGAAGCCGAGCGCCTGATCGTCGCCGCGCTCGAACGCGTAGCGCCCGAGATCCCGATCGTTGCCGAGGAGCAAGTCGCCGCGTCGGGCCTGCCGGCAACGCTGGCGTCGCGCTATTGGTTGGTCGATCCGCTCGATGGCACGCGCGGCTTCGTCGATCGCAGCGATGAATTCAGCATCAATGTCGGCCTGATCGAGGACGGCTGGCCGGTGTTGGGCGTGATCGGTGTGCCGACGCAGCATCTCATTTACGCAGCCGCCGGTCCGGGCACGGCGACCCGGCAGCGCGCCGGCGGCAAGCCCGAACGGATTGCCGCACGTGTCGCGCCGGTTCATCCGGTCGTGCTCTCAAGCCGGCTCCACGGCTCGTCACGACGCGTTGAAGCCTATCTCGCGACCCTTCCTGGCGCGGTCCACAGGCAAATGGGAAGCGCCTATAAATTTTGTCTGATCGCCGAAGGTGCAGCAGACCATTATCCGCGTTACGGCGAAACCTGCGAATGGGACACCGCCGCTGGCCAAGCAATTCTCGAGGCGGCTGGAGGCAGCGTGACGACCGTCGACGGCGCACGCCTCGGCTACGGCAAGGCCGGCTACCGCAATCCGGCCTTCATCGCCCGCGGCCGAATGTGACCGAGCGGCTGAGCGAAGCGCAGCTCGATCGTGCCGCTGCGCTGCTGCGCGACGGTGCGCTAGTCGCCTTTCCGACCGAGACGGTGTACGGCCTCGGCGGCGACGCGACGAACGACCGCACCGTCGCCGCAATCTTCGCGGCCAAGGGCCGGCCGACGTTCAATCCGCTCATCGTCCATGTCACCGATCTCGCCACGGCCGAGAAGCTGGCGGATTTCGATGGGCGGGCGCGCGACCTTGCGCGGCGCTTCTGGCCCGGTCCGCTGACGCTGGTGCTGAAACGTAGCGACGACTGTCCGATTTCGCGTCTGGCGAGCGCGGGCCTTGAAACGGTAGCGCTGCGCGCACCCGCGCATCCGCTGGCGCAGACGCTGTTACACGCTGCCGGGCGCCCTCTCGCAGCACCTAGCGCCAACCGGTCGGGTCATGTCAGCCCAACCACCGCCGATCATGTCCTCGACGAACTCGGCGGCCGGATCGCCGCCATTCTCGATGGTGGACCGTGCCGCGTCGGCATCGAGTCCACGGTGATTGATTTGTCAGAGCCAACGCCGGCGATCTTGCGGCCGGGCGGCGTAACGCGCGAGCAACTCGAAGCGGCGCTCGGACGCCTGGCTCAAACCGGGAACTCCGGCACGCCGCGCTCGCCCGGAATGCTGGAACGCCATTACGCGCCGGCGCGGCCATTGCGGTTGGCGGCGACCACAGTGACCCCCGACGAGGCGCTGTTGGCATTCGGCGCACCTCTGACCGGCGCCGCCGCAACCGTTAATCTTTCGCCGACGCGCGACGTGACTGAGGCAGCCGCCAATCTGTTCGCGGCGCTGCGCGAGCTCGACCAACCGCGCTTCAAGGCAATCGCCGTCATGCCGATCCCCGAATCCGGCCTCGGCGCGGCGATCAACGACCGGCTGCGGCGCGCCGCGCGTGGCCGCGCCAACTGAGGGCTGGACGGCACCCGGTCGAGGGCGATAGGCCTTTAGCCATGGATACCATAGCTCCCGCCGACGCGGTCGCACGCATCAAATCCGTCGTCGGGCCGAAGGGCGTCGTCGAGCCCGCCGATGCGGAGCCTTATTTCGAGGAGCGCCGCGGCCGCTATCATGGCGCTGCCATGGCCGTGTTGCGGCCGGCCTCGACCGACGAAGTGGCCAAGCTGGTGGCGATCTGCGCCGAGGCGCGGCTGCCGATTTATCCGCAAGGCGGCAATACCGGCCTGTCGGGCGGCGCCGTCGCCGCTAAGAACGGCGTGCTGATCAATCTCGGCCGCATGAACCGCATCCGCGCGCTCGATGCGCTCAACTTCACCATCACCGCTGAAGCCGGCTGCATCCTTGCCGAGCTGCAGCGCGCAGCCGAAGCCGCCGATCGGTTGTTTCCGCTCAGCCTCGGCGCCGAGGGCTCGTGCCAGATCGGCGGCAATCTTTCGACCAACGCCGGCGGTATCAATGTGCTGCGCTACGGCAATACGCGCGAGCTGGCGCTCGGACTTGAAGTTGTCCTGCCGGACGGCCGCGTGTGGAACGGTTTGCGCGGCCTTCGCAAAAGCAACACCGGCTACGACCTGAAGCAGCTGTTCATTGGGGCCGAAGGTACGCTCGGCATCATCACCGCGGCGACGCTGAAACTGTTCCCGCGTCCGCGTGAGATCGAAACCGCGCTCCTCGGCCTGAAGCGCGTCGAGGACGTCATGGAGCTGTTTGCCCGCGCCCGGACCGCGACCGGCGATCAATTGACCGGTTTCGAGCTCATCCCACGCATCGGCATCGACAACGTGCTGCAATACGGCGAAGGCTTCCGTGAACCGCTGACCGCCAAGCATCCGTGGTACGCGCTGCTCGAAATCTCGTCGAGCCGCAGTGGCGCGCAGCTCCGCCAGGCGCTCGAGGTGCTGCTTGAAGCGGCGATGGCGGCAGACTTGATCGAGGACGGAGTCATCGCCGAAAGCGAGGCGCAGCGCCGCGAGCTCTGGCGCATCCGTGCGGCACTCGCCGAGCAGCAGGACAAGCTCGGCGGCAGCATCAAGCACGACGTCTCGGTGCCAATCAGCAAAGTGGCCGAGTTCATCGTCCGGGCCAGCAAGGCGGTGAGCGAACGCCTGCCGGGGATCCGTCCTTACCCGTTCGGCCATGTCGGCGACGGCAACATTCATTTCAACCTGACGCAGCCGCCCGGCGCCGACAGAGCCGTGTATTTGAAGCGCTGGGCCGAGTTCAACCGCATCGTCCACGACATCGTCGTATCGCTCGGCGGCTCGATCAGCGCGGAGCATGGCATTGGCCTGGTACGGCGCGACGAACTTGCGCATTACGCCGAGCCGCTGGAGATCGAGACGATGCGGCGGGTCAAGGCGGCGCTCGATCCCGACGGCATCTTGAATCCCGGCAAGGTGATATGAGCGGCTACGCCGCGCCGCTAGCCGAGATGCGCTTTGCGCTCGACGAGATCGCCGGGCTGCCGAGTATCGCCAAGCTGCCCGGTTGCGAGCATGCGACTGCCGACGTTGTCGACGCCGTCCTCGGCGAGGCGGC
>Ga0187805_10000759_pt1 | contig 11112 bp, 7 predicted proteins | sample NC_wetland_sal_i_6_FD_132965 | JGI IMG/M metagenome (GOLD analysis project Ga0187805, IMG submission 132965) | Wetland sediment microbial communities from Neuse River Estuary, North Carolina, USA - Control_5 | ecosystem: Environmental > Aquatic > Freshwater > Wetlands > Sediment | place: USA... | reverse complement strand
GATTGTGGTGAAGTGGGGAACCAAGACCGCTAGTCAAGTGATTCCACGGCTTCACCTGAAGATGCGGGTTGGGGAAGGACAGTTTGCCGCTGCCATGCTACTGATGTTCGCCTTGTCGGTTTTAGCAGTGTATGTGGGTGTTGCGGCCATTATAGGGGCGTTTCTAGCCGGGATGGCGTTATCCGAGAGCGTCGACCACCGTGTCCACGATCTGGCACAAGGGGTCACAGAGGTCCTGGTGCCCTTCTTCCTTGTGGGAGTTGGACTCCGATTCAATGTGACGAGCTTTTCTTCTGGGCCCATGGTCGCCTTGTCATTACTTCTCTTTCTGGTCGCGGTTGTTTCCAAGTTTCTTGGTTGCGGGCTCGGTTCATATCGCTTGGGCCGGACGGATGGGGTACGGGTCGGAGTGGGGATGATTCCCCGCGGCGAGGTCGGGATGGTCGTAGCGCAGATCGGTCTGTCATTGGGTGTGATAAGGAGTCGCATCTATGACGCGGTCATTTTCATGGTGATTACGACCACGCTGGCCTCGCCACCATTACTCAAGATGGCATATAAGAAGGATCGTCAAGCACCAGAGGATTGAATCGCGTCAAAGGGTGGAATAGTGTTACGAGCGAGGTACAGTCGATGGACGGTATTAAGCGCAAAGTCATCGAAATGGGCCGACAAAGACGAGACCACGCGTATAGCTTTGTAACTATCAAGTCGTGTGTTCGGAGCCAAGATGATGCTTGATCGCATACTGAAGTAATTCCGCATTAGACTTCAGGCCGAGTGTTTCCATCATTTTGTACTTATGGAAGGCGACGGTCCCTGGCTTCAGATTCAGCACGCCGGCAATTTCTTTCATGGACATACCTTCGGCAAGGAGGTGCAGGATTTCGCTCTGCCGTGAAGTGAGTGTCTTTTCCAGCGAGTGAGAAGTACCGCTTCTGAGAAGAAAATCCACGGTCACCTTCGTAATGTCGGGTGACAGATACGATTCTGATCGCAATGCTCGCCGGATAGCCCGGACCAAGTCTGACGCCGCGGAACTCTTCACGACGTAGGCTGAAGCGCCGCGACGGAATGCTTCCGCTGCCACCTCCGGTGACATGTTCATCGTCAGGAAAACCAATTTGGTAGCAGGCAAGAGATGTTTAATCTGCTGCGCTGCGTCAAGGCCATTCATTAGCGGCATCGCGATATCTAGTATCACGATATCGGGCTTTAGTTCACACGTCAGTTGCAGAAGGGATCGACCGTTATCCACAATTCCGACAACGTCAAACTCGGGCTCGAGCAAATTCTTGCAGGCTTCCGCTAGCAAAGTGTGGTCGTCAGCGATGAGCAGCCTAGCTCTATGGCGTGGTTCCATGGCGCGTCCGGCTACATCCAGAAGTGTGCTTTTGTCTCCGCGACCCGAGCGCGAAGCGAGCAATATTGGGGATGATATTAACGGCAATCCTGAAGGCGCTAGAACTGTCAGTATGCTCAGATTGGATCTGAGTAAATCTCGACTCAGCACAGCAGTCAAGTGGCTTCGGCTCGAGTTGCGAAAGGCGGATGCTTTCCTCGGCAGCGATGCCGATAGAACGCCTAGCGTGGCTGAACGGATGGAGAAATGAAAATGTTGCCATGCATGACTGCCCAAATTGCTGGGACTAGTTCAGCTGCCAGAGACTGTTTAAGAACATAACCGAGAGCCCCAGCGGACATCGCGGCTTCCACAAACTCTTGATCGTGGTTTACAGTAAGGAAAATTACCCTTGTTTTAGATCCGAGATCCCTAAGGTGGCAGGCAGCCTCGATTCCATTCTCCACGGGCATGCAGAGGTCCAGCACGAGGACATCGGGAGACAAGCGCGTGGTAAGGTCGACGGCATCGGTGCCGTTCTCGGCGGTGCCGACGACGCAGAACTCGTCCCTGAGAATCAGAACGACGGTTTGAAGCATCTCCTTCTGATCGTCAGCCAATACAACCCGAGGTGCTGTTGGTACGGTACCCTTATTTGGGTCCCTGTCGTGGCGCGATCGACGATGGGAAACCGTTTGCATTGTTGTTAGCGACCACGTAAATAGTACGGCGCTCGTAAAACGATGTCTGCCAGCAACGTTCACAGTATCCTTGCAATTTATTCTTAGTGGAAAACTATCAAACCTAGTACCTCGAGCGATACAGCCCTCCTCGCTCGGGGATGTGAATTAGCCGTTGCCGAATGCAGAAGAGAGTCTCCACAAACTCCAACGAGATCACGCTGACTAAGCCTTTTGTATGAGTCGACGCAGACGAGATGCCTGGCGGCCTGCGGCCCTGGCTGCTCGATCAGGACATCAAAGCGAATATGCCTGGACAATTGGTTGGACTGACCCATCATTTCTGGAACGATGCCTGTCGAAGAATCGACTGTAACTTCTGCCAGTGTTCCCACTATCATGCAGCCTCTACTCTTGGGTGCGTCAATCATCCGACGTTGCAACAGTGCAGTCCATGAATGAGAGAGACAGGCGTGAGTCAGCCGAATCGTCCAGGCGACCAACTTTGCGGTTGATGGTTATCAACCGGGAACGAGGCCTCGTCGTCTGCTGCTCCCGTCATGAGGAGTCCTCCATGCGAATCAGATCCCTATCGCCTTGCTCTGGATTTCGTAGCTACATGCTACTGATGCGTAAACGACTGCTGATTGGGTCCGATCGGACTGGCGGATTCGGAATGACGCTGATCTTTATGGCCGCAATCTCTTTGGTTGCATGCGGGAAAAAAGAAGGTCCTGCAGCCATGGCACCAGAAGTAGAAGTGACCCCAGTTACGCAGCAAGATGTTCCACTTTACACGGAGTGCATTGCCACTCTCGATGGTTACGTGAACGCGCAGATCCAACCACAAGTGAGCGGCTACCTGATGAAGCAAGATTATAGAGAAGGTACGTTCGTTCACAAGGGAGATTTACTTTTCGAGGTTGATCCGCGTCCCTTCGAAGCTGCGCTCCAACAATCCAAAGGCCAGCTAGCTCAGGCGGAAGCGCAACTCGGAAAAACGAAGCTCGACGTGGCACGAGATACCCCGCTCGCCAGGGCGAGCGCCATTCCGCAAGCCCAGTTGGACAACGACATCCAGGCATACGAGGCGGCAGAAGCAATGGTAGCCTCCGCACAGGCACAAGTGGAGCAAGCAGACCTGAATGTGGGCTTCACGAAGGTGCGCTCGTTGATCGATGGCGTCGCTGGACTGGCAAAAGGGCAGATCGGCGATCTCGTTGGGCCGACAACGGTGCTCACGACAGTGTCGCAAGTAGAGCCGATTAAAGCCTACTTTGCCATCAGCGAGCAACAATATCTGAAATTGGCCGACAGAATCAGTGCGGTAGCTGAAGGCAGAAGGCGAGGAGGAGACCAAAAAATTCTCGAACTTGTTCTCTCCGATGGCAGTGTGTATCCGCGAAGGGGGGTGGTTGTGCTTGCGGATCGCCAAGTCGATGTGAAGACGGGAACTATCCGCATGGCCGGAGCTTTTGAAAATCCGGGCGGGATATTGCGTCCTGGAATGTTCGGTCGCATCCGGGCAGTTACCGGCGTGGACAAGGCTGCTCTGCTCGTGCCGCAGCGTTCGGTGGTTGAGGCCCAAGGTAGCTACAGCGTGGTTGTCGTTGACTCGAATAATCAAGCCAGCATCCGCCCGGTGAAGACCGGCGAGCGTGTGGGGCAGATGTGGGTAATTACTGAGGGAATAAAAGCTGGAGAACAGGTGATTGCGGAAGGTATGCAAAAGGCCCGAGAGGGTGCGACGGTCCGCCCCAAACAGTTCAATTCGACTGGACAGGGAGAATGATCCATGGCCAGTTTCTTCATCCGGCGCCCTATCGTAGCCATGGTCATTGCCATTCTCATGGTCCTTATTGGGATTGTAGCCATGCGGCGCCTCCCAACGGCCCAGTTCCCAAACATCGCTCCTCCTGAGATTCAGGTGAAGGCCACCTATCCGGGGGCTGATGCCGTGACGGTGGAGCAGTCGGTTGCCACGCCGATCGAGCAGCAGATGAGCGGCGTGGACAACATGAACTACATGTACTCCAACAATGCCAATAATGGGCAGATGACCCTCACCGTCAACTTCGATATCAAGACAGATCCAAGCACGGATCAAATCCTGTCGCAAATGCGTACGAATCAGGCAAATTCCCAGTTGCCGATTGACGTCGTTAATTATGGAGTTACGGTCCAGAAGTCCACTACGGCTCCCTTAATGCTGGTCAACCTCTACTCGCCAAAAGGGACTTACGACAACGTTTTCCTGGCTAACTATTCCTATATCAATCTGAATGACCAGCTAACGCGAGTTCCGGGTATCGCGAGTGTCACCGTTTTCGGAGCGGGTCAATATGCCATGCGCTGCTGGGTAAGGCCGGACATCCTGGCAAAAATGGGAGTCACGGTTCCTGAGATCGTGAAGGCGATCCAGACGCAGAACACTGTGAACCCCGCCGGACAAATCGGGGGTGAGCCTGTCCCGAAAGGGCAGGAGTTCACCTATGCGGTCCTGGCCCAAGGCCGCCTGCCGTCGCCCGAGGAGTTCGGCCAGATTGTGATACGCGCAAACGCCGACGGTTCCATCGTGCGTTTGAAGGACGTGGCGCGTGTGGACCTTGGGGCGCAAACCTACAATCTTGTCGGTCGTTACAACGGCAAACCTGCGGCGGTGGTTGCCGTTTACCAACTGCCTGGATCGAACGCCGTGCAAGCTGCAGCTGGGGTCCGTAAGCTGATGAAAGAGGTTAAGCAGCGCTTCCCGCAAGACTTGGATTACGACATTGCGCTCGATACGACACTAGCGGTTACCGAGGGCCTCAGCGAGATCAAGCACACTCTTTTCGAGGCCATCGTCCTTGTCATCCTGGTCGTCTATATTTTTCTACAAGGTTGGCGAGCAACGTTAATCCCGCTGCTGGCGGTTCCGGTTTCTTTGATCGGCACCTTTGTCGTATTTCCATCTTTTGGCTTCTCCATAAATACTCTCTCGCTGTTTGGTCTGGTACTGGCCATAGGGCTTGTCGTAGATGATGCCATCGTCGTAGTGGAAGCCGTGGAGCACCACATCGAGCACGGCCTGTCTCCCAAGGATGCCGCATTCAAGGCCATGGAAGAGGTTTCTGGCCCCGTCATCGCCATTGCCCTGATCCTTGCGGCCGTGTTCGTCCCCACCGCATTTATCCCAGGTATTACGGGGCGCCTGTATCAGCAATTTGCGATCACCATTGCCATTTCTGTAATCTTCTCCGCTTTTAATGCGTTGTCTCTAAGTCCTGCTCTTTCAGCATTGTTGTTGCGTCCTCGCAAGGAAAGCCGCGGCCCTCTGGGAGCATTTTTTCGCTGGTTCAACCGGGTATTCGGCCGCACCACGGATGGGTATGTCAGTATGTGCGGAGGTTTAATTCGCAAGGCCGGCTTGAGCATGGTTCTGCTTCTCGGTGTCGCTGTGGCGGCGGGATGGTTCGGTTCGCGCTTGCCCGCGGGTTTCCTGCCCGACGAGGACCAGGGATATGTATTCGCCGGCCTGCAGCTACCGAACGCCGCGTCCCTTCAGCGGAACGATGACGCGTCACGAAAGATTGAAGACATGATCATCAAGACTCCGGGCGTCCACTCGGTAACCTCCGTCCTCGGTTTCAGCATGTTGAGCGGTGCCCAGAATACGTACAGCTCTTTTTACTGGATCACTCTCAAGGAGTGGAAAGAGCGCAAGACGCCGGAAGAACAGTATGAGGCCATCAAACAGCACCTGAATCAGGAACTGTCGAAGATCACAGAAGGGGTCGCCTTCTCTTTTCCACCGCCAGCGATTCCGGGCGTGGGCGCTTCCGGTGGCTTTACTTTCATGTTGGAGGATCGAGCGGGGAAAGATCCACAATTCTTAAGTCAGAATCTGGAGAAATTTCTTGCGGCGGCGCGCAAACGCCCCGAGCTCGCATCGGTCTATACGACCGCTCTACCCGTAGTCCCGCAGGTGTACGTCGATGTGGACCGTCCGCGAGTGATCGCGCAGGGTGTCCAGCTCGCGGACGTCTATAAGACCCTGCAAACTTTCATGGGGGGCTTGTTAGTCAACTACTTTAACCGCTTCGGAAGGCAATGGCAGGTCTATGTTCAAGCCGAGGGAGATTTTCGGACACGAGCAGAAAACCTTGGCCAATTCTATGTGACGAACGACGGCGGGCAGCCGGTGCCACTAAGCGCGTTGACTTCGATCAAAGCCCGCACCGGCCCGGAATTCACCCTGCGCTATAACCTCTACCGGTGTGCCCAGATCAACGGAAGCGCGGCGACGGGTTACAGCTCGAGTCAGGCCCTGAAGGCATTGGAAGAAACCTTTGCGAATACGATGCCCGCAGAGATGGGTTACGACTACATGGGTATGTCGTACCAGGAAAAGAAGGCTGCAGAGGGGGTATCGCCGGCGGTGATCTTCAGCATGTCTCTGCTCTTTGTGTTCCTCATTTTGGCGGCGCAGTACGAAAGTTGGTCTCTGCCCTTCAGCGTATTGCTGGGCACTCCAATTGCAGTGTTCGGCGAGTTCTGGTTCTTGTGGATGCGGGGCCTGGAGAACAACGTTTATGCGCAGATCGGACTCGTCATGCTGATCGGGTTGGCTGCGAAGAACGCCATTCTGATTGTCGAGTTCGCCAAGATGGAATTCGACAAAGGTAAGTCAGCCGAAGAGGCGGCACTGATTGCAGCAAAGCTCCGCCTGCGCCCGATTCTGATGACCGCATTTGCATTCATCCTGGGCTGCGTGCCGCTCTGGACGGCGTCAGGCGCCGGCGCCATTTCGCGACGTGTGCTGGGAACAGCTGTTATAGGAGGCATGCTGGCAGCTTCCGTTCTGGCTATCTTCGTTATCCCGGTCAGCTTCGATGTCGTCGAACGATTGGCCCATGGCGGAAAGAAGCATGCTCCGATACCTGCCACTCCGACCATTTTGCCGTCAGAAGGGGATTAGCCATGGTCCGCCGACACGGGTTGATAGCAATCGTATTTCTCCTGCTGACCGGGTGCACGTTAGGCCCCAAGTACAAGCGTCCTACCGTTGCTGTTCCCGACACCTACCGGGGACTTGCTCCCGATGCGAGCGCGCAAACGGCTGCATCTCTCGGGGATGAGAAATGGTGGACCGTCTTCCAGGATCCACAGTTGCAGGAACTGATCCGAGAAGCGTTATCCCAAAACTACGATGTACGCATTGCGGCAGTGCGTGTGCTTCAAGCACAAGCCGTGTTGGGGATAACGCGAGCTGACCAGTTCCCGACCATTACCGGAGGCGCATCTACCAGTAACGATCGCTTTCCGGCTTTTAAAATCACGCCAGCGTTCGAAACCAGCCCTTTTATGGTCAACCTCTCTCTATTTTGGGAACTTGATTTCTGGGGCAAGTTCCGGAGCGCTACCAAGGCAGCGAGGGCAAGTCTTCTGGCAACAGAATGGGGCCAGAAGGCAGTGATATCCAGTCTCGTCAGCAATGTGGCTTCCGCATACTTCCAGCTGCTCGAACTGGATTCGGAAATGGAAATCTCCCGCCGCACACTTGACTCGCGCAAGGAGTCGCTGCGTCTGATAGAGATTCGAGCGAAAGGTGGTGCAACCTCGTTGATCGATGTTCGTCAATCTGAGCAATTGGTGTACACGGCGGCGGAGGCTATTCCTGATCTGGAGAGGCGCACTGAACAGCAGGAGAACCTTGTCAGTATCCTTCTAGGTAGGAATCCTGCACCTGTTACCCGGGGCAAGGCCTTGCTGGAGAACCCGCTGCTGCCAGTGGTGCCTACAGGTCTACCTTCCTCGCTGCTGGAGAGACGCCCGGATCTTCAATCGTCAGAGCAACAGCTAGTAGCTGCAAACGCGCGGATCGGCGTTGCGAAGGCCGCATACTTTCCGCAGATCTCACTGACTGCTGTTGGCGGTTACCTGAGTCCAGCTCTGACCGATCTATTCAGCGGCCCTGCCGGTCTCTGGAGTTTTGGGGGCGAATTGGTTCAACCCATTTTCACTGGAGGAAGAATCCGCTCGAATGTCCGACTGACGGAAGCACAGCAGCAAGAGGCTGTACTGATTTATCAGCAGTCGATTCAACAGGCCTTTCGCGAAGTGTCGGACTCGCTCGTCGCCTACCGCAAGAATCAGGAATTTAGAGCGCAACAGGAATTACTTACCGCCGCGGCGCAGGATTCCACGCGGTTAGCGAATATGCGCTACGAAGGGGGGAGCACCAGTTATCTTGAAGTCCTCGACAACGATACGCGGTACTTCGACGCCCAACTCGGCCTAGCCCAGGCGCAACTCAGCGAACGGCTCGCATTGGTCCAGCTGTATAACGCACTGGGAGGCGGGTGGCAGCAATAGCAGCTGATCGAGATGATGTTCGAGTCCCTCAAGAGCTGGCCCAAGCTCGCGCACGACTCCAGGGTACAGCTTTTGAGGTGTACTCCGTTACAGCGTTCTCGCATTCCAGATCGTGCCCCGTCGGTGGAGTTCCAATTTGCGCGGTCTCACCGCGGATTGGCGCGTCGGTTAGAGCGTGCACTGTAACTTCTGGCAGTGGCGCGGGAAGTATCTTGCTCATAAGCTTTGTTGGTACTTGGAGATACGCACTTCGTGAGCGACTGCAACTGGGAGAAACGGTCAGGCTGTGTTCGTCACGGGGGGAGAGCCTTTGAAGCCTACTGTGAATTAGTGCAGTGGCTTGCGCTGAAAGACGTAATGGTCAAATAGTCGAAAATAGGGAATTGCATGAAAGCGAAATTGCGACGACCCAACATCATGGCGACCGCACAGCGTGACATCAAAAGAGCCCTTATCTCAAAGCTCCTGAAGGAATATTGTGTTGCCTTAATTTAGTGTGGCGTGCCTGGCTCGTTCGATCGGAGCGGTGCGGAGGCACCTGAATCCCATAAATCCCGTGCAATTTCGCTTTATGCAACCATGCGAGACGAAAGGAACAACGAAGATGGCAGCGAACGTACCAGCAATTACACAGCGCCTGCTGGCAAAGCGTTCGGCATGGAAAGCTCTCGAGAGCCACTATAGAAAAGTTCGCAGCCTCCATCTCCGCGATCTTTTTGCCCATGATCCGACCCGTGGCCGGCGAATGGCCGCAGAGGCGGCGGGAATCTACCTCGATTACTCCAAAAACCGAATCACGGAGCAGACGATCAAGCTCCTGATACAACTGGCGGAAGAGTCTGGATTACAGGCACGAATTGATGCCATGTTCCGAGGAGAGAAGATCAATATCACCGAGAACCGCGCGGCCCTGCATGTAGCGCTCCGCGCGCCTAGAGGCGCCTCGGCTTTCGTTGAAGGCGTGAATGTGGTCCCTCAGGTCCAGGCTGTGCTCGACAAAATGACTCATTTCTGCAACTGCATTCGGCGTGCCGAGTGGAAAGGCTACACCGGCAAGCGAATCCGCAACATCGTTAACATTGGTATTGGCGGTTCCGATCTGGGACCCGTCATGGCGTACGAGGCGCTAAAGAACTACAGCGATCGTTCCATGACATTTCGATTTGTGTCGAACGTAGATGGCAGTGACTTCAAAGAAGCAGTCCGGGATCTCGATCCCGCCGAGACACTGTTCATCATTTGCTCCAAGACCTTCGCCACGTTGGAAACGATGGCGAATGCCGGTTCAGCGCGCGCATGGTCACAGGCTGGGCTCGGGGACAACGGCAAATCAATTGCCAGACACTTCGTTGCTGTATCCACGAATGCGGAGGCGGTCGCAAGGTTTGGCATCGATACCTCGAATATGTTTGTTACGTGGGACTGGGTCGGTGGCCGCTACTCTGTCGATTCAGCCATCGGACTATCGACAATGCTCGCGATTGGTCCGGAACAGTTTCGCGCAATGCTGGATGGCTTCCACCAGATGGACATGCATTTCCTGGCCACTCCGTTCGAACGCAATCTGCCAGTCCTCATGGGCTTGCTCGCGGTGTGGTATGTCAATCTCTTCGGAGTCCGTGCGATTGCCGTGTTCCCGTACGAGCACTATCTCAAACGCTTTCCCGCGTACCTACAACAATTGACAATGGAGAGCAACGGGAAATACGTAACGCTTATAGGGACAAAGGTAACTCAATCAACTGGTCCGATTTATTGGGGTGAGCCTGGAACTAATGGGCAGCACTCATTCTACCAATTAATGCATCAAGGTACGATGCTGATCCCCTGCGACATCATCGCATTTGGCAAGTCGTGCGGCCCGAACGAAAGCCATCACGATTTGCTCATGGCGAATGCATTCGGGCAAAGCGAGGCGCTGGCGTTTGGGAAGGTACCCGAGCAAGTTAGAGCTGACGGAACGCCAGATTGGCTGGTGCCGCACAAAGTGTTCGAGGGGAATCGGCCGTCGAACACGATTCTTGCAGAGCAGCTAAGCCCCGAGACACTGGGCAGACTGATTGCTCTTTACGAACACTCGGTGTTTGTTCAAGGAGTTATTTGGAATATCAACTCATTCGATCAGTGGGGCGTCGAACTGGGGAAGGCATTGGCCGACCGAATTGTTCCCGAACTGGGTAACTTAGAGGAGCCTGAACTAGAGCACGATAGTTCAACGAACGCGCTAATCCGGCGCTATCGAAGGCTTAAACAGGCGTCATAAGCGCGATGGATTGCCAGCCGGGGCCGCATCGGCGAAGTGAATGCGAGTGGGAGAGTTGTCGCGGCGCCTCGGCGCCCCAGGAAGCCAGGCATATAAAGTTGGCATGCGGGAAGAACAAATCCAGTCAGCGGCGTTCAGAAACGCCCAGTTGGGCAGTGAGCGCCTACGCATCTTCGGCGTAGTTGGCTTCTTCACGATTTTCATGCTGATAACGGTCGCGCGGGTGTTTGTTATCCGCACCGCGCCGGGCAATGCTCCGTGGCCGTGGAGTCTCCTGCTTGCGGCCGTTGTCATCGGCTACGGACGGTGGATGTTGAGTAAGGTGCAGCGCGCATTGCGGGAAAGCAACATGTTGGCTCGTAGGTTATGGGTGTTAAGCACAATCGTAGAAACGTCAATTTCCGCACTTGCTATCGCCTTCTTGACAAACTCACAGATCTCTTATCGTCCATTGGCAAGTCCCGCGGTACTCG
>Ga0187805_10000758_pt1 | contig 11119 bp, 9 predicted proteins | sample NC_wetland_sal_i_6_FD_132965 | JGI IMG/M metagenome (GOLD analysis project Ga0187805, IMG submission 132965) | Wetland sediment microbial communities from Neuse River Estuary, North Carolina, USA - Control_5 | ecosystem: Environmental > Aquatic > Freshwater > Wetlands > Sediment | place: USA... | reverse complement strand
TCGGCGGACATAAAATGGCCGGCTTCGAGGTCGTGCGCGATATCGTAGAGAGTCTCGCCTTCGCGGACGGTGAAGGGAACTTCATAAACTTCGCCCTTGGCGAGCTTCCAGAAAACGTCGCGGCCCGTTGCGGGCTTGTTGAAGAAATATTCGCCGGCTTCGAGTGTGCGCTTGGGATGCCGGCGGGCGTAAATCTCAAACGCGATTGCGCTGCGCACCACGCCATTTTGTTCGAGCAGGCGCGCCACGCCGCGCCGCGAAGCACCGTGCGGCACCGTCACGAACACGCCTTCCGAGCCGAATGCCTGGTACGGATGCGTCATGGTGTACCACATCCAGGCGCCCGTGCCTGCTGCGCCGAGCAGTACCAGCACAACGACTATGAGAACTCTCTTCAAATCGACCTCGCGACCCGCCTTGCCAACTCTGTACTCTCCCGTCTCACTTCGTCTCCTGCTCCGCGTGTCCTCGGTCCAGATATTCCTTCAAGATCAGGGCCGCAGCCAGGGCGTCGACGCCAAGCTTTGCGGTTTCTTTCTTGCGCTTTTTACTCGCGGCGGCGTGGATCGTCCTGCCTTGCTGTTCTTCAAGCAAACGCTCGGCTTCCCAGCTCGTCAAGCGCTCGTCGACCATTTCGACTGGCAAACCAAACTGCTTATGCACGCGTTCGCCGAATCGTGCTGCTTCTTCAGCCATGTCCCCGCGGGTGCCATCCAGACGCAGTGGCAGCCCAACGACAATTTGCTTCACGCCATGCTCGCGGACCAGTTCGCGCAATCGCCGCATGTCTTCATTGCGGTTGATGCGCTCCAGAGTTCCCAGCGGCTGTGCCAACGCGGCTTCCGTGCAAGCAATCGCCAAGCCGATTCGGGCGCGCCCGTAATCCAACGCCAGAATGCGCGCCGGCTTCGATTCTTTCGCGTTGAGGGAGGTGCCCCGCACACTTACAGTATACCGGGAAGCAATTCGCAAGACCCGCGGTGCTGCCCAAGAGTGGACTATCTTCTAGGGCACCGCGCGGCTCTAATTTTGAGCCATAAAACAACGCTAGGGCGTTCTTCCTCGGGCACCGCTTTGCCAGGCGTCCCAGTAGCCGAGGGTTTTCAATCGCTGCTCGAGGCCGGTTTTCTTGAGGAGGACGTCGAGTTCGGGGCGCGTCAGGCGCTTGCCGAGGGGCTCGGTGCGGTCCGCGATGCCCCAGGCGGTCAGCGCAGCGATGGCGGTGTTGAGCTTTAGCTCGCGGATGTCCACTTTGTCGAAGGTGTCGGACGCCGCGTGATAGTTGGGCAGATAATTTGCTTCTTCCTGATTGGCCACGAGATTTGGCACGCCTTCCAGCAGGAAATCCAGATTATCCGTTTTGAACGGAGCATCGTACGTGTCGTTGTTCGCACCCCAGGATTCGAACGGCTTCAACACCTGCCGCACAGCGGGTTCGATGTCGCGCCGCCCGCCGAGCGAATAGCCGGTGACACGGCCTGTACCGGCGTCAAAGGTGATCATCGCGCGAATTTTGTCCATCTCGGCCCGGTGTGCCTGTACGTACGCAAGAGAGCCGATCGTGCCTTGTTCTTCGCCGCTGAAGAGCACGAAGCGAATCGTCCGCCGCGGCAGCAGACCGGTCGCTTTGATGGCACGCGCCGCTTCAATGACCAGCGCCGCGTTGCAGCCGTCGTCCAGAGCGCCGGTGCCTAAGTCCCATGAATCTAGATGCGCCGCGAGAATCACCGCTTCATCGGGTTTTTCGTAGCCACGAATTTCGCCGACGACATTTTGCTGCTGGATGGGGCCGCCGATTTTGTTGGGCACGATGAGTCGGGCGCGCACTTTCCCTGGATTTGCGGCTGCCGTCCGCGCCAACCGCATGGCGTCTTCGCGGGCCACGATTGCCTGCGGGATTTTATCGATCTGCCCGCCAAGCACGTTCGTGTGCCGGTAAAGTAGCAGCCGTTCGCGTGCGCCCATCCAAAGAATCGCGGATGCGCCGCCGTCCAGTGCCTGACGGATGATTTCGGGGGGTCGCAGATATTCGTTGAAGAGATCGGCCCACGTCGAGTCGACATCGCTGTCCACCAGGAGAATCGCCCCTTTGATTGACGAGCCAGCCCTCGCAAAATCCTCTCCGGTTCCATAGCCGACGTCGACAAGCTTAGCCTCAATGCCTGCCGCCGGTGTCGCGGGCGACCAGCCCTCAGCCACGAGGCGCACGGGAAAATTCACGGGTCCTAGCAGTTCGAGCCGTGTATTCCCCTCGCTCCACGTAACCGGCAGGGTGTACTTCTCCGTGTGGACCTCCACGCCCTCGGCATGAAAGGCGGCCAAGGCCCAGTCGACGGCTTTGGCCATTTCCGGAGAGCCGGTTACGCGTCCGCCGATGTCATCCGTCAAGCGCCGCAGATTTTCTTCCAGGGGCGAAGAGCCAAGCACCTGCGGCAGAATTTTTGCAGCGGCTTGCGCGCAGCTCGAGGCGTCCGTCGCGGAACAGGCAGAGGCGTTCTGGCCGGATTGCGCGGAGCTGAGAGAATCCGGCACGGAAGGCAGTTGCGCCGACGCAGAGATCGAAGCAGAGAAGTACAGAAGTAATGAGGCAAAGAAAGTCTTCGAGTTGCGCATCGGTTTACACCCTGCAGCAAAACTTCATTGGGCCACCTTTTTCCAGCGGCAAACCCGTGCATCCTGGCGGTGAGTAGTATAAGCTCGCGGCGTTTCGGCGAGAAATTCGTGAGAGAAATAGTCCTGTTGAGAGAATCTGTGATGACAAATGCGGTGAGGAAGAAATCGCTCATTGTTCTTACGCTGGCTCTGGGCTTCGCCGCCACAGCACTTGCGCAGTCGGCGGGCCGGAAAGCCCCGGCGAACCTCGAGTTCCGTGCCAAGGCAGTCCTAGCGCAAATTCACGGATCGCTCGAGGTGCCCGGCCTTCAGCAAAGTGCACGGGTGCAGCGCGACCGCTGGGGCGTCGCCCACATTTACGCGCAGAACGAGCACGATCTTTTCTTCGCGCAGGGCTTTGTCGTCGCGCAAGACCGCCTTTTCCAAATGGAGCTTTGGAAACGCTCCGGCGAGGGCCGGCTTGCGGAAATTCTCGGACCTTCTTTTGTGAAGCGCGACACCAACGCGCGCCTGTTGCAATATCGCGGCGATATGGACGCCGAGTACAAAAGCTACGCCCCAGACACGAAAGAAATTCTCGAAGCCTTCACGTCCGGCATCAATGCCTACATCGATGAAATCCAAAAGCCTGGCGGCCCGGGCCTTCCCCTCGAATTCCAGCTTGCTGGCTTCAAACCCGGGCATTGGAGGCCCGAAGACTGCCTCAATCGGCTCGCCGCCTATTCCATGACGGGGAACGGCGCTAGTGAACTTCGCAACGCGCAGTTGGCAGCTCTCCTCGGGCCGGAAAAAGTAGCCGAACTTCTGGAGCTCGATCCTCCTGTGAAACTTGACCCGGCACCGGGAATTGATTTTTCCGGGCTTTCACCCGCCCTGCTCAAAAATCTCGTCGGCAGCGACGTGCCCATCCATTTTCCCGAGACGCCCGTTCAGGGAAGCAACAACTGGACTGTCTCGGGTTCGTTGACGGCCAGCGGCAAACCTCTGCTGGCAAACGATCCACACCGCGTTATCGCTGAGCCTTCATTACGCTACATCGTGCATCTCGTCGCGCCCGGGTGGGACGTCATCGGCGCGGGCGAACCGGGTTTACCCGGCGTCGCTGTCGGCCACAACGAATATATCGCGTGGGGATTCACTATTTTCGGACTCGACCAGCAGGATCTCTACCTCGCGCAGCTGAACCCCGCCGATCCAGAGGAATATAAAACCGAGCATGGCTGGGAGCGCATGAGGGTTGAGACGGAAACCATCAACGTGCGCGGCGGCGCACCAGTCACCGTGAAGCTGAAATTTACACGTCACGGTCCGGTGCTCTGGGAGGACGGAAGGCGCGCATTGACGCTGCGCTGGGTCGGCACGGAACCAGGCACGGCCGGTTACCTCGGTTCACTCTCGGTCGATCGCGCGCAGAACTGGCAGGAATTTGAGCAGGCCATGCCACGTTGGAAAGTACCATCGGAAAACATCGTCTATGCCGACCGCGACGGCAACATCGGCGAACACTCGACCGGCCTCGCGCCGCTGCGCAAGAACTGGACCGGGCTGTTGCCTATCCCCGAAAACGGCGGCTTCGAATGGAGCGGCTTTGTGCCCAATGGCGAGCTTCCGCACACTTACAATCCCGCTTCGGGTTTTGTGGCCTCTGCCAATCACAAAATGATTCCGGAAAATTATCCCTACGTTGTCGGCTTTCAGTGGGCCTCGCCGGAACGTTTCCAGCGCATTTCCGAAGTGCTTAGCGGTGCCGCGAAAACCGCGCACAAACTTAGCGTAGAGGATATGGAAAATCTTCAAAACGATGTTGTTTCGCTGCCAGCGCGTGAATTGCAGAGATTGCTCAGGCATGCCGCCGCGAACTCGCCGGACAGCTCGGCTAAGCTTCTGCTCGATTGGGATTGCGCGATCACTGGAAATTCCAGCGCAGCTTCACTCTACGAATACTGGGCCGAAGAACTGCGCGAAGCGGTCACGAAAAAAGTGGTCCCTGCGGAAGCGCGAGCGGTCGTGGGAAGACTGTCGCTGCGGAAAACCGCGCAAGAGCTGTCTCATCCGCTCGGCAGCGTGTTCGGCGAAAATCCCGAAGCGGCGCGCGATGCTCTCCTGCTGCAAACTCTCGAAGGCGCGAAGCAGAAGCTGGCGGCGAAATTGGGTCCCAATCCCCAAGAATGGGCCTGGGGACGGCTGCATCACGTCTCGTTCATCCACCCGCTTGGCTCGATGCCGCAAGCGAATGCGCTCTTCGATCGCGGCCCCATCCCTCGCCCCGGCGACGGTAGCACCGTCGACGCCACCTATTTTGGAGGAACTTCCTTCGACCAATTGGCCGGCGCCAGTTACCGCGAGATTTTCGACTTGAGCGATTGGGACAACGCCGTGGCAGTGAACGTCCCCGGCCAAAGCGGCCAACCCGGAAGCGAGCACTACGACGACTTGCTCGCGCTCTGGACCACCGGCCGGTACTTTCCGTTGAGCTACACCAAACCAGCCGTAGACCGCGAAACAGCCGACGTGCTCGAGCTCACGCCGTAGCCCAAAAAACCTCAGCAGCGTCGTAATTCAACGAACGCGCAACGCGGGATTCACGATGCAGTCGGCCACGCGCGCGACCTGCCCCATCTCCACAACGTCATGCACACGCACGATGTGCGCGCCCCCCAAGATGCTTGCAGTGACGGTCGCAGCGGTGCCCCAGATCCGCTCTTCCGGCGGTGCGGGTTTCCCTCCGTGCGCCAGCGTCGCTCCAAGAAATCCCTTGCGCGAAGTTCCCACGAGCAGCGGATAGTCCAGCGCGGCGAACTGTGGCAACTCTTGCAGCAACTCGTAATTCTGCGAATGGCTTTTTCCAAAACCAATTCCCGGGTCCAAAATGATCTGGCATTGTGCTACGCCGGCCTTGCGCGCACTCTCAGCGGATTCTGTCATCCCGCGCATCACATCGCGAATCACGTCCTGCGCGAACGGCTCAGCCTGCATCGTGCGGGGCTCTCCATGCATGTGCACCAAGATAAGCGGCACCCCATTTTTGGCCGCGATTTCCGCAACGCGCGGGTCGTTCTTCAATCCCGAAACGTCGTTGATGATCTCCGCGCCGGCCCGGATGGCAAGCTCGGCAATCGTGGAACGGCGTGTATCCACCGATATTGGAATCTTTAGGCGGCCTTGTAGCCCTTCCAGCACGGGCAGGATGCGATCCAATTCTGCTGAGGCAGGAGTTTCTTTCGAACCAGGCCGGGTGGATTCGCCTCCAATATCGAGCAAGTCTGCCCCATCCCGTTCCATCGCGAGAGCATGTTCGATGGCGACCGCCGGTTCCTCGTAGTTGCCACCATCCGAGAAGCTGTCCGGCGTGACATTCAGCACGCCCATCACGAGCGTTCGCTCGCCAAGAATCAGAGTTCGCGACGGCAGCTTCAGTCGGAATTTCTTACGTGGGTCCACGGGATGGATAGGCTAACAGTCTAGCTCAGTATCAGTGGGACAGACATTCTTGTCTGTCTCCCTGCCCCGAGAGACCAAAAGAGACAGGCAGGAATGCCTGTCCCCCAAAATCTGGCACGCGCAATCTAATCCAAATCAAAATCGCGAAGGGGCTTGCCGGCAGGAGCGTCCTTAGCCTTCTTCATGGCTTCTTCAAATTTCTTTGCGAGAATATCTTCTTTGTGCGTTTCCTGGAAGAACGAGTCGGCAAACTTGTCCTCGCGCTGGCGGTGCTGTTCGGCGAGAATCCCGTGTGCGTTCTCGAGGTCCACGTTGGGGCCGGTCTTCACCGGCGCCTCGTGAGAGAGCACCGCCCCAAACACGGCGTCCACCACCAGTTTCGCTTGGCAGCACGGGCAGGTCACGTGGAGATTGTCCGGTTCCTTATTTCCCATAAGCGCATTCTACGCCAACTTGTGCCCGTCGGTCATCCACGCGAGGCGTGCAGCCGGCAGCGGCTGGCCAGAAAAAAAAGGGGCACTATATATCGTGCCCCTACAGAACGAGTTCCGCTAATTTGCTCTTATGCTTTCGCGGGATTCTCTCCGCGCGTAAATCCTGGCGCCGGCCGCAATTCCGGCCGCACCACCTTGGGGTCCGCGCTCGGCGCGGCCGGAGCGGGAGGCGGCGGCACTCGCGGTTTTTCGGGCAGCGGCTTGCCTTCCATCAGCATTTTCACTTCGTTCGCGTCGATCACTTCGCGGTCGAGCAATGCTTGCGCGATTCGCTCGAGCGTCTCGCGGTTGGTGGAGAGAATCCTCTTGGCATTTTCGTAGCCGCCGTTGACGATCCTTTTCACTTCCTTGTCGATCTGGATCGCCGTATCTTCCGAATAATCGCGATGCTGGGTAATTTCGCGGCCCAGGAAGATCGCTTCATCCTTTTTCCCGTACGCCAGCGGCCCCAGCTCGCTCATGCCCCATTCGCAAACCATGTTGCGCGCCAGGTCGGTGGCCCGTTCGATATCGTTGCCCGCGCCGGTCGTAATGTGTCCCAGGAAAATCTCTTCCGCGGAGCGCCCGCCCATCAATACCGCGAGCATCGCCTCCAAATATTCCCGCGTATAAGTATGCTTATCGTCTTCGGGCAGCTGCATGGTCAGTCCCAGAGCCATCCCTCGCGGAATGATGGTCACTTTATGAACCGGATCGGCTCCCGGCGTCATTGCTGCCACCAACGCGTGCCCCGCTTCGTGATAAGCCGTGTTTTTCTTCTCTTCATCGGAAAGGATCATCGACTTGCGCTCGACGCCCATCAACACTTTGTCTTTGGACATCTCGAAGTCGATCTGCATCACGAACTTGCGGTTCTGCCGCGCCGCCCACAGCGCCGCTTCGTTCACCAGGTTGGCAAGATCTGCGCCGGAAAAGCCGGGCGTGCCGCGCGCGATGATGGACAATTCGACGTCATCGGCCAGCGGCACCTTCCGTGTATGAACGCGAAGAATTTCCTCGCGGCCTTTCACGTCTGGCCGGGCAACCACCACGCGCCGGTCGAATCGCCCAGGCCGCAGCAGCGCCGGATCGAGCACATCGGGCCTGTTCGTGGCGGCGATCAAGATCACGCCTTCATTGGATTCGAATCCGTCCATCTCGACGAGCAACGCATTCAAAGTCTGCTCGCGTTCGTCATGCCCGCCGCCGAGGCCAGCGCCGCGATGCCGTCCGACCGCGTCAATTTCATCGATGAAGATGATGCAAGGCGCGTTCTTTTTTCCCTGCTCGAACAAATCGCGCACGCGGCTTGCACCGACGCCCACAAACATTTCGACGAAATCCGAGCCAGAAATCGAGAAGAACGGGACGTTCGCCTCGCCTGCAATCGCTCTTGCAAGCAAAGTCTTGCCAGTTCCAGGAGGCCCGACCAGCAACACGCCCTTCGGAATCCTTCCGCCAAGTTTCTGGAATTTTTGCGGATCCTTCAAGAATTCGATGATTTCCTGCAACTCTTCCTTCGCTTCGTCCGTTCCTGCAACGTCCTTAAACGTCGCTTTCTTCTGCTGCGCGGAGAGCAGCCGCGCGCGCGACTTGCCGAAGCTCAACGCTTTATTTCCTCCAGCTTGCATTTGGCGCATCAGGAAAAAGCAGAAGCCCACGAGCAAGAGTAAAGGCGCGGCATTCAAGAGAATGAGGATCCAATCCGAACTCCGTACTTCCTTCATCCCCTTGATCATCGCTCCTTTGTCGCGCAATTCCTTGACGAGGTCCGGAGCGGCTTCCTTGAAAACCGTCACCGTGAACTTCGTGTTTGGCGGAGTCTTATATTCTCCTTGAATCTCGTAGCTATTCGGCGAAAGGTACAACGTCACTTCCTTGATGTCTCCCTCATCCACCTTGGCCATGAACTCGCTGTAGCTGGGGGTCTGGTCGTGCGTCTGGCTGCCGTTCGCGGATACCAGTCTCCACAGCATCACGCCGAGAAAGACGATGGAGATCCAGAACAGAATTGTCTTTGCCGTTGAGCTGGAATTCACGTTATCCTCACCTTTGTCCTTGACCTCGCGTAAATTCTTCCCGCGAGGAAGCGACGCGCGAATCTTTCGATCTTACTTCGGATGTCCTTGCCGTCGCTTCACCTGCGCTGCTCCAGTGGAGAGAGCCCGGTAGTTCCGCCCCGTCCCATTGTCCGCAGCCAAGCCATAACCGACCCACACGTCATTAGATGCTGTCCGGAACCCAAAGTAATCGGGTTCCAGGCCCACGCGCCGCCGCGCGGGCTTGTCCAGCAGCACAACCAATCGCAGCGATCGAGGCTGGCTTTCTCCCAATCGCCGCAGAAGAAACTCTTGCGTCACGCCGCTCTCCAGCACCGCATCAAGCAGCAGAACATCCCGGCCTTTCAACTCCGGCCGCGACCCGAAATATACTTCGCGCCGCTCGCGCCCGCCGTCATCCACGTCCCGCACATCCTCGCGAACGAAATGACAAACCACGCCGGTGCTAATCTCGCGAATCAAGTCGGCCGCAAAAACGAATCCGCGGTCCAGCGTTACAACCACATCTACGCGTCGCCCCTTGTACGCCCGCGTAATTTCGCGGCCCAGCGCAGCAACCCTCGCGCTGATGCGCGCAGCGGAGAAAGCCGCTCGTCCTCGTGCGTTCGACTGGACCGCTGGGCGGTCACGCATCAAGACTTTTCCTCGGCGATTAAAAGTCCCGTTCTGGTCCCTTCATTTGCCGCATACCCGGCAGCAACCGCAAAGCCCCGCGCCCAAACTACAACGCCGCCGCACGTCAGAACCGGCCACCCTTCCCGCTCCCACCGGCTAACATGTTTTTCGTTCAACAAGCGTTTCAGCTTGTGCGCTTTCTGATGCCCGGCGGGATGCAGCCTGTCCCCGAAACGCCAGTTGCGCAGCACCAATGGCAAACGCAACCGGTCGCGGTCCAAAACCGCCCCTGATTGCTTAGTTTCCTCTCTCTGAGCGGGCCAGTCAATCACCCTGAAGCGGAAGACGCACCCCGCTTGCGGCACACGCAAAGACGCTTCGCCATTTCTAATGTCGATTTTGTGCTCGTATTCCGCCGGCGATGAATTGTGCGCTTCGCGTTTCCCGCGGGTTCGAAGAGCTGGCCTCCGCGAAATTGTACGGAAAATCAAAGTATCGTGCTCGCTGCGAACCTCAACGCCTCCCGGCAATTGCAGCAATTTACCGTTCTCTCCATGCCTTGCCAATTCCATGAGCGCCCTGATGTGCCGCGCCGAGGTTTGCCCCCTTCCGCGCTTCCTTTCCTCAATGAGACGAAACAGCATCCGCTTCGTCAGCGCAGAGTTTTTCTCGGTGTTCTTCGCGTCCTCTGCGTCCTCTGAGATGAAATCCCCACTTCTCCATGGCAACTACAAGCTCGCCACCGCGATTCGCGATTCATCTCCAGTTTTCTTAGCGAGCGCTTCGCACCGTTCCCGCGCGAGACACTCCAAAAATTCCTCATCCTCCCGCGCAAATTCCGCCAGCGAAGCAAGATGTTCCACCGCACCGCTCTGAAACTCTCGCTCCAAAAGCGGCAGCAATTTTTTCCGCAAGCGCGCTCGCATTCGCGACGTATCCTGATTCGTAGCGTCCTCGCGCCACGACTGCTTTTTCGATCGCAAATAAGCCCGCAATTCCGCTCGCCGCATGCCTAGCAAGGGGCGTACAACACTTTCTGTCCGTGGATGAATTCCGCCGAGTCCGGCCAACCCCGTCCCGCGCAAGATGTGCGCCAGCACCGTCTCCGCCTGATCGTCCGCGGTATGCGCCACGGCCACGCACTCGACTTTTTCTTCCGCCACCAATCTCGCAAAAAACTCATATCGCGCGCGCCGCGCTGCATCCTCAAGGTTCGCCTTTTCACGCCCCGCCTTCGCAGCCACGTTCAGGCTCTCGCTGTAAAGCGTCAACCCATGTTTCGCCGCAAGCTTCGCAACAAACTTTTCGTCCGCATCCGAAGCCGCGCCGCGCAATTTGTGATTCAGGTGCGCCACGCTCAACACAATCCCCAGCTTCTCTCTCAGTTCCACCAACAACAGGAGCAGCGCCACCGAGTCTGCACCGCCAGACACACCCACTCCCACGCGCTCCCCCGCACGCAGCATCCCCGCGCGCCTTAAGTTCTCAAGCCATCGTCGAGCAAGCCCGCCGTTTTCGCGACTTGCTCCTTTTTTTAGAGCAACACGTTTGGCCATAGCTGCAGCGGCTATGGTAGCAATTGCCCGCCAAACAGGTCGAGTCGCCCCTCCCGTGCAAGCTCAGAATTTCTAAAGATTCCGTTCAATAAAATTTAGGTAAACCCAGCGCTGGCGCGTTGCGCTCCGCGGGATATACTATGCGGCGTGTAAAGGGTAAAAGCGTTTCCAACACAAAGGCGGCAACCATGGACATCGAGCGGCGTGACTTTCTCAAGACAACCGGCAAAGCAATCACAGTGGGCGCGGCTGCGCTCGCTCTGGGCGGCAAAATTCTCGGCGCCAACGATCGCGTCCGCGTCGCCGTTTGCGGTGTGCGCGGCCGCGGCCTCGACCACATTCGCGGCTTCGCGCACGTCCC
>Ga0187805_10000757_pt1 | contig 11130 bp, 8 predicted proteins | sample NC_wetland_sal_i_6_FD_132965 | JGI IMG/M metagenome (GOLD analysis project Ga0187805, IMG submission 132965) | Wetland sediment microbial communities from Neuse River Estuary, North Carolina, USA - Control_5 | ecosystem: Environmental > Aquatic > Freshwater > Wetlands > Sediment | place: USA... | reverse complement strand
TTTCTTCCGGGGAACAGAACTATAAAGCGGGGCATCTGGAAGCGGCGCGGCGCGACTTTGACGACGCCTTCGACTGGATGATCGAGAGCGGTTTCGACACAAACAGCGATGCGAAGCTGAACGAACTGTTCCGCCGCGTCGTTGACACCGCATACGACGACGAGTTACAGGCCTTCCGCGCCGGGGACGGTTTTCAGGAAGCGCCGGCGGTGCCGGCGGCGATTGACGAAGTGGCGGAAATGACTTTTCCCGTCGATCCGCGGTTGAAAGCGCGGGCCGAGGAAGCAGCCAAGAACATTTCGCATGACTTGCCCCTCACGGTGAACGACGAAGTGCTCTCTTTTCTCAATTTTTTCCAGACCCCGCGCGGCCGCGCCATCGTGGAGACGGGGCTGCGTCGCTCGGGGCGTTATCGCCCCATGATTTCGCGCGTGCTGCGCGAAGAAGGCGTCCCCCAGGATTTGATCTATCTGGCGCAAGCGGAGAGCGCGTTCCAGCCGCTGGCGTTGTCGCGGGCCGGGGCGCGGGGAATTTGGCAGTTTGTGGCTTATCGCGGCATGGAGTACGGCCTCCGGCACACTTGGTGGATCGACGAACGGCAGGATCCGGAGAAAGCCACGCGCGCGGCGGCGCAACACTTGCGCGATTTGTATGGTCAATTCGGCGATTGGTATCTGGCCATGGCCGCGTATAACTGCGGCCCGGGGAACGTGCAGAAGGCCATCGAGCGCACGGGCTACGCCGATTTCTGGGAGCTTTACAAGCGCAACGTGCTGCCGCGCGAAACGAGAAATTACGTGCCCATTATTCTGGCGCTCACGCTCATCGCCAAGGACGCCGCGCACTACGGCATCCAGGCGGATCCGGAACAGCCCGTACCCACGGACGTCGTGAAGCCCGGGCGAGCCATCGATCTGCGCCTGGTGGCCGAGACGATCGATGTGGACGTTGAAACACTCCGCAATCTGAACCCCTCCCTGCTACGCCTCGCGACGCCGGACGATCCTTCCTTCGAGCTGCATCTGCCCCTGGGAACGGCGGAACGATTTTCCGCGGAGATCGCGGACATTCCGCCGGACAAGTGGGTGAGCTGGCGGCGACACCGCATTGAAGCGGGCGAGACGCTGACCTCGATTGCGAAAAAATATCGGGTGACGCCCTTGGCGATCTCCGAGGCGAATAACATGGAGCGCCACGCAGCGCTGGACGTTGGAGAGAAACTGATTATTCCCGCGGCTCCTTCGGCGGATTCCAAGCCCCGCCTGGTTCGCTATCGCGTGCGCAAAGGCGACACGCTTGGCGGGGTCGCGGATCGTTTTAGCGTCCCGACAGAAGATGTGCGCAAGTGGAATCACATGAGGACCAACCGGGTGAGCCGCGGCATGGTTCTACGCATTTATACCGTTGGCGGCGCGCCGGAAGCCGCCCCCGTCCACCGGCGCTCGAAGACGAGAACGAAGGGCAGTTCCCACCAGGCAGCAGCCGCCGGCAGCCGGGCGACCGCTTCGATTCACAACTAACTCTTTTATTTACAATAGGTTATAGCTTAGCAGAAAAATGGACCTGCACGAATAGATCGAGAACCGCTGGCCCGCCCGTTCTCCCCGAAGATCTCGTCTTCGCGAGAATAATGCAGAGTGCTTGACAACTTTGCGGGAGTACGATAACAACTTCGCTGCGGCGGAGGGGAGTCGGCGACTCCGGCTGAGGCAGCGTCCCACGAGCCATAGGCTTGTGGATTCCCCCCTCGGGAGGATGCGATGGATTTCGAGAAGGACAATTTCGAAGATGACAACGAGCTGTCGCGGCTGGAGGAGGAAGACGAGCTGGGCGGCGGCGGTGATGAGATTGTGGAAGCCGAAGAAGAAGAGATTCTCATCACGGAGGAAGAGCCGGTAGCAGCGGCGCCGGCAGCGAAGACTGCGCCCAAGCCCGCGGCGAAGCCCGCCAAGAAAGCGGCCCCGAAAAAGAAGGCCAAGGCGAAAGCCAAAAAAGCCAAGCCCAAACCAAAACCGAAAAAGAAGGCGAAGAAAGCGGCCAAAAAGAAGAAGCGGCGGTAAACGCTCCCGTACTACCGAATTGTTTGATGCAAGGAGAGGCTTGGGCAATCGTCCAGGCCTTTTCCTTTTGAAAATGTTTCATGGCCACTCTGGAACCCGGCTCGCCCCGGGGCCCTCCCGATACTGGACAACAATTCTCTCGAATTGGGAATCTCCCGGCTTCCCAAACAGTCAGCTTGCCGGAATGAGAAACTGCCGCTAGCATAACCCTGGATGTTGCGGGCACTGGAACAGATACGGCGGATGCGCGGCGGCGCGCAGTCACACTTGATGCGCTGCTCGGACGGGAACTACTACGTCGTCAAATTCCAAAATAACCCGCAGCACCGCCGGATTTTGGTGAACGAACTGCTAGGAACCAGGCTGGCGGCGCGGTTGGGGCTTCCGACGACGCCGGTGGCTATTGTCGAAGTGTCCGAGGAACTTATCCGCTTGACGCCGGATCTGGCGATAGAAATGCCACGCCAGCGGATACCGTGCCAGGCGGGGCTGCAGTTCGGCTCGCGCTACCCGGGCGATCCGCGGCGCCTTGCTCTGCATGACTTTCTGCCCGACGAACAATTGCGCCAGGTGGCTAATCTCCACGACTTCGCGGGCATGCTGGTCTTCGACAAATGGACCTGCAATACCAACGGACGCCAGACGCTTTTTTTTCAAGCCCCGCTTCGCGACGTACTCCAAACCGCCGATTCTTCCGGAGCGGAAGCGGAAAAGAAAGGGTTCGAATACAGCACGCTGATGATCGATCAGGGCTTTTGCTTCAATGCCGGCGAATGGAATTTCCCCGATGCGCCTCTGCGCGGACTCTATGCGCGCAATCGAGTCTATGAAGGCGTGACCGGAATGGAGTCCTTTGCACCCTGGCTCGAGCGCCTGGAAAAACAAATGACCGATCGCGCGCTGGACGGCATCACGCGGCAAATTCCTCCGGCCTGGTATGAGGACGATCTTGACGCCGTGCTGCGCCTGTCCGAGCAGCTGCTGCAACGGCGCTCCCGCGTTCCGGAGCTGATTCTGGCCGCCAAGAAATCCAATCGCCAGCCCTTCCAAAACTGGGTGTGACAGAAATGGACTCGACCTATGACGGAAACTTCCTCTGAATCCGCGGCAAACGAACGCAACTGCGCCTACCGCATCTTGCGCTACACGCCGAACCTCGTGCGCGACGAATGGGTGAACATCGGAGTGCTGCTCTTCGATCCGCAATCCGGCGAACGCCGTCTGCGCCTTATCGAAGAGCGAGAAGAATTTGCGCGAGTGCGCCGGCTGCATCCGCAAGCCGACGAAGCCCTGTTACGCGCTTTGCGCGACGACCTGGAAGATCACTTTGAGTCCTTCCGCAGTTCGCAAGGGCATGGCTCGAACGGCGACTCCAATGGCCGCGCCTTGCAGGAACTTCTGCGCAAGTGGGACGATACGCTCTCGAACGCCCTCCAGCTCGCGCCGCAGAAAGGCATCCTCTCGCAGGATCTGGATGCGGAACTCGAACGTCTCTACGGAGACCACGTGGCCATCCCGCACGCGGCTGCGCGCGTGGGTGCGCCAGGAAGCCGCGCGCAGATGCGCTCGTACTGCTCGCAGGTTTTCCGGCATGCGCACCTGTGGGACAGAATCCAGAGATCCGTCCACGCCGCGGAATTTACGTTTCCCGGAGATCCCATGCGCATCGATTACAGCTACCGGCGCAACGGCACGCGCGGGTTCTTGCACACGCTTTCCGTGTCGCGCTCCCCGGGCGACGCCAAAGTCCTGGCTTACACCGCGGAGCGCATAGCCGCGAAAGCTTCTCTCAAAACCGAATTTGCCGCCATTACCGATGTTGCTTTGAAGGGACAAAACGACCGCGAGCGCTTCGTGGACCGCACGCTGCGCGACGCGGGCATCGAACCGGTTCCACTGGATCACTTTGCGGTGTGGGTCGGAAAGCTGAAGCCGTCGATTCAGTGAGCGTCACGGCACGGGGAGTGGCGGGGAAGAGGTGGTGAGCGGAGATTGATAGAATCCGTCTCTATTCCGAAACGGCGACAACGAGCAGCGTAGCGTCATCATGCCAATGGCCGCTGCTGAACGCCTCTGCCGCCGCCAGGATCTTCTCCTGCAACGTGGACGCGGACGACAGTCCGTATTCCTGGAGCAAACAAAGCAGGCGCGCTTCGCCGAATTCTTCGCCCGCGGGATCGGAAGCCTCCGTCACACCGTCCGTAAAGAGAATCACGCGGTCACCGGGCGCAAGCTGCACCGCGCCCGCGGCAAACCTCTGATTCGGAAAAACTCCGAGCACTCCCCCGCCTTCCTGCAGCCGCTGGTGCGAGCCGTCGCTATGCAGCACGATGGGCGCATTGTGCCCCGCGTTCGTATACCGCAAAAGCCGCGCCGGACCATCAAGCTGGGCATAAAAAAATGTAATGAAACGGTCGTTGCCGGTGTTGTGGCACACAAGCGAATTCAGCCGCGCACACAAACCGTCGGGAGACAATGCAGGCGAAGCGAGACCTCGCACAGCGGCCTGCAAGTTGGACATCAGCAACGCCGCAGGCAATCCTTTACCCGCCACGTCGGCGATGCACAGGCCCAGTGTTGTCTCGTCAAAAGCCAAGACATCGTAATAGTCTCCGCCGATGCTTTGCGCGGGCTGCCACGCGCCCGCAATCTCGTATCCCGCTTGTTGAGGAATGGTCTTGGGCAGCAGCCCCTGCTGAATGGAACGCGCCTCGGCCACTTCCCGCTCCTGCTGATGAAATTGCTGCGCGATCTCTTTGTGGTCCTTGTTTTCCTGCGCCGAGCGTCGGCGGGACGCACGCCGCTCCCGCCCCGCCGCAATCTGCTTCTGCAGAATCTCCAGCAGCCGCGCGTTGGTCCACGGCTTCTCAACAAAATCCGCAACGCCGTACTGCATGGCCTCGACGGCCAGCCCCACGGTCGCCCAGCCCGTCATCACCACGATTGCTGGCCCATCCTCGTTCTCGTGCAAGTGGCTGAGCAGGTCCAGTCCCTCGCGGCCCGACGTAGTGTCCCGCGCATAATTCAAATCCATCAGCAGCAGATCAAACTCGCGCTCCGCCACGGCCCGGAGCAGCTCCGCAGGCGACGCCACCGCTTCGGTTTCGTAGCCTTGCCCCTTGAGCAGCAATCGCAGTGCGTTCAGCACATCCGGCTGATCGTCGGCAATCAGGATTCGCGGCGTCGGCGTAACCATTTCTGAAATCATCTCGGGAAGGAAGCGGCAGGCTGACTTCCACCTTAAATCAGATGTAAGCCGTTTGTTTTTGGTGCATAGGAGAAGGTCGGAACTGCGCCTGCTCTCCCTATGCTCCCATTTGCGGGAAGCTCCGTCCCACATTCGGACAGCTGTCCGAATTCAGGAAAGGCGCAGCGGCAGACCCTAGAAGGCTCCCCATCAACATGCCGCTCAGGGCAGAAAACGCGCGTGAGCTTTTTGGCGCCCGGCTTCTTAGAGCACCGGCTCCGACCAGTTCTCCAGCGTCTCCTTCACCTTGTGCATGAACTGGTGCGCAATCGCGCCATCGACGACGCGGTGGTCGTAGCTCAGCGTGATATAGCACATCGAGCGGATGGCGATCGAATCGTTGATCACCACCGGACGCTTTTCGATCGCGCCGAGGCCCAGGATGGCCACGTTCGGCTGGCTGATGACCGGCAGGCCGAAGAGCCCGCCGAAGACACCCGGATTGGTGATTGAAAAGGTGCCTTCCTGCACCTCTTCTGGCTTCAGTTTCTTCGACCGTGCGCGCTCCGCCAGATCGTTCAACGTGCGCTGGATGCCGAGTACATTTTTCTCGTCGGCACCTTTCACTACCGGCACGATGAGGCCCCAGTCCAGCGCCGCGGCGATGCCGATGTTGATCTCCTTGTGCAGCACCACGTTCGTGCCGTCGAGCGAGGCGTTCACCGTCGGGAACGCCCGCAGGCCCGCTACCGCGGCCTTCACGAAGAAGGGCATGAAGGTCAGCTTGGTGTCGTAGCGTTCCTGAAACTCATCCTTGGACTTGGCGCGCAGCGAAGCCACCTTGGTCATGTCCACTTCGTCAACCGAGTAAACGTGCGGTGAGACGCGCTTCGAAGCCACCATGTGCTCCGCGATACGCTGCCGCATGTTACTCATCGGTTCGACTTGATAATTGCCGAAATAAATCTTCTCGCGCGGGACCGCCGATTCGAACGCCACGTGAATTTGTCCGCCAGAAACCGCCGGAGGCGCGGGTGCCGCGGCCGGAGGCGGAGGCGGCGGCAAAGTGGGCCGAGCGGGCGTTGCTGCTGGGGCGCTCGGCGGCGCCGCGGCGGGAACTCCGCCAGCCGCGATGACTGCCTCGATATCCTGTTTGCTGATTCGACCGCCCGCGCCCGTTCCGGGAACGGCTGCCAAATCGATGCCGTGCTCCGCAGCCATCCGGCGCACGAGCGGCGAACTGTGGATGCGTTCACCGGTGCGCTGTGGCGCTGCTACTGCCTGCGGAGCTGATTGCGTTGGCGCTGCAGCAGCGGGAGTTGGTGCCACCGGCCTCGGTGCTGGAGGCGGCGCGGGTGCAACCGCCACGGGAGCCGCTGGCGCTGCGGCCTTTGCAGGAGCCGGTGCTGCCGCCGATGCGCCGCCCGCGCCGTCAATGACGGCCACCACCGTCTGAATCGGCACAGTCTGCCCTTCGTTGACCTTGATCTCCTTCAGCACGCCGGCCGAGGGCGACGGAATTTCCGCGTCCACTTTGTCCGTCGAAATCTCAAACAAAGGCTCGTCCCGTTCGACTTTATCGCCGGGCTTCTTGAGCCACTTGGTGATCGTCCCTTCAAAAATGCTTTCGCCCATCTGCGGCATCACTACGTCTGTGGCCATCTGCATTCTCCTGTCCAACTTCCATCCGGTTGCAGGGCGCCGCATTGCTGCGCCCTCATCTTTCACGTTCTAATACCGTGCTAGCTCTTTCGCTGCATCAAAAACCTTCTTCGCATTCGGCAGAAAATACTCTTCCAGCGGGGGTGAATACGGCACCGGCGTATCCAGCGCCGTCACGCGCATCAACGGCCCGTCCAAATCGCCAAACGCCTTCTCACAAAGAATCGCCGCAATCTCACCCGCGATTCCGCCCGTCTTCGTATCCTCGTGCACCACCAAACATCTGTTCGTCTTCTTCACCGACTGCAAAATCGTCTCTTCATCGAGCGGCAGCAACGTCCGCAGATCGATCACTTCGGCTTCGATGCCTTCTTTCGCCAGTGCCTCCGCGGCTTCGAGCGACGTGTGCATCATCGCTGCGTAGGAAACAATCGTGAGGTGTCTCCCCTCGCGCCGCACCACCGCTTTCCCAATCGGCACGGTGTAATCGCCTGCAGGCACTTCTCCCTTGATCCGCCGGTAAAGAAACTTATGCTCGAAAAAGAGCACCGGATTGTTGTCGCGCACCGCCGCCTTCAACAATCCTTTCGCGTCGTACGGCGTCGAAGGATAAATCACTTTCAATCCTGGCGTATGCACGAAGTACATTTCTGGATTTGCCGAATGAAACGGCCCGCCGTGCACCCCGCCGCCCGAAGGCCCGCGCATCACCATCGGCGCCGGCGCATTCCACAAATAGTGCCCCTTGGCCACGAAATTGGTAATCTGATTGAACGCGCACACGATGAAGTCGATGAACTGCAGTTCCGCAATCGGCCGCAGACCCATGTAGCTCATCCCGCACGCTGCGCCGATAATGGCGCTCTCGCTGATGGGCGTATCGATCACCCGTTCCCATCCGAATCGCTCGAGCAATCCCTCGCTGGTCTTGAACGCGCCGCCGTAGACTCCAACGTCTTCGCCGAGCAGCACCACCGCCGGATCGCGCTCCATCTCTTCGAACATGGCCTGCTTGATGGCCTCGAGAAACGTGATTTGCGTTCCGTTGGTTTCCGCCATGGCTACCTCCGCGCCTTTCTCGATGCGCCGGAAGTCACCGCCGTTTTTTCCGGTTTTTTCGCGGGAGGCTTGGAGCTTGCTTTGGATCCGTTTTTCTTCGCGGCTTCCGCCTCGGGAATTTCCAGTGAGTTTTTCGTGTCTCCAAAATGAATCGGTGCGTTCACGCCGCCCGAACTTTTCCCTGACCCAAACCCTTCCACGGTCCACACCGCCTTGACGCTCGATTTCGGCGGTGTCACTTCGGCAATCGGCCGCTCCCATTGGGGACGTATCTTGTGACACTCATCTCCGGTGCAGTAGACCCCCGTCTCGGCAAATTCCGGCGGCGGCATCGGCGAGTTCTCCGCAAACTCTCGCTCCGCGGCGAGGAGCGTGTCGATCTTCTCCTCCACTTCCTTCTTGCTCTTTGCATCCAGCAACTTCTCGCTTATCAAAAACTTTTCATACAACGTGATGGGGTCGCGGGCTTCCCAATAAGCGCGCATCTCCTTCGGTACATATTCTGCCGGGTCGTGCTGCGCGTGTCCCAGACGGCGAAACGTCTTCGCCTCGATCAGGATCGGACCTTCGCCCGCCCGGGCCCGCGCTACCGCTTCTCGCGTAGTCGTATAAACCTCGACCACGTCGTTGCCGTCCACGATGTAGCTCGAAATTCCATACGCTTTGGCGCGGTCCGCGAGATTCTCGAGCGGTACCTGTCGTTTCACCGGCGTCGAATACGCCCACAAATTATTCTCCAAAATCAATACGAACGGCGCCTTTTGCGTCGCCGCGAAATTTAATCCTTCATGAAACACGCCGGTCGAGCTGCCGCCGTCGCCAATCCACGTCATCGTGACAATCTTCTGCCCCAAGTAACGTCCCGCCATGGCCACGCCGGTCATTACCGGAATCAAATCGCCCAGCATCGAAATCGGCGAAACGATGTGAAGCTTCTCTAAATCTCCGAAGTGGCTCGTCCCGTCTTTTCCCTTCGTCGGCGAACCGTATTTCGCCATGTGCTGCATGAAAACGTCGCGCGGCGGCACGCCCTTCACCAGCAGCGCCCCGATGTTGCGGATCATCGGCGCCAGCCAGTCCTTCTTCTCCAGCGCGTACGCCGTTCCCACCGAAACTGCTTCCTGCCCCAAACTCGAATAAAGCCCCCCGACAATTTTGTTCTGCCGGAAGAGCTTCACCATGGTGTCTTCCACGGCGCGGTTCAGCCGCATGAAGTAGTACAAGTCCAAATACTGCTGCCGCGTCAATTCCTTCTTCATGAAAGCTCCGGTAGCGCAGGCACTCTTGCCTGTGCTCCTTCCTCTACGGCCCCACAACGGAAAAGAACACTCACAATACCCGCCTCGCCCGCTTAAGCCGGTACCGCCGCCAACTGCTCTGCCAGCTCCAGTTCTGCAAACAACTCTTCCCGCGATCCCTTATTCATATCCAACGCAAATACGTCCCCAAAATGCCGCATCAACTTCGGTGAAACTTCACTCATGTTCACGCTCCGCCCTAGCAATTTCTCCAGCGAAGTCGCCTTCCGCCCCGCAATCCCGCAAGGCACGATCAAATCAAAATTTCGCAGGTCCGTCGAAACGTTGTAAGCAAATCCGTGCGATGTCACCCACCGGCTGATGTGCACCCCAATCGCACCCAGCTTCTCCGCCGCGTTTTCTTCCCTCTGTGAACTCCGCGCCCTCTGCGCGCTCTGTGTAAATGTTTTGTCTTCGTCCTCCACCCAAATCCCGGTCTTGCCTTCTTCGCGGCGCGCCGTAATCCCAAACTCCGCTGAAGTCCGGATCATCACCTCTTCCAGCATCCGCACATACCAAACTACATCCTTGCGAATCGCCCCGAGCTGCAAAATCGGGTACCCCACTAGCTGCCCCGGCCCATGGTACGTAACATCCCCGCCGCGGCTTGTCTCGTAGAACTCCACGTTCCGCTGCCGCAGCATATTCTCAGAAACCAGCAGGTGTTCGCGCTTTCCGTTCCGCCCCTGGGTAATCACCGGTGTGTGTTCGCAAAGCAAAAGCACATCCCCAATCGCATCCCTTTTGCGCGCCGACACAATACGCTTCTGCAACGCATACGCTTCCGCGTACCCGATCAGTCCAAGGTCGATAGTCCGGCAACTCTTCACCAGTCACCGCTCACGAATCACCAGTCACTAGACGTTTATCTGCAATCCCCGCACGCTCGCGAACGCATCCCCCATCCCTTCCCAAACCGTCGGATGCGCATGAATCATATTCATCATGTCGTCGATGGTCCCTTCGAGATTCAATGTCGCCGCCGCTTCCGCCAAAATCTCTGTGGCTAATGGCCCGATGATGTGAATCCCCAAAATCTCGCCGTACTTCTCGTCCGAAACTACTTTGATGAACCCGTTGTGATTTCCCAAAATTGTCGCTTTGCTGTTTCCCACAAATGGAAACTTGCCGGTCTTCACCGCGTACCCCGCGTCGCGCGCCTGCTTCTCGGTCAACCCGATCGACCCAATCTGCGGTTCGCAATACGTCGCATTCGGAATCCGCGTCTTCAAAATCGGCTGCGTCTTCTTCCCCGCGATGTGCGTAACGGCGACAATCCCCTCCATCATCGCCGCGTGCGCCAGCTGCGGCATCCCCGCAACGATGTCCCCAATCGCGTACAATCCCTTCTCATCCGTCTCGAAGTTCGCCCCGGTCAGCACAAACCCGCGTTCCAACTTCGCCTTCGACTTCTCCAGCCCGCAATTCTCCGTCATCGGCTTGCGGCCCACCGCCAGCAACAACTTTTCCGCCTGCAAAGTCTGCGCTTTCCCATCCTTATCTTTAAACGAAACCGTCACGCCTTTCGCATCTTTCTTGACGGAATCGACTTTGCTGCTCGTAAAAATCTGTATCCCCTTTTTCTTGAAATCCTTTTCCAGCTCCGCGGACACCTCTTCGTCTTCGACCGGTACAACGCGCGGCAGCGCTTCCAGAATCGTCACCTGCGTCCCAAACGTGTTGTAAATCGAAGCGAACTCCACTCCCACCGCTCCCGCCCCGACCACAATCAATGTTTTGGGAATGTCCGGCAGCTCCAGAATCGACCGGTTCGTCAAAATCATTTTGTGATCCGGCTCGATCCCCGGCAGCGCACGCGCTTCCGATCCGCTCACCAGCAAAACATTCGCCGCTTCGATCTCGC
>Ga0187805_10000756_pt1 | contig 11130 bp, 11 predicted proteins | sample NC_wetland_sal_i_6_FD_132965 | JGI IMG/M metagenome (GOLD analysis project Ga0187805, IMG submission 132965) | Wetland sediment microbial communities from Neuse River Estuary, North Carolina, USA - Control_5 | ecosystem: Environmental > Aquatic > Freshwater > Wetlands > Sediment | place: USA... | reverse complement strand
GTCACCGATGCGGACGTGGCCAGTGCGCGTGACGCGCTGAACCAACTCGCCGCGGCGCCTCCGCCGGTGACTCCAGTGGCCGTGAGCGCGATGAACACAGCGCCGCCTGCGGCGGCGACCGTGCCCGCACCCTCCTCCAGTATTGGGAAGACGATTGGCTACGTCGTGTTACTCGCGGTCATCGCTGGCGGCGCGGCCTACGGCGTCGTCGCCTTGCGCAAGCGCAGCCCGGGGCCGGGGCCCAATCTCGTCGATCGTGGCATTGCGACCTACCAGGCGGGCCACGTGGACTCGGCGCGCGTGTTCTTCACTCATGCGGCCGAGCACGACACGGCGGATGCGGTCCCGCACATCTATCTGGGCCGGATCGCGCGCGAGGCCGGCGATCTCGGCACCGCGAGAGCGGAGCTCGTACGAGCCGTGCAATTGGCGCCGAACAACGAAATCGCCCAGCGCGAGATGGGCGCGGCACTGCTGGCTGCCGGCCAGTATGAGCTGGCGAGCAAGTTCTATGTCAGAGCCATCGGCCTCGACTCCACCGATCGTTCGGCGTTGGGCTTCTACGGCTGTACGCTCAAGCGCTTGGGCCAAGCGCAACAGGCCGCGCAGTATCTGACGCGCGCCGGCCAGGGGCCGTGGACCGCGTGTCAATGATCGAGTGCGTCGACCTCACGAAGACGTACCAGGGCAACGTACTCGCGCTCGACCGGCTGTCGCTCCGCGCCGAGCGCGGCGAGGTGGTTGGCATCGCGGGCCCCAATGGTGCGGGGAAGAGCACGCTGATCGCGCTCCTGCTCGGTTACTTGCACCCGACCGCCGGCACGGTCCGCCTCGGCGGCCTCTCTCCGCGCCAATACGTCGAGCACTATCGCGTCGGGTACCTGTCGGAGCTGATCGCGATGCATCCGCGCTGGCCGGTCGACGAGACACTCGCGCGGTTCGCGCTCTTGGCCGGCGTGTCGAACGCCGAGGCCCGCGCGCAAATTCCGGCCCTGCTCGAGCAACTAGGCCTCGACGAGCACAGCACGAAGCTCGTCCGCGCCCTGTCCAAGGGCAACTTGCAACGCCTCGGCCTCGCGCAGGCGCTCCTCGGCGATCCGGATGTGCTGATCCTCGATGAGACGACGCACGGTCTCGATCCCGTGTGGCTGCTCCGGTTTCGCGCGATCATGCGCGACTTGAGGCGGCCGGATCGTACGATGCTCATCGCGTCGCACGACCTGGCCGAGCTCTCCGCGCTCGCGGACCGCGTGTACATCATCGACCACGGCCAGGTCGTGCGCGCGGTCGACACGCGCTCGACGGCCACGCCAGAGGCGCGCGAGTACCGGCTCACGCTCTCGTCGGGCGCGGCGCTCGTGGCGTCGGTGTTCCCGGCTGCGCGCCCGGCTGGCCCCGAGGGGAGCTTCGAGCTGCCCGCGATCGACCTCGCGACGCTCAACGCCGGCCTCGCCGAGCTGCTGCGCGGTGGCGCACAGCTCGTGAGTGTCGCGCCGACCGAATCACTCCTCGAGTATCATTTCCGCGATGCAGTCGAGAAGGTAAGCGTCTAATGGCGATCGTCCGCGCGCGTTTGGGCGCCTATGCCCGTTGGCAGTTGCGGGATTTCATCCTGGGGCCGGGCGGCATCACGATCGGCATCGTGTTACTGCAGATCTGGATCGCCTCGCGCGCACAGATCATCGAGTCAGGGGCGGGGCCCCCACGCGCCCCATCGCTCGACTGGCTCGTCCAGTTGGTCGGTCTCCTGGGGTCGATCTATGCCACGTCGAGCTTGGTGTCGGAGGACCGCGCGCGCGGATACTATCGCTTTCTGTTCGCCAAACCGGTCGGCCCCGTGCGGTACTACGCCCAAGCGTTCGCACTGCGCGGTCTCGTGCTGCTGGTCCTTGCCGCCCTGATCTCGGGGCTCGGCGCGTGGATCGCCCATCCCGTGCCCATGCTCGGCGCGGTCGCATACACGGCCGTCATGTACGTATTCGCGGGCGGAGTCACCGCGTGCCAATCGACCGTCTGGCGATTTGCGTGGGTCGGTTCGCTCATCCTGTATTTGGCGTCGATACCGGTGGCCCAGCTGGCCGCGCCCGATGCCCCGATTGATCCATTCTGGCACGCCCTCTGGCGCGCGGCGCATGTGCTGATGCCGCCGTTCTCGCAGCAGACCTTCCTGCAAGCGATGCTGGCGAGCGCGCCGAATTGGGGAGGCATCGCCGGATCGATCGCCTGGTGTGCCGGATATGGCCTTATCGCGCTCGTGGCCGGGGCCTTCGTCATCCGGAGACTCGAATGGGCGCGTTAGCCGACGTCACCCTCGGGGCGCCAGTCGTGCGGACCGTGCTGCCCAACGGTCTCACGGTGCTCGTGCGCCGCGACCGGTCCGCGCCCGTCGTCGCGGTCGTGACGTACGTCAAGGCCGGATACTTCGACGAGACCGACGCGCAGGTCGGGATCGCCCACGTGCTCGAGCACATGTACTTCAAGGGCACGCCGACGCGCGGCGTCGGGGAAATCGCCAAGGAGACCATGGCCTCCGGCGGTTACCTCAATGCGCACACCATCTACGATCACACGAGCTACTACACAGTGCTCCCGGCGAGCCGTCTCGCCGAAGGCTTGGCCGTCCAGTCCGACGCGTACGCGAACTCGGTGATCGATGCCGGTGAGCTCGCCCGGGAGCTCGAGGTGATTATTCAAGAGGTGCGGCGCAAGACAGACAACCCGCCGGCGCTGGCCACGGAGTCGCTCTACGCGCTCCTCTTCGATCAGCACCGCATTCGCCGGTGGCGCATCGGCGAGCCGGACCGGCTCCGCTCTCTCACGCGCGAGGATGTGCGCGGGTTCTATCGCACGTACTACCACCCTGGGAACACCATTCTGAGCATCGTCGGCGACGTCGATCCCGAGGCGACGCTCGCGCTGGTCGAGACGTACTACGGTGCGCTCCCCAATCATCCGATCACGCGAGATCGTGGCCCCGCCGAGCACTCGGTCGCCGGGCTACGCTATCGCGAGTGGAGCGGGGACATTGCGCACGCCCAGCTCCTGTTCGGCTGGCGCACCGGCGGTACGCTCGACCCCGACACACCGCTGCTCGACATCGCCGCCGCGGCGCTCGGCGGCGGACGCGCATCGCGTCTCTATCGCGCCGTGCGTGAGCGCCAACTTGCGTCATCGATCACGGCCTACAATTACACGCCCACGGAGCTCGGCGTATTCGTGATCCAAGCCGAGACCCCACGCGGGAAAACGCTCGACGCGGCGCGAGCGGTGTGGGCCGAGGTGCAGCCCGATTTTGTGTCTGCCGAGATCGAGCGGGCGCAACGCTTGTTCGAATCGCAGTGGGCGCGGCGCACCGAGTCAATGGAAGGGCAGGCCAATCATCTCGCCGAATGGGAGGCGCTCGGCGACTGGCAACTCGGCGAGCAGTATCTCTCGCGCGTGCTGTCGGCTACCGCTCCTGACGTGACGGCCGCCGTGCGGCGGCATATCAGCACGGCGGACACGGCCGCGCTGGTGTATCGGCCGAACGAGTCGTCTGCCGTTGGCGGCCTGTTCTCGGCGCTGAGCACCGAGCTGCCACCGCCAGTGCCGGCGCCTTCGCGGCAGTCGAATGGCGTCGCGCCGCCGCAGGCGGCAGCGGCATTCGAAGAAGAAGTCGCGGGTGTGCGAGTCTATCGGACCGCCGGAGGAGTGCCGATCCTGGTGAGGCGAAAGGCCGGCGCCGCGATGACGCATCTGGGTGTGTATGCGTTTGGCGGGGCGCGCAACGAGTCCCCCGATCGGGCCGGCGAGACGACGCTGATGGCGCGGACGGCGACCAAGGGGACCACGACGCGCAGCGCCGCCGAGATCGCCTCTCGCGCCGAGTTTCTGGGCGGCACGGTCAGCGCGAGCGTCGGTTCGGAGAATTTCGGTTGGTCGCTGTCAGTCCCGACGCGCGGAACGGAGGCGGCCTTGGCGCTCCTCGCCGATGTCGTGCAACGGCCGACGTTCCCGGAATCGGCGCTCGAGACCGAGCGGTCGCTGATGCTGGCTGATTTGGCCGCGCTGCGCGACGACATGTATCGCTACCCGGTGCGGCTCGCCACGTCGGCCGCGTACGCCGGGCATCCGTACGGCGTCGGCACGCTCGGGACCGAAGAGTCGATTCGAGCGGTGACCGTCGAGGCGATAAGTCGGTGGCACGACGAGCAAGTGCTCGCCGGCTCGACGCTCATCGGCATCGTGGGTGATGTCGACCCGGACGAGATCGCCGCCGTAGCCGCCGCCGAGTTGGCTGGGCTTCAAGCCTCCGCACGACATCCGATCGCCCCGCCGATATGGCCCAACCAACCACGGCTGGAAGTCGAATCGCGGGACAAGGCGCAGACGGCAATGGCGCTCGCGTTCCCCGGGCCCACACGAAACGACCCCGATCGCTTTACGGCGCACCTCATTGCGACGATGGCCAGTGGGCTCGGCGGGCGATTCTTCGATGAGCTGCGCGAGAAACGGTCACTGGCGTACACCGTTCACGCATTCGCGACTGAGCGCTTGCTCGGTGGAATGTTCGTCGCGTATATCGCCACGTCTCCCTCGCAGGAGCAGGAGGCCCGCGCCGGTCTCCTCGCTGAATTCGAGAAGCTGCGGGCAGCGCCTGTTGGAGCCGACGAGCTCGCGCGGGCGCAGACGTACACAATCGGCGCCCACGCGATTCGCCAACAAAGCGGTGCGTCGGTGTTGGCCGACGTGATCGATGCATGGCAGTTCGGCCGCGGCCTGGACGAGCTCGATGATTTCGAGAGCCGGGTGTTGGCCGTCACGCCGGCTGAGATACAGGCCCTCGCGCAGCGCTATTTTGACGTCGCGCGTGTCGTTGAAGGGATCGTGAGAGGGGTCAGCGGCGCGTAGCTGGGGGCAGCCCGAGCGCCGAGTTCAGCCACCGGACGAAGGGGATCGTCGTCGCGTAATCTCGCGCGAGCGTATCGGGCAGTCGCGGGCTCCGCAACTCGGCCGCGCTCAGCATCCGATGGGACGTGAACGACTTGTAGCGGAGCCACCGCGCCGCGGGATGATCCTCGGCGTACCCGCGCGGGAGGCGCTGCAGGACGGCTTCTTCGCTGAGCGCCGAGAACCGCCGGCGCAACGTTCGCACCGTCGCCTCGAATTTCTTGTGGTTCTCGGCCAATGCCTCGCGGATTTTCGTGAGCGCGGGCGCGGGCGGCATCCAAATGCCGGCCGCGATCATCGAGGCGCCCGGCTCGAAGTGGAAATACAGCCCGGCTCCGCCGTGGATATGTTCGGCCGCGCGGCCCAAGGCGCGATGATTCACCCAAAATCCGACGTTGTGCTTGTAGGGTGATTTGTCCTTCGAGAAGCGCGTATCGCGGTGGATCCGAAAGACCGAGCGCTTCGGATCGCCGTAGAGCTCCGGCGCAAGGCGGCCCAGGCGGGCGTCGAGCTCCTCCAGGAGATCGCGCAATGGCGTGCGGAGCTCGTTTTCGTAGATGTCACGGCGGGCCTCGAACCACTCACGCCGATTGTTCCGTTTGAGGTCCCGTAAGAATTTGAATGCGGCTGGGCTGAACATAGGGCTGAAACGCTATGGCGACGCGCTGGCCTCGCGCAAGCTCTTGGCGGCCCGCGCCACGGCGTTGGCGGCTCGACGCAGTCGCCCCGATGGCGCACGGAGTCCGGTGACTGCGCCGTAATCGGCTGCGTCGGCGACGATGACGCCTTTGATGGCCGAACGGCTCGTGGCCCAAGCGAGCGTCGACCAGATCGCGCGCTCCTGGTTGATCTCGCCGTGGCTCACGGGATAGCCGTACGTGGCGAACACCCAGTTCTCTTTCGCCGTCGGCCCGGAGGCCGCGATCCATCGATCGGCACTTCTCGTCTGCGCGTCGAGATCCGAGGCGCCCGCAAACAGCGGCCTGATAACAAATCCCACCGCGTCAATGGGGGCCGTCCCTGCCGCGGCCCACGCATACAGCGCACTATCGCGAGCACCCGTTGGCGAGACGGCGATGGCGACCCGCACCTTGGGGTCGATGCGATGCACGGTGAATGCCGCTGCGGTGAGATACCGCGTCCACGTGGCCAAGGAGAGCGACGCACCAAGGGCGCTGTCGCCTTTGATAATTGGCTCGTCGGCGACAATCAGGTAATCCGGGTGCAGCACACGCACGACGCGACTGAGCTCGGCCAGCCGCGCCTCCTGGTACGCTTGCGGCGAGGCCGCGTATTGCTGGGCTGCGTCCAGGGGATACTCGAGCGTGAGTATCAACGTGGTCGTGTCGCGTCGCAATGCATCCAGCGCTCGACCGAGGGAGTCGAGCGCTGCCGGATGCGCGCCGCGCGGATCGATGCGCACGCTGACCGCCTCAGCGCCGACCGTATCGACCAACGACAAGTCGAACCGGAGTGTGCTCGCCGACGGTGCCGCTTCGAGTGCCGGGAGAACCCGTAGGCCGACAACGAAATCCCCCGCCGGTCGTTCCTGGAGAGGCTGCAACGAGAGCGGGTCGTAGCTGGTGATCGTGAGCCAGGCGCTGGGGAGCGCGAGAAGCGTCGCGGTAAACCACGCTGCCGCAAACGTCGCCAGCAACGCCCGCACGGTTCGACTCAACCGCCAGCGTGGGGGAAACGCCGGCGCGAGCAGCGGCGGTTGCAATGCGTACGGCCAGGCGAGGGCCGCGGGCCCGGCGATGTACCCGAGGACGTTGACGTGCGCAGTCGCGAGCGCCAACGCCGCCTCGGGTGGTGTGCCCCCGGACGCCGTGATCCACCGAACGATGGCAACCGCGGTCAGCAGGAGATCGTAGGCAACGATCGGGATGCCGGCAAACGGCGAGATCATGCGTCGCACGGTCGCGTAGCACGCCTGCGCGGTGATCAACAGCATCGTGGCGGGCCAGAACCACGCCAGCCCTTCGAACGTATGCCCGGTCGCGGTCGATGCCGCGGCGGCGCCGATGAGCAGCGCCGGCGCGAGGACGAGGGCCGAGACCGCCGAGAGTGCCGCGAGCGCGCGCGGCGAGCGGCGAAACTGCGCCATCTGGCCGCCGATGAAGATGTCCCACAGCCCGATGCCGAGCGCCAAGCCGGCGTACAGCCGCACGAGCAACTCGTGCGAGAGCGAAATGGACGGGATGTAGGTCGGCACGCTGTCCCCGCTATCCCCTCGCGCGCTGCTCGCTCCTCACCTCGCGCGCGGCAAGCCGTCGAGCGAACACATCGAGCGCTTTGCTGGGCTCGTGCGTCGCCGGGGCGATGACATCGAGCAGCAGGACGCCGATCTCGGGATCCGTCAGCACGGTGGTCTGCGACCCGCCGAGGAGCAGGACGCCGGTCACGGCATCGTTCGGGAGTTGCCGCACGATCGGCGTGCCGCTGCCGGGCAATCCCGCGGCGCCGGCGGCGGCGATCAAGAGGCCGGTGAGCAGTGACACATCGCGGAGGCGTGCCGCGTCGACGCCGTGAAAGTCGGCGCTCAGGTGCGTGTAGGCGCTCATTCCACGATCCGACCCGTGGGGGTCGACGGACGCGGCGGCCTCAAGCCGAAGCGGCTCGCCTCGGCGCGTCCCTCCGGGAACGTCACGTCGAGAAATTGCCCACGCATCCGCCGGCCGATCATGCAGTGCGCGTCCACAAGTGAGCGCACCATGGCCGTCTCGTTTTGGACCCCGCGAATAACGTCCCATGCCGTTGGCGCGAGGAGATACCGGCCGACGACGAGGTCGAGCAGGTGGGCCAGCTCGACCTCGTCGGTCGAAAAGTCACCGACGACTCCCGCGACGTTCTTCCCGGTTCGATAGTAGGTCTCGACGACCTGGGCCAACCCTGGCGCATCGCCAACGAACAAATGGGTCGGCATTGCGACGCCCAAGGGAGCCTCTCCGGCGAACTCCCGACCTCTCGCCAGCGCATCCCCAAAGGTCTCGGCCTGCATGAACTCAATGCGCAGTGGGAATCCCGGCGAGCCCACGCGCGGGGCGATCAGCGAGCGGACCGCATCGAGGTCCTTGCCGGTGACGATGCCCAACTCGCTGGTGCCGCTGGCGGCGCACTCCCGGACGACCCACTCGACCATCGGCACGCCGCCGATAGGCAGCAGCTCGACCTCGCCGATACACGGGATGACCGCGTGACGAACGGTAGCGCGCGGTGTGGCGGCCATTGTCAGAACATCGACATCGCGAGGAACGACTGCAGGGAGTCGTTCGTCGCGCGGAGCCGCTTGGACACGAGGCGTACGACGGCCCACAGCACAGCCACCGCCATGTCCCGATTGCGCTGCAGCAACAGCTCGAAATCCGATCGTAAGATCGTGAGGCAGGTGGTCTCGCGATTGGCGATCGCATCGGTCGATCGGGGACCGTGGTCCAACACGGCCATCTCGCCGAACAACGAGCCGGGTTTGAGCACGGCGAGCGCCTCTTCGCCGCTCCCCGGGATCTGGCGCGTAATGCGGACCTCGCCGTCGACGATCAGGTAGAGCCGATCGCCGATCTCGCCTTCGCGGAACACGTGCTCGCCAGATACGAACCGCTGCTCGCGACAGATATCGCCGACGAGCGAGAGCTCTTCTTCGTCGAGTCCCGCGAAGATCGCTTGCGCACGGAGCAGCTCGATCGCCGACGGGGGAGTTGGCACGGGGGTCAAGCTAGGCCAGATATCGCGCCATGGCAACAAGGGAGTGAGTACAATAGCTTGCGCCATCATGCGGCGCGAGCCGGTGTTCACGTTACCGAACCTCGTGTCGATGTCCCGGTTCGCCATGGCCGTCGCGTTTCTCGCCACGCCGATGCCGGACGCCCGGGTCGCGCTCATCGGCGCGGCGTCCTTGTCCGATGTCCTTGACGGATGGCTCGCACGGCGCCGACACGAAGTCACGCGGATCGGCGCGATCCTCGATCCGATCGCCGATCGCACATTCATGCTGACCGCGGTCGCGGTCTTGCTCGCGACGGGGCGCATTTCTCGGCCGCAGTACTTCGTGCTGCTGGCGCGCGATCTCATGACCGCCATCGGCTTCCTCGTCGCAAAAAGCGTGAGTTGGCTGAGGGCCGTCCCGTTTCGCGCGCGATGGGCGGGGAAGCTCGTGACGACGCTGCAACTCCTGGCGCTCATCATGGTGCTCGTCGCGCCGCGCGGGGCCCCGTGGGCCATCGGAGCCGTCGGTGTCGCGTCGCTCATCGCGATCTCGGACTACACGTTGGCATTGTGGCACGCACGCGAACCGGCCTAGCCCTTCTCGTCATCGTCTCACTCCTGGCCGGTGCACGTGTCGTCGACGCACAGGTGTTCCGAGATTCGACGCCGAAGGCGAGAATCGAAGGACGTCTCGACGCGCTGCTCGCGAGTCGAACCGCAACCGAGCTGGGAGCTGGAATTTTCGTGCCGGTCGGCACCTATGTCCGTGCGGGTCTCGTCGGCGGGGTTGGGCCTATCACAAATCCGCTGCGCCTTACCGGGCGCGCTGAACTTGTTGGCCGTTTCTTACTAGACCCTTTCTACGAACACCGCTGGGGGCCGTATGTCGCCGGTGGGTTGGGGGTAGCAGACCACCCCTATTTGGTCGTCCTACTGGGAGTCGCCGGGCCGCGGTGGGGCCGAGTGACCCCGGTTTTGGAGGCGGGCGTAGGCCATGGAGTGCGTGTCGGTCTGGCCCTTCGACGCTCGCAGCCGACCGGGTGGCGCTAAGCCGCCGATGCGCTTTCGGACGGAGAGCGAGAAGGTCCAGACTTCGGCGGCTGCACGAAACGCTCGCCGAGGGTCCGGAGCTCCGTGAGCTGCGCGGGAGAGAGCTCGTGATATCGATCCGCGAGATACGCGAACGTCTCACGGAACCACTCTTCCTGATGCGCAGGGGCCGCGCCGATCACGCCGCACTGCATTATCTGCTGAAACAACTCGTCGCGGGCCTCCTCGAACGGACTCGGTGCCGCGACGTCCCGCTGACGTTTCGCTTTCTGCTTCGCCATGTGCCAAGAAATATAGGGTACTAGGTGTGTACACTTCTACTACGTCTAGTTCCCCGTGGAGTGTTGTGTCTCGGCTGACCGGCGTCGCGTGCGCGCGCTGGGGTCAAATCGTCCGGCGAGAAAATCCAAGATGATACCGGCCAATTGGTCCGGTGCCTCCTCTGGTACCAATCGCGCAACACCTGGTATGCGAACGAAGTAGCTCTCGGCGATCCGCGCGGCGAGTCGCGTGGCGACTTCTGGATCGAGCCAGTGGTCTTCTTCTCCGCGCACAACGAGCGTCTGCGCGCGGATCGCGCCCAAATCGATCGCGTCCATGTCGGCCTCGTGCACCGCCCGCGCGAGCGCCAACAGGTGGTTCACGCCTTCTTGACCGACGAACGGCGCGAGATACCGCGCCACCAGCCGCTGCGGCATGTGTGCCGGATTGGCGACGCTGCCCTGCAGCAACGGCGTGAGCAATGGTGCGACACCGAGGATACCGCGCGCGACGCGAAGGACATAGCGCGCGGTATTGCGTTGGAGCGCGCGCATGTCGCCGCTCGGAATCCCGTCCGGTCCCAAACTATTGACGAGACACAAGTGCGAGACCCGATCGCGCCGCGTCGATGCGAGCCGGAGCGCCACGGCCCCACCCAAGTCCACACCGACCACCGCGGCGCGCGGGATCCGCAGCGCGGTCAAGGCGCGATCGAGATACTCGGCTTGCGCCATGATGCCGAACTCGGTGTCGAGCGGGCGGTCCGACTCGCCGTGTCCGAGCATGTCGATGGCGACGACCGTGTGGCGCTGCTCGGCGATCTCGGGAGCGACCGTGCGCCAGAGAAAGCTCGACGTCCCAAACCCATGCAGGCAGACCACAGGGGTCGCCCCATGGCCATAGCGCTCGACATGGACCGCGCCTGGTCCTACCGGTATACGAAGTAAGTCTGGGTCCATGCGTGACTAGAGAGTCGCCTAACGGTCAATATAGGGGCGCACAAGATTAGTTTCTTTACAGTGGATATATGAGCATTGTCGCATTTTGGCGGCGCCATCCGCGCCTCATCCGCGCCTGTCTGGTATCGCTGACGTTCGGAGTCTGCTTCGCTGGCGGCTTTGCCTACGCCGCCTGGGAGCTCGTCTGCCGAGATGACCGTTGTCCTTCGGTCGAGATACTGAAAGG
>Ga0187805_10000755_pt1 | contig 11135 bp, 9 predicted proteins | sample NC_wetland_sal_i_6_FD_132965 | JGI IMG/M metagenome (GOLD analysis project Ga0187805, IMG submission 132965) | Wetland sediment microbial communities from Neuse River Estuary, North Carolina, USA - Control_5 | ecosystem: Environmental > Aquatic > Freshwater > Wetlands > Sediment | place: USA... | reverse complement strand
TGCCTCCACGTTTGTGAGTTGCGACGCCTCGTCGGCCCTTGCTCAAGCAGAGAGCAAGAGCGTTGCCACCGGCGGTACACGTGAATTGCCAAGCGAATCAGCCTGAATTGCGACGCCTGAAGATGCCGCATTTTGGCTGCACCGCCGCATCGCGGCTGCGCTTCCCCCGAGGTTGTTCCCCGCCGGTTGCGGGGGGAAGAGGTTTAGCTAAAACTGATCGCGCTGGTGGCGATCCGATCCAAACTGCGAGGCGCGATCTCGGGCTTCGGCGAGGTCGCCGCGCGGGCGCATCTCCCGGGATGGCGTACGCGCGAAAATATCGCTATCGGCGCAATCCACGATCCAGTCTCGGAGCGCCGCCACGAGGCGATTCGACTAATCAGGAGTGTTCGGGCGTACGACGACCTCGAGCTGATGCTCGACGGCGATGCTCCCGACTTTGTCGATGTCGCCAGTCCCCCGGGGATGCATCACGAGGCCGCACGCGCGGCGCTTGGAGCGGGCGCGCACGTGCTGGTCGAGAAGCCGCTGGCGCTCACGCTTGCCGACTTCGACGAACTCGCCGCGATTGCCGCACAGAAGCGGCGCGTACTGATGTGCGTGCACAATTGGAAATATGCGCCCGCGTATGCGGCCGCGCGCCGGGCGGTCGAAGCCGGGAGGCTGGGCGAGATTCGCTTCATGTCGATCGACCGGCTGCGCACAGAGCCTGCGGGCGCGGGCGGAAGCGGCGGCAAGTGGCGCGCGTCGGCGGCGTCGGGCGGAGGGATTCTGATCGATCACGGATGGCACGTCTTCTATTTGATGTGTTGGCTGCTGGGCGGCGAGTCGCCGGCGTGGATTTCGGCGCGGCTTGAATCGCCGGCGGGCGCGGACGTCGACGACCTTGCCGACCTGCGACTTGGTTTTTCCGGCGCGGGGCGCATCGCGCGTGCGCATCTGTCCTGGCGTGCGCCGGTACGCAGGACTTCGGCGGTGATCTATGGAGACAGCGCGAGTATCGAGATCGAGGGGGATCGGGTGCGGCTGACTGACCGGTCGGGCAAGGCTGAAGACCTCTCGGTCCCGGACATTCCCGACGACTCGTACCATTCGGCCTGGTTCGGCGGAGTTGCGCAAGAGTTCGAGCGAGCCGTGACCGAAGGTAGCGATTCGCCCATTGCGAGACTCAACCTGGCGGAGGCGCGCACCGCTCTGGCGCTCATCGAAGCAGCGCGGCAGTCGTCTCTCAAGGCCGGCGTCGAGACAAAACTTTCTTTGTAAATCGGATAGTTAAAGCGAAATGTTCCACCGGGAACATTTTTTTGACTCGAACTGACACACCGACCGCCTGACCGCTCGGACTGTTTCTCTTGACTTTCGGGAATGTGACGGTAAAGTTATCCATTGACCGAAAGGTTAGCCGCATTATCATAAGAGACAGGAAGATGGCGGACGGTTGGGGGAAACTAACAACGCCGTTGCGACAGGGCCGTTTTTTGGTGGCATGCGCGACGATCGAAGCAGAACGGGGCATCCGAGCCGCGCTATGGGCGTAACGCAGGCCAAGCAGCTAGCCTCGTCCGAACCGCGCACCCAGGATTCGCGCGATGAGATTCTGAAGGCGGCGATGCAGCTATTTGCCAATCGCGGCTTCCATGAGACGTCGATGTCGGAAGTGGCGCGCGAGGCGCGGGTCAGCAAGGCGCTGATTTTCTGGCATTTCAAGACCAAGGAAGAGCTGCTCGTGGCGGTGCTGAACCGGCTGCTGGAGCCGTACTTCATCGATTTTGCAGAAGAAGCGGCGGCGATGGACGAGCGCGCGCAGATCGAGAAGCTGGTGGAGTCCTACCTGTCGTTCGTGCGCGACAACGTGAGCTCGGTGCGTTTTTTCCTGGCGCAGAGGCTCCACGACCAGCGGCTGTCCGAGAGTCTCAACGACCAGGTGCTCAAGCTGTACAGCGGATATCGCGCGATGCTGGTCGAACTGATTGCGCGCGCGCAGCAAAAGGGCATCTGCACGCGGCGGTCGGCACCGGAATCGGTGGCGGCGTTTCTACTGTCGGCACTGAACGGACTGCTGCTCGAGTATTTGTTCATGGGCGCAAACGCCGTCGATCCGGAAGGGGCGGTGGCGATGGTGGACGAGTGGCTGTTCGGCGGCTCACGGGCTTCATCTTCATCGGAGGGCGGCGCGCCGGCCGCCTGAACTCCGCTCAACATCCAGGAGCACGGACGAGTATGCGCGTTCCGCTTAGACAAATGATCGATTTGGGCCGCTACATTCGGGCCAAGAAGCGCGCGGGCGAAAAGTATTTTCCAGTGGTGCTGATGCTCGAGCCGCTGCATGCGTGCAACCTTGCGTGCATCGGATGCGGGCGAATCGTCGAGTACAAGGACACGATTCGCGACATGCTCCCGCTGGACGAGGCGCTGCATTCGGCCGAAGAGGCGGGCGCGCCGATCGTGTCGATCTGCGGCGGCGAGCCGCTGATGTACAAGCATATCGTGCCGCTGACGCGCGGGCTGATCGAGGATCAGAAGCGTCACGTAATGATCTGCACCAACGCGATCCTGCTCGAGCGATTCGTCAAGCAGGTGGCGCCGAGTCCGTACCTGAGCTTCAACCTGCATCTGGACGGGATGCGCGAGAGCAACGATCGCGTGACCGACAGGCCGGGGCATTTCGACATCGTGGTGAAGATGATCAAGATGCTGAAGCAGAAGGGCTACCGGGTGCAGACCAACACGACGGTGTTCCGCGAGACCAGCGTCGAAGAACTGGAAGAGATGATCAGGTACCTGACGACTCTGGGCGTCGATGGGATGCTGCTGAGCCCCGGCTATCACTACCAGGTGCTGAGCAACAGCGGCGAGTATCTGAAGAAAGCGGAGATGCCGGCCAAGTTCCTCAAGGTCCGCGAAATGGCGGACGACTACAAGATCGTCAATACGCCGATATACCTGGACTACCTGGTCGGCGAACGCGATCTGCTGTGCAGTCCGTGGACGACGGTGACGCGCAATCCGCGAGGATGGAAGGGGCCCTGCTACCTGATAACCAACGGGCACTACAAGACGTTCGCCGAAATGCATGCGGCGACGGACTGGGAATACTACCGGACCAAGCAGGATTTCCGCTGCCGCGACTGCAAGCTGCATTCGGGATTCGAGGGCACGGTGGCGCTTGATTTCGGCAAGAATCTCAAAGACTCGTGGCGGATGGTGCGGCACTACGCGGCGTGAGGAATCGCTCGCGCTGTCGAAGCGAAGCGCATTCGCGCGCAACCAACCAATCACGCCTGCCAGGCGGGAGGTCAACAATCACGTGCGGAAAAATCCCGGCCAGGTTCTCGGTGCCGCGGTCGAGCCGGCGTCAGTCCCGGCGGCATCCGGATGAGAGAAACGTGTTCGACCTGGACAGCTATTTGAAGGAACGCGCGCAGATTATCGAGCGGGGGCTCGCGCAAAGCGTCGCGCAAACATCAGGCGCGGCGGCGCGCCTGAATGAGGCGATGCGCTACTCGCTGCTGGCGGGCGGCAAGCGGCTGCGGCCGGTGCTCGTGCTGGCGTCGTGCGAGGCGGTCGGCGGGAAAGTGGAGGCGGCGATGGGACTGGCGTGCGCGGTCGAGATGATTCACACCTACTCGCTGATTCACGACGACCTGCCGTGCATGGACGATGACGATATGCGCCGCGGGCGCCCGACCAATCACAAGGTCTATGGCGAGGCGATCGCGACGCTGGCGGGCGACGCGCTGCTGACGGACGCCTTCAAGGTGCTCGCGCGCTCGGCGGGCAACGGCGCGTCGCCGGCATTGGTGCTGGAAACGATCGCGGAGCTTGCCGGCGCAGCGGGATCGGACGGGATGGTCGCGGGGCAGGTAATCGATCTGCTCGGCGAGGGCAAGTCGAAAACAGTCGAGGAACTCGAGGAACTGCACGGCAAGAAAACCGGGGCGCTGTTCCTGGCGTCGGTTCGCGGCGGTGCGCGCCTGGGCGGCGCGAGCGAGGCGCAAATCGAATCGCTCGACGCGTACGCGCGCGCGCTCGGGCTGGCGTTCCAGGTGGTCGACGACCTGTTGGATGTTCAAGCCACGTCCGAGCAGATGGGCAAGCGCACGCAAAAGGACGTCGAGCGCGGCAAGGCGACCTATCCCGCGATATTGGGAATCGAGCGCTCGCTCGATCTGGCGCGCGAACTCGAAACGCGGGCGCATCGCGCGATTGCGGGCTTCGGCGATCGCGCCGACGCGCTGCGTCACCTCGCAACCTTCGTCGTGGAGCGCAAGCTGTGAACGCGGCCCAAGCGTCGGTGGAAATCGCGGGGGCGCATTCGCGCCAGGCCGTACTGGTGGAGCCCGGGCGGCTGGAATTGCGCGACTACGTCGCGCCGCGTCCGGGGCCGGGCGAATTGCTGATTCAAATCCGCTGCGCGTTGAGTTGCGGCACCGATCTGAAAATGTTTCGCCGCGGGCATCCGCTGTGGAAACTTCCGATCGCTTTCGGCCACGAGTTTTCCGGCGTGGTGATGGAAGCGGGCGAGGGCGTGACGGCGTTCAAGGCCGGCGACGAGATAATGGCCGCGCCGACCGCGCCGTGCGGAACCTGCTTTTACTGCCAGCATGGGCAGGAGAATCTTTGCGACGATGCGGTCGGGCGGATGGTGCTCGGCGCGTACGCGGACACGCTGCTGCTGCCGGCGCACGTTGTCGCGCGCAACACGTTTATCAAGCCGGCGGACCTGTCGTTCGAAGAAGCCGCGCTGCTCGAGCCGCTTTCGTGCGTGATACATGCCCAGGAAATGGCGCGTCCGGAAAAGACCGAGACGGTGGCGATCATCGGCGGCGGCGCGTTCAGCCTGCTGCACATGCTGGTGCTGAAGGCCGCAGGCGTGCGCGAGGTAGTGGTCGTGGGACGCGGCACCAAGCGCCTGAAGTGGGCGCAGGAGATCGGCGCGGATCGGGTGATCGACGCGCGCAGCGCCGACGCCGCGGCGGAAATCGCGCGGCTCAACGGCGGCTTCGGTCCCGACCTGGTAATCGAGTGCACGGGGCAGGTCGAGGGATGGCAGGATGCGCTGGCGCGGGTGCGGCGCGGAGGGCGGGTGGTATTTTTCGGCGGATGTCCGGTGGGCACGACGCTCAGCGTCGATACGCGACTGATGCATTACGACAATCTGACCTTGATGGCGCCGTTTCATTTTCGGCCGCGCGACGTGCGGCGCGCTTACAAATTGCTGGAAGAGCGCACGCTCAATGCGGGCGCGATCGTCAACGCGCGAATGCGGCTTGACGATCTGGCCGAAGTGTTTGCGATGCTCGAGCGCGGCGCGGTTCTGAAATGCGCCGTGATTCCATAGCGGATTGCGCCGCGGTTGCGGCGCGTTCCCGCCGGACGTGGGCTGAGTTCAGACAAGGGTGAAATATGAGTCAGGCCATTGAAATTGGAAATACCGCGATCGCCATGTCGCCGCATGACGAGTTCGTCGCGAAGGTTGATTACACAATAGATCGCGCGCAGCGTGCGCTGCTCGCGCTGCAAACGCCCGAGGGCTACTGGCACGCGCCGCTCGAGGCGAATGCGGAGATGAACGCTGAGTTCGTCATCTTCAACCATTTCATGGACACGGTCGATCTCGAGCTCGAAGCTCGGCTGAAGAAGTATTTGCTGGACGTTCAGAGTCCGGACGGGAGCTGGCCGCTTTACCAGGGCGGCGAAGGCTACCTCTCGACGACGATCGAAAGTTATTTTGCGCTGAAACTCGCCGGCATGCGCGCGGGCGACGAGCCGATGGCGGCGGCGCGGCGCTGGATCCTGTCCAAGGGAGGCATCGTGAAGTGCGGGACGCTGGCGCGCTTTTACCTGGCGGCGATGGGGCAGATAACATGGGATGCGACCGCCGCGCTGCCGGTTGAACTCGCGCTTCTGCCGAACTGGTTCCCGTTCAACATTTACGAGCTCGGCTCGTGGGCGCGCGGTACGCTGATGGGACTCATGATGCTGCAGGCGGCGCGTCCCGAGAAAAAAATCGACTACCAGCGCGGCGTGCTGGAGCTGTTCATCGAGCCGCCGCATTTCACCAGGTTCAAGCAGCCGCGCGGCAAACGAGTGCTGTCGCTCCGCAACGCGCTGAACCTTGCCGACAAGGCGCTGCGTTTCTACGATCGGCACAAAATCAAATCGCTTCGCGCCCGCGCGCTGCGCCACACCGAGAACTGGCTTGTCGAGCATCAGGAGGCCAACGGCTCGTGGGGCGGAATCGAGCCGTGTTACCTGCTGAGTGCGATGGCTCTGAAAGCCAACGGCTACCGCAACGACCATCCGGTGCTGAAGAAAGCGATAGAGGCGTCGCACGAACTGATATGGCACTTCAACGACTACGACCTGTACATGCCGTGCGTGTCGGTCAACTGGAACACGGCGCTCGCGGGCCTGGCGTTGCTGGACTCGGGACTGCCGGGCGACCATCCGGCGCTGAAGCGGACGTCGCAATGGTTTATCGATCACCAGATTTTCAAAAAAGGCGATTGGTCAGTAAAGCGGCCCGATCTCGAACCGGGCGGATGGGCGTTCGAGTTTTACAACGATTGGTATCCCGATGTTGACGATTCGGCGGTGATCCTGACGGTGATGGCGGAGTCGGCAGCCGATGACGCCGCGGCCAAGGAGCGCGCAATTCGCGCTGGCGCGAACTGGGTAATGGGAATGCAATCGAAAGACGGCGGGTTTGCGGCGTTCGACGCCGACAACGATTCAACCTGGCTCAATCATCTGCCGCTGGCAGACGTGGAAGCGGTGACGGATCCGTCGTGTCCCGATCTCACCGGGAGAGCGCTCCAGATGATGGCGTCGGTCGGCTATCGCAGCGACCATCCGGTGGCGAAACGCGCGATCGAATGGCTCAAGCGCAATCAGTCGCCGGGGGGCGGATGGTGGGGACGCTGGGGTATCAACTATATCTACGGTACTTTCTCGGCGTTGTCGGGCCTGAGCGCGATCGGCGTCGATACCAACGAGCCATGGATCAAGCGGGCGGTCCAGTGGCTGAAGTCGAAACAGAATCCCGACGGCGGCTGGGGCGAGAGCCCGCTTTCGGACAAAGATCCAGCGTGGCACGGGCGCGGTAACAGCACGGCGTCGCAGACGGCGTGGGCGCTGATCGGATTGATCGCGGGCGAGGCGGGGATCAGCGAACACGCGGTGCGCGGCGCGCAGTGGCTCGTGGAGCGGCAGAACGATGAGGGCGTGTGGGACGAGAGGGAATCGACCGGCAACGGATTTCCGAATCATTTTTATCTTCGCTATTACATGTACCCGCATTACTTTCCGCTGATGGCGCTTGGCCGGTTCCGCCGGCGGCTGACGGAGACGGCGTCACGTTGAGCGCGCCGCGATGAAAGCGATTTCAATTCTCGGCTCTACCGGCTCGGTCGGCGTCACCACGCTGGACGTCGCCGCGCGATTCAGCGACCGATTTCGCGTGGTCGCGATGGCCGCGGGACGCAACCTCGATCTGCTAGCGGAGCAGGTCAAGCGCTTTCATCCCGAACTCGTCTCGGTGGCGACGCCCGAACTCGCGCGCGAACTGGCAGCGCGCCTCGGCGCGCAGCCGGTGACGATCGTTCACGGACTCGAAGGAGCGATCGCCGTCGCAACTCATCCTGCGGCGAAGCTGGTGATGTCGGCGCTGGTCGGCGCGATGGGATTGCAGCCGACGCTGGCCGCGATCGAGGCCGGCAAGGACATCGCGTTTGCCAACAAGGAAGTGCTGGTCATCGCGGGCGAGTTGATCACGGCGGCGGTGCGGGACAACCGCGTGCGGCTGCTGCCGGTGGACAGCGAGCACAACGCGGTTTTTCAATGCCTGGAAGGACGCGGGCGCGAGTCGTTGAAGCGGATCATTTTGACCGCGTCGGGAGGGCCGTTTCGCGAGTTGCCGGCCGATGGTTTCGAATCGATCACAGTCGAACAGGCGCTCAAGCATCCGACCTGGCGCATGGGGAGCAAGATTACGATCGATTCGGCGACGCTGATGAACAAGGGGCTCGAGGTGATCGAGGCGCGCTGGCTGTTCGACCTCAAGCCCGCCGAAGTCTCGGTGGTGATTCATCCGCAGAGCGTGATCCATTCGATGGTCGAAATGATCGATGGCTCGGTGATCGCGGAGATGGCGATCCCCGACATGGCGATTCCGGTGGCGTACGCGCTTGCGTATCCGCAGCGGCTGCCGATGACGCATCTGAAGCCGCTGTCACTGGCGGAAAATTCGCGCTTGACGTTCGAAGAACCGGACCTGAGACGCTTCCCGTGTCTGCGGCTGGCGTACGAGGCGCTCGCGGCGGGGCACACCATGCCCGCGTGCCTCAACGCCGCCAACGAGGAACTGGTGGCGGGCTTTCTGGCGGGGCGCGTGCGCTTCATGGACATCCCGCGCCATATCGAAACCGTGATGCAACGGCATCACAACCCGGCGGCGCGCACAATCGAAGATCTGCTGGAGACCGATCATTGGGCGCGAGCCGCGGCGCGCGAACTTATCGGAGCGCGGCCGGTTGCAGCCTGAGACGATGGCAAACGCGCGGGCTAACGTGCAGAGCGAAGGAACCTCGTACGCTGTCAGCGCAGCGCCGGACGCGTCGCCGCCGCCGGGAACGTTCGACACAGCGAGCGCGTACGCGTTCTGCGCGCGGCTGGCAAAATCGCACTACGAGAATTTCACCGTTGCGTCGTGGCTGATGCCGCGCGCGATGCGCCCGCACATGCATGCAATTTACGCGTACGCGCGGATGGCGGACGACTTTGCCGACGAGCATCATGACCTCGCGATGCTCGACGAGTGGGAGCGCGAGCTCGACCTCGCGTACGCCGGCACGCCGCGCCATCCGGTATTTGTTGCGCTCGCCGACACGGTGCGCCGCTTTGAAATTCCGCGCGAGCCGTTCAAGGATCTTTTGACTGCATTCCGATCCGACGTGGACTTCAAGGGCTTCGAGACGCTCGACGATCTGCTCGGCTACTCGCGCTACTCGGCGAATCCTGTCGGACGGCTGGTGCTTTACCTGTTCGGCTACCGCGACGCCGGGCGGCAGCATCTCTCAGACCTGGTGTGCAGCGGATTGCAGCTCGCCAACTTCTGGCAGGACGTTGCGGTGGATCTCGACAAGGGGCGGATCTATCTTCCGCGCCGCGACATGGAACGATTCGGAGTCACGCCGGCAGACCTCGCCGCGCATAGGTCGTCGCGCGAGTTCGTGGATTTGATGCGCCATGAAGCCGGCGTCGCGCGCGCGATGCTTATCGAGGGGGCAGAATTGCACAAGTGCGTGGACAAGCGGCTGCGGCGCGACATATTGATGTTCGCGGGCGGCGGGCTGGCGATTATCCGCGCGATGGATCGCGTCAACTACGACGTGTTCAGGGTGCGTCCGGAGCTGGCGAAACTCGACTATCTGAAGCTCGGATGGAGCGCGCTGCGTGGACGGCTTGAAGTCTGACAGCAGCGCCGCCGGCTTCGCGGAAGTTGCCGGCCGCGACGGCGCGTCGCTCGACGCCGACTACGAGCACTGTGCGCAGATCACGCGGCGCTCGCGGTCGAGCTTTTACTACGCGTTCATTTTGCTCCCGCCCGAACGGCGCCGCGCGCTCCACGCCGTCTACGCATTCTGCCGTTTCATCGACGATATCGCCGACGATGAAGCGATTCGCGAGCCGGCGCAGGGGCTTCGCCGGTGGCGCGAGGAACTTGAAAGGGCCTATGCGGGCGTGCCGACGCGCGCCCTGTCCCGCGCGCTTGCCGACAGCGCGCGGCGATTTAAAATTCCGCGGGAGCTCTTCGAGGAGATCATCGCGGGCGTCGAGATGGATCTCTCGCGCAAGCGCTATGAAACATTTGAAGAGCTGCGGCCGTACTGCTACCGCGTCGCATCGGCGCTGGGCCTCATCTGCATCGAGATTTTCGGCTACCGCAATCCGTCGGCCAGGTTGTACGCGGAAAACCTCGGCCTGGCGCTTCAGTTGACCAATATTATCCGCGATGTGAGCGAAGACGCCGCGCGCGGCCGCATTTATCTTCCGCTGGAAGACCTCGCGCGATTCAACGTCAGCGAAGATGAAATTCTCGCCGGCGTGTACTCGCCGAACTTCGTCCGCCTGATGGACTTCGAGGCGAAACGCGCGCGGGACTTTTACGCGCAGGCGCAGCGCGCGCTCGCGCCGGAAGATCGCGCCACGCTGCTGACCGCCGAGGCGATGCGGCTTATCTACGCCGCGTTGCTCGCACGGATCATCAAGTCGAACTATCGCGTGCTCGACCGCCGCCACAGCCTCTCTGCGCCTCACAAGCTCTACCTGGTCGGCCGCGCGTGGGCGCTGGGCCGCTTCGGCGCGCTGGGCGGATGAGTCGGATGCGCGTGGCCAATTAGAATGGCATCGGCGGTGCAAGACGCGGTCGTGATCGGCGCCGGCTTCGCGGGTCTCAGCGCAGCCGTCGCGCTCGCCGAGCGGGGCGTGCGGGTCACAGTGCTCGAAGGAAAACCCGCGCCCGGCGGGCGCGCGTATTCGTTCACCGATCCGGACACCGGAGATTTCGTCGACAACGGGCAGCACGTCCTGATGGGCTGCTACGGCGAGACGCTCGACTTCCTCAAGCGGATCGGCGCTTACGACCGGTTGGTATTTCACCAAGATTTGGAAATCGAAATGCTCGCGGGTCCGGGACAAAGCGCGATCTTGAAAACGGCGCGGCTGCCCGGACCTCTGCACATGACGGCCGCGTTGCTCGGCTACCGGCATCTGAGTATCGCGCAGCGGGTCGCCGTCATGCGCGGCGGACTGCGCATGCTCGCAATGAGACGGTTCGGCGGCGGCGAATTGCGCCGTCTCACCGTCGCGCAGCTTATGGATCGCATCGGGCAATCAGAGCGAGCGCGCCGCTGCTTCTGGTACCCGCTGTCGATCGCGACGCTGAACGACGAGCCGCAATCGTCGTCGGCGCAGCTGTTGGCCGAAGTCCTGAAGCGTGGCTTCTTTTCGCGCCGCCGCGACTCGGCGTTCGTTTATTCGCGCGTGGGGCTGAGCGACCTGTACTGCAAGGACGCCACGCGGCTGATCGAGCGCGCTGGCGGGCGGGTCGTTTCGCATTCGATAGTGGAGAT
>Ga0187805_10000751_pt1 | contig 11153 bp, 11 predicted proteins | sample NC_wetland_sal_i_6_FD_132965 | JGI IMG/M metagenome (GOLD analysis project Ga0187805, IMG submission 132965) | Wetland sediment microbial communities from Neuse River Estuary, North Carolina, USA - Control_5 | ecosystem: Environmental > Aquatic > Freshwater > Wetlands > Sediment | place: USA... | reverse complement strand
CGGCAACGAAGCGGTGCGCAAGGCGATCGTCGACAATCCGGCGTTCCACGGCTCCAACGGCCAATTCGACCGCAATATCTACAATCAGATCCTGGCGGCGAACCGGCTCAACGGCGCGCAATACGAACAGCTGCTGCGCTCGGACCTCGAACGCGACGAGCTGACCATCTCACTGACCGAAGGCGTCCGGCCGCCGCAGGAATTGACCGACGCCATCTACCGAGCCAACGCCGAACGCCGCGTCGCCGACATCGTCATGCTGCCTGCATCGGCAGCGCCGGCGCCACCCAAGCCGTCGGAACAGGACCTCCTCGCGTTCTATAAGGCGCACCCAGACGCATTCCGCACGCCCGAACGGCGCAACTTCACGCTGGCGACGCTGACCATCAACGACGTCGCCGCCGGCATCAACGTGCCCGACAGCAAGCTCAAGGATGCCTATCAGGCGCGGCTCGACGAGTTCCATACGCCCGAAACGCGGCAGCTCCAGCAGATGCTGCTATCCGACAAGGCCAAGGCCGACGCCGCCGAGGCGCAGCTTGCCGCCGGCAAGCCGTTCGCCGCCGTCGCCAAGGCGGTGGCCGGCGCCGACGCCAGCACGCTCGATCTCGGCTGGATGCGCCGCCAAGACCTGCCGCAGCCACTGGCCGACGCCGCGTTCTCGGCCAAGCAAGGCGCGGTCACGCCGCCGGTGCAGACCTCCTTCGGCTGGCACATCGTGCGCGTCAACGCGATCAAGCCCGAGCAGACCCAGACCTTCGACCAGGTGAAGGACAAGCTGCGCCAGGAAGTGGCGCGCGACATGGCGGGCGACCAGATCGCGCAGCTTGCGAACCACATCGACGACGCGCTGGCCGGCGGCGGCAGCTTCGCCGCGGTAGCCAAGCAGTTCGGCATGAAGGTTGCCACCATCACCGGCGCCGATGCGCAGGGCGATCTCGCCGACGGCAAGCCGGCGACGCTGCCGCAGCAGAAGGCGAAGGTGCTGCAAGCCGCATTCGCCACCGCGCCCGGCCAAAGCAGCGCGCTCGACGATCTCGGCGACGACGGCTATTTCCTGGTCCATGTCGACACGGTGACGCCATCCGGCGTGCCGCCGCTCGATCAGGTGCGCAACCGCGTCGCGACGCTGTGGCAGACGCAGCAGCGGAGCGAAGCGCTCGCCAATCTCGCCAAGCAGATCGCCGACGAGGTCAATGCCGGTCAGTCGCTCAAGTCCATCGCCGCCAAGCGCAAATTGGTGGTCAGCAGCACCGGCCCGGTGATGCGCACCGGCGGCGGCAAGATGCCGCCGGCGCTGGCCGGTCCGCTTTTCGGATTGAAGCTCAACGGCGCGGCTTTCGCGCCCGCCGGCGACGGCTATGCCGTCGCGCAGCTCACCGCCATCCAGAAGGCCGATCCCGCGACTGACAAGGCGACCGTCGACGCCCTGTCGCATCGGTTGGCGCAGGAGATGCAGAGCGAATTCCTGAGCGAATTCTCGCAGGCGTTGCGCGCCCATTATCCGGTCGAGATCAACCAGACCAATCTGCAGCACGCGCTGTAGCGGCATGCAGCTGTCGCCCGAGTTCAAGGATTTCGCGGCCGCGCACGCCGCCGGCAAGCCGGCGCTGGTGTGGACTTCGCTGGTCAGCGACCTCGAGACGCCGGTGTCGGCAATGCTCAAGCTTGCCGACGGCAAGCCGCTGAGCTTCCTGTTCGAGAGTGTCGAAGGCGGCGCGGCGCGCGGCCGTTATTCCTTCATCGGCCTCAAGCCCGATCTGGTGTGGCGCTGCTTCGGCGACCGCGCCGAGATCAACCGCCACGCGCGCTCGACGCCGGACCGCTTCGAGCCGCAGAACCAGGGCGCCCTCGCTTCGCTGCGCGCCCTGATCAAGGAATGCCGCATCGACACGCCCAAGGACCTGCCGCCAATGGCCGCCGGCCTGTTCGGCTATCTCGGTTACGGCACGGTCGGCTTGGTGGAGAAAATTCCCGACAGCAATCCCGACACGCTCGGCATACCCGACGGATTTCTGGTGCGGCCGACGATCATCTGCATCTTCGACACCATCGCCGACCGCGTCACGGTGGTGACACCGGTGTGGCCTGACCGCGCGGTCAGCGCCGAGCAGGCTTATCACGCGGCGCGCGAGCGTCTGGCCGACGTGCTGTCGGATTTCGAGCGCAGCCTGCCGCATCGCCGTGAATCGGTTGCAACGACCGAAGAATTGCCGGCGCCGAGCGCCAACATGACGCGCGAGGAATGCATGCGCATGGTGGCGGCGGCCAAGGAATACATCCGCGCCGGCGAAATCTTCCAGGTCGTGCCCTCGATGCGTATGAGCGTGCCGTTCAAGCTGCCGCCGTTCGCGCTCTATCGCGCGCTGCGGCGTCTCAACCCTTCGCCATTCCTATTCTTTCTCGACTTCGGAAACTTCGCCGTCGTCGGCTCGAGCCCGGAAATCCTGGTGCGCTTCCGCGACGGCAAGGTGACGATCCGGCCGCTCGCTGGCACGCGGCGGCGCGGCAAGGATGCCGCCGAGGACGAGAAGCTCGCCCAGGAACTACTCGCCGATCCGAAGGAACGCGCCGAGCACCTGATGCTCCTGGATCTCGCACGAAACGACGTCGGCCGCGTTGCCGTCACCGGCACGGTCAAGGTGGTCGAGCAGTTCGTCATCGAACGCTACAGCCACGTCATGCATATCTCGTCGCATGTCGAAGGCCAGGCGGCGCCCAAGGTCGAAGCGCTCGACGCGCTGATGGCAGGCTTTCCCGCCGGAACGCTGTCCGGCGCGCCCAAGGTGCGGGCGATGGAGATCATCGACGAGCTCGAGCCCGAACGCCGCAACCTCTACGGCGGCGGCATCGGCTATTTCGCCGCCGACGGCAGCATGGACACGTGCATCGTGCTGCGGACCGCGATCGTCAAGGACGGCAAGATGGTGGTGCAGGCCGGCTGCGGCGTCGTCGCCGACAGCGATCCGGCGACCGAGTATCAGGAAATCCAGGACAAGGCGCGCGCCCTTTTCCGCGCGGCGGAAGAAGCGGTCAACTTCGGGCGGCGCTGAGCTGCGCCGTCAAACCCCTGACTGCCTCCAATTTTGGATGACACATTGTGTCATATCAGATACGGTTTTGCCTGCCGAGCCAGGAGGCGCGCCATGAAGATCGTCCGCGACAAAAGCGAATATCACCAGCAGACGAGCGAGCGGATGGAGCGCCATTTCACCGTGCCGGCGTGGACCATGCGCCAAAAGCTGGCGCTCGCGGGCCGCATCCTCGGCATGGAAGGCCACGATTCCGGTCTCGCCGGCCAGCTTTCGGCGCGCGCCGAGAAGCCGGGCACCTATTACATGCTGCGCTTTGGCCTCGGCCTCGAGGAAGCGACGCCCGACAACCTCTTGCTAGTGGACGACGACCTCAACGTGCTCGAAGGCGACGGCATGCCGAACCCGTCGAACCGCTTTCACCTGTGGGTTTACCGCGCCAAGCCGCACGTCAACGCGATCATGCACACCCACCCGCCGCACGTCTCGGCGCTGTCGATGGTCGGCGTGCCGCTCAAGCCAGCGCACATGGACACGAGCATGTTTTACGAGGATTGCGCCTGGCTGCCGGAATGGCCGGGAACGCCGATCGGCGACGAGGAAGGCAAGCTGATATCCGAGGCGATTGGCAATAAACGCGCCATCCTGCTCGCGCATCACGGCCAGCTCGCCGCCTGCGGCACGATCGAGGAGGCGGCGGTGCTGTCGATCTTCATCGAACGCGCGGCCAAGCTGCAGCTCATGGCCATGAGCGCCGGCGCCATCAAAGACGTCGATCCGACGCTCGCCCGCGAGGCGCACGACTATCGGCTGAAGCCGCGCGCAGTCGGCGCGACGTTCTATTATTACGGGCGCCGCGCGTTGCGGAATGATCCGGACGCCGGCCTGTTCGCGGCTCCGGACGATGCGCCGCAACGGCGAACGGCCGGCCGCTGATCGAATAACCGACCGGGAAAACCCGGCGAACAAGGAGCCACGGGGAGGAGCAAGTGAAACAGTCGAGAATTCGTCTCTGGAGCTGCGCCCTGGCGGCGCTGGCCGCGCTGGCGGTTGCCGCGCCGGCATCGGCCGAAACGATCCTGCGCGCCTCGCACCAGTTCCCCGGCGGAACCGGCGACGTGCGCGACGAGATGGTGCGGCTGATCGCCAAGGAAGCGCACGACGCCAATGTCGGCCTAACCATCCAGGTCTATCCGGGTGCTTCGTTGTTCAAGCCCGGCCCGCAATGGGATGCGATGGTGAGCGGCCAACTCGACATCTCGCTCTACTCGATGGACTACGCCAGCGGCGAAGTGCCGGAATTCAGCGCCACGCTGATGCCCGGCCTGGTGCGCAGCCAGGACCGCGCCAAACGGCTCAACCATTCGCCGTTCATGCAGGACATCCATTCGATCATCGAGAAGCACGGCGTCATCGTGCTGTCCGATGCCTGGTTCCCCGGCGCGATGGCCTCGAACAAATCCTGCGTCATGCAGCCGAACGACATCAAAGGCCTCAAGTTCCGCTCCGCCGGTCCGACCTTCGCGGCGATGTGGCAGGCGGCCGGCGCCAGCATCGTCAGCCCGCCGTCGAACGAGATCTACAACGCCTTCCAGACCGGCGTGATCGACGGCACCGATACCAGCCTCGCGACGTTCGGCTCGATGCGGCTGTTCGAGGTGGTCAAGTGCCTGACCGCGCCGGGCAACAACGCGCTGTGGTTCATGTACGAGCCGGTGCTGATGTCGAAGAAGAGCTTCGACAAGCTGACCAAGCCGCAACAGGCGGCGATCCTCAAGGCCGGCAAGGACGCGCAGGCATTCTACGAGAGCAAGGCCGACGCGGTGAACGCGAAGACGATCAGTCTTTTCCAAGCGCATAAAGTCAAAGTCGTGACGCTGACCGACGCCGACTACAACGCCTGGATCGCGCTGGCGAAGAAAAGCTCCTACGCCCAATTCGCCAAGAGCGTGCCCGACGGCCAGAAGCTGATCGACGAAGCGCTGTCGGTGAAATAGCCGACCGGAGCGAGCCGCCGCCGCGCAGACCGTTCGCATGGATTCCTTCATCAAGGCGGTAAAAACCGTCTCGCAGGTTTGCGGCGTTTTCGCCGCCGGCTTGATCGCACTCGGCGTCTTCATCATCTGCGAGATGGTGGTCGAGCGCTCGCTCATCGGCAGCAACACCGTCTGGCAGATCGACTTCACGACCAACTGCCTGATCGCCGCGACTTTCATCGGCAGCCCGTACGTGCTGATGACCCGCGGCCACGTCAACGTCGACGTGCTGCCGCTGCACATCGGGCCGCGCGCGCGGTACTGGCTGGCGCTGTTCACGATCCTGACGGGATTGGCGTTCGTGCTGGTGATGACCGTGCTCGCTTTCGGCCTCTGGCGTGAATCCTGGGTGCACGACTGGCACTCCAACACCGTGTGGCGCGAGCGGCTGTGGATCCCCTACGCTGCGATGCCGGCGGGCCTCGCCCTGCTCGTGCTGCAATACGTGGTGGAATTCATCTGTCTGGTAACCGGCCGCGAACCACCGTTCGGCATCCGCGGCGACCGGCCGGGCCATCCCGAGATCGCGCCATGAGCCCGGACGTCGCCGGCACGCTGGTGCTGGTCGTGACCATCGCGATGCTGGTCTCGGGCGTACCGGTCGGTTTCGGCATCGGCGCGGTGGCGCTTGGCTTCATCGTCTTCTTCCAGGGACTCGACGGACTTCAGGTCGTCGCCCAGACCTTCTATTCCGGCCTCGATGACTTCACCCTGGTGTCGATTCCGATGTTCGTGATGATGGGCGCGGCGATCGGCTCGTCGCCGGCGGGCAAGGATCTCTACGAAGCGCTCGACCGGTGGCTCTATCGCCTGCCCGGCGGCCTGGTGCTGTCGAACCTCGGCGCCTGCGCCATCTTCGCCGCGCTGACGGGTTCGTCGCCGGCATGCTGCGCCGCCATCGGCAAGATGGGCATTCCCGAGATGCGCCGGCGCGGCTATCCCGACGGCGTTGCCACCGGCTCGATCTGCGCCGGCGGTACGCTCGGCATCCTGATTCCGCCGTCGATCACCTTTATCCTCTACGGCATCGCCACCGAGAATTCGATCGGCCGGCTGTTCCTCGCCGGCGTCGTGCCGGGATTGATGCTGACCGGCCTATTCATGCTGTGGACGTTGTTCAAGATCTGGCGCGTCGGCTTCCGGCCCTATGCCGCCGGCTTCCGCTATAGCTGGGCGCAGAAATTCAGCGCCATCCCCAAGATCACACCGTTCATCATCATCATCGCCGGCGTCATGTACGTACTCTATGGCGGCGTTGCGACCCCGTCGGAAGCAGCCGGCGTCGGCGCGGCGCTGTGCTTCCTGCTGGCCATCATCATCTACAGGATGTGGAACCCGCGGGAATGGTGGACGATCCTGCGCGACACCGCGCGTGAATCGATCATGATCCTGACCATCATCGCTGCCGCGGTGCTGTTCGGTTACATGCTGACGTCGCTCTACCTGACGCAATCGCTGGCGCAGGCGATCGCCGACATGCACGTCAACCGCTGGCTGTTGATGTTCACGATCAACGTGTTCCTCCTGGTCTGCGGCTTCTTCATCCCGCCGGCGGCCGTGATCCTGATGGCCAGCCCGATCTTGCTGCCGATCATCACGGCGGCGGGTTTCGATCCGATCTGGTTCGGCGTCATCCTGACCATCAACATGGAGATCGGCCTCATCCATCCGCCGGTTGGGCTCAACCTCTATATCGTCAACGCCATCGCGCCCGACGTGCCGCTGGTGACGGTGATGTGGGGCACGCTGCCCTACGTCCTGTGCATGATGCTGCAGATCGTCCTGCTCTGCGCCTTTCCGCAGATCGCCACCTGGCTGCCCAATCACCTGATGGGCATCGGCCATTGAAGCGCGCTGCCGCCAAGAAGCCGGCACGCAAAACCGGCGGCGCGAACCTGCCGGGCATCGGCGCGCGCATCCGTTTCATGCGCCATCAGCGCGGCACGACGCTCGAACGGCTGGCGGCAACGTCGGGCCTGACCAAGAGCTTCCTTTCGAAGATCGAGCGCGGCGTCGCGGTGCCGTCAATCTCGACGGCGATGAAACTGGCGCAAAGTTTCAGCATTACCGTCGCGCAACTGCTTGGCGAGGACCACGAAACCGACGCGGTCTGCGTCGTGCGCAAGCACGAACGCCGTTCGTTCATGCGACCGGGCAGCGCTGCGGGCTACAATTACCAGCTCGTCGCCGCCGCCAAGCGCTTCAAGCGCATGGAGCCGTACATCATGCGGCCGCCGCTGCGCTTCCAGGACGAGCGCCTGTTCGAACATGTCGGCGAGGAATTTATGTTCGTGCTTGCCGGCCGGATCGAGGTCACGCTGGCGGGCCGGACGATCGTCCTGCGTCCGGGCGACGCGCTCTATTTCGACTCGCACCTGCCGCACCGCACGCGCTCGCTCGGCCGCAAGAATGCCGAGGTGCTGGTCGTCATCATCGGTATGGAAACAAAGCCGCACGCCGCCTGAAGCGTCCACTGCGACTCGTGATAATTCGCGGGCAACACGATTCGCACACAATTGCCACTGGATTTCGCGTGACGCATCTGGCGAATCACCCAATACTCGCGTCCGAGCGACGGAGGACATTCATGCCATACACCTTCGCCCGCGCCGTTCTGACCTCGGCCATCGCGTTTGGCACGCTGGTATTGAGCGCCGGCTCGGCGGTACCCGCCGAATACACGCAGAACCAATACTCATCCATCAATCCGTATGCCGGACCGGTTGGACCGGTGGCGCCGGTTGTCGCGCCTGCCGTGCAGCGCAACGGCCGCACCGTCATTGTCGTGCAGCAGCCGCCGCAGCTGCTGACGCCGGCCGACCTGTATTTCTCGGTCGAGAAGGAAGGCGATGTCACCGTCGTGCGCGGACCGATTGCCCACTGACGACCGCTCGCCGCGGACGTACGAGCGTCCGTTTCATCTGATTCCGGGAGAGCCAGCATGATTCGAGCTTTTGCCGTCGCCGCCGCGGCGGCGCTACTGCTGGCGGTCGGTGCCGACGCGCAGCCCGCGCCGGCGCCGAAGCCGATTCCGACGCATATCTTCCTCGACCATGTGCCGGTAAGCGGTGTACCCAACAAGACGACGACCATGGTGTCGGTCGAATGGCCACCCAACGCTAGCAGCGGCCGCCACTATCACGACGGCGATGAATACGGGCTAGTGACCGAAGGCGTGTTGCGTATCATCTATTTCAACGGCAAGCCGCCGCTGACCGTGAAAGCCGGCGAGGCCTATCACAATCCCGCCGGGCTGGTGCACGAGACGCGCAATGCGTCGTCCAGTGTGACGTATTCGATCTCGGTGCTGGTGCTCGACCGCGGCAAGCCACTCACCGAACCCACGAAATAACGCGGCCGCGGCGTCAACTGCCGCCGCTTACTTTCACCACGGCGGTCAACGGCACCAGCACGACGCCCTGGCGCGACAAAGTCGGCAGCCAGCGCTGCAGCGCCACCAGCGTCGCTTCGTGCGGATGGCCGATGGCGATGGCGGTGCCGCGTTCGCGCGCAAGCGTTACGAGTTGCGCGAGGCGGGCGTCGACGGCGACCGCCGCCTGCTCACCATCGAGGAAAATGTCGCGGGCGGCGTAAGGCACGCCGGCGTTGCGCGCCGCCACCGCCACCGGCACGGTCGGCACGGCGCGCGCGTCGAGATAGAGCAGACCGCGGCGCTTGAGCTCCGCCATCACCACCTGCATCGCCGGCGCATCGTCTGCGAAAGCGGTGCCCATGTGGTTGTCGACGCCGACATAATTGTCGATGCGCGCCAGATCCCAGCGCAACCGCCGTACCAGTTCGTCGTGCGGCATGTTACGGCCAAGACCGTAAGCGCCCATCGCCGCGCTCACCGACACGGGCTCCATCGGTATGTGCAGCAGCAGCTCGTGGCCGGCGCGCCGCGCCGCCGCCGTTTGGTCGGCGAGTTCGTCGGCATAGGCGACGAAGGACAAGGTGACTGCCGGTGGCAGCGCAATGGCGCGCGCCGTCGCAGCACGATCGGCGCCGAGCCCGTCGATCACCACGGCGATACGCGGACGGTTGGTTGCCGCGGCCGGCACGGCATAGCGGATCCACGCCGGCACTTCGGTACGCGGCGCGACATCGGTCGGCGGCAATGGCACGCTGGCCGATGAATTGGTTGCGACGAGAGGCGGATTGGCGTGGCGTTCGCGCTCGTGCCAGACGCCGAGCGCAAGCACTGCCACGAGTGCCAGCACGACCCAGCGGCGCCAGCGCCAAGCGCGCTGCGGCCGCACGGGTGCCGGCGGCGACGTCTCGTCGCCTTGTTCGATCGTCTCTTCCACTGCCACGCGCTACCCTGCGGTTCCGGCTGCACGGCGCCGAAACGTCCCGATCCGCCGCGTTTTCTTGTGCGGCGCACGGCCGGCCGGGAATGCGCCACTTTAGCCGATTTCACAGCGCCGGTGCGGCCTGATATAAACTCGGCGGCGAGGCCCCGATATGTTCCTGCTGATCGATAACTACGACAGTTTCACTTACAACCTGTGGCACTATCTCGGCGAGCTTGGCGCCGAGGTGGTTGTCAAACGGAACGACACACTGTCGGTGGCCGATGCACTTGCGCTCAAACCGCAAGGCATCGTCATTTCGCCGGGACCGAGCGATCCCGACCGTGCCGGCATTTGTCTGGAGCTCATCGCCAAGGCCGGACGCATTCCGGTGCTCGGCGTCTGCCTCGGCCATCAGGCGATCGGCCAGGCCTTCGGCGGCAAGGTCGTGCGCGCCAAGGTGCCGATGCACGGCAAGCTGAGCGCGATCCGTCACCACGACAGCGGTGTCTTCGCCGGCCTGCCCAATCCGTTTGACGCGACGCGTTATCATTCGTTGATCGTCGAGCGCGCCAGCCTGCCCGCTTCGCTCACCATCACCGCCGAAACCGAAGATGGCATCATCATGGGCGTGCAGCATCGCGAGCGGCCGGTGCACGGCGTGCAGTTCCATCCGGAGAGCATCGCCTCGCAGGGCGGCCACCGCCTGCTTAAGAATTTTCTCGCTCTCGCCGCCGCCGAAAGCGTCGCCGCATGAACGACAAGGTCGAGTTCAAAACGCTGCTGGCGAAAGTGGCGGCGGGCGAGCGCCTGTCCGAGGCCGACGCCACGCAAGCTTTCGAAGCGATGATGTCAGGCGACGCAACGCCGGCACAGATGGGCGGCTTCCTCATGGCGCTGCGTGTGCGCGGCGAAACCGTCGACGAGATCGCTGCCGCCGCCCGGACGATGCGCAGCAAGGCGCTGCACGTGACGGCGCCGCCCGATGCGATCGACGTCGTCGGCACCGGCGGCGATGGCCGTGGCAGCTTCAACGTCTCGACCGCCGCGGCGATCGTCGCCGCCGGCGCCGGCGCGCATGTCGCCAAGCACGGCAACCGCAACTTCTCGTCGCATTCGGGCTCCGCCGACATCCTGACCGCGCTCGGCGTCAACATCGAGGCCGATCCGAAGCTGGTCGAGCGGGCGATCCACGAAGCCGGCATCGGCTTCATGATGGCGCCGCGCTATCACGCCGCGACGCGGCACGTCGCGCCGACGCGCGTCGAGCTCGGCACGCGGACGGTTTTCAACCTGCTCGGACCGTTGTCGAACCCAGCGCTGGTGAAGCGCCTTCTCGTCGGCGTGTTCGCGCCGCAATGGGTGACGCCGGTCGCCGAGGTGCTGGGCAAGCTCGGCGCCGAGCACGCCTGGGTGGTGCACGGCGACGGCTTCGACGAGATCACGACGACGGGCAAAACCAACGTCGCCGAATGGAAGAACGGCAAGCTATCGACGTTCGAGATTGCGCCCGAGATGGCCGGCCTGCCGCGCGCCCAGATCGCACAGCTCAAGGGCGGCGATCCGGCGACGAATGCGGCGAAGCTCAAGGCCATCCTTGCCGGCGAGACCGGACCGCTGCGCGATTGCGTCCTTCTCAACGCCGCAGCAGCGTTGATAATCGCCGGCCGCGCCAGCGACCTTATGGCGGGCGTGCGACGGGCGGCGGACTCGATCGCTTCGGGTTCGGCACGGCGTGCGCTCGACAAGATGGTGGCGATTACCAATGAAACGGTTCCCGCATGAGTAGTGAT
>Ga0187805_10000750_pt1 | contig 11157 bp, 12 predicted proteins | sample NC_wetland_sal_i_6_FD_132965 | JGI IMG/M metagenome (GOLD analysis project Ga0187805, IMG submission 132965) | Wetland sediment microbial communities from Neuse River Estuary, North Carolina, USA - Control_5 | ecosystem: Environmental > Aquatic > Freshwater > Wetlands > Sediment | place: USA... | reverse complement strand
TGGTTGCGGTCTTCTCTCCGTGCAGAAGGCCGGAGGCGCGGGCTGGAAGGGTTTCGAGTTCCCGCACGCGCGGATCGACGCGCTCGATCACGGATGCGGGAGCCAGTTGCTGGGTCAATGCAGGCTGGGTCAATGCAGAGATGACCGATTCGCGGACAAGGTTGGCGTCCATTGCCTGGGTGAGAATCTGCAGGGAAAGAATGTCGTTGTAGCGGTCGACGATCAGGCCGGGGAGAAAGTCGGCTTCGCTGAAGATGACGCGGTAGGCGTTGGTGTCGCGGACGATTTTCTCGCGGTAGGCGATGGCGTCGGCGATGCGAGTTCGGAGTAGTGCAGGGAGATCCGCGACTGGATCGTGCGAGATCAGCCGGATCGCAATCTGCGAGGAACTGGAATAGAGGGCCGTCCCGAGCGGCTTCCCGCGCTGATCGGTGACCGCGACGACCGAGCCGGGCGCGATGTTGTCGGTCGATAGAATGTCAGAGCGGTAGACCCAGACGTGTCCGCATTTCAGGCGCTCAGCGCCGCGGGGTGAGACTTTGACCTTCGGGAGTTCAGAGGCTTTCGGACTCGGGGGCATGAGGACATGGTAATGCCTGGCAGGTGTGCTATGCGGAGCGTGAAGCGATGCGCCTGACGTAGGGTCTCAATGAGCTATGGCCTTCGCTACCGTCGCCGCACTAAGAGGGAGTACAGTTGGTGCTGTATTGACAATCGAGCGTCAACTCTAGTAACCCTTCTCAGAGGTGTTGGCCCGGCTGGGGCCCGTAGTTCGTAGGGGGCCTTATGTCTTGCATGATGTGCACGTCGTCGGGTGATCAAGCAGAATTTACTACTGAGATGGCCATCCATTTCCCCGGCCGCAAGAATCTGAACAGACCCCATGTTTTCGTATTCACCAACGTTCTAGTCTGCTTAGATTGCGGCTTTTCGCAACTTACCATTCCAGAAGCCGAGTTGCAGAAACTAAAGACGGGGGACGCACGGTCTACGACCGCTTCATAGTTACTTCTGTCAGAGCTTTGGGTCAGCGATCCAACAATCCCCCGCTAACAAACTGCCTGCCCTCAAGTACTGCGTCCACAGCAGCCAATAGATCGCTTGCGGCGTGGGTCTTGACGACATAGCCCAGCGCCCCCACGCTGAGGGCTTCTTGCACTATGTCGGCAGAGGATTCTTGGCTGACAAAGATTATTTTGGATTTTGGGGAAAGCTTGCGGATTCGTCGAGCGGCTTCGATTCCATCGAGCGTAGGAAGCCCAAGGTCGAGCACGATCAAGTCCGGTTGCAGCACTTCGGCCTTGTGCACCGCCTCTAGGCCATCTGAGGCCTCCCCAGCGGTCTGCAATTCCGGCCTTTTGCCCAGGGTCGAACGGAAGAATCGACGAAACGGTTCGAAATCCTCGACCACGAGAACGCGCACGGATGACATTCGGACAGAATCCCAGCATTGTCGGCGACCTATTGGGCGACCCGTCCAGTCGAGCTGCACTTGACCAGCGGACGAAGGCGTCCGCCGCTACACAATCTTCTTAGCTAGCGGCTTGTTCGGTGGGGGCGGGGACTGCTGGTTTTACGTGGGATCCCGAGGCAGCTTCGTGACGGGCGAGATCGAGATCGGAGCGGAGTGAATCCAGGATTACCATGGGAAGCTCGCCGCCGAAGCCGTCAAGTTCTTCTTCGCTCCAGTTGCCATTCAGACGCGTCGATCCGGTGATGTCTTCGGGGAACGCTTGCCGGTAGTCGCCTTCTCGGATCAGGATATCGCCCAGCAGGCGTCCGGTATTGATGTCGTAAACGCGACGGCTGGCCTGGCCGCTGGCATTCGTCAGACAGAGGAAGACTTCGCCGTCTCCCGCGAACTCGGCCTTGTAATACCAGGCCTGCGGCGCATCGATCTTCGGATGATGCCGCTTGGGCCGGTGAACACCGGGCTTCTGATCGACCAGCTCTTCTTTGGGATTGAAATAAAGAATGCGCTGGCACGAGTCGCAGACCACGGTCTCTTTTCCGGAGCGAACGTCGTTATAAGTCTGCGGCCGAAGCATGACCTGGCACGCCATGCATTTGTGATCGCGAACTTCGGAGATGCCGCTGCCGCGGAATTTGGAAACGCGCTCGAAGTGGCGTAACAGATCTTCGTTGATGCCGGTGCGGAGCTGGTCGCGTTTGGCGCGCCATTCGGTCAGCAGCCTCTCGTCTTCGGCGGTGCGCTGGCGGGCAGCTTCTTTTTCTTTTTCAATCTCAGCGGTTTCGGCTTTGAGTTCGGCCTGCGCGGCTTTCACTTCTTTGTCGCGGGTGTCGGCGTTGACCATCAACTCGAGGATCTTGTCTTCGTTCGCTGAGATTTCTTTCTCGGCGAACTGGATCTCGTGCAGCAAGGCTTTGTACTGATCGTTGGTCTTAACGTCGAGCGATTGATCGCGATACTTGGAGATTTTGCCGCGCAGCTCGGTGATGTTCGCGTCGTACTTGCGCCGGGAGGCTTCGTCGGTCTTCACGGCAGCCTGCGCCTTTTCGAGTTGTGCCTTGGTGCCGGCCAGCTTTTGTTCGATGACAGCGACGCGTTTCGGCAATTCCGCCACTTCGTCTTGCAGACGGCGGATTTCTTTGTCCGTGTCTTGCAGCTTCAGGAGGTTTTCAATTTCTGGGAGCATCCGACTGCATTCATTCTAACACGCGAGGGAGCGCGAGTTTACGCGGGTTCGGGAGTGTGGGAAAAACGAAACACACTGCGGTCGGTCGAAGGACACCAAGCGCAGCAGCTTCTCCGGCGCGATCGACGGTCGCCCACCCGCCGCATACAATTCGTCAAACACCGGCGATGACTCCTGCAACGCCGCATCCGTCATCGCCCGAATCCGCCGCAACGGATGGTCGCCGGCAATCCGCTGCTCCGCGCTCACGTAGCTAAACACCGCTCCCTTGCTGAGACCGGAGTCTAGAGATTCACCGGCAGCTTCACCACTTTTTTCTGGATCGCCCACATCACCAGCTCCGCCTTGTTGTGAATGCCCAGCTTGCGCATCAAATTGAACTTGTGCGCGTCCACCGTCTTGGCGCTGACTCCCAAAATGTCCGCGGCCGAGCGCACCGTCCGTCCCTCCGCCAGCAACTTCAGCACTTCGCGCTCGCGCCCCGTCAAAACGCGATTACGCGGCACGACCTCACCCACCGGCCACGCCGTCACATCCGGCATCTCCTGCACCGACGATCGCCCAAAAGCCGCGCCCCGCACCATCCCCACCAACTCTTCGGCCGAAGTATGCCGCTCCGCGAACGCGGCTCCCTCCTCGGCCGAATGAACCGCCAACTCATGTTGGTCGGCCCGCAGAAACAGCACATTGCTCTTGGGAGATTCCCGCAGGATCAGCCGCTCGCTGGCCTCAGCATCACATTTGAAAATATGCAGGGCCGCGATCACAATCTCCGGACGGTGCTCGAACACGCGGCGCAGCGCCTCCGCGGCATCTCCCGCCTCCGCCACTACGGCAATGTCCGGCTCATCTTCCAGCAACCGGCGCAAGCCCTGGCGCAGCAGCACATGATCGTGCGCCAAGACGCATCGAATGCTTTTATCCTCCTGTGCGTGGGGGCACACAGTAACTCCTTTACTCAGGTCAGAGATGATTGCATGGCGCAGGCTCGGTTCTAAACCCGCGCGAAGACGAAGAGGTGTGGCTATTGTACGCTCTGCGTCGTCAAAATCGCCCACGAAAATGCCGCGGCCCGTTCATTTGTTTACGCCCGACGGAAAATGCGGCCGTGTGGTGGATTAGTTTCATTTCAACAGCGCGAGATTTCCGAGAGGCGCCATCTCGAAGGCCCGCGTTTTCACCAGCGGGACGAGGGATCTCCCGTGGGCATACGGCCGACGAGGTTCAAAACTGACTCGTACCCCCGGCCGTGAAATCCTCATCCCGCCTGCCCTATCAGGTACAATCAAAAATTTATGTTGCGCTACTTCACCGCAGGAGAATCTCACGGCGAGGCCCTCGTCGCTTTTCTTTCCGGCATGCCCGCCGGATTGAAAGTCGACCAGTCCTTTCTTGATCGCGAACTCTGGCGCCGCCAGCAAGGCTACGGCCGCGGTGGACGCATGAAGATTGAGCGCGACACCGCCCATATTCTTTCCGGCGTGCGCCACGGCATCACCATCGGTTCGCCGATTTCTGTGCAGCTCGAAAATCGCGATTGGAAAAACTGGCAGGAATCTCTTCCCGTCGGCGAAGGCGATCCCGCCCGGCACAAGCGCGTCGCCTCGCCTCGCCCGGGCCACGCTGATCTTGCCGGAGCGCTGAAATACAATTTTCCCGAAGCGCGTTACATTCTCGAGCGCGCCTCCGCCCGCGAATCCGCCGCCCGCGTCGCCATCGGAGCCCTCGCCAAACTTCTTTTGCGCGAACTCGGCATCGAAGTCTTGAGCCACGTGGTCACCACCGGCAGCGTAACCTTGGCGGAGCAAGTCCCGTGGGAAAAAATTCGCGCTCTTCTCAATCGCGAGGAGGTTCTCCTTAACTGCGCCGATCCCGAAACCGAGCAACGCATGAAAGACGAGGTCGACAAAGTTCTGAAAACCGGCGACTCTGTCGGTGGAGTTTTCGAAGTAGTCGCGCACAACGTCCCTCCCGGCCTCGGCACCTACGCGCAATGGGATGAACGCCTCGACGCTATGTTGGCCGCCGCCGTCATGTCGCTGCAAGCCGTCAAAGCGGTCGAAATCGGCTCGGGCGTCGCCGCCGCTTTCGCGCCCGGCTCGCAGGTTCACGACGAAATCGGCTACACTGCGGCCTCCGGATTCACCGCCTTTTCGCGCACCCACAACAACGCCGGCGGCATCGAAGGCGGCATTTCGAATGGAGAAGAAATCCGCATCCGCGGCTACCTCAAACCGATCTCCACGCTGCGCCGTCCGCTGCAGTCGGTCGACTTTTCCACGCGCGAGCTGGTCAAAGCCGCTTACGAGCGTTCCGACGTGTGCGTCGTCCCAGCCGCCGGAGTCGCTGCCGAGGCCATGGTCGCCCTCACCCTGGCGCGTTGTGCTCTGGAAAAATTCGGCGGCGATTCCATGACCGAAACTCTCCGCAACTTCCAGGGATACTGCGAGCAACTAAAAAAATTCTGATGATCTATCCGATCGTTAAATTCGGCAATCCGGTGCTCGAGAAGCCTTCCGAGACCGTCACGGTCTTCGATGGAGATCTCGAAAAGCTGATCGAAGACATGTTCGAGTCGATGTACGCCGCCCACGGCGTCGGACTCGCCGCCCCGCAAATCAGCATTGGACGCCGCATCGCCGTCATCGACGTCACCTTCAAAGAAGATCCCAAGGCCAAGCTGGTCCTCATCAATCCCGAAATCATTCACAAAGAAGGTAAGCACACGCAGAGCGAGGGATGCCTCAGCATCCCCGATTTCCGCGAAAACGTCACGCGCCCCAACAAAGTCACGGTCCGCGCCCAGGATGTTCATGGCAGAGTCTTCGAAAAAACCGGAGAGGAACTTCTAGCCCGCGCTTTGTTACACGAAACCGACCACCTCAACGGCAAGCTCTACATCAGCCATCTCAGCGTCATCAAACGCGATCTGATAAAACGCAAAATCCGCAAGCTCCAAAAAGCCGGAGAGTGGTAGAGATTCTGTAATTGGAATTTGGTAATTGTGCAATTGGGGAATTTGGTAATTGAGCAATTTCAGTCGACCAGCAGGGCGGAATCATCCTGCATCCAGCCGCGCAGCGGCGAAAGAATGCAGCCCACGGCGCAAGCCGTGGGAACGACCAGCAAGAATGAGCAAGCCCCGAAGGGGCGAAAGAAAAGCCGTCGCCCGGTGAGCGATTGGCTCATAACCTGAGACCCGGATTTTCAATTACTCAATCACTAAATTACCCAATTACTCAATTTTCGATTACCAAATGCCCTTGGATCTCGTTTTCTGCGGAACCCCGCGCTTCGCCGTCCCGACGCTGGAAAAGCTCGTCGAAGCCGGACACCGCATCCATCTCGTCGTTACACAGCCCGATCGCCCCAAGGGACGCGGCCTCGAGCTCGTTGCCTCTCCCGTCAAACAATCCGCGCTGAAGCTGAATCTCCCCATCACGCAACCCAACCGCATTAAGACCAACGACGAATTCCGCGCCCAGCTCACTACCCTCAAGCCCGATGCGATCATCGTCGTCGGCTACGGCCGCATCATTCCGCAATGGATGCTCGATCTCCCTCCGCTCGGCAACATCAACCTGCACGCCTCGCTGCTTCCCAAATACCGCGGCGCCGCGCCTATCCAGTGGGCCATCGCCAACGGGGAAGGCGTCACTGGCAACACCACCATGCGCATCGACGCCGGCCTCGACACCGGAGACATCCTCCTGCAGCAGGAACTCCGGATCGCTCAAGATGACACAGCAGAAACCATCGCCGCCGCTCTGGCCAGCATGGGAGCCACGTTGCTAGTCGAAACGTTGCGCGGACTGCAAGCCGAAACAATCAAGCCGCGCAAGCAAGACGATTCGCAATCTTCTCTAGCTCCGATTCTCAAAAGAGAAGACGGCCTGGTAGACTTCTCGCGCCCAGCCTCCGAAATCTACAATCGTCTCCGCGGATTCCAGCCCTGGCCCGGCGCCTACACAAAATTTCGTGGCAAGAATCTTCAGATCTGGAAAGCGCGCCCGGCGCCGGAAGCCGTGCCTCCCGCCGAGCTAAGAGTCAGCGCCCATAGCCTGCTAGTAGGCTGCGGCGACAAAACATCGCTAGAACTCCTAGAAATCCAGCTGGAAGGAAAAAAACGTACTTCGGCCCGAGACTTCATCCAGGGCTACCACCCCAAACCAGTCGAAAAACTAAGCATGTAGGAACGGACGCCTTCGTCCGTCCCGCGGGCGCAAGCCCGCGTTTCGCCCCATGACGACGCTTCTGGTTCCGGAAGCTCAACCGAACGCCCCAACAACTCTGCGTCCCCAGCGTCCTCTGTGTTGTGATTCGCCTTCCGTACAATCAGACCATGCCCATTTCCCCCGCGCGCGCCGCCGCTTTCGATACCCTCCTCCGCGTCGAGCGCGAATCTTCCTACGCCTCCGAACTCCTGCACTCCGAAACCTACCAGCGCCTCACCACCGCAGATCACGCGCTGACCACCGAACTAGTCATGGGCGTCCTGCGGTGGCGTTCCCGTCTCGACGACGAAATCACCAGCGCCTCTTCGCAACCTTTATCCAAGCTCGATCTCGAAATCCTGATCTCTCTGCGCCTAGCCGTCTATCAATTCCGCTGGCTTGATCGCATCCCCGCGCACGCCGCCATCCACGAAAGTGTCGAACTGGTGAAACGCGCCCGCAAGCGCTCTGCCGCTCCATTCGTAAACGCCGTCCTGCGCAAGCTCTCCAACAACCCTCTGTGCTCCTCTGTGCCCCCTGTGGTGAGTAAGCAGTCCCCTGAAGTCCTAGCCGCCACCTGGTCGCATCCGCTCTGGCTAGTCGAACGCTGGGCCACCAACTACGGACTCGCCATCGCCGAAGGAATCTGCAAGCACGATCAATCGATTCCAAATACCAGCATCCGCCTGCGTATGCCGGAAGCCGAAGCCTCGCTCCAATCAGAAAAGATCGCTCTATCCAGCGGAACACTTCTCTCCACCGCTCGCACCGTCCAGTCCGGAGACATTACGAAATCCCGTGCCTATCGCACCGGCGCGATCGTCATTCAGGACGAAGCCTCGCAACTGGTCGCGGCCCTGGTCGGTCGAACTCTCCCCCACGGATCGCGCATCCTCGACTGCTGCGCCGCTCCCGGCGGCAAGACCTTGGCCATCACCGATCACAATCCTGACGCGGCCATCACGGCCGCCGAACTCCATCCTCACCGCGCCCGCCTGCTCCAGAAGTTATTAACCGCAGCGAAGGCGCAGGCAAGAATTGCAGTCATTACAGCCGACGCCCGCTATCTTCCACCGGCAGATCCCTTCGACCGCATCCTCGCCGATGTCCCCTGCTCCGGGACGGGAACGCTCGCCCGCAATCCAGAAATCAAATGGCGCCTCACGTCAGCAGATCTGACCGAGTTGCATGATCGCCAATTTTCCATCCTCCGCGCCGCGTTAGCGCACGTAGCCCCCAAAGGACGTCTCATCTACTCAACTTGTTCGCTGGAAGAAGAAGAGAACGAAAACGTAGTGGAACTTGCCTTGGCAGAAAACGATTCCTTCAAACTCGTGGACTGCAACTCGGAACTAAAGAACCTGCGAGCAGCGGGCCAACTGACGTGGCCCCACCCATCCTCGCTAACCCGCGGCCCCTACCTGCGCACGATCCCCGGCGTCCACCCGTGCGACGGCTTCTTCGCCGCAATCCTAGAAAGGTTTTAAAGACGAAAGATTTTAGAAGAAGTGTTTCGGGGTTATCCGTGGAAATCCGTGAAGATCCGTGGCGAAAGGTTTCGTTACCGAACTTCAAAACTTACTACAGTCCCGGCCACAACTTTCTGTCCCGGCGCCGGCCACTGCGTCACGATAATGCTCGCCGGCGACGGCTGCGCCGGAGTAAGCGGTGCCGCCACAGGCTGTGTGGGCGGGGAAAGCCCGGGCGACCCCTGATTCGCGTCGGGCGTTGCCGGGGGTGGTGTTACCACGCTCACATTCCCCAACCGAAATCCTGCATCCTGCAATGTCTTGCTCGCGCTCCCCAGCAGGTCTCCCACAAAACTAGGCATGACAAACGCTTGCGGCTGAGGTGCAGCCGTTACCAGCAGACTGATCTTCGGAGCCACCACTTGCACCGCGTTCGCTGTCGGACTCTGCGCCAGCACCTGATCCGCTGGAATTCCCGCATCGTCCACTTCCGCCATCGAAGCCACATCCAACCCGCGCCGCCGGATATTCAACTCCGCCGCATGCTCGCTCTGCCCGGTCACGTCCGGAATCTCCACTCGCGTCGGTCCCAGGCTCTGCGCCACTCGCACCTGCCATCCCCGCCGCACCTTCGTTCCCGGCAGCGGCAGTTGCGACATGATTTTCCCTTCTGGAATCTGCGGGCTGTAATACTGCCGCTCAATCGACATCTGCAGTCCCAGCCCCACCGCAGCGCGCTCCGCATCGGCCGGCGCCATCCCCACCAGCGACGGCACCGTGACTTCCTGCCCATGAATGGCCAACCGCATCGCCGTCAGCGCCGACACCATCGCCACCACAATCAACACCAACGCCAGCAGAACGAATCGAATTGCCGCTTTCATGTCGCCGGGGTCTCCTCGACACCTTCGCAGAAATTATAGTCTGCGCCCTGGTCCCATTTATTGTGTGGAGCGGGCACTCTTGCCCGCTGGTTTTGAGATTCTGCCGGCAGGCCGGCAAGAGTGCCCGCTCCACACGAGGCATCGCCCCAGAAATCGCCCCAGATCGAGCATCCGCCGGTCTTTCCACGCAATCTAACAAAGTGTTGGCGTTCTTAGCTGTGAGGTGCCACGTGAACCGACTGGAGTATCATTTCACCGTGCGGCATTCGATCTCACTACCGGCTTTATTCCTGGCCGTGATCCTGTTCCCCTTGCTCTCCACCAGCCATGCGCAGATAAATCCCGGCACGCCACCCACTGGCGCTGTACATCCATTCACCGGCCCAGTGCGGCCACCCACGGCAACTCCCGTGTTGACTCTACCTCATGGATTCGCCCCGAACGGATCGCACCCCTACACCCATCATGATGGCGGTGCCCATCATCGTTATCCATATCCGTACGTCGGATATGGCGAGGTTTATGGCTACGGCGTGCCCTATGCCGACGATCCCAATGCGGGTGATCAAGGTTACGACGCAACCGACGACTCGAATTATCAAGGTGGGCCCACTGTCTTCGACCGCCGCGGATCGGGCGCCCAATCCTACGTTCCGCCCGTCGAGAACGTTCCCACGCCACACGCCGAGCAGGCCGACAATTCTGCCCCTGATTCCCAGCCCGTTCAGCCGTTAACTGTTCTGGTCTTCAAAGACGGCCACAAGCTCGAGGTCGGAAACTATGCCATCGTCGGCACGACGCTGTTCGATCTGACGCCCGGCCACCCTCGCAAGATCGCCCTAGCCGATCTCGACCTCGATGCCACCCAGAAGCAAAATGATGATCGCGGGGTAGTCTTCCAACTTCCACCCTCGCTGCAGGCCAACTGACGATTCGCCATCGCGCAGTGTGGCGCGGATCCGCCCTGTGCGAAGGGGCCCTCGCCCGCGCGGACGAACTGCCTTTCCATTCCGCTTGCTTCCAAGCGCATCTCGTTCGTCATCCTAGCCCGCCCGCAGCGCAGCGCTATTCGTGGTATAATCACAACAGTTCCCAGGGCACATAACATCCTGTAAATGCAACCAGTTACGCAATAAATCACAGCCCTGAAAACTGCGCGCGCCGCGAAGCAGACAAGTCACAAGCTAGAAGCTAGAAGCTCATATGCCTGACGATCAGAATCCCGAACTTCCCTTGACTCCTCCTCCGCCCGGCGGCGATGGCCCCGGCGCCCTGAACATTCAACCCGTCAACATCGAAGAGGAGATGCGCCGATCGTATCTCGACTATTCGATGTCGGTGATCATCGGCCGCGCGCTCCCCGACGTGCGCGACGGACTCAAGCCTGTTCATCGCCGCATTCTCTACACGATGCAGCAGATGGGTTTGTATCCCAATCGCGCCACGCGCAAATGCGCTCGCATCGTCGGCGAAGTCATGGGCAAGTATCATCCCCACGGCAACCTCGCCGTCTACGATGCCCTTGTCCGCCTCGCGCAAGACTGGTCGATGCGCTATCCGCTGATTTTTGGCCAGGGAAACTTCGGCTCCGTTGATGGAGATCCGCCGGCAGCCGACCGTTACACCGAAGCCAAACTCGCGCAAGTTTCCACGCCGCTGCTCGAAGATCTCGACAAAGAAACCGTCGACTTCCATCCCAATTACGACGGCAGTGAAACCGAGCCCGACGTTTTACCCGCCCGCATTCCGAACTTGCTGGTCAACGGCTCCGACGGAATCGCCGTCGGCATGGCCACAAAAATTCCGCCGCACAACCTGACCGAAATCGTCGACGCCACCATCACGCTGGTCAACAATCCCAACGCGCAACTGGCCGAGATTCTGAAGTTCGTGCAGGGCCCCGATTTCACGACGGCCGGAATCATTCACGGCC
>Ga0187805_10000749_pt1 | contig 11165 bp, 7 predicted proteins | sample NC_wetland_sal_i_6_FD_132965 | JGI IMG/M metagenome (GOLD analysis project Ga0187805, IMG submission 132965) | Wetland sediment microbial communities from Neuse River Estuary, North Carolina, USA - Control_5 | ecosystem: Environmental > Aquatic > Freshwater > Wetlands > Sediment | place: USA... | reverse complement strand
GGCGGTAGAAGCCGCCCGGGATCGATCTTTCTACTCTACTCCTAACCTAGAAGTAGAACTTCAGAGCAAACTGCACCAGACGGGGATCGCGAGCCTGCTGAATCTGTCCGAACGTCGTGTCGCTGAAGTTGCCGTCTGGGTTATAGAACTGCGTTTTGTTGAACAGGTTGAAGATGTCGGCGCGGAACTGGAAATACCTCGCCTCCGACATCGCGATCTTCTTGGAAACCGTGATATCCCACTCGTTTTCACCCGGCCCGCAACACAGGGAACGAGGTGTTGTCGCAAACGTTCCAAGAGTGGGATCAGTAAACTTTGTTTGGTCCGCGTTCAGATAATAGTGTCCCGTTTGGGGCCCGTAATTGTACGTATTAAAAGTCTGAACGACCTTGGGATCCACGATCTGTAATGGGCCATGCAATTGGGGTGCGCCTGCACCCAGGAAGAACAGGCTGCTGATCAACTCATTATCATCCGGGGTCTGAACGCGAATGGGGAAGCCGCTCTGCAGCTGGATGATGCCCGAGAGCTGCCAATCATCGAGCGCCTTGCCCGCGAAGCCGCTGTACTTGCGCACGGGGAGATCCCAAACGTAGTTCACGACAAAGCGCTGCGCAGAATTGAAGAGCGACAATGCGCGGCTGGCCTTGTAGTCGAAGGGATTCACGGTCTCTTCGAAGCTCGACGCCCAATCAAGAGACTTGCTGAACGTGTAGGCCGCTTGCAACTGAACGCCGTGCGAGAAGCGCTTTTCCAAGCTTGCCTGCAGCGAGTTATAGGCCGATGGAGCGATCGTGTCTTCCGCGAAGATGTTGCTGAACACCGGCACGCCGTCCAGCGGACAGCCAGCGCCAGTCAACGGAGCGCAATTGGGCGACGAGTATGGGCGCAGACCAACCAATGTGATGCCATTGGAGCCAACCACAGTACCACCGGGGATAAACGTTCCTCCGGAGCCGGCGTTATATGGCAGATGTAATCCCTGCGGGGCGATCTGTGTGCCACCGGGAATAAAGAAACTGTTGTCTTCAAGAAACGGACCGCAAGTACCTGCCCCGAGAGTGGCGTTGAGATCCAGACAGGTTTGGGGAATGGCCGCGTTAATGTCATGCGAAGCCAACAAGCGATGGCCTTGCGAGCCAACGTATCCGAGTTGCATGACGATATTGCGGGCTAACTCTCGTTGAATCGTCAGGTTGTATTGCGCCGTGTACTGCGTCCGCATGTGCGGCTGGAAATCACCGTAGAGCAGCATGGGCCGGAAGCTGGCCCAATCCTGAGGCGTACCCGGCGCCGGGCTCAAAATGCCATTGAACGGGTTGGGATTGACCGTACCGGTTTGCGCGATAAATGGGGTATTCAGGAACGTCGCGGGAAGATAAGTGCTGCCTCCGAAGGGCGGCTCTGCTCCGAACTGTTCGAGCACCAACTGCTCCATCGGATTATAGAAGAGCCCCCAACCGGAACGAATGCTGGTCTTACCATTGCTGCCAAAAATCTTACCCAAGGCTCCGCTCGTAAAATTTGGACTGTAGGCAATGCCGATGCGAGGTGCAAAAGCCTTGTAGTAAGTCTGCGTCAAGCCCGCCTGGACGCCCTGATCTCCGGGCACGACCAGGCCAGTCGGTTCGACACCAGCTTCCGCGCAGGTACTGACACCGAAATTGGTCTGCTCGGTGGAAGTTAACTGGCACGGATAAACCGTCGAGTTCTGCCCCGGACGGAACGTCTGGACGTGGTGCAGCACATCCGTCAGCGGCGTATCCAACTCCCAGCGCAAGCCGTAGTTGAGTGTAAGGGAGGGATTGATCTTCCAGCTGTCCTGAGCGAATAGGTAGAGGCCAGTCGTGCGGACGTTTTCTCGCTGCGCCGAACCTTGGGAGTAGCTGTCATCCAGTCCCAGTAAATATCCTGGGTAATTGTCCGAGGAAATCACCGAATTCTCAGTCGTACTGTTGAAGGTGTAGTCTCCGCTTACGTTGTAATAAAGAGTCTGGTCGAAGCGGTCGCGGCGAACATCGACGCCAAACTTCGCCGTGTGGCTTCCTTTCACCCAGGTCAGATTATCCGCCCACATGAAGGAGTTTCCGACCTGAGGCAGTTCGCCCTCCCAACCGTTGCCGATGGCAAATCCGCCACCGATGCCTACGAACGGAACTCCGGTCCGATCCGACGGCAGGCCAGTCGTGATGCCATATTGCGGGCTGGTCGGCGCATAGCCCATAGCCGACAGATCGTTCTGAATACCGAGGGAATCCGAGGTTCCATTGAAACAGACTGCCTGCGCCGTGGCGGAAGAACAAGACGCCTGAACGGACCCTGTACTTTGCGGATGCTGAAAAGTCAACTGTCCTTCGCGCATGTAGGTGAAGCGCGCTTCGTTGACCAGGGAGTTGCTGATTGTCCAAGTGTGGCTGGGATTGTATTGTTGATAGCGCGATCCAACTTTCGCCCCGAATCCCGGAATGTTCGCGCCCGAAGCCTGGAAATCATAGAAGGGCTGAAGCTGGTTGTCGTCTGTGTAGTAGTAGTAAAAGCTGAAATTCTGGTGGTCGTTGATGTGGTGATCGATGCGGACCGTGAATTGATCCTGACGCTCACTGCTCACGGGAACGCCCTGGTAGTTAACCCCGTCCGGCCGGTTCGCCGCGGGGACGAAACGCAGAAGATCCACGGCAACCGGGTCCATGCATGCCCCGGGGATGGTCGCGTTGCCGTTTGCATCGGTGGGGAAAATTGCGTCCCCCGGTAATCCGCCCCAGGACACGCCAGCGGCTGGAGTCAATCCACCCGCGCTAGTAATGGCAGAGGTGCAGCCAGGCCGGCCGTTCAGCGCGTCGGCGGTAAATTGATCTGTAATGCCGCCGCCAAGTCCGGCGGAGCCGTCGTTTGCGGTAACGCCTGACACATTAAAGACGCCGGTACGTTCCTGCGGGGTGGGCACGACCACCGTCTGCCCGGAAATACCTTGTCGAACCCGCCGTCCTTCATACGAGGTGAAGAAGAAAGTCCGGTCCTTCTTCAGGGGGCCTCCAAACGTTCCGCCGAACTGGTTCTGATTTTCCTGCGGCTTGACCGTGTTGAAATATCCCTGCGCATTCAAAACCGTGTTGCGGAAGTACTCGTAAATGTCGCCATGCCATTGATTGGTGCCCGACTTTGTAACCACGTTGACCACGGCGCCGGAATTTCGACCGTACTCCGCGTCGAAGGTGTTGCTGATGACACGGAATTCCTCGATGGCATCGGGAGTAGGCTGGATCGTGGGGAGATTCACGAACGCGTCGTTAGCATCGCCGCCGTTAACGCTGAAATTGTTGGCACGTCCCCGGCCGCCGTTCACTGAAACGGCCCCGGCATCCCCGCTCCCATAGAAAGTGCTGCCGCTCGATCCCAACTGCGATTGCACGCCCGGCTGCAATTGCAGGAACTGGTACGTGTCACGAGCGTTGAGAGGAAGCTCATTTACGGAGCGGTTATTGACGACCGCGCCCAACTGCGTGCTGGTCGTGTCGACCAATGGAGCTTCAGAGGTGACATCGACGACCTCCTGCGCTGCGCCTAACTGCATGGTCATGTTCAACGTGATGACCTGGTTCACATCGAGGCTGATGCCGCGCCGAACCGACTTCTTAAATCCCGTCAGATCGAACGTCAGGGAATACGTTCCAACCGGCAGATCGGGGAACACATAGTCCCCGCTATCGTTCGTCAGAGCGTCATGGCCTACGCCCGTGGCGTCATTGGTTGCCGTGACCTTCACCTGGCCGAGGACGGCGCCGGACGGATCCGCAACGCGGCCGAGGATACGTCCTCCGGTCCCTTGCGCCAGCAGCGGTACAGCTAGGGCGCAGAGCGCAAGGCAGAGTACCCCGAGAGACATCACACGCACACATAGCTTCGACCAGCGGCTTCGCATCGACGGCATGGTACCTCCGACATCCGGGAGAGTTTTGGGTTTTTTTGAAAAGCAGACCACTTGTTTCCGGCTACAACCTTGCTATAATCCCGCAAGGTTAGAGAAGACACTGGGGCACTGTCAAGGAGAAAAAATTGCGTCCAACGCATGGAAATTTCTCATAGATAGTCGGAATCGCAATACGCTCGGGTAACAAGCGCTCATGCCTGAACCTTATTTGAAAATCGGAGATGTCGCGCGGAAGGTGGGCGTGTCTCCCTCCGTCATCCGCTCCTGGGAGAGCCTTGGACTGGCCCGCCCGCATCGCACCCAGAGCAAATATCGGCTTTACACCGCCGAAGATGTGAAACTGCTGAAGCGCGCACGATTCTTGCGCAAGGTGCGCGGACTGAATGCCCCCGCGATCGTGCAGTTGCTGAAGCGCGAGGGCAAGGTGCATCCCGTCGCCGATGGCAGCTCGGGAGCCATTGGAGCACACCTGCGGCGCCTCCGTTCGAAGCGCCGCCTCTCTCTGGCGCAAGTGGCCGGTGCCGTCGGAATTTCTATAGGATTCCTGAGCGCTCTGGAGCGTTCGCAGATGAGCGGATCGGTGGGAACGCTGCGCAAACTGGCCCGCTTCTACAAAACCAACATTCTCGATTTTTTTGACGCGACCGAAAACAGCAGCCGCCAGGTGCGGCCGGCGGAGCGCAAGGTTCTGGAAGCGGGCGCGGGCGTGCGCATGGAGTTGCTGGCCTGGGGCGAAACGGTCATGGAGCCGCATCTGTTTCGCATCGCACCCGAAGCCGGCAGCGGCGATCCTTACACCCACGAAGGCGAGGAATTCATCTACGTGCTGCGCGGCGAACTCGAGATCACAGTCGACGGCGAGCAATACCGTCTGCGATCCGGAGATAGTTTTTATTTCGAGAGTGCAACCCCGCACCGCTGGAAAAATCCCGGCCGCAAAGAAACATTAGTCTTGTGGGTCAATACTCCACCAACGTTTTAGAGTTGCGATTCCTGACCCAGATGAACTTCACCCGGAACTTGGGAGGAAAAATGAACTGGCACCGTGCAGCGCGCTTGTTGCCCTTATTCGCGGCGATGGCGTTCCTCGGATCGTGCTCGAAGAAAACACCCACGCTCAACCTTCTTGTCTGGGAAGGCTACGCCGATCCGTCATTCATTCATGCGTTCGAAGAAGCGAATCATTGCAAGATTTCGGCGTCATACATGGGATCGAGCGACGAACTGGTCGCCAAGCTGCGCGGCGGAAGCGCTGGAAATTACGACGTGATTTCGCCCTCGAGCGACGTGGCTACCTCGATTGCGACTTCGGGATTGGCAGCTCCTCTGGATTTGTCGAAGATTCCGAGCTACAGCCAGCTCTCTCCTCAGCTCACTTCCCTGCCCCTGGTACGCGTGAACAGCCAAGTCTACGGCGTGCCGTTCATGTGGGGGCCCGATCCGATCATCTACGACACGACCGTATTTGCGCAGCCGCCCGATTCGTGGAACGTTTTTTGGGATCCCAAGTACAAGGGAAAAGTTTCTGTGTGGGACGATCTGTCGACCGTCTACATGGCGGCGCAGGTGCTGGGCTACGACAAGCCCGATCCCTCTCATCTTTACAACCTGAGCGATTCCGAACTGGATGCGGTGAAGAAAAAGCTGCTGGAGTTGAAACCGAACGTGCGCAAAATGTGGTCGACTGGCGGCGAACTCACCAACTTGTTTGAGAGTCATGAAATCGTAATTGCGATGGGCTGGCCGCTCAATACCGCAGATTTGAAGAAGGCGGGATTTCCCGCGGGAGAGACCATTCCCAGAGAAAACACGACAGGCTGGATCGATCACCTGATGATCACGGCGGGCAGCGAGAACAAAGGACTGGCGCACAAATTTCTGGAATACATGATCGAGGCCAAGACGCAGAAACTGGTCACCGACAAGACGCACTATGTTCCGGCCAATCCACAAGCGGCGCAGTTTATGACACCGGATGAAGTGAAGACGCTTCACTTGGATGATGCCGACACTTATCAGAAGCGCTTGTATTTCTGGCAGAACGTGCCGCGGCGCGCAAAATACACCGAAATCTGGAACGATGTGAAAGCCGCACAGTAACGTAGTTCGCGGACAAGGATGACTGTGGATTCCCCAAACAGCGTAGTTAAGCCGGACTCCGCAAGCGAATCACTTGCCGCCAAGCCCACATTGCTCAGTATCCGAAACGTCGCCAAGACTTTCGGGCGGAATGTGGTGCTGCGCAACGTTTCCCTGGAAATTGCAGAAGGAGAATTCCTCACCATTCTGGGCGAGAGCGGCTCGGGCAAGACCACGCTTCTGCGCATCATTGCAGGCTTCGAAACGGCAACTTCGGGCGAGCTGTGGATGGGCGCCGAACGGCTCGACCAGCAGCCTCCTTACCGGCGGCGCGTGAACACCGTGTTTCAGCACTACGCGTTGTTCCCCCACCTGACCGTCGAGCAAAACGTGGGATATGGCTTGCGCGTGGCGAAGCACCCGCAGGCGGAGATCACTCAAAGAGTTGCCGGGGCGCTAGAGAAAGTGCGCATGAGCTCGTACGCGAAATCGAAGCCGTCCAAGATCAGCGGCGGGCAACAGCAACGCGTGGCATTGGCGCGCGCATTAGTCAACCAACCGCGCTTGCTTCTGCTCGACGAGCCACTATCGGCGCTGGACGCCAATCTACGGCGGCAGATGCAAGTGGAATTGAAATCGCTGCAGCGTGAGGTCGGCATCGCGTTCGTCTTCGTGACCCACGATCAGGAAGAAGCAATGGTCATGTCGGACCGCATCGCCCTGCTGCGGTCGGGAGAACTGGAGCAGGTGGCCTCTCCACGCGAGATTTACAGCCGTCCCGCCACCGCCTATGTCGCGCAGTTTATCGGCCACACGAATTTGCTCCGGGCAGAGGTAAGGTCCGGCGTAGCACGCTGTGGACCGTTATCGTGGCCGACTTTCCTGCTCGACGGCCCCGCCCTGTTTTCGTTGCGTCCCGAGCACATACGGCTGGCACGTGAATCAACCTCCGCCCACGTTCGAGGCCGAGTTGTGCATCAGGCATTTCATGGCGCGACTGAGTTGCTTCGCGTCGAGTGCGCCGAAGGGCTCGTGCTGGTCGTCCGCACGCCCAGCGCCGGTGAAGTGGCAAATGAGGTTGAGCTCGAATTCTCGCCGGCCGATACTGTCCTGGTTCGCGAATCTCCCGAAAGGAATTGATGTTCTCCCGCGCATACAAGACGATGGTGACCGCGCCCCCGCTGCTGTGGGTCACAGTTTTTCTGCTGGTGCCGTACGCGCTGATGTTCTGCTACAGCTTCTGGTCGGTCTCGCCAGCGCAGACCATCGTGCACTCGTGGAGCCTGGACAACTATAAGGAGCTGTTGCAGAAGACTGTGTATTGGGAAACGCTGCTGCGCTCCATGTGGATCGCCGCGCGCGTCATGCTGTTTTCGCTGGTGCTGGGATATCCGCTGGCCTATTTTCTTTCCTTCTATGCTGGCAAGCGAAAAGACCTGCTGTATCAGATGGTGATCATTCCGCTGTGGGTCAGCTATCTGGTGCGCGCGTATGCGTGGAAAACGATTCTGGGCTCAGACGGCGTGCTAAACACGCTGCTGCAATACGTGCACCTGACCAAGAGCCCGCTGGAGTTTCTGCTTTACAGCCCGTTTGCAGTCGTGCTGACGCTGACGCACATCTACACTCCGTTCACCATTCTCCCGATCTACGCCGCGCTCGAGCACATTCCGCGGAATCTTGTCGAGGCCTCGCATGATCTGGGTGCAACGCCGGCCCAGACGTTTTGGAAGGTGATCTTTCCGCTGTCGATTCCCGGCGTCGTAGCCGGGGCGACTTTTGCCTTTGTGTTGAGCCTAGGCGATTTCCTGGCGCCGCTTTTGCTCGGCGGTCCCAGCGGGATCATGATCTCGAATATCGTCGTCAGCCTGTTTGGTGCCGCCTACAACTGGCCGCTGGGCGCCGCGATTTCGCTGGGCATGCTCGTGATCGTGGTAAGCCTACTGTTCTTGTCCGAACGGCTCGAAAAAAAGTGGAGTTTTTCATGAGCGCGAGCAGCGGGTACGCGGCGCGTTCACGCTGGCTGCTGCTGCATGCCACGGCGGTGTTCGCATTTTTGTACCTCCCGATCGCGGTCCTTATTCTTTATTCATTCAACGGCCAAGGCGTCGGAGGATTTCCTCCGCATCATCTGACCTTCGACTGGTACCGCATTCTGTTTGCCGATGGCGCAATCTGGGATTCAGTGCTGAACAGCCTGCAGGTCGCCCTTGTCGCCATGGCCATTTCGCTGGCGTTCGGGATCCCGGCGGCGCTGGCGCTCGATCGTGCACAGTTCCCGGGCAAGGCATTATTTCGAAGACTCGTACTGCTACCCCTGATTCTCCCCGGCATCATCACGGGCCTGTCGCTGCTGATGCTGTTCAACCTGACCGGCACAAAACTCAGCCTGCTGACGATTGTTCTGGGCCACGGGACCGCGCTGATTTCCGTGGCAACAACAGAAGTTTTCGCCGGCCTGCAGAAACTCGATCGCGCGCAGGAAGAAGCCTCGCTCGACCTGGGCGCAAATTACTGGCAGACATTCTGGCGCGTGACGGTGCCCAACTTGAAACTGCCCATCATCGGCGCAGCGCTACTGATCTTCACTTTGTCGATGGACGAGATTGCCGTCAGCTTCTTCCTGATCGGCCGCGACAATACTCTGCCCCTCGAAATCTGGGGACGCCTCCGCCGTGGCATCACCCCAGAGATCAACGCCGTCTCGACGATTATCTTTGTTTTCTCGCTGGTAACGATCGTGGTCTGGTACCGCCTGCGGGTCGGGGCCGAAGGCAACGCGGAAGTTGGAGCGGAACTAGTCGAGAGTTCTTCGCTATAGCGGACGCAACCGTCCGAAGCCAGCAACCACAAAGCGCACGAAGTTTCACGAAGGAAAAAACCTTAACCAACAGAGTCCTTCGTGATACTTCGTGCCCTTCGTGGTTCAAAGGTTTTCTATCGGCCCGAAATGGAACTCGACAGCAAAAAGCTGCGCTGAAACTCTAGAGAAGCCCTTCGGAGTTCGGTACCATGCAGTGTCGAGCCAATGAAGAATTGCGCCTCTAGCAGCGCCTTTGAAAAGCTCAAGAAATTTCCTGCCTCTGGCGTGAATCCTCACTTAGCCTGTCTCCTCGCTGCTATCGCTCTTTTCTACACGGCCACAATTCGGCCTGGCCATGTTTGGGGTGACGATTTCGCGATGTATGTACATCACGCGCAGAACATTGTGGAAGGACGACCTTACGCGGACACCGGTTACCTCTTCAATCCGCACGCCCCCGTCAGTCCCAGAATGTATCCACCGGTGTTCCCACTGCTCCTGGTGCCGGTCTACAGGCTCTTTGGGCTGGATCTGCTCCCGATGAAACTGGAGCAGGTAGTCTTTTTTGTGCTCACGTTGGCGTCGGTATATGCCTTTTGGCTCCGCGATCTGGGGAAAGGTTACGCACTCGCGCTAGTCGCTATCCTCGGCTTCAGCCCGGTGTTTTGGAATGCCAAAGACAACGTGCTCTCCGACCTTCCCTTTTTACTGTTCTTCTATGCTCTGGCATTGCTGGTTCGATGGGCTCCCCGCAATCAGCCAGGTTGGTGGCGATGGGCCATTTCGATTGGCCTCGCTTTGTATCTCGCGATCGCCACGCGCACTGCGGGTATCGCTCTAATCGCCGGCCTACTGCTATACGACGTGCTGAAGTTTCACGTAATCACGCGGCTGACTCTTATCGCGCTCCTGGTGTGGGCGGCCCTCTTGCTGCTCCAAAGCCGCTTCGTGGGTTCCAGTGCCGGCAGCTACGATGGGCACCTTCAACCGACCCTGCAGACCGTTGGAGCAAATCTCATTTCCTACCCACGCACGCTGGCAGGTTTTTGGGTGGCGTCGACGCGAAATGCGTTTTCATTTTTCGTCCTGGGAATCATTGCTGGCCTCACGCTAGCCGGTGTCTTCTTTCAATCCAAGCGAGGGTTGACAATCGTTGAGGCGTTCGTGGCGCCTTATATGACAATGGTTATTCTGTGGCCATTCTCTCCCGGTATTCGTCTGGTCTTTCCTCTCCTCCCCTGGATTGTATTTCTCGCCTTAACCGGCCTCCGCGGCCTGGGCGCGAAATTCGCTCCACGCTACTCTAGCGCTGCCCTGTGCGGGCTGTTGCTGCTAATCTCTGTTTCCTATGTCGCAGCCTATCGCAAAGCCGACTTTGGCCCGATTCGCCAGAGCAACGGTTTACCCGAGTTCAACCAACTCTGTCAGGCAGTCCGCGATCGCACGGAATCGGGCGATGTGCTGATTTACTATCGCGCACGCGCGCTCGCGCTCTACACCGGTCGAACGGCATCCAGCTACAATTACCGTGGCACTGAGCAAGAGTTGCGGCAATACGCGCGAAACATTCATGCTACGTATCTGATCACGACTAATGCGTTCGACACCGATCACGGCTTCCTCGATCAGTACGTAGGACACTCCCCCTCCAGCGTCCAACTGACCTACCAGAACGCGAATTTCAAGTTGTATCGGATTCTCTACCCCGCGCGGATCCAGAACGCAGCGCCGAACGACGCTGACCCTCCTGAAGAACCCGCCCGCTTCCCTGTCATAGTAAAGTGGTAGTAGACACTTTTTCCGGAAGGATTGCTTTTTGAGTTCAGGCATTCGCAATATCGCCATCATCGCGCACGTCGACCACGGCAAAACCACGCTGGTGGACGCTATGCTGCAGCAAAGCGGCACGTTCCGCTCCAACGAGCACCACGTCGAACGCGTGATGGACTCGAACGAACTGGAGCGTGAGCGAGGCATCACCATTCTCGCCAAGAACACGGCCATTTTCTATCACGATGTGAAGATCAACATTGTCGACACGCCAGGCCACAGCGATTTTGGCGGCGAAGTCGAACGCGCTCTCAAGATGGTCGACGGCGTCATGCTGCTGGTCGATGCCAGCGAAGGCCCGCTGCCCCAGACGCGCTACGTGCTCGGCAAGGCTCTCGAAGCCAAGCTGCCTCCGATCGTGGTCATCAATAAGATCGACCGTTCCGACGCGCGCCCGCAGGAAGTGCTTAACGAGATCTACGATCTTTTCATCGACCTCGACGCCAAGGAAGAGCAAATCGATTTCCCCGTCCTCTACACCAACGCCAAGACGGGCACGGCGAGCACGAACATCCAGGGAGGCGG
>Ga0187805_10000742_pt1 | contig 11202 bp, 7 predicted proteins | sample NC_wetland_sal_i_6_FD_132965 | JGI IMG/M metagenome (GOLD analysis project Ga0187805, IMG submission 132965) | Wetland sediment microbial communities from Neuse River Estuary, North Carolina, USA - Control_5 | ecosystem: Environmental > Aquatic > Freshwater > Wetlands > Sediment | place: USA... | reverse complement strand
CGATGAGAGCCCTTTCGGAACATTGTCAGCCTCTGGAGTCGTTGGCCTTGCGCTCGCAGATTTGTCCTTAGGAGGAACCAAAGCCATACCCCTCGTAGGCAATGTCCTTTCTGGGGCCACAGGAATATATGACATTTACCGATTCAATGAGGTAGTTCAGGCGTGCATCGCAGCGCCCTAAACTCCTGATTTACCGGCAAATCGCCGAAATCGGTATTGGGAGGAACCCTTCCTGTAGCCGACTTATCGGGATCTTGCCACAGCATTTGGCTATCAGCATTAAGATGATTGTTGACGGAGGTTTCGTCCTGACGTGAAAGAGTGTCCGCACTGTAAATTGGAAAACCCTGATAGCGCCGAACACTGCGACTGCGGCTATGACTTCCAGAGAGGCTCGATGCGATTATCTGGGGAAGTAAGCATATTTGACGACGATCGTCCCAAGGAAAAGGAGCCGACAGACTACACGGGCCTCGTCATTGTGGCGATGCTGGTGCCTGTGTTTGTGCTTTTTGTCTACCTCGGTAACGCGGATCTGGGACTCACAGCTATGATTGTTTCGGGAATGATAATGTGCGCCATCAAGATCCGCTGGAATCTGAGGAAACATGTCTGGTTTTGGGCGACTATCACCCTCATACTAGCGCTTCATGTTCCGTTGTTTTTTATCATTCGATGGCCGCAAGGAAAAGTCCCTACGATTGCATATACATTGCCACTCGGATTCGCGGATTTTTTTATCATCCTCGGCGCGCTAGGACTCGCAGAAAAACTCTTCTCGAAGGTTCCTCCTCGTAGGGCTGATTAGATGAAGCCGTCGGCTCCTCGGCTGATTGGATGACATTGTCGGCTCCTTCAACCGAGTAAGCTTGGTAGCTGTTGGATGACCAAGGCTCGGAAAAAGGAGCCGAGCGATGTTAATTATAGGATGTGATTTTCATGCACGCTAGCAGCAGACTGCCATGGCCAGAGAAGAAACCGCAGAGATGCGTCGGCGAAACTGTTTTCCACTCACTCGCACCGTTTATTGGGTTCGTTTCCATTTGTCTCTTTTCTCAGAATTTTCGGTTCTAATACTCTTCGGGTAGCGAAAGCGTGGTCACAGAACGGTCCGATTCCGTGATAATCCACAACTTGTCGCCAGCGTGTGTGCGGTAGGCGCTCAAGAGCCGGAACCCGTGCTCTAGGCTGTAGTCGTTTTCCTTGCGGTCCTCGTCGGACAAATCGCCCCACTCGCGGTTGACATGGCGCGTGAGTGACCTGCCCCCTAGCTCCGCGCACAGGATCATACGACACCGAAATCTCCTGAACCCATGACTTCTGTCTCTTTCCGTTCCTCGAATTGCCGCACGCAGGGAGCCGTAGGCGACCGGAGTGCGGCAATTCGTCGCGCGAACTCTCGCGGCGCCACATACCCCAAACTGCTGTGCGGTCGTTCCTCGTTGTACTCCTCCCTCCACGCCCCAATCCTCACCCGCGCCTCAAATAAGTTCGCGAACCAACTCGCATTCAAGCATTCGTCCCGCAACTTCCCGTGGAAACTTTCCACGTATCCGTTCTGCATCGGCCGCCCAGGTTCAATGTGCACCAACTCGATCTTCCGTTCCATCGCCCACGCCAGAATATGCCGCGACGTAAACTCCGGTCCGTTGTCACACCGGATCGCTTCCGGCACTCCTCGCTCCGCCACAATCTTCTCCAACTCCCGCGTCACTCTCCGGCTCGCAAAACTCGTGTCCACCTCCAACGCCAGACATTCTCGCGTGTACACATCAATCACGCTCAGCACCCGGAACTTCCTCCCGCTCTCCGCCGCATCGTGCACAAAATCCAAGGCCCATTCCTGGTTCGCTCCCGTCACCGTTGGCCTCACAATACCCGCCCGCAGCAACCGTTTTCTTCTCTTCCTCCGGATCAGCAGCCCCGCTTCCCGGTACACTCGATACACCCGTTTGTGGTTTACATGCATGCCCTTCTCCTCCAACTTCAACTGCAGCCGCCGGTATCCCCACCGCGGCTTCTCCCGCGCTGCTTCCTGCAACTTCGTTCGCAGTTCCTCGTCATTCCTCCTCCGCACATACCGCTGACTGGACTCCGCCACTCCCATCAGCTCGCAGATCCGCCGCTGGCCTACCAGAAATTTCCCCCACAGCCAGCGCACTTCCTCCCGCCGCTCTACGAGTTCCATCCGTTTTTTTCAATCACCGCTTTCAGCATGTCCTTATCCAAGCTCAAATCCGCCACCAGCTTCTTCAACCGTCCGTTCTCATCCTCCAGTTGCCGCAGCCGCTGCGCTTCCCCCACACTCATCCCGCCATATTTCGCCTTCCACGCGTATATGGTGTGCTTCGACACCCCCAGCTCCCGCCCCACCTCCGCGGCACTTCGCCCCGCCTCCATCTGCTTCAACGCACCGATCATCTCCACTTCGCTATACTTCCTCTTCGCCATGCCTCCCCCTCTCCACAAAATCCGAAAATCATATACCGCCGTGTGCGAATTTTGGGGGGAAGGTCAGCCTCTATAGCAACCGCGCGACGCCGGTAGGGCCGGTTTGCGCCTACTGAGAAGGTAACCTTTTGTAACAAGGCTCGTAGCGTAGTTCTAGGACCGTAGAATCAAACCATTAATAACAAAGCACTTATTCCTGGAACGCTGGGGCAGGCTGCGTGCTTGCTGTATGGCTAAGGGTACCCTGCCCCCACGCCGCCCACTAGCGGAGTGCCAGGTAAGGCAAGGGTCTCTATTTAGCCGCACGGCTAAATACGCCAAACGGAATCAAGCGGGGGAAAGCTTTGGTACTTCGGGCCATCATGCCGGTCGAGGAGCAGCGTTACGACGCTGAATGGCGTCCGCTCGCCGAGCCTTCAGTAAAGAACGCGTCGCGACAGGCTTCTCACGGCGCGCAAGAAACGCCTCCACCTCCGCCAGATGCGCGGACAGCCGGCGTCATCCACGCGTTGCGATGCCTCCACCTGCTGATTCGATCGGAGCGGATCTACGAGAGAAGCCATCCTCGCCGCCTGCAAAGTTTGGACACTTCTTACGAAACATTGCGCGATTTCGCCAGCGCGCTGAACGGTATTGAAATCCACATTGAGCGCGGCGGGCTGGTCGTACCGAAACTGAGCGATGCGCATCTTCCGGATGCGCGGGGCGAGATGCAGTCGCTTGCGCTCGAATTGCAGCGCGCGGGAATTCAATCGCTGGGAATCGCCCGGCAATTTCATGTAGGCGAACTGGACACTTTCGCGCAACTCTTGAAGGCATCGTTGTTAAGATCGGAGCACTCTAGAAAGCGCGAGGGCGGCTCCTGGTGGGCCGCGCGGTTTCTGGAAAATCGCGTGGAAGGGATTTCCATCAACACACAAACAGAGCGCAGGGTCGATACAGTGCTCGCCAGTCTTATGGGCGCGCTCGTGGCGTACGGCGGAAACACGCCGCGCGAGGTGAATGAAACTCCAATTCTCCCGCCGGAGTTGGACGATCTGGCAGGAGCGCTGCGTTTGATCGCCCGGCTGACGCCGCCGCTCGAAGCGGCGCGCGGGCTTTCGCCGGAAGAAGCGGCGCGGGCCATTCACGGCGCGATGGAAGATGCCAGCCGCGAAACGGTTCGCATGCTGCTCGGCTCCATTTCGCAGTATGCTCCGCGCGAAGGCGAACATCCGCAGCCCTACCTGCTGCGTCTCTCGGAAAGTTTGATCCTAGAATTCCTGAGCGCGGAGTTTTCCGCCGGGACGCTCCGGCCTGCCTCCGTGCGGCAGACATTTAATCGCCTGAGCGATGTGCTGGTTTCTTCGGGTGGCTATACGGGACCGCATTCGTCACAACATCTGACCTTGCTGGCGGCTGCGTGGGCCAACGACACGCACAGAGAACAAATCGTCGATAAATTCTGGCTCGAACTGCCCCCGCGTGAGAAATCCGCGGTATTACGCGGGGTAGATGTGTGGTGCGTGCCGGTCGTGGCGCTGAAGCGAACGCTCGGGCAATTGGCTGAGACGGGCGCGGACGCTCCGCGGCGCGAGGCGCGAAACATTCTGCTGAACTATTCGCGGCGCGTTGAAAACGAGAATGCTTCCGCGCGGCGGGCGGTAGCGGCGGGATTGAATGAAATGACGCCGATCATCGAATCGCTCTGGCCCAATCAATTGCCGGAGGACTTGAGCCGCGGAACGATGAAGGCGCTGGAGAAGGAAACCATTCCGGAGACCGCGGCGCTGCTGGCGGCTTTTCTCGAGACGCTCGGGCGCGTCGCCGTGACGCGCGGCGATTATTCCGGTTTCGAAAACATTTTGGTCGGCCTGGAACGCGTCCCGAAGGATCAAGAACACGATCACATGTCAGCGCTGGCGCACCGTTTGGTGGCGCAGGACCGCTGGCTGCTGCTGGTGGACGCCGCGCTGGCGAACCGGCCGCTGGATCCGGTTTTGCCGCGGCTGCTGCAGCGCGACCCGGAGCGGTTGCTCGATCGTCTGACGCTGCTCTTGACCGAACCGCGCGGCGCGGAGATGCTGGCGGCGATGGCGCGGCTGCTGCGAGCCATCGGTGTGCCAGTGCTGAATCTTCTCGAGACGCGGCTGTACGAGGCAAGGCGGCAGCGCGTGAGCGCGGCGATCAAGCTGCTCGCCGCAGCCGATCCAGAACGCTTGCTGCGCGGGCTCGCGCGGGCGCTGGCAAGCTGGGAGTGGAATTTGCAGGACCTGGCGGTAAGCGAACTCTCGCGGCCCGCCAATGTGGGTTCCGCGCAGAGCGCGGCTTTTGTGTTTTCCGCGGTACTGGCGGATGCCCATCCGCTGGTCGTGCCAATGATGATCGATCAGATCGGTCTGGCGCAGGAAACCACCGCCGTGCCGCAATTGATGGAAATAGCCGCCGGCGAGCATGAAGTCCTGCGCGATCTTTTCGTGCGGATCAAGGCGATCGAAGCGATTGGCCGCATGCGCGCCGTGGAAGCGGCGGAATTGCTGCGTATGCTGGCGGAAGGCCGCGAAGGATTGGCGTTTGCGGAGCCGTCGGGACTCCGTGCGGCTGCGGAGGACGCTCTGGCGATCCTTGAAAACCGGCCAGCTTCCGCGCGTGCCCGTGCGGCGTATGAATCGGCCGCGCAGACCAACGCCGGCTATGTGGTGCCGCGCCGTTATGCTCGAGTCCCGCTGGAATCGCCTTTGCGAGCACAGATTGAGGGATCCCAAGTTGGGCTTGCGCGCGTTAAAACCATCAGCCTGGGCGGAGCCTACCTGGAATCGCCGAAGAAGCTTTCCGTAGGTGATTCCATCAAACTCGAAGTTCGATCCGGACTGCGCAAAATTCACTTCACCGCCGTGGTGCGCAATCTCGGCCCGGACGGCAGCGGCGTCGAATTTGTGCACATGAAAGACGAAGACCGCGAAAAGCTGCGCAAGCTGGTGCAACGCCACTTGCAGATTTAAGTCCGAGCGCTTTGGAGGCGGAAACTGCACAGGCTAAAGTCTGTGCTATTCGAGCCCCAACGACTCTCGCCTGATTGGTTCCAGCAGCATCCTGCTCGCAATTCCAACCTCATCCGGTGAAAAAAACTGTCGAGGTTTAGCCTCAGGACCTCGGCGAACAAGTTTTAGTTGAATTCAGCGGATTATTGAAGTAAAAGCCGAGTATTCAATGTAGTAGCCATCGTTGGGCGGGACATCCCGCCGCCGCTAGGGGTAGCGGAAGATTGGCAGCCTTCAATAGGAGAACTCAGATGCGACGACGTCATGGTGTGTTTGGTTGGATCACGTTATGCATGCTGGCACTGGGATACGCCACGATGACGATGGCGCAAGTGAATACGGCGACGCTCTCCGGAACGGTGATGGACCCGCAAGGCCTGGGCGTAAAGGGCGCGAAGCTGACCATCACCAACGCAGGAACTGGCGCGGAACGCACTGCCGTCTCGGACGACTCCGGACGGTACAAGGTAGTGGGTCTGCCCCCGGGAACCTACAAGGTAAATGTCGATGGCGGAGCGAGTTTTGCCTTGTACGAGAACGATTCCGTGGTCGTGACCGTCGGTGAGGACGCGACCCTCGATCCACGGCTTGCGCTGAAGGGCATGGAGCAGACCGTGACGGTGACCAGCGAGACGGCCCCTATTGAGACCACGAAGACGGAAGTCTCGCAGACCATCAACCAACGAAGCATCAACAACTTGCCCATCAACGGCCGCAACTACATCAATTTTACGCTGACAAACTCACAGACCACGCGAGACGTATCGCCCACAATCGGACCGGCTCCCAACAGCGGATTGAACATAGACGGCGCGCGCGCGCGATCGAACATGGTCAGCGTGGACGGAGCGGACGCCGGAGACAACTCGGTGGATGGAATTCGCTCAACCGTATCGCAGGAAGCAGTGCAAGAGTTCCAGCTCATTCTGAGCAACTACAACGCCGAGTACGGACGAGCCACAGGCGGAGTGATCAACATTGTTACGAAAAGCGGAACCAATGAGACGCACGGAGACATTTTCGGTTATTTGCGGAACAAAGCGTTTCAAGCGCGGAATCCGTTTTCCGGCCAAGTAGATCCGACCACCGGCGAACTGGATCCCGTCAAGCAAGCTTATACGCGCGTGCAGACGGGGTTCACGCTCGGCGGCGCGCTGAAAAAGGACAAGACGTTTTACTTTCTGTCGTACGAATACACGCAGCGTGAAGAGACGGATTTCTCGAGCATAGGAGCGTCATCGCCTGGAACCGGCCCATTCGGCATGGTTCCCGTGCCGCTGGGACCTGGCTTGACCGTGCAGTTGACGCCTTCACAAGCCAGCGCGGTGCAAGCGCTCGAAATGGCAGGTCAAGCGACATTAGCTGGAGAGTACGCCGCCTTCATGGGGTCGGCCTCGAGCGTCGCGCTGAACAAGCTGGATTACGGCCTCGTCGCGCCTTCGCTTACAGGCGGATTAGTGAATCCAGGACCCGGCGCACAATTCCCGCTTCCAGTAACCTGCCCGGTTGGGGCCACGATCGGCACGGTAACGTGTTCCTCGATTCCTGTTGCGCCCGGCGCAAGCTATTCCTATGGTGTGGTGCAACTTCCCGCATCCTATGCGAGCCTGAGCAGCCTTCGAGGCAATTTTCCAGCAACGGAAAAAACCAGTCTGTGGTCGGCGCGGCTGGACCAGCGCTGGAACAACCGCAATACTTCTTTCTTACGCGTCGGCGTCTCGCCTTCCCTGGTCACCGGCATCGAATCCACTTCGCAGAACCAGGTGTTTGGCCAAAACGCGGGAACTCGCGCCGGAGTGAATCAATACCGGGATCTTTCGGCTACCTTCCAACATGACACGATCCTGAGCGATACAGCTTTCAACGAATTCCGCTTCCAAGGCGCTCGCCGTGGATTGCATTTCGGCTATTCGGACCTTCCCGGAGGTTCGGACATCGGCGTGAATATTCCGGGCTACGCGTATTTTGGGCGCGAACCGTACTCGACAGTGGATCGCATCGAACGGCGGTTCGAGTGGTCGGACAACGTCACGCTGATCCGCGGCAACCACACGTTCAAAATGGGCGGGGACTTCAACCTCATCCAGGTGCGCTCGGGCAAACCGCAGATCTTTGAACTGGACTTCGGAGGCGACGTCAACTTTGGAGGCATTTCGGCCTCCTCGTTCGGCTTCCCCGCTTCCCTGCCGGGTGCGACCGGGCTGCAAGCGTATGGCTTGGGAATCCCTACCTCTTACATTCAGGGAATCGGAAACTCGAGCTCACCGTTCGACAATATTCCGATGGGATACTTCGCGCAGGACAGTTGGAAGGTAAACCGCAAGCTGACGCTCAATTATGGCTTGCGGTACGACCTGGAGATCACTCCTCTGTTTTCCCCAGCGACGGCAGTGAACGCGGCAGCCGAACAAGCCTTGGGCGTGCAGGAGGGGGTGCCCCGCGATTATAAGAATATAGCGCCGCGTTTTGGAATCGCTTGGGATCCTACCGGCAGCGGCAAGATGGTGATCCGCGGAGGTTACGGGCTCTTCTATGATCACCCGCTGCTGGCCATCGCGTTCGACTCGACGACTGCCGATGGGGGACGATCCGTGCAATTGCTTTCGGCAGGTGGGACGGCTTCCGCCTGCGGCTTGCTGCCGCTGCCACAAGGCTCGCCAACGCCGCCGGGATTCTGCGGGTCAAACCTGGACAGCCCTGCAAATCTGAACGGTTCGTCCATTTTCCAGGGAGCGCTGAATGCCAACTCGATTTACGCTGCGTTTCCCACTTCTCTCACGCTGGGTTACTTGCCCCAGCAACAGCGTTTTGATCCCTTTGCTCAAGGATCGCTGTTCGCCAACCAGGCGTACCTGCAAAGCGGTTTCCCGCTATCGATTCTGCCGTTCACTTTACCGGTGACGAGAAATTTCACCTACGCTTATGCGCAGCAAGCGAATCTTACTATCGAGCGCGAGCTGCCCGGGTCATGGAAGATCAGCGCGGGTTATCAGTGGACCCGCGGACTGCATCTTTACAGGCCGATCGACATCAATTCAACAGATCCGCAATTGCTGGATCAAAACGCTTTCAACGCGGCGGCGTCCGGTATCCCGGTCAGCAATCCGTTGACAGTTGTTGCGCCTTCCTCAAACATAGCCTCCACTCCGGGTACTTGCGGAGTCACCGTGATTGCCCCAGCCGTCCTAGGCGTGCTCAACGGGTGCCCCGCGCCTATCGCGAACCTCAATGGCCAGTATGTGAGCACTCCAGCATTCTTTAATTTCTTCCGCAAGTCAGGCCCAAACCCCTCGTTTGCCGGACTGGTTGCGCCTGGTCAGCCGCTCAACGTAGGTTACGGCGCACAAGTAGGGCTGGCGGCGCTGGCCGGCTACCCGCAGGGACTTGGAGTCCCGGTGCCATTCAACAGCGTGGACGCGCAAGCCTCGAACGGCAATTCCTGGTATAACGCGCTGACGGTGAACTTGTCGAAGCGATTCTCGAAGGGTTTCGAGATCTTGTCGAGTTATACGTGGTCGCATTCGATTGATGACAGTACGGACTTGCAATCCACGCTCGAGCCGCAGGACAGCCGCTTCCCACAACTCGAGCGCTCGAATTCCGACAATGACCAGCGTCACCGCTGGGTGACGAGCGCCGTGTTCCAGACTCCCGCTGCGGCCCAAGGCCACAGTTTTTTCCGAAACCTCGGAGGGGACATTACGGTTTCGCCCATCGTCGAGGTCTCATCCGGCCGGCCGTTCGACGTCATCACTGGTGAAGACACGAGACTGGACCTGGGAGCTTCGCAGGCGCGCCCTTCGGTGGCAACCGGAGGAACCAGCGGAACAACATCGCCCTACATTCCGGGAACGACATTCGTTCCAGCCAGCGTTTGTTTGACGAACAGCGGCGCGCCATTCACCGTACCTGGATTCACGAGCGCCGGCGCAGGGTGCGTGGGCAATCTGGGCCGGAATGCGTTTAATATGCCGGGATGGTTCACGTGGGACATGCGCGTAGCCAAGCGCATACCCATGGGTGAACGGTTGAAGCTGGATCTGATCGCTGACGCATTCAACCTCTTCAACAGGACCAATATCACGGCGGTGAACCAACTTTGCGATCCTTCCGCAGGTTCGACCTGCAGCGCGGGTCAGCCGTCGGCGGCGTACGATGCGCGGCAGTTTCAGTTTGCATTGAAAGTGACGTGGTAGGAAGGTTGAGCGCGCCGGCGAGAACTCAGAGAATTTACAAATTAAGTTTCATGGGGCTTCGCGAAAGCGAGGCCCTTTTGTTTTGGCAGGACCTTTCCGCCGAACACAACTCCGGGTAAAGTAAAGAGACCGTTTCCCGTATATGTATTGGAGAAAGAATGAACGCGGTGCTCATCGGGGTAGTGATCGTGGTGGCAGGCCTGGTGCTGTGGCTTGTGCTGCAGACTTCGCAGGAACAGAAAAGAAGCGCGCTCCTTGAAGGCCAGATGAATGAGCTGCGCCGGGATTTGCAGACTATCGGGACGGCCCAAGCGCAGAGCACTGGACAGATCGCCAGCATTGGACAGGGCGTTTCTCAGCGCCTAGAGAGCGTGACCAAGGCGCTGCAGGATGGAGTTTCCAGTTCCGCGCAGATTGCCACACAGGGGCAAACGGCGATCGCTAACGAGCTGAAAAATACGCGAGAGCAGATAGGCCACATTCAGAAGCAACTGGGTGAATTTCAGGAGTTGGGGCGGGGAATATCCTCGGCAACAAAATCGCTTGAGGGAATCCTTGGCGGAGCGAAGACCCGCGGGCTGCTTGGCGAAGTAACTCTTGAACGTTTGCTCGAGGATTCCCTTCCCTCCGCGCAATATGCCACGCAATATCGTTTCTCAAGCGGCGAAGCGGCTGACGCTGTGATTTTTCTGCGCGACAAGAAACTCTTAGCCATCGACTCAAAGTTTCCTTTGGATGCCTTCCGAAGGATCAGCACGGAAGGCGAGGAGGCGAAGCGGGCGTTTGCGACGGCCGTGAAGGGCCATGCCGATTCGATCGCTAGAAAATATATCGTCCCAAACGAGGACACGCTGGACCTCGCGCTGATGTTTGTGCCCTCGGAAAGCGTCTACTACGAAATGCTAATGACGCAGGACAGCAAGGGCGAGCCGCTGGACTCCTATTGCCGGGGCCGGAATATTATCGCGGTATCGCCGAACACTCTCTACGCACACCTCTGCGTGATTCACCTGGGCTTGCGGGGAATGCAGATCGAGGAAAATGCCAAGCGCATTTCCGCGGGCCTCTCAGGAATACACAAGCAGATGCAGACCTTCACCGATGTGTTCGAAAAGCTCGGCACCCATCTGAAGAACGCGCAGCAAAGTTATGGTGAAGCGGACAAGCGGCTTGAAAAAACGCAGAACTCGCTGGATTCCCTGATCGGAACGGGCGAGGCAGAAGCGTCCATCGAAGACAGCCAGGGCACACTTGCGCTTCCGGCGGAATCGAGCGCCAAGACCAGCGCGTAACATTTGTACATTGATTTTAGAAAAGCTGTGAAGATTCGAGCGATTGCCTCGTCCCGTCAGTTATCGCCGACGCGTGATCGTACTCAGCAGATGGATGGAAATCAAGAAACTGCCGTGTTTGCGGCCGACGACTTCGAAGCGGGCCAGGTTCTCCGCACCGCCTGAGCTGGATACTCGAGCAGGATTTCCGCCCGTTAGCTCAGCAATGTCCGGAGCCAAATTTCTGGCTTCCAATCTGACTTT
>Ga0187805_10000741_pt1 | contig 11215 bp, 8 predicted proteins | sample NC_wetland_sal_i_6_FD_132965 | JGI IMG/M metagenome (GOLD analysis project Ga0187805, IMG submission 132965) | Wetland sediment microbial communities from Neuse River Estuary, North Carolina, USA - Control_5 | ecosystem: Environmental > Aquatic > Freshwater > Wetlands > Sediment | place: USA... | reverse complement strand
CGGCTCGAGGTCGGCGGCGACCTTCACGATCTCGTCATCGGCCCGGCAGAGGCACGAGCACTGATCGGTAGGGCCTAATGTTGGCCGCCCTGACCTGCGGCACACGACCAGACATCTAACATACGCTCGTTCACCCAGACGGAGCTCGATGAAGCCGCCTCTCGGCTCGGGCTTGCGCCGCGTTCGGATGTGGCGTGAAGGCGGTCCTGGACGCGGGTGCTCTGGCGGCGGTTGATCGCCGAAACCGCGTGATCGGCGCCCAACTGCGGGTGCTCCAGCAGCAGGGAACGCCGATCCGGGTCAGTTCCGCCGTGGTGGGCCAAGTCTGGCGAGACGGGCGCAAGCAGGCCAACCTGGCCCGGGTGCTGGCCGGCGTCGGCATCGAGGCACTTGGTAAGGACGACGGCAAGCGCATCGGCGAACTACTCGCTCTTCCCGCCCGCCACTAGCATGTCGATGGCCAGGCTGCCCAGGCCTGAACGAAACCCCATAATCCGGCGTTTCCGGGCGCGCTGAATCGTCACCCGGGCCTGGCCTCCGGCCGCGCTGGTGACCCTGGTGCGCGGCGGCCGGCCCTTCGGTAATCAGGACTGCGCAGGCGGGTTAAGTTGCTGCAGGAGGACCAGCCGGTCGTAGTAGTAGCGCTCTTCGGCGATCTTTCCCTCCGGGGTCACGCGGAAGAACCCGGCCATCGCGAACTCGACATGCCGGCCGGTGGGCGGGAGCGGGTCGCGCCCGGGAAGAATCGTCGGACCCGTTGAGGTTCCGGTCCCGACTAGTTCCGCTGCGACGTAGTCGCCGTCTGACGCCATCCGGATCAGCCTGTACTGGAAGTCGGGCATCGACGTCATGAAGTTCTTGTTGACTTCGGTGCGCGCCGCAGTGCCCCGGACGGGCTCTGAGAACAACGGGCTCTGGAAGGCGATATCCGGATCGAGGAGTTCCATGGTGGCGTTGATGTCGTGTTCGTTCCACGTGTCGATGAAGGACCTGACGATTTCCGACGAGTTCTTGCCGACTTCCGTGTCCGATGTGCTCATTTCGTACTCCTGCCTCTCTTAGTCGACGGCTGGCCTGTCATTTGTGCGGGTCATCCCTGGAACGGGGGGATGGCGTGGACGACGGTCTTGGCTTCCTGGAAGTCGCTGATCGCGAGCGGGCCGCGCAGGTGGCCGATGCCGCTTTGCTTGTAGCCGCCCTCGGCGAAGCCGTCGTTGATCGCGGCCCAGGTGTTCGTCCAGACGGTGCCGGCGTGGATCTCGCGGCTGACCCGGCGGCTGGTGTTGATGCTGCTGGTGAAGATGCCGGCTGCCAGGCCGTATTCGGTGGCGTTGGCGCGGGCGATGGCGTCGGTTTCGGTGTCGAAGACCTCGAAGGTCGCGACCGGGCCGAAGACTTCCTTCTGTACCAGGTCGGTATTGACGTCCTCGACCTCGAGCAGCGTTGGCCGGTAGAAGGCACCGGCGGCCAGGGCGCCGCCGGTCGCGGGGCCGCCGCGGACGATCGGCTTGGCGTAGGCCAGGGCCGCCTGGACCACCCGGTCTACCCGGGCGACGTCGGCCTGGTCGATGAGCGGGCCCATGTCGGTGTCCGGGTCCATGCCGTCGCCGACGCGGACATTTTCGAGCAAGTCTGCCAGCCGCGTGCGGACCTCGTCGGCGACCCCGCGCTGGACCAGGATCCGCGAGCCGGTCATGCAGAACTCCCCGGCGAAGGTCGTGATCCCGGCCGCGAGCAGCGGGACCGTAGCGGCGAGGTCGGCGTCGTCGAACACGATCATCGGCGTCTTGCCGCCGAGCTCCAGGTTCATCCGCTTGAGGGTGGCCGCCCCGCCCGCGGCGACCAGCCGCCCGACCGTGGTGCTGCCGGTGTAGCTGATGACCTGAACGTCGGGCGAGGAGACGAGGTAGGGAGCGCCGGTGTTGCCGGATTCGGTGAAGATGTTGACTACGCCGCGGGGCAGCGACGTGACCTCCGCGATGATCTGCGAGACCAGGTTGGCCACCAGCGCGGTCTGTCCGGGCATCTTGACCGCGACGGTGTTCCCCGCGGCCAGCGCCGGAGCCAGGGATCGGATAAGCAGGGCGACCGGGGAGTTCCACGGCACGATGATGCCGGCCACGCCGGCCGGCTCGCCGTAGGTGCTGTACCACTGCCCCGGCGCGACCTCGGCGGAGATGCCGGTGCCGGTCAGGGCCAGGGCCGCGTTGTGCCGCAGCGTGGGACTGGGCGAATTCCCCTCGAACAAGCCCTCGGCGATCTTCTTGCCGTTCTCCTTCGTCACCAAGGTACCGAGTTCCCGGGCATGGGCGTCGAACCGGTCGGCCATCTCGTTCAGGGCCCGGTGCCGCAGACTAGGGTCCCGGGACCAGGACGACGTCTCGAACGTGCGGCGGGCGGCCGCGATGGCCGCGCGAGCCTCGGCTTCGCCGCCGTCGGCCCACCGGCCCAGCACCGCGCCGGTAGCCGGGTTGACCGACTCCAGGACGGCACCGGCCCCCGTCCACTCACCGTCGATCCAATGCCTGGCAATCTCGCTCATGTGAGAACTCCCTCGGTGAGGTGGATGGGATGTAGGTCGGCCTGTGCGGGTCACCACACGAGCGCGACGATCACCCCCAGCATCGCTGCTCGTCTGGTGACGGGTTGTCGCCAGAACCTGGTGATTCGCCAGCGCAGTGAGCACGCGGCGGCGGGGTTTGCTGGCCATGCTCTGAGGGTTAGGCTGCCGGGCAGGTCAGGGTGCTGCTCTTCGGGAGCTGGGAGGCCGCGTGTACGAGCTGACGGACCGGCGTGCCGAGTGCGGTGTGCTGGACGGGCTGGTCGAGGCGGTGCGTGCCGGTGAGAGCCGGGTGCTGGTGGTGCACGGTGAGGCCGGGGTGGGCAAGACAGCGCTGATGGAGTACCTGGCCGACCGGGCGTCGCAATGCCGGGTGCTGCGGGTGACGGGTGTGCAATCAGAGATGGAGCTCGCCTTCGCCGGGTTGCATCAGCTGTGTGCGCCGCTGCTGGACCAGCTGGGGGTGTTGCCGGGTCCGCAGCAACAGGCGCTGCGAACCGCGTTCGGCATGAGCGCGGGGCCGCCGCCCGACCGGTTCCTGGTCGGGCTGGCCAGCCTCGGCCTGCTGGCCGAGGCAGCAGCGGAGCGGCCGGTGGTGTGCCTGGCCGATGACGCGCAGTGGCTGGATCGTGCCTCAGCGCAGGTGCTGGCGTTCATCGCGCGCCGGCTGGGGGCCGAGTCGCTGGGCCTGGTGTTTTCGGCCCGGGTTGCGGATGGCGAGCTGGCTACGCTGCCGGGGCTTGAGGTCAGGGGTCTGCCGGAGCGTGATGCGCGGGCGCTGCTGGATGCGGCGCTGACCGGACCGGTCGATGCGCGGGTGCGCGACCAGATCGTCGCCGAAACGCGGGGTAATCCGCTGGCCTTGCTTGAGCTGCCGCGCTCGTCGACGCCGACGCACCTGGCGGGCGGGTTCGGGCTGCCCAGTGCGCTGGCGGGGCGGATTGAGGACAGCTTCCGCAGGCGTGTTGAGGCCCTGCCAGCACAGGCGCGGCGGTTGCTGCTGGTGGCGGCGGCCGATCCGACTGGCGATCCGGTGCTGTTGTGGCGGGCCGCGGGGCGGCTCGGGATCGGTACGCTGGCCGCCGGGCAGGCGGCGGAGGCCGGGTTGGCCGAGTTCGGTGCGCGGGTGCAGTTCCGGCATCCTCTGGTCCGCTCGGCGGTCTACCAGTCGGCATCGGCGCGGGACCGGCAGGAGGTACACCAGGCGCTGGCCGACGCCACTGATCCGCAGGCTGATCCGGATCGCCGGGCCTGGCACCGGGCGCAGGCCGCGGCCGGGCCCGATGAGGAAGTGGCCGCCGAGCTGCAGGATTCGGCGGGGCGGGCGCAGGCGCGCGGCGGGCTTGCAGCGGCGGCGGCCTTCGGCGAACGCGCGGCGCTCCTGTCGCCCGATCCGGCGCGCCGAGCCGGCCGGACGCTGGCCGCCGCGCAGGCCAGCTTGCGGGCGGGAGCGTTTGGTAAGGCACTGGAACTGCTGGCCATGGCGGAAGCCGGGCCGCTGGATGAGCTGCAGGGCGCCCGGGCGGACTGGCTGCGCGGCCAGATCATGTTCGCCTCCGGCCCGGGCAGTGACGCTCCCCTGTTGCTGCTGAAGGCGGCCAGGCGGCTGGAGCTGCTCGATCACGACCTGGGCCGCGAGACCTACCTGGACGCCTGGCAGGCGGCGCTGTTCGCCGGACATCTGGCCGGCGGCGGCGATCTGGAGGAGGTCTCAAGCGCCGCCCGGGCAATGGCCCCACCGGACCGCCCGCCGCGGGTGGCCGACTTGCTGCTGGACGGTCTTGCGCTGCTGGTCACCGATGGTCCGGCCGCCGCCGCCCCGGTGCTGCGGCAGGCCATCAGCGCTTTTGCTGACCCGGACGTCCCGGTGGCAGAACGGCTCCGGTGGAGCTGGTGGGTCCCGGTGGCGAGCCTGCCGCTGTGGGACGGCGAAGGCTACCGGCTGATCGTGCCGCCGCTCCAGTTCGCTCGCCAGGTCGGCGCGCTGGACCAGCTGCCGATGCTGCTGAACGTGCTGGCCGTGGGCACCGCACTGCGAGGGGATCTTGCGGCCGCCGCGTCCCTGATCGCAGAAGCCGACGCCGCCCGCGAGGCTACCGGGGCGCGCCTGGTTGCCTACGCCGCCATGGTGCTGGCCGCGTTCCGGGGCAGCCAGGCCGAGGCCGTCCCGTTGATCGAGGCTACCCTCGAGCAGGCTGCGGCCATGGGGCAGGGAGCGGCGGTGACGTGGGCGCACTGGGTCGCTGCCGTTCTGCATAACGGCCTGGGCCGCTACCCGGAGGCCCTGGCGGCGGCCCGGCAAGCCGCCGGGCACAAGCTGGTACATCTTTCGATGTGGGCGCTGCCCGAGCTGGTCGAGGCCGCGACACGCACCGGGAACACCGGGCTGGCCCGCGATGCCCTCCGCCAGTTGTCTGTGTGGACTCAGTCTGGCCGAACCGACTGGGGACTGGGGATCGAGGCGCGGTCCAGGGCGCTGCTGAGCGAAGGCGAAGCCGCCCACCGTCTGTACCTTGAGGCGATCGAGCGGCTCGGCCGGACCGGCATGCGCCCGGACCTGGCCCGGGCCCACCTGCTCTACGGGGAATGGCTGCGCCGACAGCGGCGGCGCGGCGAGGCGCGGGTGCAGCTGCGCGAGGCCCACAGCCTGCTGGATGCGATGGGCATGGAGGGGTTCGCCGCGCGGGCCCGCCGCGAGCTGCGGGCCACCGGGGAGACCGCCCGCAAGCGTAGCGTCGCCACCATGCTCCAGTTGACTGCCCAGGAGGCCCAGATTGCCCGGCTGGCCCGCGACGGGCTGTCGAACCCGGAGATCGGCGCGCGGCTGTTCCTGTCTCCGCGCACCGTTCAGTACCACCTGGGGAAAGTCTTCACCAAGCTCGACATCACCTCGCGCAGCGACCTCCGCCGCATCCTGCCTGCCGACCCGGACGCTACGTCGCCGCGCTGACCTGCCCCGGCGGCGTCGCAGGTCCGCCGCCGAGCCGTCACCGGCCACGTGCGCTAGCCACTGTGGCGGATTCGAGCGCAGCCTGGCCAGCATGACGATGACGGTGTGGCAACGTTCGACCATAGCCCGGTTCCGGAGCCACGGCCAGGTGACGGAGGCCCGGACACTCCCCGGCTTATCGCTCGCGGCGAGCTTCTCGCCGCCTTGGATCGCGCGGCGGCGCGGAAAGTGACGCTCCTGTCCGCTCCGGCCGGCAGCGGGAAGACGTCGCTGCTGCGCCTATGGGCCCGCCATCCGGGTCGCGGGCATCGCATTGCCTTCGTGTCGGTCTGGCCCGACCAGCAAGACGCCCAGCAGTTCTGGCTGGCCCTGCTCAACGCCATCCGTCACGCCTGCGGTACCACCAACGACACGGTACCGCCGACCGCAGCGCCGGACCTCAGTGTCCGGGCGCTGATCGACACAGTGCGCTGCGAGCTCGCCGACCCGAGCGGCCGCATCACCGTGGTCATCGACGATCTCCACGAGCTGAACGCGCCGGAGGCCCTCGCTCCGCTCATGCAGTTGCTGACGGACCTTCCGCCGAACGCGCAGGCCATCCTCGCCACCCGTCGCGATCTCCCGCTGCGGCTGCACCGGCTGCGGCTGGCGGGCGAGCTGGCGGAGATCCGCCCGGCGGACCTGCGTTTTTCCGAACGCGAGACGCGCGAGCTCCTGGAGGCCTCGGGGATCGCGCTATCCGGGGCCGGCGTGGCGCTGCTGCACCAGCGGACCGGGGGTGGGCCGCGGGCCTGCGGCTCGCGGCGGTCTCCCTGGCCGGCCACCCGGACCCGGAGCGGTTCGTCGCGGAATTCTCCGGCAGCGACCGCACGGTCGCCGGGTACCTGATCGATGAGCTGCTCGACCGCCAGCCGGCCGACGTCCAGGACCTGCTGCTGCGCACCTGCCTGCTCGACCGGGTCAACGGCGAGCTGGCCGACCTGCTGACCGGCCGCCCGGGCGCGGACCGGATCCTGCTGAGCCTGGAAGAGGCCAACGCGTTCGTCGAATCGCTCAACCCCGGGCGCACCTGGTTCCGCTACCACCACCTGTTCGCGGACCTGCTGCGGCTGGAGCTGCGCCGCAAGATGCCAGAGGACATCCCCGCCCTGCACCGGGCGGCGGCCGGGTGGTTCACCGAGCACGGCCCGGTGGCCGAGGCCATCCGGCACACCCAGGCGGCGGGCGACTGGCCACAGGCGGCCCGGCTGCTCGCCGACCACGCGTTCAGCCTGACCCTGGACGGGCAGGCGCAGACCATGCAGGCGCTGCTGCGGGCCTTCCCGCCGGGAGCCGATCACCCCGAGCTGGCCCTGGTGCGCGCCGCCGGGGACATGGTCCAGGGACGCCTGGACCAGGCGGCCGCTCACCTGGCCGTCGCCGAGACGCACGCCGGGACGGCCCCGACCGATCGCCAGCGCCCGCTGCGGGTGGCGGTCGCGGCGCTGAAGCTGTCGCTGGCCCGACGGCGCGGTCACCTGGCCGGCGTTCTGGAACAGGTCAGGTTCCTCGACTCCCCGGTCACCGGGCCGTCCGACGAAGACATCGCCCTGGGCAGCGACCTGCGCGCCGTCGCGCTGATGAATCTGGGGACCGCCGAGGCGTGGTCCCTTGGGCTGCCAGACGCCGAACGCCACCTCCGGGAGGGTGCCGTCCTGGCCCGGCAGATCGGCCGGCCCTACCTGGAGGTCGGCTGCCTGGCGCAGCTCGGGTTCGCGTCGAGGATCCGCTCGTTCGCCACGACCCAGCGGCGCTGCCGCGAGGCGATCGCCCTCGCCGAGCGGTACGGCTGGGGCACGGAACCGGTGATCGCGCCCGCGCTGATCACGCTGGCCGGCACGATGATCTGGACGGGTGAGTTCGACGAGGGCGAGCGATGGCTGCAACGAACCGGACAGGCCCTGCAAACAGACACCGGCCCGGACATCAGACAGTTGCTGCACCTGGCGACCGGGAGGCTCTATGCCGGACGCGGCCGCCACCACGAGGCACTGGAGGAACTCAGCGCCGCCGAACGTCTGCGATCGCGGATGGAGGGGTCGCACGCGCTAGCGAATCAGGTGACCGGCTGGCTGCTGGCCACCCAAGCCCGCGCCGGGATGCCCGGCGAGGCCCTCGCCGCTCTGGCGTCGCTGGATGACGAACGGGCCGGCTCAGGGGAAATCCGCAACGCTCGCGCGGTGATCTGCCTCGCCGAAGGCGATCCGGCCGGAGCCCTCGGCGCGGTCCGGGAGGTCCTGGACGGCACCGCACCGGTCATCGGTTACGTCACGCTCGTCGAGGCTCACCTGCTCGCCGGGCTGGCCCACCGCGAGCTCGGTAACCAGCGCGCGGCCAACCAGGCCGCCGAACGCGCACTCGGCCTCGCCGAGGCTGACCGGTTGATACTGCCGTTCGCGATGACGGGTTCCCTGGAACTGCTTGAGACTCTGCCCCGGCATGAGACAGCGCACGCCGCGCTGCTCACCGACATCCTCGACATCATGCACGCCTCGTCCGTGACCCCCAGAGCGAACCCCTCACCGCTGGCCCGCGAACTCAGCCCGAGCGAACTCAGGGTACTGCGTTACCTCCCGACAAACCTGTCCCGGCTGGAGATCGCAACCGAGCTGTCTATCTCGCCAAACACTGTCAACACGCATGTCCGCAGGATCTACGCCAAGCTCGGGGCCGACGACCGCTCTGCAGCAGTCCAGCATGCCCGCGAACTGCGGCTCCTCTCAGCGGGCCGCAAACATCACCAGGATCAGGCGACAACCGTTCACCGTAATGGCCGCTAGCTTCGGCCATACCCGAACCTCGCTGGCAGAAGGTGTCCTCATGTCCGATGTCACATCTATCAGTGGCGCCGGGGACCGGCGCTGGCTGATCCTGGGCGTGCTCGGCCTGGCGCAGGTCATGGTGATCATGAGCCTCACGGTGATGAACATCGCGCTGCTGTCCGCCCAGCGGGCGCTGCACTTTTCCACGGTGGACCGGCAGTGGGTGGTCACCGCCTACACCCTGGCGTTCGGCAGCCTGCTGCTGCTCGGCGGTCGGCTGGCCGACCTGCTCGGCCGCAAGGTCACGTTCCTGGTCGGCTTGGCCGGCTTCGCCGGCGTGTCGGCCATAGGCGGCGCCTCGGTCAACTTCACCATGCTGATCACCGCCCGGGCCTGCCAGGGCGTGTTCGCCGCGCTGCTGGTGCCGTCGGCCCTGTCACTGCTGATCACGACGTTCACCGAGCCGAAAGACCGCAGCCGGGCGTTCGCCGTCTACGGAGCGATCGCCGGGGCCGGCGGCGCGATCGGGCTGCTGCTCGGCGGCGCGCTGACCGAGTACCTGTCCTGGCGGTGGACGCTGTACGTGAACCTGATCTTCGCCGGCGTGGCGTTCACCGGGGGCGCACTGCTGCTGACCGGGCAGGCATCCCGGGCCAGGCCCAGGCTGGACATCCCGGGCGTCCTGCTGGCCTCCGGCGGCATGTTCTGCCTGGTCTACGGGTTCTCCAACGCGGCCAGCCACATCTGGGCGACGCCGTCGACCTACGGGTTCCTGGCCGCCGGCGGGGTGCTGCTGGCGGTGTTCGCAGCCTGGCAGACCCGAGCCGCCCACCCGCTGCTGCCGCCCCGGGTGGTGCTGGACCGCAACCGGGGCGGTGCCTACGCCTCGATGCTCATCGCCGCGGCCGGGCTGTTCGGCATCTTCTTGTTCTTGACCTACTACCTGCAGCAGACGCTGGGCTACTCCCCGCTGGTCACCGGGGTGGCGTTCCTGCCGCTCAGCGTCGGCCTGGTGGTCTCCTCCAACCTGTCCACGATCGTGGCGATGCCCCGGGTCGGGCCTAGGCCGCTGGTCGCGTCCGGGATGGCAGCCGCCGCGGGCGGGGCGGCCTGGCTGGCCCAGCTGGGCCCGCACACCGGGTATGCCGCGGGCGTGCTCGGCCCGATCATCCTGGCCGGACTCGGCCTGGGTCTGGTGATCGCGCCGGTGATCAACACCGGCACCTTCGGCGTGGCCCCGCAAGACGCGGGAGAGGCATCTGCGACGGTCACCGTCGGCCAGCAACTCGGCGCCTCGGTCGGCACCTCGCTGCTGAGTACCATCTTCGCCGCCGCCGTCACCTCCTACCTCGCCGCGCACCTCGCCGCGGCCCGGCTGATCGGCCGCCAGGCCCTGACCGGCCTCGCGCTGGTCCACGGCTACGACACCGCCTTCTGGTGGACCGCCGGCATCCTCGCCGTCGGCGCGGTCCTCGGCGGCGCCCTGCTCCGCCCCGGCCCGCTGGTCCGCAAGGACACGCCGTCCCTGGCACCCGGCGGGGTCACAACAGCCCAAGCGCAGGCGGACCCCGCCCGTCCCGCGTAACCCAACCAACTCATGAAAGGTGGAGCACGGTGACTATTTCGGATCGCACGGTGGCCATCATCGGCACTGGCAACATCGGCGGCATTCTCGCGGCGGACTTCGCGGCCGGCGGTCAGGACTTCCTGCTGGCCGGCCGCGACCAGGAGACCGCCCGGAAGATCGCGTCCAGCCTCGGCGGCTACGCCGAAGCGGTCAGCGTGGACGAGGCGGTCGACCGGGCCGGCGTGCTCGTGCTCGCCGTCTGGCTCGACGCCTTCGAGCAGCTCATCGCCCAGTACGGCGAGCGGCTGGCCGACAAGGTGATCGTCGACCCGAGCAATCCGATCGGACCCGATGGTCACGGCGGCATCCGCAAGGTCATCGGCGAGCAGGAGTCCTCGGGCCAGATCCTGGCCGGCCTACTGCCGGCCGGAGCCCGGCTGGTCAAGGCGTTCGGCACGTTGTCGGCTCCCACCCTGTCCGCGGTCGCGCGGCGGGAGCCGGAGCGCGCGGTGCTGTTCTACGCCGCGGACGACACCGCAGCGGGCGACCTGGTCGCCGATCTGATCCGCGTCGCCGGCTTCGACCCGGTCCGCGTGGGCGGGCTGGACCAGTCCATCCGGATCGAGATGTTCGGCGACCTGCACGAGGTCGGCGCCCTGGGCCGGGTCGTGACCAGAACCGAAGCGCTGAAGGCCATCTGACCTAGCCGCCTCGGCAGACTCCGCCAGCTCGGGTCAGGCCGCGTAGAGGAGGAAATCTTGACGGAGACCGAGTTCCGGTTGACCGTGAACGGCGCGGAGTGCAGCGTGACCTGCGAGCCGGATACGCCGTTGCTCGACGTGCTCCGCCATGACCTGGGCCTGGCCGGGCCGAAGTTCGGCTGCGGGGTGGGGCTGTGCGGGGCGTGCTCGGTGCTCATCGGGGGCCGCGCCCGCTCGTCTTGCGACCTGCCGGTGTCGGCCGTCGGCGGCCCGGTCACCACCGTGGAGGGACTGCCGGATGGTGACGGCCGGCTCCATCCGGTCCAGCAGGCGTTCATCGACGAGCAGGCCGCCCAGTGCGGCTACTGCACCTCCGGGATGGTGATGGCCGCGGCCGGGCTGCTGTGCGATCGCCCCGCCCCGACCGAGCAGGAGGTGCGGGAGGCTCTGGACGGCAATCTGTGCCGCTGCGGGACATACGACCGGATCATCCGCGCGGTGCAAAAGGCCGCCGCGCAGACTTCCGGCGGGTCAGCCGTCGTCCCGCGCCCCTCCACTGGGCAGGTTGTCGCCAGCCAGGTTCCCGCCGGGGGCATGCGGCTCGGAGAGGGCCCGATGCTTGCCCCTCGCCCGCCG
>Ga0187805_10000740_pt1 | contig 11229 bp, 9 predicted proteins | sample NC_wetland_sal_i_6_FD_132965 | JGI IMG/M metagenome (GOLD analysis project Ga0187805, IMG submission 132965) | Wetland sediment microbial communities from Neuse River Estuary, North Carolina, USA - Control_5 | ecosystem: Environmental > Aquatic > Freshwater > Wetlands > Sediment | place: USA... | reverse complement strand
TGAGCGGGAACAGGAACCAGAGCCACGCCAAACCGGACGGAGGCGCGCCCTGCGAAAGCAGCGCGTACGCATGCCACCGGGAGACTACCGTCACTGCGCCTGTTCTCGACTCTACTCAAAATGGCCCCGGTGCGTCTTTAGACTACGCCGAGTCGCTGGAAGGGTTAACTCTTAGAAGTTCTCGATTCCTTCTGCGTGGCCCGGCTCCGGGAGCAATCGTTCGCCGGAGCATCGAACGGGATTTGCCGCCCCCGCTTCTGTTCGAATTTCGTGCGCGTGCTGTGATCGCACGCGGTTAAGAGTCAGTTGCTTCCAGGCAGTAATCCCAATAGTCGCGACAGAGTCAGCCAATGCCTGGGATGAGGTTGGCGTCTGCCAGAGCGGATGAGCGCGGCATAGGGCCCGGAAACCTGCATCACTTCCGCGATCTCGCGAATTTTCTTGCTTCCGAGCAATGGCTGAATTCTCTGAGCGTAACATTCCTCCGTCAACCAACTCGGCAGACTTTTCGGATCCCACCACGTATTCGCCACGGCGTGGTCGCTGATGCGTTTGGAAATTCGATCCTTGCCCCGTTTACTCTTGGGGCGCGAATGACCCATCAGGGCCACTTGTGCCATGTTCTTTCTGGCGGCCTCGATCGCACACGCTTTGCAATAGCGACTCCTGACACCCTCCGCGCCGCAAACCTCGCAGACCTTCGTGGGACGAGGGAGTGGTTTTATCCTTAGCTCAAACTTGTTTCCTCTGCCTTCGCTTTTGCGACGGTGTGTGAGCCGCGTCGGAAGCACCTGCACGTCCCTTTCCGAACTACGGGCAGAATTCCAGACGGCTTGGGCTACCCATTCGGCGGCAGGTGCTGCCAACCGACGCCACGTGTTCGCCGTCTCGCAGAGTTTCTTAGCTAGTGGCGACCCGATACGGCAATTTCCGTTCCTGTCTTCCCAATAATCTGCTTTGGAGAAGCGTTCCGTCTGAATCCAGTTCAACATAAAGGAGTCAACTGCCGGTCTGAGCACTTCTTGGAGGTCATTCGCTAGACTGGAGCGGTTCGGTGCATCACAATGGAGCAGGCCAATCTCTGGATCGAGCCCCATACCGATCAACGCTATGCGGCACTCCGCCTCGCACAGCGCATGGATCAGATTCATGCAGGCGTTAGGCGGATTCGCCGCCAGACGTGGGCTGTGCGTTAATGGAGAGATGCGCGAACCGAATACTTTCCAGTGCGCTGCTACCCGAGGCTCATCTCTAAACGGCCAGCAGATCGGCACATCGGCCCATTGGCTCCAGTACATCTTGGCGGCCTGGGCCTCCACGAGTCTGACGGCATCGATATCCTCAGTTTTTTCGAGTTCAGCTTCGAATCGGATTATTGCGTCCGCCGCTACAGGATTTCCCAACATGTCACGTACAATTGCGGCCTGCCCCCCGATTTTTTGTGAGATTAGTTCCCTGGAAATTTTCGGAGCTGTTCCATTGTCGAGGGCGAGGCATTGGGCCCTTCGCAGCCGTACATCGCTCGGAGCGGTAGGCGTCGACGCGAATAAGAGTTTTCCCCGTCCGTCAAGGAAGATCAGCGACGCCCCAATATCGGCAACCAAGCGGAGCGCATCGAAAGTCGCGAATCCGCTCCCCAGGACGATTATCCGCTTCAGGTCGCGATTCACCCGCGGCAAACGAAGCTTGTGACAATCCCGTCCGACTCCCCATTCGGCGCACAAATGTCCGTGTTGGACGTGCAAACGCATGCCGTAGCCAGACATAAAAAGGGTTCCGTGCTTAGGAATTTGATCGAGGATGGGTAGACGCGTTATTGTGTGCGAAACCGTCATGGAGGTAGTCTCCTAATCGGTTAGGGCTTGTCGCTCTGCTCGTAACAGCGCGGCAGGCCCGCTCTCCTTGTTACCGGCTGAAATTCTTTTGGTAGTAACTACGCATGTAAGCTCGCCGGTGGGCTTTCCATGTATCGCTCTGCGTGTAGTTCTTCTGCTGGCATTTGGTCGAACAGAATGCTTGGTGTCGGGTTCTCGCAAATAACCATTTCTGGCACTGGCTACAGCGCCGGAGGCGAGTGAGGTCACCAGCCTGCGTCAGCTTGAGAATCAACTCAAGCGCTTCGGATGGTCTCATTCGAAGGTGTTGTTCCGCTCTTAAACCAGCGTCGCCTTTCCACCAAGCAGCCCACATGCTCGGGCGCTTGCCCCCGCCACCCATCACCACTTCCGCTCGAGGGGTGAATCGGAAATGGGACAGTTCTCTTTCCAGCAGCACTCTTCTTTTCTCAATTTCCCAATGGAGCTCGTATTTTTTCGGATCGGTTCTTTCCCACTCCGCCGCAGCGATCATCGGCTCCTCGGGCTTGATCGGTCTAGTCATCCCCTCAAGTTCCAGCATCTTTTCAAGAATCAGCACAATCCTTTTGCCACGCAATGTTTTCGCCTGATTCAAAAACCTGATCAAGTCATTCAGCAACGTCGGCGAACCGATCAGCCCGCCCTCAAGACGAATCCGTTCCAAATGCTCCAGCCTACGCTTATCTCTCTGGTCTAACATATGCAATCGCGTCATGATAGCAAGTTAACAAAGTAATAGTATCACACGCTGAAACCCCTGAAAATGCGCCAGTTGGGTAGGACGCTTGCAGCGGAATCTGGACCGCTCATGTTCCCAATCGACGGTGGTTGGAGGATGAAAAGTGAAACATCGATCCAAAGGTATTCGCAAAAGCACCAGGCACGGCCGGTCTGAACCACGAAGCCATGCTTGGAGCATAACCACGATTGAGCAGTTTTACACCCTGCCAAAGCGCATGCAGGAGATGGTGCTTGCGGTGCCGGAGGCGGTTTCGTTGATGCGCTCGAGCGACATCTCCGCCAGTTCGGCAGCCCGCGTGACAGGAATTTCGCGGAGCACTCTGATACGTAGGGCTGGTTCAGCGTTACGGAAACTCAAAAACGGACGCTACGTTGCCAAGTCCAACGATCATTTGTTCCGTCCCGTGATCGTGGTTTCCGAGAATGGGCCAATGGAGGTTGCCACGCGTAGCTTTCGCGAAGCCAGCAAAGCAGGCAAGCACTCCTCTGCAGTTGCGCGCTATCTCGACCCGATGGGCGACGACCGGGCGCTCCGGGGATTCCAAGGGCAGTACGTCATTGATGCAGACGGAAACCGAGTTGCATTGCTGACCGATCTCGATGACTTGGACCCGACCATCATTCGTTTGGAAGGGCGAACAATCCCGCGACGATATCCGTTCCCGTTAATGACCATCGCGCAGTCCTCAGCGTTGCCCAGGCGGAATGGCCGAAGTCAACTCTGGGAAATACGGAAGGAAGTCCACTACTGGCCGGTGCCGCATGCGTGCGTGGTTTTGTTGACACAATCCTCTACTTGATCGAAAAGGGCCTGCTTTGGTTAGCGGACATGTTGGAGAAGCTAGATGAGTTTCTGGTCAAGAAGCTTGGGCCGAAATGGTGGGCGAACACGGAAATAGAACAGTTCGCCCCGAAGAAGAAGCCCGATGCGGAATCCTGAGATCAGGCCTCTGCCAGTTGCGGTCCGGGTTTTCCCGTATGCCGCCGACATTGGGAAAGAGCATCGCTGGACGGGATCATCCCTGCTTCCACAGGGAATGCTCGTCATCCACACCGTCGGGCGTAGTGGCTCTACGCAGAAACTAACCTTCGGAATCTACCGGTTGATCGTTGGCGGCCAGTGTCTCGAAGAAGGTTTGTTCTACGCGGATGACCTGCCGAGGCGTGAGCTTGAGGTCCTGAAGGACTACGTTGTACGCCATAACGTGGACGTAGCACCAGGAGATGACCATCGCTTGCGGCTGCTCACCCGGCATGAATTCCTGGACCTGTTCTATCAGCTCGCGTACAAAGCCCGGTGCCTCGTTGTCGGCTTTAACCTCGCCAATGACATTTCGCGGCTGGCGTTTGATTGTTCACCGGCGCGTGGTTTCTACGCGGGAGGCTTTTCGTTCTGTCTGTGGTCGTACAAAGACAGGAAAGGTCGCGAGCGTAAGGATGGATTTAGACCGAGGGTTTGCGTCAAGCACATCGATAACAAACGCTCCCTCATCGGCTTTACTGCTAGGAACTCTCCAGATCAGGTGGACCTCATTCCAGAAGGTTCCCCCTCTGGAAAGCCAGAACTGGGGTACAGGTTCCGGGGTCATTTTCTGGACCTGCGGACGCTCGCATTTGCGCTAACCGATGAAGGGTATTCGCTGGAAGAAGCCTGTGAGGCGTTTGGCGTAGAACATCGAAAACAGCAGGCGGTCCGGCACAGTGCGATTGATGAGGAATACATCGACGACCACCGACTCGACGTTCGGGCGATGTCTGAACTGGCCGCTAAGTTGGTCGGCGAACTGGCGCAGCACCCGATACCCGTCCCGCCTACCTACGCGTTCTCTCCAGCTTCAATAGGAAAGAGCTACCTAAGAGCGATGGGTATCAGTCCCATTCTCAAGCGGCAGCCGAAGTTTCCGAAGGAATATCTCGGGTATGCGCAAACTGCATTCTTTGGTGGACGAAATGGCGTGAATATTAGAAAAGTTGTCTGCCCGGTCGTGTATGTAGATTTCTTGTCCATGTATTCCACCATAAATGCACTCATGGGCTTGTGGCGGTTCGTCATCGCCGGTGAAATCCGGGTCATAGAACACTGCAGAGATCGGGTTGAAGCGTTCCTTCGAAAAATCACACCCGACATGCTATTCGAGCCGGAAACGTGGACACGTATGAACGGCTTCGTCAAACTCGCACCGAATGGCGATGTGTTGCCAATCCGCAGCAAGTACAGCCCGGCAAGCAACGACTGGCAAGTAGGCATCAACCACGTTTACGCCAAGAAAGAAGACGCGCTTTGGTATTCGATCCCCGATATTGTCGCTTCCATCCTTGCAACCGGTCGTGTGCCCGAAATTGTGGACGCATTTCTGATCGAGCCGTGCGGAGTCTTGTTTGAGCTCGCCCCGACGAAGCTGAGGGGAGTCGTTGATATTGACCCGGAGCACGATGATTTCTTCAAAGTGATCGTCGAGGAAAGGCTCCGCCTGTCGTCTCGTACCGACCTGCCCGAGATCGAAGCCAAGAGGCTTGAGAAATCACTTAAGATCCGCGCAAGTGCAACTTGCTTTGGCATCTACGCGCAGATGGATCGCCAAGACGATGACGAGAAAGTCGAGGTGAGATGCCACGGTATCGATCCTGATCCATATACATGCAAAGTCGTACACCCCGAGTTCCCGGGTGAATTCTGGTTCGCGCCGCTGGGTTCGTTGATCACGGCGGGGGCCCGCCTGATGCTGGCTTTGCTTGACCACTGCGTCTCCAAGCTCCATGGCTCGTATGTAATGGAAGATACGGACTCGATGGCGCTGGTCGCGACGGAGCATGGCGGGCTTGTTGCTTGTCCAGGAGGTCCATTCGAGATGTCAGATGGCCGCGCTGCTGTTAGGGCCCTGTCATGGAAAGAGGTCGATCAGATTGCAGCACGTTTTAAGAAACCTAATCCGTATGCAGACAAGTCACGCTCAATCCTCAAAATAGAGCGCGACAACTATGACCTGGAAACTGGTGAACAACGACAGGTTTACTGTCTCTCAATAGCCTCCAAACGGTATGCGCTTTTCTTGCGTGATAATGACGGCAATCCCGTCCTGCTTCAGAAGGGCGTCAACAATCACGAAGACCGCTGGTCCGAGCACGGTCTTGGTCACCTCAGAAATCCGACAAACCCCGACAGTGAAGCTCGCGATTGGATTCCGCAGGCATGGATCAGCATCATTCGTAGGACGTTGGGTCTACCCGCACAACCGCTGGGTTTTGAGGAGGTGCCTGCTATGGGACGGATGCCGATTACGAGTCCGCAAGCCCTACGTTCATTGGCAAAGCTCAATCGCGGGAAGAAGTATCGCAACCGACTAAAACCATTCGACTTCTTGTTGTCGTGTCATGTGAAACAGTTCGGATATCCGCCTGACGTTGACCCTGAGAAGTTTCACCTGGTTGGCCGTACATACTCGATCCGGAGTGCTGGGTTGATTTGCCGTGGATCGACCAGCACTCGGGAATGCAGTATGAGATCACGACAGAGGGTTTACACGGCAGTCGAGGCGTCGCACGCGTAAAGACTTACGGCGAAGTTCTGCGCCAGTACGAGTTCCATCTCGGTGGGAAGAGCGCGGATGCGAAGGGAAAGCCCAGCGGCAAGCAAACCTTCGGGCTGCTGCGCCGACGACACGTACGGGTCGAACGGATCATCTACATCGGCAAGGAATCGAACCGGCTCGAAGAGACAGAAGCGGGAATAATTCACTCGCCTGAAAGCGTCTATACGGAATATCCAGACACCCGTCGTGATGAGTGGCAGACCCGGATTCTACCTATACTGCAAAAAATTCCGATAGCAATCCTAAAGAGGTTCAGCGGCAGATCCCGGTCGATGCTGGTGAGAACGTTGGCCGGGACCAGTCGCCCACGCAGGAAGAATCGGCAACTTCTAAAGTCAATCCTTCACCAACTTGGGATGATCTAGTGCGCGCGCAGGGTGAGTGAGATGGGAATTTTTCGTTAACTATAAAGCGGCGAAAGGCTGATCTGGCCGAGCACTACGGTTGGCGGAGGACGTGGCCAATAGCCGGAGTTTCCATCGTCCTCATCGTTCCGACGGAAGATCGCCCACACGAAAAGGCAGTCCGGTTCAGAGCTTCGTCTAATAGACTCGCGCGGCGCCCGAGCGGAGAGGCGCCCCATGCGCGCTCTCCGTTCGGGTCACACGTGCGGCGATGAGCCAGCGGTTAGCTGGGCCGCAGGGCGTTGCCTCCTGGCTGGCCATCAGGGGAGGCTGTAGCCGTAAAAGTGGAGGCTGGTGGCGGGGGTAGGACAACTGCCAGTAAATTCCGTTATCACGTCGTAGTTGACGCTGGGTGGGTTGTTGGTGAGAACCAAACCGCTTGTGAAGTGCTCGGTTCGGCCAGCGGCCACCCCCTGGCTGTCGAATAAGGCGACGTCCGAGAATAGCTGATCGGTGGTATTGGTGAGTATTAGATAGAATTCTGCGGCCTGACCAGGGGTGCCGGGGGAATAGCACCGCACCGACCAGGCCATGTCTGTGACCACGAGTTGATCGCCGGCGGGGATGGGGAACACCCGGCCGCCTTGGAAACTGAATGATGGGGCGTTTGTCACGTAGTAGCAGCTGGGTATGTCGGCACCGGGACAGGAAATCGTCAAATAGTTCGCAGTGGACTGCTTGACTGGTTGAACTGGCAACGGATTCGGCACGGAAACGGGGACCGTGCCCGTGATTCCTACAGTTCCGGTGACGGCGGCATTAACACTTCCAGTAACCGGCAGCGGCGTATTCGTGACCGTCACGAGCGCGGCTGGTGGGCCGGATGAGGCGGCGGCTGTATGGCGCGGAAGGGAGAACAGGACAATCGCAACGACCCCTATGCCCAACGTCGAAAGCATGAGCTTGGCAAAGTGTTTCAAGTGATGTCTCCTCTAGAGAGAGATTTAGAAGCCAAGGGATATAAGTTGGCGGCCAGGTAGCGGGCCTGCCGTAAATAAGGGCTCCTTGAAAAACCAAACGGTTGCACGGAGGATTTCGGCAGAGACTTTCAGAGACTGCATTTGGTTTCGTCCGGCGACCTCAACGAATGAGAGTCTAAATAAAACATATTTGCGAAAAACGGCGGGTGTTTAGACCACCCGAGTCGCCGGAGGATTGCCCCTAAAAAAGGTTGATAGCTATTCCGGCTTGAGTTCGAATTCTGTCAGATCCTCATCCTCTTTCGTCCATTTACGATATTTGATTTGGCTCGTCACATTTCCCGGCACCTGTTAATCATTTTGCTTTTTTCCATCCTGCGAAAGATGCCCTTTACTCTCCAGTCCTCGTGAATGAAAGTTATTTCCCGAGCCTACTTGTTGTTTACGGTGTCATGTTGGATGACGCGACCCGCGTGGGGCGTTGATTTGCGTCATGACGGGCCCGCCGGGGCGTGGGATTTGGGCATAGATGATGCGACTTGGGTTACTCGTCCTCTGCGCTCGCGCGGCCTAGTTCAGTTGCCCGAAATATCGCTGCAGCAATTGATGTCCGACTTTTATACCCAACACCCTTCCCTGAACGACCGAGTGGTGATAGTGGAACCCGGCGTAGATTCTTGCCATCTCGACTTGTTTCATCAGGTCATTGGTACTTGTGAAGGTGTACGGCACCGTGTTTGGGACCAAGCTGTCCACGGTGAATGTGAGGTTCGGGGTTCCGAAAAAGCCAGCCAGAATGGTCGAGACCGCACCGGTAACGCAACCGTGGGCGGACGGATACTCTGGATGGCTGGGAGTGCTTACCAAGGGCAACCAACTGGGGTCTGCCACTAACGCGGGGTTACCTCCTCCTGCCTGAATCGCAGTGACGGGACGCCAGAAACTGAAGGTAAACTTCGCGTTCCAGCAGCCGATCCCCGCATCTGCATAGCCCGCCCAAAGCATTGCCATCAATCGGGCCGTGTCTGAGGTGCTCAGCCCCTGTTGGTTGGCTAAGTTCCGAAAAGCGCGTGCATATTGCTGACCGGTATGCTCCGTCCAGAAGAGGCCAATTTCGGTTTGATCAGGGGTTCGAAGCGTGCTGTTGATTGCGCCGAGGGCCATCACCTGATTGTAGTCGTCAATCCACTGCTGGCTGTCGAGTGCATCCGGACCCTCGTCGGGGAAGAACTGTGCCGCACTGGTCATGGTGAATGGGGTCATCTGTCCGAGCCAGGGTGTTAACGGCGGCCCAAACGCAGGCGGTGTAGGCTGCCAGAAACCTGTTCCCACCGGAGGAGTATATGGAACATTGGCTAGCAAGCCGTCTTGGGCACGAGTTTCAATCAGCTTTTGTGCGGAAGCTTCGCCGACCGCGACGCCTGCCGAAATGTTGGCTGCACTGTCGGAGATTGCGGCTATTGAGGCATTGTACTGCGGTTTTAAGACTGGCTGCTGACTTGGGAAATAGCTCACCAGGACGCTATAGGCCGCAGCTACCGCGGCAGCATCCTTGTTGGCGCCCGGCGGCGGATTGGTTGTAAACAGGTAAGGCTGGTAGCGATGGTCAATGGCGTTTACGGCGTCGAAGACAGCCAGATGCACATAAGCAAACCATACCCCGGAGGCGACGGATGCTTCCTTGCCAGTGCTAACAATCGTCGTAGAAGCGATTGCGTTCCATTGCACAACCACGTTCTGGGCGCAAAGGCGATCACATAGCAGAAGCGCCAAGGCCAACAAAGTTTTAACGCCTACGGTTTTCATTGCGGAAACTCCTCTCTAAAACAGGTGCCACAAGTCTCAAAGGACATGGGGCGCGCGGAAGCCACTTTGAACAGTCCCCCTCCAGTTCGCAACAGACAAAGCAGGGCAGGGCAGGAATGTCCGTCTTTGCCCGGCTGAGAAAACACGATTGGAGTGGTTAGCCGCCTGCGCTACAATCGGCGGCACAAGTCACGCACCACAAACGGCCGCTGTCATGGGTTCAAGCAAACTTCAGCCAACGGGCAGTGCTCCCGAATCCTCCACCGAACGTCTGGATTCTTGGAAGGAGATTGCTGCTTATCTGAAGCGGGACGAACGCACGGTCCGCCGCTGGGAAGCTGAAGGAATGCCGGTGCACCGGCAAGTACACAAGAAACAGGCTTCGGTGTATGCCTATAGAACGGAGATTGACGCCTGGCGGCGTAACGGCAAGCAGCGTCTGGATGAGAGTCAATCAGCACGTTTTCCCAAATGGCTCGTTCCCTGGGTAAGGGGGGATTCCCGCCGAGTCCCATGGGAGATCCCAGTGGTCGGCCTGGTGTTGATCGGGCTGGTTGTAGTGGGGACCTTGTACTGGACGCGGAATTCACGCGAGCGCTGGGCTCGGAACCAGGCATTGCCTGAAATTGTTCGTTTGATCGATGAGGGCAAAACGTATCAGGCCTTCCAACTGGCCTTGCGGGCGAAGCGGTACATTCCGAACGATCCGGTGTTTCTTCGTACTCTACGTGCTTTTGCGAAACCGATCTCAATCCGAACAACTCCTGGCGGAGCGGATGTCTACGTCAGAACCTATTCTGCCAGCGAGAAAGATTGGACCTTTCTCGGCAGATCACCTCTTGAGAACGTCCTTGTGCCTTGGGACTATCTGCGTCTGAAGATTGAGAAGGCCGGATTTGGGACGATAGAAGCGGTTTCCATGGGCACGCCAACCACGAACCTCAGATTTGTTCTGGACGAGGTCGGGACAGCTCCAGCGAATATGGTTCGCGTTCCTGGCGCAACCTTCCAGTTCCGTAGCGCAGCACCGGTCGAACTTGCGGACTATTGGCTCGACAAGTACGAGGTCACGAACCGACAATTCAACGACTTTATCGGAAAGGGCGGCTACCAGAATCGAGCGAACTGGAAACACGAATTCATCAGGAATGGTCGGCGCCTATCATGGCAAGAAGCCCTGGGTGAGTTCAAGGACGTCACTGGGCGCACCGCGCCTTCGACATGGGAGCTGGGATCTTACCCCGATGGACAGGGTGATTTTCCGGTCGCTGGAGTGAGCTGGTACGAAGCTGCCGCCTATTGTGAGTCTGTAGGCAAAAGTCTGCCCACGGTTTATCACTGGTATAAAGCAGCGGGCTTGGGCGTTGCCTCTGACATTCTGAGCTTCAGCAATTTTGATGGAAAGGGTCCTGCAGCTGTCGGTAGCCATCAAGGGTTGGGACCGTACGGTACCTACGATATGGCCGGCAATGTTAAGGAGTGGACTTGGAATGAGGCGGGCAGCAGGCGCTACATCTTGGGCGGTGCTTGGAATGAATCGAAGTACATGTTTGCCGTGGAAGATGGGCGACCCCCCTTCGATCGTTCCGCCGCGTTGGGATTTCGGTGCGCGAAGTACAGTTCTCCACCCACGGAATTCTTGACCCGCCCAATCGACACCCTCAATCGCGATTACAACAAAGAGAAGCCAGTTCCGGATTCGGTCTTTGCTTTCTACAAGAGCCTTTATTCGTATGATCACACTGAGTTAGATCCGAAGGTGGAAGCAGTAGAAGATTCTTCCAAATACTGGCGCCGGGAAAGAGTCAGTTTTAGAGCTGCATACGGTAATGAACGCGTAACAGCCTATTTGTTTTTGCCGAGGAATGCTCGCCCACCCTATGCAACCGTAATCTTCTTTCCCGGCGTGCAT
>Ga0187805_10000739_pt1 | contig 11229 bp, 10 predicted proteins | sample NC_wetland_sal_i_6_FD_132965 | JGI IMG/M metagenome (GOLD analysis project Ga0187805, IMG submission 132965) | Wetland sediment microbial communities from Neuse River Estuary, North Carolina, USA - Control_5 | ecosystem: Environmental > Aquatic > Freshwater > Wetlands > Sediment | place: USA... | reverse complement strand
GTGCTGGCAATTTTCTCGGCGGAGGCTCAAGAAAAATATATTCCTGGCTCGGCCGAGGCGGCGGAGAACAAAAGCATGATCCTTGAATTCAGAGTCACCGACGTCGATCAAGAGTGCCGGAGACTTCAGAGCCTTGTGAAAACATAAGTCAAGCCGCCCACGACACAGGCGTGGAGGACTCGTTCAATTTACTTCCGTGACCCGGACGGAAATCTTGTCGATTTTTACACTCCCGCCAAAGCTCAATAAGCAGCTTTAATCGCAGCGGGCAGCGAGAAAACCGTGAGCCTGTCTTGTGGGGCGGCCCTGTAACTCAGAGCACGGGGCTTGACTCAGCTTGCCCCGACCCGCTGGCGTTCCAGCGTGGCCGAAGTATGCAAATGACAAATCGCAATGGCCAGGGCATCGGCGGCGTCTGCCGGTTCGGGAACCTCAGCCAGATTCAGCAACCGCGTGACCATGTGCTGCACCTGCTGCTTTTCTGCCCTGCCGTAGCCAACTACCGCAGATTTAATCGACAGCGGCGAGTACTCAGCGACTTCGAGCCCCGCCGACGACGCGGCCAGCATGGCGACTCCGCGGACCTGCCCCAGTTTGAGCGCTGACTTCACATTCAAGGCATAGAAAACGTCTTCGATGGCAACCCGGTCCGGCCGGAATTCCACGATGATCGCGCCCAGGCGGTCGAAGATGGTCGATAAGCGCGCCGGCATAGGCTCGCGAGGAGAAAGCTTGACCGCGCCACAAGCGAGGCAAATCAACTTGCCGTCGTGACAGAGTTCGACCACACCGTAGCCGGTGTACTCGGTTCCACAATCAATTCCCAGAACGCGCATCAAGCAGAGTCTAGCACTGCGAACAAGGAGCGCTGTTTACTCCTGCTAGCAGCATTTTGGCCGGCGAGCCTTGATCCCCTCCTGTTCGCGCAGGAAAGCGGCGTAGGCGCTCGGGCAAGAGCTCATTTCATGCCGCTTAAGAAAGCGCCAGTAGGCAGACTCATCGAAAATCTCGCGGAAAGTAGCGAGCAACAATCTGGTCGCGCCAACAAACCACGTGGGGACAGCCGTCCCCGGCTGTCCAGCCGAGCAACGCTTGGCAGCCGCGGTCGAACTCGGACTCGATTCGGCGCTTGGGAAGGTCATCCTTGTTCCTCCGCCGCAAAACGGCTTGCCACAAACGGCGCTTCCTTTATCCTCGCCTGCATACGGCCCGAGAGCACGCTCACCCACAAAAAGACCGACTCCAGCAAAACCAGCGCCACCATGCAGACCAATACTCCGGTGACCGCGGCGTCCAGCCGATCATTGAAGATTAACCGCGAAATCTCATGACTTGGCGCCGCGGAAGAAGCCAGTTGTCGCGCATGCGCCAGAAATCCAATCCGTGGATTGGAATTGAACATTTTCTCCCATGACGCCGTAAACGTAACTGCAACCAGCCACCCGAGCGGGACCAGAGTCACAAGTGAATAACCGGCCTTCCCCATTTTGACGATGATGGTCGTGGCCACGCACAGCGCCACGGTCGCCAGCAGTTGATTCGAGATTCCAAACAGCGGCCACAGGGAATTAATTCCGCCCAGCGGGTCTTTTACTCCCTGCCACAAAAACGATCCCCAGGCAGCCACGATCAACGCGCTGGTAGCCAGAATCGACGGATACCAACTGGTACGGCCAAGCGGCTTCCAAATATGGCTCAGCGCATCCTGCACCATGAAACGGCCTACGCGGGTGCCGGCATCGAGAACAGTAAGAATAAACAACGCCTCAAACATAATGGCAAAGTGATACCAGATAGCCATGACGGCCTGTCCACCTAAACTGCTCGAGAAAATATGGGCCATCCCCACGGCGAAGGCGGGCGCTCCACCGGTGCGATTGAATAAGGTCTGCTCGCCCACCGCCTGCGCCAGCGCGTTCATGCCGGCGTCCGTGACTGGGAATCCCCACCCGCTGATGGTTGCAGCCGCGGCATCCGGCGCCCGGCCCACCACTCCCGCCGGGCTGTTGATCGCGAAATAAATTCCAGGCTGGAGCACGCAGGCGGCAATCGTCGCCATAATCGCCACCATCGATTCCGCCATCATCGCGCCATAGCCAACCATGCGGGTTTCGGGCTCGCGCCGAATCAGCTTCGGGGTCGTGCCGCTGGAGATCAGAGAATGGAATCCGCTGATGGCGCCGCAAGCAATAGTGATGAAGGCGAAAGGGAAAATGCTGCCGGCAAAGATTGGTCCGGATCCGTCGATGAACCGGGTCAGCGGCGGCATGTGCAGGGTGGGACGCAGCGCGATGATTCCCACGGCCAGCAATCCGATCGTCCCCAGTTTGACGAAAGTGCTCAGGTAATCGCGCGGCGCGAGCAGCAACCACACGGGCAGCGCCGAAGCAGCGAATCCGTAAACGATGATGACGACCGCAAGGGTGGAGGCGGTCAGAGTGAACCAGGGCGCGATGGCAGCACTCTGCGAAACCCACTGGCCACCCCAAATGGCAAGCATGACCAGAACAAATCCGAGAGCTGAAACTTCCAGCACCTTGCCGGGACGCAAGCGGCGCAGGTACAAACCCATCAGCAAGGCAATGGGGATTGTCATGGCAATGGTGAAAACGCCCCACGGGCTAGCCTTCAAGGCGTTTACCACGATCAATGCCGCAGCTCCCAACAGAATTACGATAATGCTGATCACCGCTGCGTAGGCCACGAACCCGCCAACAATGCCGATTTCCTCGCGGGCCATTTCAGTGAGCGATTTTCCGTCGCGCCGCACCGAAAAAAGCAGGATGACAAAGTCTTGCACGCAGCCGCCAAGAACTGCGCCGATCAATATCCAAAGCGTACCCGGAAGATAGCCAAACTGCGCCGCGAGCACTGGCCCCACCAGCGGCCCCGGCCCGGCAATGGCGGCAAAATGATGCCCGAAGACCACCCATTTGTTGGTGGGAACGAAATCGCGACCATCGTCTAATCGTTCGGCGGGAGTGGCTCGTTGCGCATCGAGCGCCAGCACCTTAGCCGAAATAAATTTGCTGTAGAAGCGGTAACCCAGTGCGTATGCGCACAAGGCCGCAATCACCAACCACATGGCGTTGATCTGCTCGCCGCGGTGCAGCGCAATTGTGCCCAGCGCCAGCGCGCCAAGGATGGCCACGCTAAACCAAAGCAGAATTCGAATGGATTTTGTCATCGCGTTTTACTTAGCGGCTGTCCCCCTGTTGATCTGGCGGGCGCAGTATCCAACCCGCAAATAGATCCGCGTGGACAAAGCCAAAACTCCGGTCTCCATGTTCACGAAAATGGGCTCTCAACTCCTCCTCGACCTGAAGGCTGGCTCGGTTGGGCTGAAACGCGGAGACCACCCACACCCGCCCGTAGCCTGCGACAATTTTGTCCAGCAACTCAGGGCTGGGCCGCGATGGACGGAGCGTCAGTAATTCCAAATCCGTCTGCTCTGGAAATTCGTGGATCCCAGAACCAGTCAGGTGCAACTGCCGCTGGTATTCGTCGAAAGCCAGTCTTTCCTCACTATAACTAAAGAGAACCGCGTCGCCCGGTTCTGCTTCTGACAAAATGTGCCGGGTTGCATCGCGCCAGTCGTCTGTGTGCTCGGCGTCCGCGCGGCCCCGATAATAGGACGATAGGCCACTCAGCGAAAGTGCGAGCAGAATCATCAGCGTGACGGAGAAAAGAACTTGCGAACGAATGCGGCTCACGCCATCGGCCACGAGCAGCACCAGCGGAGGCACGCAACCGATCAGGAAACGGGGCTCAAACGCGGGCCAGCGAAGAGAAATGGCCAGAATCACTGCGATGGGTAGAATCAACCACGATAGAAGGCACCAGTAATTCCAAATGCCAGCCGTAGCGGATTCAGATCTGAGACGAGTGAAGCCGGCTGCGAGCGCAGCCAAGGCCAGCGCCAGATATGCCAACAGAAGTAGCGATCCGCCTCCTGCCATATCGAGAGCAAACTTGTACAAATCTTGTAGCGTAGGCTTTGTCGCCCAATAAAGCTGCGACCGGTCGGAAACGAAAAGCAGACAATAGGCCAAGGGAGAGATCAAGAACCAGATCGCCGCCGCGCTAAAGATGAATTCCTTCCAACGAACTTCGCGCCGCCGAAAAAATAACGATGCCCACTGCGCCAGCAGCACCCAGCCGCCGAAAACCTGGGCATACACCATCAGCGTGCTGAACAATACGTAGCCGCCCCAATTTTTGCGCGAGGGATCTTCCATACTCCGTACAAGAAACAAAGAAGACAGAATCGCCAGCAACATGAACAAGCTGTAGGCACGGGCTTCCTGCGAATACCTGATGTGAAAGGCATGCACCGAGAGCAGCAGTGCAGCCACTCGTCCCGCTTTTGCTCCAAATAAACGCGCGCCGAGCAGATATATTGCCGGGATCGCAGCCACCCCGGCCGCCACGGAAAGACAGCGTATGACAAACTCGCTGCTGCCCAGCCGTATCCAGCCACGCAGGAGCAGGTAATAGAGGGCCATATTGGCCTGGCGGTGGATGATCGCGCTCACGAAAACATGCCTGTTCACCTGCGCCAACACCGCACTGGTTGCTTCGTCGAGCCAGAAACTTTTTGTTCCCAACCGGAAGAACCTTAGTGCCGTCCCCACAACCATCACGAAACCAAGCCAAAGTCTCGAATTCAGTACGCGTGGGCTTCTGGTTTGGTCCATCTGGGAAGGATGCGCAGTCACGTTGCGAGAGCATAAACGATTACCTTCGGTGAAGCAAAATGGCTTGTAATCGCTCACCAAGCATTAGAATCAAACAATCTAACCCACAGTTACCATGCACCTTCAGATGGCAATCTATGCATTGGCCGCAGCGAATACAGCGCTCCCGCCCGCCTGGCAGCTGCGGTTGGCAAATAACTCTCTTTGGCTAATAGAGTCAGTTTTAGTCGCCGCCGCAGTTGCGATGATTCTGCTGCGGCCCCCGTCCACCGCCGCACCGCTTTTCCTGGCCATCGAACTCTGGTTCGTAAGGCTGGCACGAAAAAAAACTTTATCCGTCGCCAGTGTAGGACTGCTCGCGCTTTGCCTGCGGGCAGCCCTGATTCCGGTCCTGGGCATTCCGAAACCAATCGTCCACGATGAATTCAGCTATTTGCTGGCGGGCGATACTTTCGCGCAAGGTCGCTTGACCAATCCCCCACATCCCATGTGGGTCCACTTCGAGTCCTTTCACATCCTCCAGCACCCAACCTATATGTCGATGTACCCGCCGGCCGAAGGTATGGTGCTGGCGTTCGGGGAACGTCTCGGACATCCATGGATTGGGCAGTGTCTGGTGACGGCGGCCATGTGCTCCGCGCTGTGCTGGATGCTTCAAGGGTGGCTGCCTCCCGGCTGGGCTTTGCTTGGCGGCATGCTGGCGCTGCTACGCTTGGGCATTCTCAGTTACTGGATGAACACTTACTTTTCGGGCGCCTCGATCGCAGCCCTGGGCGGTGCGCTTGTGCTCGGCGCGTGGCCGCGGCTGAAACGTCATTCCCATATGCGGGATGCAGTTGTCATGGGATTGGGACTGGTCATTCTCGCTAACAGCCGCCCTTACGAAGGCTTAGTTCTCAGCCTGACCGTAGCCGTGGCTATGCTGACATGGCTGCTTCGGCCAAACCAGTTGCGGCCAACGACTCCGCTGAAGAGCGTAGTGGCCCCGATTGCCGCGATCCTCGCATTCGGCGCAGTCGCAACCGGTTATTACAACTATCGTGTAACGGGAAGCCCTTTGCTGATGCCCCTTGAGCTAAATCGAGAAGTGTATGCGCCCGCACGCTATTTTATATGGCAAAGCCCACGCCCTGAGCCGTTGTACCGTCATGCGGTCATGCGTGCCTTTTACGAGGATGAATTTCGATACTACCTGGCTGGGCGCACTGTTTCGGGCTTCCTTCGCCATGCGTACGCCAAGGTTCGACTTTTTTGGATCGTCTTCCTGGGTCCGGCTTTGACCATTCCGCTGTTCGCCGTCCCCTGGGTCATGCGGGACCGCAAAATGCACTTTCCGTTGCTTGCAGCCGTTGCATTTCTTTTGGGGCTCGCGGTCGAAACCTGGACATACCCGCATTATTTTGCTCCTGCGACCGGGCTTCTGTACCTGATTCTGGTGCAATGCATGCGTCACATGAGATTCTGGCAATGGCGGGGAAAGCCAGTAGGCATTTCACTTCTGCGAGCCATCCCACTGATAGGTTTGGCCATGATCGTCCTGCGGGCCAGCGCAGTTATGGCGCACGTTCAGATTGAGCAACCCTGGCCTCGCGGGAATCTTGCCCGGGCAAGCATTCTCAGCACGCTGGAGCATTTACCAGGAGAACATCTGGTTCTTGTCCGATATAGCGCAAACCATAACTTCGATGTTGAGTGGGTTTACAATGTGGCCGATATCGACGCCTCGAAGGTAGTCTGGGCGCGGGAAATGGACGAACAGGATAACCAGGAATTGCTGCAGTATTTCAAAAATCGGCGGGTATGGCTGGTCGAGCCAGACCAGTCCCCGCCAAAACTTTCTCCGTATCCCTCAACGATCCACGAAGAACGGCCGAAATCCCAACTGGCGACTGCAGGTACCGCCCGAGCTACAACGAAATAAGTAAGGAGTCATTCTCAGGGGCTTTATTTCCCGAACAGGTAAGTCAGCGCTTCTGGAAAGCGCTTCGCCCACTCGCCCTCATTGTGAGTTGCTCCCTCATCAATCCTCACCCGCAAGCGGAGATCGTCCAGGCCCGCGCGTCGCAAAGTCCGCTCCAGTTCGCGAACATCTTCCACAACCTGTTTATCTTTATCCTCACGGCCCGCTTCGCGCGTGCCTATTGCCAAAAATACCTTCTCCGGCCACTGCCCAACAAGGCGACTGTACCTCAAGAGTCTTCGATGGGAAATAAACAGCGACGGGCTTTCCAGTAGCAATCGGCCGAACACTTCCGGGCGCTCGATGACCGTGTAAAGAGATATTAGCGCCCCGAGGGATGACCCACCGAGCCCAGTATTTTCAGGACCGTTTGCGATGCGGTATCGCTCTTGCACGAACGGCATGACCTCATTCAGCAGGAATTCAGGATAGCGCTTTCCCTGCGGCCGCAAAATCGGCGGATGAAACGCGCGGTATGGCAAATACTCTTTGATGCGATCGCCCTGGGCGTTGTCGATGCCCACGATAATCAGCGGCGGAATTACCTCTTGGCGGATCAGGCGGTCGGCGGTTTCGTCCGCTTGCCATTCCACGCCGCCAAAGGCCGTCGCCCGGTCAAACAGATTCTGCCCGTCGTTCAGATAAAGAACGGGATAGTACCGCGTATTGTTGTCCGGCGCGTCATATCGCGGCGGCAGCCATATCCGCAGCATCCGCGAGTTACGAAATACCCGGCTACGAAATTCGTGTAACCGAAGGTCTCCGGCAACAGCAGAGTTTGCCGGCATCATTTGCGTTTGACTGATTTCTTCCATCATCCAATGTAGGCGCGGGCGGCTCCGCTCGTGCTGGAGCGGCAAGGAAACCTGCGGTCGCCTCTTGCGTCAACCTCGGCGCATAGACGATGCCGCCAGAAATGACGCAAGCACCGTAATCAGACAAATCAACGTCAACGACGAAAGACATAAAATGCACCACGTCGCTAACACGAACTTCTCGATATAAGTGAGATAAAGAGCAAAGCCCAACCCCGCGGTTGACGCGATCAACAGCATCAGCGGAGTCTCCGCTTTCGTCCGATAAAACGTCGCCAGGCCAAGAAGCAGTCCGTAACCAAGAATGCCAATCAGCGCATCAGGAACGCCGAGTACAGTCGAATAAACGCTGCGGTTGACGATGTCGCAATTGAAACTCGCCCCGAAATCACAGTAGTTGGTTTGCGAAGTGCCGTAGTGATGCTGCAGCGAGACGGAAGACACTACGATCCCAGCCAATGCCAGAATAGCAATCAACAGAAAGATTCGCCGCGCCGCAGGCGTCATGGCAGGCTGCATCCGGTCTGCTCACCCAGGAATTCCAAGTCGTGCTCACCCTCGACCCGCGTGCCATCCGCGAAGATCCAGGTAGGAAACCGTTTGATGCCGGCCGCGGTGCAAACTGGTTCAATGGCCTTGGAACCTTTGATTCCACACTCAATATAGGGTGCGTACTGAAACGACGACCCAAACTTCTCTTTCTGGGCCTCGCAATGCGAGCACCAAAACGCGCCATACATTTTGGCTTGCTTCCCTGTCAGGCACCTGGCAAACGCGTCCAGACGACTGGTTTGCCTGTGCCGTATGAAATAGTAGGCAACCGCAAACACAACCACAATTACGATGGCAATAATAACGTAGCGCGGCACTGGCTCCGATTCACTGACTCCCTGCCGCTCCTGTTGCCGTTTTCTGCGCTCTTGAGACATAGATAAATTCTTATACCACGACCCGCAAAGCGGAGGGCAGCACATCCAATGTCTGGCACTGTAATGTCAGCACTTCACCATCCACCATCACATCCACCGGAGCCTCCAGATGGAACTCGATCTGTTTCGCGCCCCGCCTTTCGGCCAGGGGATGATGAATGTGCGTACCGTCATAAAGCGTAGGCAGGTTACGGATCAGCCCCAACCGTCCAATGGGCCCCCAGCGCACGTATTCGATGAGTCCATCGTTCACCTCGGCTTTGGGCGCGATCATCATGGTTCCGCCCGTGAACTTACTATTGCTGAAAGTCAGGAACAGACAAGCGCGGCGGTCGATCTCTGATTCTTGGTCGACGCGCAAAGGAAAAGGTCGGCGGCGGAAGCGAGCCAGCGTAATGAAAATGGACGATTGATAGCCCAGTTCTCCCCACCCGCTGAAACGGCGAGCCCGCAAGGCTGCGACGTCTGCGGCAAAACCCATGGCCAGCAGATTTATGTAGTGGAGAACTCCCTCCGCATGACGCAATCGCAGCACGTCACAAGGTTGCGATCGCCGCGCCAGCAATGCTTCGATTGCATGTTCTAATCCGCGATCGCTGAATTCGCGCAGAAACGAGTTGCCGGTTCCCAAAGGAAGAAATGCGAGAGTGGCAGGTTCGTCAGATTCTCGACGCGGAAAAAGTCCATTGACGATCTCATACGACGTGCCATCGCCGCCCACGGCAATAAATTTGCGATACCCGCGGGCATAGCCGTCGCGCGCCAGATGTGCTCCCTGGCCTGGCGCAGTGGTTTCGACCACATCCAACCTGATTCCGCCCGCGCGCAAACGATCAAGGACATCGGGAATAAGCTTGCGACACCTTCCTCCGCCTGCCGCCGGATTCACGACGGCAAGAAAAGTGTCCGCGGCGCTCACAGTTCGACCACGGCAGCACGACCGAGACCCTTGCGGACCTCTTCGGCGAGCACGGTGCGCTTGATTTTCATGGATGCGGTTCGCGGAAAATCTTTGCTGCACAATAAGTATCCGCCCACCCGCTTGAAGTCCGGCAGACGGCGGTTACGCGCGATGATCTCCTCTTTCAGTTCGTCAGTGAACTCCTGGTTTTGCTCCAACCGCAGAAGAAGAACCAGCATCTCCCGGCCGAGAGTCTTTGCCGGCCAAAGATAATTCGCGGCGAAAATGCAGTACTCTTTCACTGGCAGTCCCTCGAAGGCAGTTTCAATGTCTTCGGGATAAATGTTCTTGCCGCCTTCAGTGACAATCATGTTCTTCTTGCGGCCAAAAAGCTGCAGGTGTCCGTCGCCGTCAAAGCGCCCCAGATCGCCCGTCACCAGCCAACCATCTACAATCGTCTGCGCAGTCAATTCCGGATCATCCAGATAGTGCGACATCACAGTCTTGCCGCGAACCGCAACTTCGCCAATGCCGTCGGCATCGGGATTCAAAACACGCAGTTCAACTCCCGGCAACGGCTTGCCGACGGTGTCCGCGCGAAACGGTTTAAGGTCGTTCAGCGTCAGCGAAGTGCCCGCCTCAGTGAGGCCATACCCGTTGGCCACAGGAATACCGAGGTCATAGAAAAACTGCAGAGTTGAAGGCTCCATGAACGCGCCCCCGGTAAACATCGCCCGCAATTCTCCACCAAATCCCTGATGAACCTGTGCCAGAAGTTTGCGGCTAAGGCGGACTTTCGGCTGCTTGCGAGTCAGAGATTTATTCAAAGCGATCATCCGATGGAGCAGGAAACGCTTCCCCGCGGGCAGTTCATCGAACTTTGCTCGCAGCCCGCGTTCCAGGTTCTTGAGAATCATGGGAACCAGAGAAACATAAGTAATTTTGTAACGGACAAAAGCGTCGCGCACGAACTCCGGCCGCAGCGTCCGCAGGTGCACGACGCAAGCGCCGCATACGAACGGGCCGATGAAACCAACCATAAAATCAATTGCGTGATTGGTAGGCAGAATACTGAGATAGCGCACCCCAGGCCAGAACGGATACCAGGCCGTCAGTGCCTTGCACTGCTCCAGGTAATTTTCATGCGTGAGCACGCATCCCTTTGGACGTCCGCCTGTTCCCGACGAATAAACAATGCAGGCCACGTCCTCCCGCTCTCGCGGCACAAACCCCGGCTCGCCCTTGCGGCGGAACTCTTCCCACCGGTAGGCGCCAGCGAGATCGGCTCTCAGAGGGGCTTCCGTGATTAGCACCTTTTTGAGCTTATGATTCTTGAATTCCGGCGATTGCGTGATCGCGCGCCACAGATAGTGCTCAATAATCAGGAATTTGGCTTTGCAGTGCGCCAGCAGTTGTAAGTGCTCCGCCGCTGTCAGCTTGTAGTCGAGCGGCACCAGCACGCCGCCGCGATAAAAAACGGCATACGCTGAAATCAGCCACTTCGACTGATTGGTCATGATGATCGCCGCACGATCGCCGGAATTAAATTCCGCGTCCTCGAGCGCGCGCGCCAGCGGCAGCGCAACATCTTTAAAATCTGAGTAAGTAAGCCTCGTCTTCTCTCGATCCCGGTCCGCCTCGATCAGGCAAACTTCAGTCGGCCAGCGATCCAGCGCATCTCGTAAAGCAGCGCCCAGACAACTGTATTGGTCGAGATTAAGCATTTAGAAAAGTGCGATTTTCGATTGCCGGTTTGCAATTGCCAATTCAGCTCCAGCTCAGTAAGGCAATCCGCAATTCTAATTTTTCTACAATCGTGCTTGAATGCGGTCAGCCAGGGCGCGGAAATCCGATACTCCCTGCAATTCGTAATCCGGCAACTCGATGCGAAAGTGATGCTCGAGCCGCGTCAGCAGATCGAGCGCCT
>Ga0187805_10000738_pt1 | contig 11231 bp, 12 predicted proteins | sample NC_wetland_sal_i_6_FD_132965 | JGI IMG/M metagenome (GOLD analysis project Ga0187805, IMG submission 132965) | Wetland sediment microbial communities from Neuse River Estuary, North Carolina, USA - Control_5 | ecosystem: Environmental > Aquatic > Freshwater > Wetlands > Sediment | place: USA... | reverse complement strand
GCAACCGCTGGACTTTCGGCATTCAATTACATAGAACGCCTAAAGGGAAAACCGGGAATTCGAGCAGACTGGAAGAAGACTATAGGAGATACCGTATTTCACTATTAGGTTTCTGTTTTACGTGTTATTTAGCAGGACATGTTAACGAGTCGGTAAAATTTTTGATCATTTTGTTATAGAAAATACCTGTATCTTCTTATCTTTTCATAATGCGTACTTGTAGAAGAAACTGTGGTATTATTGTGCCTGTCAAGCCAGACCATGTCGCGCTTATCATGTCTTGACTTGCCACAGTTTCGTTTTCTCATTATTTGTCTCAATACTGATGCTCTACATTGTATGAATGTCGCACTGATCGCATTTTGTCAGGACTAATAGACCTGCTTTAACTTGGATATCAATTACATAAAATGCTAGAGTTCTTATGTAACTGCCCTTTATTGAAAACCATGTCAGCAGACAGGGAAATGCATCCAGCAGTATGCTCGGATTGCAAGAAAGAAACACAGGTTCCTTTCAAACCAATGGAAGGTAAACCAGTATATTGTCGTGAATGTTTACCCAAACATCGTACACAAAGAAGATTTTAGGCTGAAATACGCTTAAATCAATTTTTTACTTTTAATGGATTACCGAAGGTATTATCTATTTCATATGTTTGTGTATAGTTGGCCTTGTCAAACAACCGATCATTAGACTATGATTCCATATGTGAAAATGTGATGAATCTTGATTCCTCGATACGATTTGTAGGTGTAATAAATGAGCGAGGAAAGCTTCTATCTGGAGGTCTACGTGAAGGACTCAAGTCTCTTGAGGATCCAAAGGATGACGAGATGCTCTTTACAGAGGTTGCTCTGCGAGCACGGATGAGAAAAGAGTTTGACAATCAATTAGGGAAGGTCAGATTTGCAATGTCGCTTAGAGACAAAGTAATCATCATGAGTTTTCCAATCAACGAACATGATATACTGTATGTATCGGCAAATACTGATTTAGATCACGGTAAAATCTCAATGAAGATACTGAAAATACTCGGTTAGGAATTTACTGATAATGTTTTACAATAGGTAGGCAGTTGTCTATTATCCTGAGAACTTCTGAACGAACCACGTTTTTATCAATTGAAACCCATACTGTGTTCTTGCCTAGTGTAAACGAAATTGTCTGAACTTTCTCACGTTCTTCCCAGAGAAATTTCACATTTCCAAGCTGCTTGTTAAACTGCGTTGCCATGCCCCTCTGAGTTGCAAGATGAGAAAACTTGTTCTTTGTGTTTTTTGTGTTAAGTAGAGGCTTCAAGTCTGCTCTTCTCACATGAGCAATCAACCAGCCATTGTTATTTATGATGCCTGCAAACCTAACGTATGGGCTAATGTCGCTTATTCTCTCTGCAATCTCTTGGGCTTCAACTTTGTTCAATACACCAACTCTAATTGTTTGATATTTAACTATTCAGAAAAAATGGTTCTGTGAATTGCCGTCGGTTTTTAGCATCAAAAATTCATATCATGTGTTAATTGCTTCCAATTCTTTTCATTACGACCTCTTTATCCTCTGAAATTTTCCAGCAAACTTTATCATTCTCGAAGTGTGATATATAATACGGATTACAAATCCCTGTTTGAAAAAATAATGGCAATAGACCCAAAGATTCGCTTTGCTACAATATTTGATATGGAAGGAAAAGTACTATACAGTAGTCATAGAGAGGGGGTAGAAAATTTTCTCACTCCGGAAGAAAGCCAAAAATCACTCCAGCTTGCCATAAATGCTTGGAAATCACGTAACGAAGTTTCAAATAAGATTGGTAGAGGAAAATATGCTCTAGTAGAATATGAAAAGATAAAACGAATCACAATGCCATTGGATTTTGACCACATACTCTACATTACGACAGATGTAGAGGCTGATCATGCACCAATAATATACAGAGCTCTTAGATTGAAACAAGATATGCTACACAGTCCAGAAGGGTTTCCGTAAAATCTTTCTAAATTGGTCTTTGTTTAGTTTATTATTCTCTTGAACTGTCTGCCTGAAAATAAGATGACACAATAACACCGTACGAATTATTTCTCCCACAGACTCGTGATTTATAGAATAATGCTTGAAAGACAAGATTCTGGTTGGAAAACTGTCTTCTACTATATGTTTATCTAGAAAATGAAATTAAAAAGTGAGAAAATTTTGGAAATCTAGTTCATTGAACTAGGTATCTTGATTATTCAGCTGCGGGCTGAGAACCTTCTACTATCTCTGCAGTAGCAAATCTCTGGCCTACCTCGGTAATCTTTACCTTAGTGTTCTGACCAACCTTGCCGTTCTTGACAAATATCACAAATCCTTCTACTCTTGCGATACCGTCGCCTTTTCTGCTAATTTCCGTTACGGAAACATCGTATTCCTTTCCGGTTTCTACTGGTTTTGGTTTATTGTCGTCAAATCGTCTACCGCCTCCGAATCCTCGGCCGCCGTATCCGCGGTTAGACCTTCCTCCAAAACCGCCTTGGTTATAACTCATCGTTGCACCTCCTATCTTGCTCCACATCATATTTCTTCCTAATAAAAATGGATGTAAACCGCGCCCAATACTGTCTCTAGTATTTGCGATGAAAATACTTCCTTAAACATTTCTGAGCCAATGGAGAAAAAAGTTAGATTTCAGTGATTAACAATGAAAGTAAAAAGTATTCAAAGTTGAAAGGAACGCACGTAGTATCAATTTCAGTAGCCATTGTAGTCTTTGTAATTGCTTTTTCAAGCATCCAGGTATCTCATTCTACACTTACTTACACTATGCTTGTTAATGTAGGGCCTCAAACAAATCCAATAACACAAGGAGACTATCCAGTAATAGTCGGAAATGTTACAGATCAAGCCTACAAACCAGTTGCAGATGCCACTGTACTCATCTTATTTGGACCTGAAGCAGTAACGACAACTACTGATAATTATGGCAACTTTAAGTATCAATCAGCCATACCTGCGACCCCTGGTACTTATGAAATAGATGTCACTGTTTCAAAAACCGGATACATAAACGCACTTGCAAGCTCAACCTACACTGTAAATCCTTATCCTACTACAAAGACAACACAAGCAAATGTCACTACTGCACTCTCAAACACAATAACTGGATTGCCGCTATCTGCAGGAAACTACACTGTATCGCTTGGTAAAGTTACTCAATGGAATCTTGAGACCACTTGTTTTGTAGACTTTGATAACAAGTACATGAGATTCTTAAAAACATGTGATCTGTACAATTTGGCACCTGCAGACTTTCAAACAGATCAACAGGTTGTACCAATGATCACAGTCATACAGTATAACAACACCTATAGGCTATTTCCAGAGAATGTTTACATGTCTGCATACTATTTGGGAAATGACACTCTAAATAACTTCATAACAGAAACATGGCACAAGTATACTGCTCCAAATTAATCTAGTAATCATTTGAGCAGTTTTTCATCATACTCTAAGACAAAAGATCTTTCTCTCTCATCCTAATTGCATCTTTTCTCCACTCTGATGCAAAAAGATTGTCAGGCTCATATTCGAGCACATTGTCAAAATATGCAATTGCCTCGTCGTACTTGCCCAAATGAACTAGTGCTAGACCTTTGTTTATTGATACATTAAGCTCATTTGGCTGCTGTTCCAAAACTTTGTCAAAACATCCTATGGCCTCCCTGTATCTGCCCAAGCTATCAAGAGAATAACCTTTCAAGGATAATGCTCCAAGATCATTTGGATCTATTCTTAACGCTTCTTCAAAACACAGTAACGCTTCTTCTTGTCGGTTTACGTTGGGAGTTGATAGGCAAAGTCCTTTGTTGATAAGAGCAGCGAAGTTGTCTGATTCGATTTTCAATACCATGTCGTAATATTTTATCGCATCATCAAATCTGGATGTCATCTGAAGCGATATTGCCTTGTCATACAAAAATTCAGCATTATGTGGATCCAGTCCTAATGCTTTATCGAAGCAAGAGATTGCCTCTTCATGTCTTCCTGACTGCTGGAAGCCAAGTCCATCCTTGTGGAGTTTTCCTGCATTATCTGAAGAATTCTTGATTGACTTGTCCAATAACTGGTTTCATGGCTCCATAACTGATAAAGATACACTTCTAGGTTTGAATTTTTCAAAATCTAAAAATCAGTCTATTTTTGGTTAGAAAAATTGTCGCAAAGACTGAGATCACAAAAACAAGTATTACTAATGGGCCAAATTCCGGTGTAGTTGCACTAGTTGAATTAGTTGCAAGAGGAGATGTCACGATCACCTCTCCTGTCATCCAAGGGTGTATTGAACAAAAATAATCATATGTGCCAGAGCTTATGAATATGAAAGAATATGTTCCCCCTGGGCCTATAGTGCCACTGTCAAATAGTGTTCCAGTATTGTTTTCTGATGGTGTTCCACTTGTTACAGTATGTGCAGTACTATCGATGTTTGTCCATGAGATTACTGTCTTTGCCGGTACGGTTACTGTGTCAGGATCATAGCAATTCTTGGCTGAAACACAACTTTGACCTGCTTCGCTACCTCCTGTGATATTTATTGAAACATTGGATCCATCTGCAGACGCAGGCAGGATGACTAACCCTAAAATAAATACCAATGTACCAATCCACATTAATCTCATTTTACTAATTTATGACCGCACAAACCCTGAATCAAACGTATCGATAATTGTCAGACTTGATGATAACATGTTGGGATGGATGCAGATTGATCTAATGCATTAAAATAGGAGAAGTTGTGAACTTGATACGTGCAAGGCTCCAGCGCACTTGATGGTTACGATCGTAAGAACGCAGAAAAGGCACTTAAGATGCTTTATGCTGATAAGAGCAATGAGTTTCGAGAACTAGCCGATGCAATAGGTTACCCTGCAACAAAAAAAGACTGGGAAAAAGTTATACTGAATTTCTGCCTAGATTTTGATGACTGTTTCAAGGCTTGGTCTGATGAGCATACCTCCTCTGAACACAACAAAGTACACAAATGTATGACAATGATGAGACAGATTGCACGTGGTAAAACAAACATGACTGAGGTCACAAAACTACAAACCATTGCCTATAGAATTGCGGAAGATTTCAAATCAATCTACAAAAGAACGGATAATCTCTAAACCTTACCTATCTAATGACAAGTTACCAATTTTAGTTGATCAAACAAGCTGAGCAGGTACTATGAAAACCCTCACACCCGTTCATATTATTGATCTTCGAAGATCCTCAATCAATGTCAAACTCAGATAAAGTACCTGTGGACGAAATGTTGAAAGCTTTGGAGCACTATGGGGTCAAGCGCGAAATGCTTGAAAAATTGCATCCTTCTCCTGAAACCATCGCGCACCTGTATTCGTCTATAAAAAAAGCAAAGGCATATCCGTGACTTTCCTGATTCAGAAAAAATAATAAAAAATGTTTGTAATAGATCTTCTACACTTGAAACGTTTTTTCCAACATTCTAGTTCGATACGTAGTTTACAATCCCTTTGAAACGTGAATTGTCCTTTAAACGGCCAAGGTCCTTATCCTGTGAAGCTGCTTTTTTCCATGAAGAGTCAAGACGAATTGCTCTTTCAAGTGATGTAATTGCGCCATATTCGTCTCCCTTTATAGAGCATAGACATGCTTTATTGTATAATGCTTCGGCATTATCATGATCAAGCCTTATGATTTTATTGTACAAATCAAGTGCTTCGTTATTCTTTCCAAGTCTGTATAGTGAATGACCTTTGAATGTAAGAGCATTGACATAATTAGCATCGATTTTTAGGGCAGCATCAAAGCACTCAAGTGCCTGTTGATACATTTCGCTCTTGTACAATGAAATTCCTTTATTGGATAAAACATGGATATTCTCTGGAACACGTTCCAATGCCATGTTAAAACATTCCAGCGCACTATTGTATTTTCCAGTGGAATCCAAAACAACTCCCTTATTGTTTAGGACTACCATTTTGGTAGGATCTCTTTTGAGAATATACTCGTACGTTTCAATTGCTTTTTGAGAGTTACCTGTTAAATGATAAAAGTTGGCTACTCTGAGAAGATATTCGTCTTCCTCAATTACTGACTTGTTTGTCTGTAGGATGTTTTCTCTAAGCTTACTGTTCTCTTCTAGTAGCGATGTTACTTCTTGTTTTTTTTCATCTTCTAGTGTTATGCTTTGTTCTGACCTGAGCACCAGTGGCAGACCTGTCTCGGCCAAAATCTTTACAATGTATGCCTTGTTTTCTTCAAATCTAACATTTTCATCTTGCGGAGGGGATGGAGCTGTAGCAACTGATTGGGTCTCTACAAAGTTCTGCTTTTGTATTTGGCTATCTTCTGTTTGTATCTTTGTAATATTATTTTTCTTAATGCTATTGGCTATGATATCTTGAATCTTTTTTATGTTATCTTGAGAATTCCAATATGGCGTTTCTTTAATTGATATTGTACCTTCTATTCTAGCTAATATTCTGTTGTACTGTGCTGCATCAATGTTCTGCAGATTATTAAAAAATGAAAGCACGTATCCTATTCTCTCTCTTATATCACCTGACGAATCATCGTAAACCATGTTTGCAATTGAGTCAAAGGGAGCCGGTAGTATGAGAAAGCTCTCTTTTACAGTCGATTTTAATGTGTAATTGTCTCCTTTTGATTCTCTGATATTATCATCCATCTTTGCCTTGAATTTTGTTATGCTTTTATCAAGTTCATCTAATGTGGGAAAGGCTTTCTCAGGTGACTTGAACCTATTCAACGAAGGAAATTTCAAACCTACATTGATGCTGTAAATCCGATTAATAACGCAATCTTTTTTGATCGGTTCTTTTCAGTGATGCCTAAAATAGGTGGTAATGGCAAGATTTGCATCGTCTTTTACGCGTAAAAGAGGTATGTCCCTCACGTTATACAGCATCGTAAAAGATCATATTTTTCAATGATCAAGTGAAACATTATTTCATGATAGAGTCTGTTAAGAAGAAAGATTTTCTGGTGTTCATAGAAAAAGAAGCAAAAATCCACATTGATAGTTATATTGAAAGTGCCATCCATTTGGCAGAGGAGGTCCATTCTGGAGTTAGAAGGGAAGATGGCATGTCATCGTTTCTTGAGACTCATATATTCCCAGTAACAATAAACGTAATTAGACACTACAAGCGTGCTAACAAACCAATGACTACTATTCAGATAGTCTCTGCAATATTGCATGATGTGATGGAAGACAACGATCGAATCTTAGATCTACATGCCTCAAAATCCTATGGTTTTGATGCATATTTCAGCCATAGATTTGGTGATTATGTTTACAAAACGGCTTCGACTCTTAAAACAAAACCACTAGAGATCTATCCAGGACTTACTGACAAAGAACGCGAATTGGAAAGGTTTCGTGAATATTGCAATGTTTTAACAAAATCAGATTATGATGTCAAAGTAATCAAACTGGCAGATAGATTAAACAATATGAGGTTCATTTCAAAGATTCCTGGACATGAGAAAGTAGCACGATACATACAAGAAGCTGAGGACTTTTACATTGCTTATACCATCATTGAACCGAGGATGGATGACTTTTATTCCGAAATCCGGGAAGCGTATGAAGATCTAAGAAAAACTGAAAAGGAAAAGACAAGAATACCTGCGTAAAATTTGAGATGATTGAGAGGCGTCTATCCGTACTGGTAATTGATTCCCTTCTCTCCACGAGGGTGTTTCCAGTCTGTCTCCTCTGAACAAGTGCCGCATTCAACACATCCTTCGTGCTGTATTATGACCCCCTCTTTTTCCATGAGATAACATCTTGTAGGGCACAGAGTTACCATTCTTTTCATGAATTCGCTGGTGGGATTTAACACTTTGATATGTGAAACGCTATCGTCGTTGAATTTTAATTTTGCAACCCTTTGCGCAATGGATGGAATGGTTGGGGTATAAGATGCAGATATGCTCTTCCCTAGTCTTTCGGCAAGCTCGGTTGGCACCTTAACATAGGTATCAACAGTTTCAATGATTGGCAATAGTTTTTCATATCCTAGAATGTTTGCAAATCCTACTGCAAAGCTCCTCAAAGTATCGCTTGACATCATCTTTATGACAAGACCATATTTTGAACTGATGATGTCTTTTGGAACTTCTTTTGCTGCATCAAGAAATATTTTTAGATAGTCTTTGTCTATTGCTTTAAAGTCATGAGTATAGGGACTCTCTTCTATTGACTGTGAATAGTATTCGCCAAGGTATTTTTCTGTAAAGTCGCCTTTATCTAACGCTCTTGCAACTGCATTTGCTGCTCTTACTGCATCATCGATTCCTACATTGAGCCCCTCTATTCTCGGACCTACAAATATGCCCCTACCAGCTGCGTCTCCTACAAATAATATATTTTTGAAGTAAGGCTTTTCCATTCTGCATCGTTTCCCATCTGGTACCAGCTTTGCACTGTATTCTACTTCGACATAATCTGTTTCAAACTTGATACCATATTTTGTTGACATTTGGTCTCTAAGAGACGATAACTGCGTTCCTATCTCTTCTGGAGATCCGTACCTTCCTTCTTTGATCAACCTCTCTTTTTCCTTTTTGGAATAATAAACGTCTCTTAACTCTGACCAAGTCTTTATCATTTTTGTTACAGCAAAGCGAATACGCATCTGTTCTTCTTTTGGTGCATCCCTATCGATCTCGCCCCTTACTGGAACTTCGTCTTTGACAAATTCACTTATCATGGGATTTTTTAGTAACGTGTTTACAAGCTCATAAGGCTCATTTGGTGTTTCTAAAAGCGAGTCAAGATGGTATACTGCCCCTAATGACAGTGTGTCACGATTAGTGTATAGAAAGCCGCCTCCTATGTGATTCAGTGTTACATCTCCAGCAAAAAGGTGTGCTGCGCCTTCGTCTTGTCCGATTGAAAATCTCTCGTTAATGATCTCCTCAGGCAATTTTGCAACCACCTTGACTCCTTGATAGAGCTCACTTGGAGAAAATTTCTGCCGTGCACCAGTCATGTATGCAACTTCTGAATTTACTCCATCGGCTGCAATTATTGCCTTGACCTCAATCTCTTCGAGCTCATCTGTTTGGATGATGGTGCGCCCATTTTCCCATCTTATGGCACTGACATGAACTCCAGTCACTATTCCACCGCCCTGTTTTTGAGCTGTTTCTTCTGCCTGTTGTGAAAACCACTGGTTTAGTTTGTTCATAAGTACCGAACAACCAAAATTTGCTTCATATTCGTGGGCGGCAGTCAGGTCTATGGAGAAGACCTTGTCTTTTGAGGTTGCATGCAAGATGTATTTTGTTATCTTTCTCTCAAAAGGCGCATCTTGTAGGAAGTTTTCATATATGTCTTCTACATTGTACACTTTTCCTTTTTTTGGTTTTTTAGAGTAGAGGATGCCTCCTGAAATATTTTTAACGCCAATTTTATTTCCTGACTCGAAAAGAATTGCCTGCTTTCCTAACGCAGACAGATGCTTTAATGCTGCAAGTCCTGCTGAACCTCCGCCGATGATAGCTACGTCATATTTTTCCAACACATCTCACCTATGCTTGAACGACCTGTTTTTGCTTCTTTATCTCTTCTATGAGGACCGGAATGACATCTTCCATTCTTCCTTTTATGAAAACATCGCATTCGTCTTTGATTAATGCGTTCTCGTCTGGATTGATTGCAACGATGATCTCTGACTCTTTCATGCCTGCAATATGTTGCATGGCCCCGCTGATTCCAACAGCTATGTACAATTTTGGGTTAACTTTTCTTCCGCTAGTACCTATGACTCTATCTGGTATTAAGTAGGTAGAATCTACTGTTTGACTTACAGAAAATGGTCTTTTGGATAGTGGTAAGGTAATTCCAATCTGTGCGTCCAATTCTGCAGCAAGTTGCTCAATTAACTTGATGTTTTGTTCAGGTGAATCTTTGACTCCGCGCCCAAAGCTTACTATTGTCTTGTGGCTATCAAAATCAATCTCGCTTTTGATGATTTTACGGTCTATTATTTTGACTTTCAGATCTTGTTCATCAAACTTTGGTGTGTACTCAATTATCTTCCCATCACGATTTGGGTCAGGTTGGATTATCTCAAAAACTCCGGGTATTATACTACAAGCTTGTGGATGATAATCTTTTGGCATTGCTGGATTCTTATTATCTAGACAAAGGATTGTGGTCCATAAAAATCCAGAAAAGTCTGGCCTGTACATCTCAAGAGTCTTTTCATAAGTGAGAGGTTTTCCGCCTGTCTTGTTTTGATGAGTTATCTGAAGGTCGCCCACAACTAATTTGTTGATATCTGATGCAAGACCTGACTCTAGGTGGGCTAAAACTGTTGCAGAAAGATGTCTTCCTATGCTATCAGCAGCAAAGAACATGTATCTGGGCCTTTTGAATTGTACTGCATATTCCGGTTCTATCTTTGCTGCAATGTCTCTATCTGACGCTATCTGAGATATCGTCTTGGTGTAAATTGTGTTTCTGATATATCTTAATTCTGGATTGTCTGCACAAATTACTGCGTCGGCCCCATGTTGTATCAAAGTTTTTGGTATGTCTTTTATGTTATATCCCAATAAAACGGCAACAACTTTTTCCTTGGATGAATATTTCTTGTTGAAATCATCTAGTATTCTTCTTGCTTCTCCGAGCATTTCAAGACTTACTTGTAGTATTGTTCCCTCTTCATGTTCTATTACAACGTAAACATGTCTGTAATCTCCCTCTGTCATTTTATCATCACTGTGGATAAGGATTGTAGCAACCTTGCAACAACTTTGCGAATCTGTTCTTGATTTGAACCATCTATGATTTCAGCTTGTCTTGTAGCCTTGCCTTTTGGTATGCGTTCTACTTTGTATACGATAGTTGGCGAGCCGGATATTCCAATAAGTTTCGGATCCGCTTCTATCTGTGTAGCATTGAAGACTTTTAGATACTGCTTAAAGTTTTGAGCACGATCGCCTGCTTCTTTTTGATATTTCTCATAAGCTAATCGTTGTGATACTGTGTTGAATTTGGGTTTGTATGAAGGGTCTATTGCAATAAAAACAGGCAGTGGGGCTTCAATCTCTTCAACTACATCGTAAACTCCTTGCATTCTGACAAGTCTCTTGGCCCTGACTGTTCTATTCTCGAGATTTATCTCATAGTCTATTACGTGTCCAAGAAATGTCATTCCAAGTTTCCATGCCGTCTGGGGACCTGTCTG
>Ga0187805_10000737_pt1 | contig 11234 bp, 9 predicted proteins | sample NC_wetland_sal_i_6_FD_132965 | JGI IMG/M metagenome (GOLD analysis project Ga0187805, IMG submission 132965) | Wetland sediment microbial communities from Neuse River Estuary, North Carolina, USA - Control_5 | ecosystem: Environmental > Aquatic > Freshwater > Wetlands > Sediment | place: USA... | reverse complement strand
GTCGGCGCAAATCGAATGCCGCCCTTGCCCGGCCCACGGACGATGGAATGATGCACGCGGTAACCGATGAACACTTCGAGGTGCCCGTTATCCAGAATCACTGGAATGTAAACCGTGATTTCCTTATTGGGATACTTCAAGAAACGGTACAGGCCCTCTTCGAGCCCCAATTTTCGCGCGGCGGCTTCAAAGCGCGCATCAGCGGACTCGTAAACGTTAAATTCGTTGTGCACAGCAAGCGTGGCCATGGAAAAAGCTCCTCTCAAACCAGACGGGTTGCATCTGCAACCCGCAAGGAAACACTCCACGCATTGACCCCGGACATCCTCCAAAAATATTTGGAATGCGGGACCAGCTGGGCCAGTATACGAACCAAACCGCGCACGGCGCAAGGAAAGGAATTGAATCTCGCGAGCGATGGATGTGATTCAGCGAGCGGGAGGCCGGCGCTCGACGAATTCCTCGATTAGGAGTTGCGATAGGCGCGCCGAGTCATGACGCACGACGCCTTGCTCCTCGAGCAAATTGTCGAGCAAGCAGCGCATGCCGAACCGTTGCAAGTCTTGGATGTCCACGCGCACGGGCTCGGCGCCGTGCCTCCTGTAACGCCGCGCCACTTCGGGAGAGATGAGCTGGTTGCTCGCGACAACCCAGTCGAAAAACTTGCGCCGTGTGTGGCCGTAAATGACGCGCACGTGGTCGGCGAGCGAAAATCCTTGGGTCTCTCCCGGCTGGGTCATCAGATTCGCGACCAAAATCCGCGTCGCCGAGGACTTCTCAATCGCCTCGGCGACGCCCGAAACCAGGAGATTCGGCAGAATGCTGGTGTAAAGAGAACCGGGGCCGATCAAAATCAGGTTCGCCCGCCGGATCGCCTCCAGCACATCGGGAAGCGGCTGGACGTGGCGTGGACGCAGGCTGAGACGTCGGATTTTCTTTCCACTTTTCGCGATACGCGTTTCACCCAGGACAATTTTACCGTCCGTCATCACCGCTTCCAGAGAGACATTCTCGAGCGTGGCCGGAAAAATTCGTCCCCGGATTGCCAGAACCTCACCGCTTACGCGAACGGCCTCGGCAAAATCGCCCGTCACGTCGGTGAGGGCCGTGAGGAACAAATTTCCGAAACTGTGTCCGCGCAAACCGCGGCCCGCATGGAACCGGTATTGGAATAGACGCCCGAGCAATGCTTCGTCCTGTGACAGCGCGACCATGCAATTGCGAATGTCGCCCGGGGGGAGCACGCGATATTCGCGGCGCAAGCGGCCCGAGCTTCCCCCATCATCGGTGACCGTGACGATCGCGGCCAGATCGCTGATCGGATGGCGCTCCGACTCCTGCCGTCGGCGCGCGACATAGTGCTTCAGCCCGCGCAGCAGCATCGAAAGCCCGGTGCCCCCGCCGATTGCCACGACGCGCACTCCACCGGGACCCATGCTGTTTGGCCGCGTTCTTTTTTTCATCGGGATCGCACCACTATGTAGCGAGCTCGCGGCACAACGGAATTCAGCCGCCGGAGGCTTCGCGCTCGGGATAGAGCAATTCAGTGAAGCGGGGATCTTCCTGCAGAAACGCGAAATCCTCGTCGTTGCGGGCGTGGTAGCGGTTTTCCGGACGCAATTGAATCGCGACTTTCAAATTTTCCATCGCCGATTCGGCTTCCCCGGTCAGGCAATCCAGCGCCGCCATCGCGTAGAAAACGTAATCGGCCTTGGGCGCCAGCTTGCGTGCGCGCAGCAGATGATCGCGCGCTTCGTCCCAGCGTCCCAGATTCATCATGGCCACTCCGGCTTGATAGTGCTCTTCCGGTGTGCGCACGGAAGGAGCGGCCTGTTTGGCCATGCGCTGCTCAACGATGCGGAGATGCACCCGCGCGCGGTCCGCCAACTCCTTGCTCGGACCTGCCTGGACCTTTTCGAGCAATTCCTTCGCTTTCACAAATTTTTGTTGGTGAACGTGCTGGACGGCCTGTTCGTACAACTTTAACTGTTGTTCGAATTGGGGATCAATCATCTGGCGAACGGCTTCGGCGTGCGCCGCGACTTTGCTATCTTCCTTACTTTTCAATGATTTACGACTTCTCGAAGGAGCGCTCGCTCCATGCTTTGTGCGTTTTGTCGGCTTTCCGGTCCGCGCCATTTTCGGGAGTCTAACAGAGGTCTCAAGCATCGTCAACGAAACTGCGGGGGACGCATGGGAAGCGCGGATTTTGCGCTTCCCCCTGGGGCCAGGAATTACTTCTTTGCTGCAGAACCCTTTGGCATGGCTGGCGGCATTGCGGGAGCCGCAGCGGCCGGAGGCGGTTCTGGAACGAGAAGCCTTTTAGCAGAGTCCGGCAGTTTATCCGCGTTGGCAACCAAAAGCGCCAGTTGCCACATTTGCGTGTCGTTCAATATGCCTTTGAAAGTGGGCATTCCGGTCAACCGGATCCCATTCTTCACCTTCCAGTAGCTCACCTGTGGAGGATCGTCCGTCACGCCTTTATCCTTGAACATCAGCGTTGCCTCGGGATACATATTCCCTGAGACCGCTGGAGCGGGCTGGTCAGGCAAGCCATGGCACACGGCGCAATTGTCCTTATAAATCTTGGCGGCCGCGACATAATTATCTTCACTGGGCTGGATTGGAGGCGCAGGAACATTCGCCTTATCAATATGTGAATCGAGCGATCGGTTCGCCATCGTCCGCTCCATCATCATGGGAGGATCTGCAACTGCCGCGGGAGCCATTCCCGAAACAAAATAATAGTAAAGCCCGCCCGCGAATAACAGGGCTCCAACCAGCACTCCAATCACGAAACGTTTCATATGCAGTTTGCTCCTCTAGATGGAATTGAGCACAAGAGTATAGAACACGGGCTTTCTTTTTCGGCAGTCAAAACTTTTTTAGGATGAACCTTCTCAAGGATCACTCGAGCCTTGCATTCAGATGACAAAAACCTCAGCTGGGTTGGACAAGCCCTGCCACAGTTTGGAACACGAACCGATCTCTCGCAAACCCGCATCGTTCGGGCCTGCGGCGAGATCCGCGAAGAGTTGCCAAGACCCGCCCGATGCACGCCGAGCAACATGCGCTTGTTTGAGGATTGGCCTGCTTGTATGCGTATGCTATAAAAGAGGACCCGGTCAAACCGGATAACTGTGCCCTTTATCAATTTTCCTGCTCGCGAAATTAATTGCAAGTTGGTGTACTACGGCCCAGGTCTGGGCGGGAAGACGGCCAACTTGCAGTGGATTTACGACCACACCGGAACCGCGCAAAAGGGCAAGATGATTTCCCTGGCGACGGAAACGGACCGCACACTATTTTTCGATTTTCTCCCGCTCGATCTGGGCTCCGTCCGCGGATTCAAAACACGAATTCATCTCTATACCGTTCCGGGGCAGGTGTTCTATGAGGCCAGCCGCAAGTTGATCTTGAAAGGCGCCGATGGCGTGGTTTTTGTCGCGGATTCGCAGGAAGAACGGCTCGACGCAAATCTTGAAACGATTGAGAACTTGCGCGAACACCTCAAGGAACACAAACTTGACTTCAATACGATCCCGTACGTTCTGCAACTCAATAAACGCGATCTTCCCGGGGTTCTTTCCGTCGAGCAGCTCACCAAGCAACTGCAAGTGAAAGGCGAACCCGTTCTCGAGGCCGTCGCCATTCGGGGCGAGGGCGTGTTTGAAACGCTGCGCGAAGTTGCCAAGTTGGTTCTCGCCGAACTGAAAAAAGGCGCGTAATCGCCTCTTGCCAAAATTGCGCCGGGTCTGCCGCCCTCGGTCGCACCTTGTGCCCAGCCAGACTCGTCCCTGAACGGGTGATAATTTACAACGCACAGCCCCCACACAGTCTTCACCGGATTGATATGGGCCGTGTTATAAGAACTGGGTGTCTCGCAATATGCGGATCGCCGAAAACCTCGAGGTTTCGGAATAATGGAAACCACCACGGGAAAAAGACGCAGCCAGCGTCTATTTCTACAGGTTCGCGTGGTCGTAGCGGGGAAATTGGCCAATAAATCCCCCTTCAGCGAAGAGACTCACACCATCGTTGTGAATGCGCATGGCGCACTCGTGGAAATGAGCATCTCGCTGGATCAAGGCCAGGCCGTCACCCTGCAAAACGTGCGGACGACTGACAAGACCGAATGCACGGTCAAGCTGGTCACTCCGGTGGAGGGCCGAAAATTCAATACGGCACTCGAATTCACGAAGCCCAACCCTGGCTTCTGGCGCATAAGTTTCCCTCCCGACGATTGGACCAGCAAAAGCCCGGACGCAAAAAAGTACGGCTGATTTTCCGGGAGACATCCCCGATCTGAGGTTCCTTTCGCTGCCCCCTGTAAATCCCATTGAAACAATCTGATAGGGTATTTTCAAATCACTTAGAGGATTCGGGCGTTCCCCGGCAGCAAATCGGGCCGGCAGACGTCAAAAAAAAGGGAGGTGACAACCAGATTGGTCATCACCTCCCGGGGTGGGGTGGGGTGTTGCTGGGTAAACTCACTAAAGTAAATTCAATAATTACCTTTGGTGACTCGTGAAACAGTTCTGTTACAAAAAAACGACAATTGAACCTGACTGAGGAAATAGCATATAGCCGGGATCGTGTCAACAACGAAAATCGCAAAAGAATATGCGACCAGGAGAATCAGCCAATTCACGCAGGCAATGATGAGATTGGAGTGGCGGAATCCAGGACTTCACGGACGCGGCGGCAAAGCACCGAGGGGCTATAGGGCTTTCTTAAGACCGCCACGCCTCCCGCTACCAGATCGGCCAGCGCGGCAGTTTCATTGCTGTAACCTGTTGCAAAGAGGATTGATACATTAGGATCTAGCGCCTTGATGGCCGCAAATACTTCCGGGCCACTCCGCCGGGGCATGATCACGTCCAACAAAACAAGTGAAATGCGGTCGCGATGGGCCGCAAAGATTTCAACGGCTTCCTCTCCGTCATGCGCCAGCAAGACGTGATAGCCTTTCGCTTTCAAGACCGAATGCGCCATTTCGCGGACGCCGTCGTGGTCGTCGGCGAGCAGGATCGTTTCGGTCCCACCGCGGATCGGCAAATCATCGAAAACGGGAGAGCGAAACTCGGCTTCCGTATGGGTTTGATTGACTTGAAGGAAGACTCGGAACGCGCTTCCCTGGCCTGGCTCGCTCGTTACCTGAATAAATCCATTGTGTTGTTTGACGATGCCATAGACGGTGGCCAGCCCCAGGCCGGTACCCTTTCCCGTTCCTTTGGTGGTGAAGAAGGGCTCGAAGATCCTTTCGCGTACGGTGGCATCCATACCGATGCCCGTGTCGCTGACACGGAGTTCGGCATAGCGTCCTGGCTGAATTCCCGCGGTGCGGCGGCAACCTTCTTCGGAAAATTCAGCATTGTGCGTTTCGATGGTGATGCATCCGCCTTTGGGCATGGCGTCGCGAGAATTGATGCAGAGGTTCATAAGCACTTGCTCGATTTGGGTGGGATCGGCGCGTACAGCGAATAAATCACCCGCCAAGTCCTTTTTGATTTCGATGTCTTTTCCAATCACCTTATCGAGCAGGTTCATGACGTCGTGGACGGTCTGATTCAAGCTGAGGCTTCGCGGCTCCAGAATCTGCCGCCGCGCAAACGCCAGCAACTGCCGGATCAAGGCCGTGACGCGGTCGCATTGCAAATGAATTTTCTTGAAATAATTATGTAGAGTCGCATCGCTGGAAGCGGCTTGCTCCTCTCCCAATTCCGCCCATCCGAGAATGGCGCCGATCACGTTGTTGAAATCGTGCGCGATTCCGCCGGCGAGCTGGCCAAAGGCCTCGAACTTCTGCGCGTGCCGCAACTGCTGTTCGAGAGCCCTGCGTTCGGTCATGTCCCGTGAAACGGTGGCGACGAAAAGCGGCTCGCCGGTCGTTTGGTCCTTCACCTGGAATCCCACAAAATCCATGGGCACGGACTGGCCGGTCTGGCGATGGCGGAACCGCAATTCTCCTGCCCAGTGCCCGGACGAATGGAGCGCGGGCAAAATGGTGTCATGCACCAAGGGCAGATCGGCCGGAACCACGTAATCGAGAGAATGCGTCCCTTTCAAAGATTCGGCATTCTCGATTCCGAGCATGGCGCGGCCCGCGGGATTGACGTATTCCACGATATCGTGGAGGTCGGCAACGGCGATGAAATCGCGGCTATATTCCACCAAAGTAAAGAATTTCTGCTTTTCTTCCTCGGCCCGCTTTCGCTCCGTGATGTCCTGAGCCACAACGAGCGCGGCATTTCGCCCATCGTATTCCATCTTGTGCAGAAACATTTCGACGTCGATCACCGATTTATCTTTCCTGCAATGGCGCCATTGGCCGCCGAGCTGCTCCCGCGGTTTGGCACCACGAAAGGCCGCCAATAATCTCGGAACTTCTTCGGCCGGATGCAGGCCGGTAACGCTCATTCGCAGGAATTCCATTCGGTCAAACCCGTAATGGTGAATAGCCGCGTCATTTACCTGAAGAAATTGCAGCGTCTCGTCCTCGAAAACCCACATGGGCAGGGGATTGTGAGCAAAGAGAAAGAGAGAATTGGCTTCGCTCTGGCGGAGCGCCTGCACCATGAGGCTACGGGCATCGCGAACGGCTCTCTCCTCCAATGCGCGGGCCACGACAATGGGAAGGCGGCGCAGGTGCTCCTTCAACACGTAATCCGTGATGCCTTGCTTGATGCACTCGACCGCCACCTCTTCCCCAAGCGTTCCGGTGACCAGGATAAAAGGAACATCACGGCCGGCCTGGCGCATTGCGGCAAATGCATCCATGCCAGTCCAGCCCGGGAGCCGGTAACCCGCCAGCACTATGTCGAACGGAAAACGTCCGAGGAGCTCTAAGAACTCCCCCCGCGTAGCAATAATATGCGGCTCGCACTGAAATCCTGCACGCTCTAGCTCATGGATGTTCCGCTCGGCATCGGCCGCTGAGCTCTCAATGAGCATCGCGTGCAGCGGCGCAGTCATGTTCCACAAAGTGGTCAGCGATGCGTTTGCGATCGTTTGACTCATGCGGACTTCTCCGTGCGATTGGCGGTGGCTCTCCGCGGGGACGCCTGCTTCACCAAGAACAAACAAGGCGCAAGAGTGTGCACTGTCTCATGGATTTGGTGCGCCCGAATGATCGGGATCGAGAGGTAGGAGAGTGCGATCAGGGAATCTGATACGACGTGCAGTCCGATCAGGCTCGGGGTCCGCAGGCGGCAATATCCATGCGACATGAACCCGCCCGGAAAAACCAGGTTTTTCAGGAACTGCATTTTCCCCCCGTCTTGCGGGACTCAGCAGTGGAGTGAAGAGCGATGCGCGAATGAACGCATGGCCCCGCGAACACTCCACAGGGTGTCTATCGGCAAGTTACGGGTTTGGCTTCAGCGAGTTGGGAGGAGCCGGTATGACCGGCCAGGTGGCACTACGCCACCGTCGATTGCTTGAGGGCCGGCGAGTCGGAACCACGCAATTGTTTCTTCCGCTTTTCCTCGTACATTTCCGTGTCGGCGATTCGGAGCAATTGATCGAGCGACGGCTGGTGAACCACGGGCACTTCGGCAATCCCGACGCTCAGGGAAAGCCGGAAGTTCCACGAGGATAGAGCATTGATGAAATCCGCGCGCTGCTGGAGGCGTTTGCGGACTTGCTGGGCGGAGTCCTGACCCGCATCTGTCATCAGGACGCAGAATTCATCGCCGCCCAGCCGCGCGAGAATGTCCGACTGCCGAAAGCAGGCACGCAGAACATTGGCGGTCACGACCAGCGCGCGGTTCCCTTCCAAATGGCCACAAGAGTCGTTGATGAGTTTCAAATCGTCCAAATCCAGGTAGATCAGCAGCGCCGCGCCCTTGCGTTGGATCATCCGAAGATGCTGCTCGGCCAGGGCCAGGAATCCGCGGCGGTTATGGAGCCCGGTGAGGTCGTCAATCAGGGAAAGGTTCTGCAAGTTCTTCTGGAGCCGGTGCCGCTCGATCGAATAACGCAGGGCTCGCACGAGGGAGGGGCGGTCCAGGTGCTCCTTGTCCAGAAAATCCTGCACGCCTTGGCGCAGCGCCTCGACGGCCAGCAATTCGTCTTCTGACTCCGATAGAACGATTACGGGCGTGTCCGGCGCCGCAGCACGCGCTGATTGCACGTAGGCACGGCCCTGCCTCTGTTTAGTACCCAAGTGGACGAGCAGAACATCCGCTGGGTGGCTGGATAGACGCTCGGCGGCAAGATCGAGATCCGCGACGTGCCCAATGTGAAACTGGTCGGAATCTCCTGTGTCCAGCAGCCCGCGAAGCTGGCATGCATCTCTCGCTTCGCCTACTAATAGTATGCGGATCGGCACACCGTTGATCGACACCGTCCAGCCTCATGATTCCCATTCTAAGTTCGCCCAATCTCAGGTCCAAAGAGGTGGGGCAAGCCACAACAATATCCCGCGCGAATCGCGCGGATGCCGGGCGGTCAGGCGAATAGGGAATCCACTTTCTGGAAGGGGGTAGGTAAGTCTTATCTACGGGGGGAAAGTTGTCAAGACACCTAATGCGTGGTGAAGTTTGGAAGACAACCCCTGCGGACCCAATACAACCGTGAGATCTATTCGCGGGACAAGGACGCGGTGTCTGTGAGCAAGACATTGGTATCAACGTTGACGGGCGCGGTCATGGACCTCCTCGCGCGACAGGAATTGGCCCTCCGTCTTGAGGAAGGGCTTCCGCGCTAGAGCGCGGCCCATGGCTCTGTCATACCTCTCGTTGTGGGACATGAACTCTTTGAGAATCTCTCCTAGTAGGCGCGAGACAGTGGTTTCCTTTCGGGCGGCTTCGATGCGGGCCCAGCGCGCCACCCGTTCCTTCAGCTTGATGGTGAAATTGTGCACCTTCGTTTTCATGACACGAATATCGTGTAACACGAGGCTTGCGTCAACTAGATCGTGGCCCTTTGGGCGCGGGCGAGGGCCCTCGATCAAAGTTGCTCGTGCAGTTCGTACCCGGCGCCAACGTGTATCTAACTACGCACCCTTCACGAATAACGTGAACTGTGGCGCACCCGAAAACCCACGTCGCCAAAGCTGGGTCGCTGGCAATCTCTCAAACAATAACTACTTGGCTTGATTTCTCGATTGGCTGAGAAGGTTCACGAACAGGCGGAAGGCGCCGGCGTTGCCTTCGGGCAACTGGCGTGAGAAGGAGAGGCCCGTGTAAATGTAGACGCCTTTGCCGGTGCGGGTCCAGACGAGACTGCCGAGGAGATCTTTTTCTCCGGGATCGTGCATGGAGAGGACGGTGTGATATTTCTCGTCCCACTTTTCCCAGAAGTAGAGGCCGCGCTCCTGCACCCAGCCGTTGAAATCGTGGGATTCGATTTTATTCGGGAAATTCAGGAGCGGGCTCGCGGGATCGGTGTAATTCACCGCCGCGTTTTCGTCGGTGATGCGGGGGGCGGTCGTTCCCATCGTCGCGGGGAATGGAGCGGGCTTGAGGGCGTCCCAAATCGCCGGCCGCTCGTCCAACACGACGAGCGTGCCGCCGCCCGCGGCGAAATCGAGCAGGCGCGAATTCGAGGCCACGACGTCGGAGCGCAACTCATACGCGCGCATGCCCACCACAATGGCGTCGCACCGGCTGAGGTCGCCGAAGGCGAGGGCTTTTGCGTCGAGCATCTCGACGTCGACACCCAGGCGGCGCAGCGAATCCGGAATGGCATCGTTCTGGGCGGAAACGTAGCCCACGCGCAGATGTTCCGGCACGGCGATGGAGAAGACGTGCACGGGCACCGTGGCGGGCGCGCTCCACAAAAACGTCGGTAGCGAAGGCAGCGGCACGAGCGAGGTTTCAAACGCTTGCTCGCCGCGTTTCGCATAAGCCTTCAGTTCGTAATTTCCCGCCTCAATTTTCGCCGGAGGAGTCACCGTAATGTGAACGAGGCGATCGCCCGCACCGGAAAATTCGACAACCTCCGGCGTCGCAGCATTCCATCCGGACGGCACTTCAACCCCAACGCTGACCTTCGAGGGCGTCTGCGCGAAGGAATGCACGCGCGCGAAAACATCAAATTGCCTGGGCTGGCGCGTCTCGACGACTACGTATTGCCCCGGCTCCGGAGTGAGCTCGACCGGAGGAACAATGCGCAGCGGGTAGCTCAATACGCTGACGGTGGTCGCATGCAGGCTCTGCACCGGCGCGGAGAAATCAAAGGAATAGCCGTCGACCTCGACATGCGTGCGCGCGCTGACGAGCGGCGGCGGAAACGGATAAAGAAAGTCGCCCGGCGTGTGCGGCGTTTGCGCCCCGGCGGGAACGGCGACGCTGAAATTTGTCGAGCCGTCCTTTTCTTCCTGCTTCGTGATGCTCCAGCCGGCGGGCAGCGCGAGTTCCGGCTTCGAAAATGTCGCCGCTACATCGTTGCGATGGGCCACTTCGGCGCGCACGGTGAAACCTTCTCCGGCGACAAGTTCGCTGCGGTCGGCGTTGGAAACGATTTTGATCGCCGCGGCATCTGCGAGCGCGTGATTGATTCGTTCGCGCACCTGCTCGAGCTCCCACAATCCACCCGCGGCCGACGGATCCTTCGAGCGATTGATCTGGTCTTCCAGCGACGCGATTTGTTTCCCTGCCTCGGCGATGGAGCGCACGGCGCCGGGCCAGTCAAGTTTTTCCGCGGCCATGCGAGCTTGATCCAGATCGTGATCGGTGGCCGCGAGCGCAGCCTGAGAAGGCACGGCAAGCACACGGGCAAGCGAGGTGAGCGGCTGCGCAAAATCGGAGGGTGAAGGCGGCCCACCAGTCGCGCGCTTCAAGCCATACGGGCGCCGAAGGAACGGAGAATTCAGGAACGGCGTCACGCCTTGCGAGCGGTGATGCAAGTAGCCTGCGAGGGCGATGTCGCGGTAACTGAGGCCCCAAATGGGAGAAATCTCGTCCGCGGGCACGACCCAAGAGCCGGTGTAATCCACTTTTTCATTCGGATCTGGAGTGGTCGCGCGCACCGGATTGAGAATCATCTCGGCGCGCCAGGGTTTTAGTCCTTCGGCAATTTGATCGGGATACTTGGTGGGATCGGCAGCGGCCTCGACGGCTCTCGGCGTCTGATAGCCGGAATCTTGATGATTGCCGTGGCCGGTTTTCTGGCCTCCCCAGCCATTGATCACAATTTGCGGACGCAGCATGCGGATGACGCGCACCATGTCTTCCAGTTCGACGCCATTCCATTTTTCGAGTGTTTCTTCGAGCGTCTTTGAAAATCCG
>Ga0187805_10000736_pt1 | contig 11243 bp, 8 predicted proteins | sample NC_wetland_sal_i_6_FD_132965 | JGI IMG/M metagenome (GOLD analysis project Ga0187805, IMG submission 132965) | Wetland sediment microbial communities from Neuse River Estuary, North Carolina, USA - Control_5 | ecosystem: Environmental > Aquatic > Freshwater > Wetlands > Sediment | place: USA... | reverse complement strand
TGGCTTCTTTCTCTTTTTTGTGCGAGTTTTTTCGCGATTCCGACGTTCGCGCAATGTAGGAACCAGCAGGACCGGGCCTGCACGAGTCTCCAATATATTCTTTACGCGTCGGAAACCGATTTTCGCGAGTTTCGTGGCAGTACACCGCTAAAACCTAGAGATCCCAGGCTCACGCCACCGAACCCGGACCTCTCGGTAGGCGCAATCCGTGTGCCATGCCACCCAGATTTCTGGCTGAGCAGCGATGTGGCCGTATATATGTGCTCCGCGGAGGTTCCAGCCCAGGAGGTTGAGGAGTGGTATGCCAAGACAATGGCAGACCTTCATGAGCTCCAGTATTTGTGGCAGTTCAAGAGCGAGTCTGCTGGCGCGGATCATTATGTTGACGCGGGACCGCCGGGTTGTGAGGCAGCTCGGGTGGAGACAACCAGCTACGGCGGAAATCATGTGGGAGATCCTTACATCGTAGATGGGCCTTACCTCGGGCAGTGCCCATTGCATCTGCAAACGGTTCGACAGACTGACGGCACGGCGAGGATTTCCTTTTGGTTAAACTCGTCCACGAATCTGGCACGGAATCCGATGCCGCCGCCGAGAGCTTTGGAATTGTCGGCATCGGCGAAGTCTGAAGCACCAGCATTACGCTCACCTTCGGCACCGGCACCGGCATCGACACACCAGCCTGCGGCGGCAACTGCAGACAACTTGCGCTCTGAACCGGCTGTGGAGATCTCCGCTGGGCACTCGTCGAAGAAGTATGCTGGCTGCGACGATTTGTGCCAGGGACTCAAGAAAGTATTGGAAAACCGAGCGAGTTCATTCCGGCAACTAGAGGTTAGGAACGGGAATTCTGTGTCCTCCAGAAACAGCCTATTCCGAGATACGGTCAAACTTTCCGGGGCGGCGAGCTGCTTGATTCATGCGGAGCCTTCTGCGGGCACAAGATCCTACCTAAGAAATCAACCCGTCTCGGGCGCCTATTTCGCCCCGGTATCCACAAAGGCCACTAAAGCGACTTCGTCGCGGGCTCCTGGCAGGCCAGCAATGCAGTACGTTTGCTATTGGCCAAAAGATTCGGAGGCGGCCGGGGAAAGTGAGTTTCTCGATCTCGTAGGGTTGCTGCGGGCGCTGATACCTTCCAGTTGGTTGACACAACAGAGCATTGAGGCCGACGAACTGTCAGGCGCGCAGATGACGGTCTGGTCCGCCCGGGATTCCAAGAATAGGGCCGCTATCGGGCTGTACCTGAGCGGCAAATCGGTGGGTTTGCATATCTTGGCGGATAAGTAGGGGCCCGACTTCGCCCCACTAAGAGACCGCCCGGACTTTCAGGCTCCAACCACTGGCTATCTTCGGAAACTCCAGCCTTCAATCATTTCTGTATCAGACGAAGTATCCGGCGACCGGCCGCACGATGCTCGATGAACTTCATGGTCCATTCATGGTTCATGCTGTCAAAGAAACCGCGAACGTCCGCATCGAGCACCCAATTCACTCGCTCCATTGGATGCCCACCGTCAACGCGTCCAACGCTTGATATGGGCTTCCGCGAATCGAGATGAGGCCTCATTTGGCGATCCCGATGAGTTCTGTATCGACCGCGCCCCCGCGAAGAACCTGCTCTATGGCGTCACCATCCACGTTTGTCCTGGCGCGCCCCTGGCTCGCCTGGAACTGCGCATTGCCATCGAAGAATGGCTGAAGCGCACTAAAACGATTGTGATGGTTTCAAACAAACAGCCGGTACGAGCCGTTTATCCCGCTAGCGGGTTCTCGTCACTGCAGCTGCGGATTGTGTGAGTAGGCAAAGCCAAATGACGGATCAAGGGCGGCGCGAAGCTTTGTCGATGCGGCTGACAAAGGAATTCAGTGTTAGGGCCGCGGAAAAGAGTAAGCCGGAGAAAATGGCGCCAGGAAGGACCGCGCCGACATGGCCAGCCAGGTAAGTTTCAAGAGTGGCACTCAGCAACCAGATCTGGACGATGAGCAGAACTACGATCAGAGCCATCGCTCCGTCAATTGCCACGAGCCCACGTCTCTGTTTCGATGGTTCGAGGTTGGCCACGTCAGCTCCCCTTCGCCGCAATCGCGATGAGCTTTGTGCCTTCACGTTCGAGAGTAATCTGCGGCAGCGGCCGAGGCGGCGGACCTTGCAACACGGAGCCATCCTTCACCGAAAAAAAACCCTGATGGCACGGGCATTCGAGCTGGTCATTCCCCGCGGAATAGTAGACGGCGCAAGAGAGATGCGTGCATTTCTGGCTGTAGGCCACATACTCATCTTCGCTCGTGCGAATCAGGATGCAGTGGTCTTGAGGAGTCGGGTAGGTGAAGAGCTTCACGCCGCGAATCGGGATTTCGTTGGCTTCGGCAATCTCCATGGCAGGAAACGTGGGAGCCTTCGCGAACCGCGACTTCACCAGAATCCAGAGGTTGCCGACGAACATCCCCAAACTCGCAAGCGTGAGAAACTTTGTAAACTGGCGGCGACTGACGTAGCGCTCGTCGCTCGTGAATACCGAAAACTCGTCCTTCCAAAGAGGCTCCTCATTGGGGCTGCGAAAAAGAGACATACGACTCCTCCCACATATAATCCAAAACGTCGAGCGAAACGGCATCGGTTTCAGCCGGAACCATCATGTACACCTTGGTGATGATCTTCTGGTTTCCGAATTGAAAAACGTTGGTTGGCTTTTCCCGCCGCTTGGCGATTTCGTCCGACCGGACGTAGGACAACGCTTGACTGGGACAAACGGTGGCGCACATAGGCTTCTTCCCAACCGACGTCCGGTCATAGCACATATCGCATTTCATCATTTGCTCGTACTCGGGGAAAATCTTCGGAATACCGAAAGGGCAGGCGAGGACACAGTTCGAGCAGCCGATACAGCGTGGCTTCAACGAAGACTGCACGATGCCGTCGTCGCCCTTCTTGATCGCATCCGCGGGGCAAACCATCGCGCAGGTCGGCTCATCGCAATGCCAGCAGACGTAGGCGGCGGTCGCAGTGGTTCCCTCGCGGTCAATGAAATCGAAATTGATCATCGATTGGCCGCGATGCGTTTCGCACTCCGCACAGGCGTTTACACAGGACTGGCAACCAATGCAGCGAGATGGATCAACGTAAAACTCGTAGCCGTGCATCCGCTTTATCCCCTCCTTTCGCATCGTTTCCGTTCGCGGCGATTGCCCAATCTGGTGGCGCTTCCGCCTTTCGCAACTGGCAAGCGGAGACCTTGAACTCTGGAATTTTGCTGCGTGGGTCGAGCGTCCGGTGCGTCAGCTTGTTGGCGCTACGCTCGCCCGCCCAGTGATACGGGATGAACACCGTGTCCGGGCGGATCGTCTTTACAACCATCGCTTGGAGTGTGATCTCGTTCCTGCGCGAAGTGATCGTCACCCAATCTCCCTCTTTGATTTTGTATTGCTCGGCCAGTCGCGGATGGATTTCGAGACGCGGGTTTGGGTACTGATCCAGGAGAGCACCGATCCGACGCGTCTGCGTCCCGGACAGATATTGGCTTACCACTCGACCGGTGGTGAGATAGATCGGAAACTCCGCCGACACCGGATCGCCGCTTTCGCGCCACTCGGTTACCACGAAATGATGTTTGCCGTCCGGATGGAACGAGTGTCCGTCCTCAAAGAGCCGCGGTGTACCGGGGTGATCGAGCGTGGGGCAGGGCCAGAAAATTCCCATGTTCTGATCGATCTTTTCGTAGGTGATACCGAAATAGTCCGCGTGCCCGCCCCGAGACGCTTCGCGCAACTCTTCGTAAATCTCCTTTGTGGAGTCGTATGGGAAAAACTTCCCTTTTCCCAAACGCTTGGCGAGTTCCACATAAATCCAGCTATCGCCTTTGGCGTTTCCCGGCGGGTCCACGGCCTTCTGAATGTGAATAACGCGGCCTTCGTTCGTACAGCCGATTCCTTCCTCTTCCTCCTGCAGACTACCCGCAAGAACCACGTCAGCGTGGTGCGCGGTTTCGGACATGAAGAAATCCACGACGCCAAAGAATTCCAGCTTTTCCAGGGCTTCCTGCGTGAACTTGGAATCTGGAAGCGAGACGAGCGGATTAAAGCAGCAGGAAAGCAGCGCCTTGATTTCGCCGCGGTGGATCGCTTCCATAATTTCCACGGCAGAGTAACCCGCTTGTGGAATTTCGTCAGGCGTAATTCCCCAGACTTTCGCCGTATGCGCGCGCGCTTCAGGATCGCTTATTGAACGCTGCCCCGGGAGTTGGTCACACTTCTGACCGTGTTCGCGTCCGCCCTGACCATTCCCTTGCCCCGTGATCATCGCGCAGCCCGCGCCTTCCCGGCCAAGATTACCGGTCGCGAGACACAAGTTAATCAGCGCCAGGCAGTTCTCAACGCCTTTCGACTGGTGCTCGACGCCGCGGGCGTGCAGCGCGATCGCGCGATCGGCCTTAGCAAAGAGATGTGCCGCGCGTTCAATGGCTTCGGGCGGTACTCCGGTTTTCTCTCCCGCGGTGCGTGGATCCCAAGCACGAACCGAATCCGCTACTTGTTCAAATCCCGTGGTGTACTTAGAAATAAAGTCACGCCGCTCCAGACCGTCGCGCAAAATGACGTGGAGCAACCCCATGTATAGAGCCATGTCCGTCCCCGGCCGCACGGGAAGATACATATCCGCATTGCGGCAGATCGGCGTCATGCGGGGATCGACGATAATGAGTTTTCCGCCCGCGTCGCGACAGCGCCACAAATAGTCCGTCGTGATCGGCGCACATTCCGCGACATTCGCGCCTGCTACGAGAACTACTTGCGCCTTGAGAATGTCCGACCACGGCAACGGGCTGCGGTCCACTCCGAATGCCAGCTTGTAGGCTACGCCCGCTGACACCATGCAAAGCCGCCCGTTGTAGTCGATATGCCGCGTGCCGAGGGCGACGCGCGCGAATTTTCCCAGCAGATACGATTTCTCGGAAATCAACGAAGCTCCGCCGTAGATGGCGACAGAATCCTTGCCGTATTTCTCCTGTACTTCTTTCAGACGCGCTACCGTGAAGTTCAGAGACTCGTCCCACGATGCTTTGCGGAATCCTTCCGGCGTGCGCATCAGGGGATCGAGCAAGCGGTCGGGGTGCCCTCCTTGCATGTAGCGCTTTACGCCCTTCGGGCAAAGCATGCCGTGATTGAAGGGAAACTCTTCCCACGGTTCGAATCCGATGACTTGATTCCCGCGGACCTTGAGCTGGATGCCGCACTGCTGACCACAAAAACAACAATGCGTCTTGACGAGATGGCCGGCCGGATTGCGTGATTCACTCTGCCAACCACCCGGAGGAACGTACGCCGGATGTGGGCCAAAACTATCGCGAAGCGATTCAAGCGAAACCGGCGCCTTAGCCACGAGATGTCTCCTTGAGTTGGAGCTGCGCCAGTGAGAGTGATTTTCGTTTGCATGCCGGGCAGAGTTCCTGCCAGGTCGCATCCGTACCTTTCATCTGGTAGTTGAACCCTACCTGAGGAAGTACACGCTTCAAATCCTCGATATGCATTCTCGAAGCAAACCGCTCACCGCAGCGGTTGCACAGGGCCGGTTCGCCCGTTTGGCCGGCGGCCTGATAAAACTTCACGCCGAGTTGCGCGGGCCGCTGGAAAATATGGAAGAACTTTCCGAAGGGAAGATACAAAAGCGCTGCAATCACCGTAATCGCGTGCAGAATGGCGAGGAAACTGTAGGATTCGCCCCGCAACCAATTTTGCGAAACGGTGAGTGCGAGGCCGGTCACAGAAATCGCAAAGAGGAGAATGATGGGAAGAAAATCCAATGCGAAGGATTGCAATGCTTGTGCGCCTCGGTCACGAAAACGCCGCCACAAGGAAAGACCGATTCCGCCAAGCACGAGGATCGCTGACACATCCAGACCATGAAACAGGAGTTCTGCAATCAGGGTGTGCAACTTGAACGTCTGCGTCGGAAAGCCGTACAGCATGACCACGTAAGTTTCCTGGTCCGTGGGAAGCGATTGAAACGAGATCCAGCCAAAAACCAGCGGGAAGGTAATCGCTACAGCGAGAATACATCCCCAGAAAAGCATCTGGTGCATCCACCAGCGCAATACCGACCGCTTGAGAATAAAGGTTTGTGCGGCGAGATGCGTGGTCGCGACGCGGACAAGTTTCACAGTCCCGCGAAAAACTCCCGCCTCACGAAACAGTTGCCAGCCACGCTCCCAATAGATCTGCGTTGGCGGCTTATCAAGCCACACACGGTAGTGATAGACAACGCCCCAGGTCGCAAAAATCGTTGCGAACGTATAGATGACTAGCGCCGGATCGAAATTCTGCAGCTTGCGCGAGCCAACCACGATGGCCGCTACCAAGAGGCCCGTGAAGAACGTGGCGGTAACGCCAGCTCTCACACGATCCGCGGTCCTCGTGAGCCGTGGGGGAAGCGTCAACTCGACCGCTTGCTGCTTGCTCAGAAAAACCACGGCGTTGGTGCGCCAAAGAATAGCGGAAACCAAGGCCAGCAGTGCAAAACCCGGCCAAGTCGTGTGCCAATGATCCCGGAAAAAACCCAGGAGTAGCGGCGGGAAAAATCCCCCGAGGCCACCCATCGCGCCAACGAGGCCGGTAACCGTCCCAACTTCCTTCGGAAAGAATTGCGGAACGAGCTTGAAAACAGCGCCGTTGCCATTTCCCAGCAAGAAGGCACAGCCAAGAGCGCCCACCGTAAATGGCAGCATCGCGGGCCAGGACATTAACAGCGCGAATGGAATAACGCCAAGGAAGACAACATGCAGAACGCGAGCGCCGCCGATCTTATCGGCAAGCCACCCGCCGAGCGGACGCGCCAGCGTCGCGAGCACCACAAAGCCCGCTGCCCGAAACCCGGCGTCCGCCGGTTTTAGGCCGAACTGGTCTTTGAGCAGGACCGGCAGATAAATGGAAAATGCAACGAACCCGCCGAACGTCACGAAATAGAATAAGGACAGTACCCAGGACAGTCGTTCGCGTGAGAGTAGTTGCAGCATCTCGCCAATACCGGCAGGACGAACCGTTTTGGGCGAGTTGCGCGCCAGTAGAGAAAATCCAACTCCCCACAAAATCAGCAACACCGCCATACCACGAAAAATATTCTGCCAACCCGCCGCCACCGCAAGGACCGGCCCAAGGAAAACGGCGGCGGATTGACCGATATTGCCGAGGCCATAAATTCCCAGCGCGCCGCCTTGTTTCTCCGGCGGAAACCAACGCGACACAAATCCCACGCCAACAGCGAACGAACTTCCCGCCATGCCGAGAAAAAACGCGACGTACAACAACGTCTTATAGCTCGAAACCATCGGCACCAGATACGCAGGCACCGCCACGACAATCAGCAGCAGCGAGAAAACCACGCGGCCACCAAAACGGTCTGCCAGCATTCCCGTCACAATCCGCAGCAACGCACCGAGAAGCACAGGCACGGCCACTAGAAAAGCCGTTTGCGTTGCGGTCAGATGGAAGGCCTCACGGAATCGCGGTGCGAAGGCGCTGATCAATCCCCACGCGGCGAAGCAAATGGCGAAGGAGATTGTTCCGAGTGTGAGTTGCAGGTGCGCTCGAGAAGTCGCCGAAGAACTATCCATTAATCTGCTCCGCGCAATCTTCCGGCAAGGAGGAAAAAGTGGGTACAGAAAAGCACTCGTCGAAAGGGAATTCCAGCATACCTCTTACGTTCCCGTTCCCACAAACTGAACTACGCTAGAACTTACCATCGGAGTTCGTACCACGAGTTAACAAGTCTTTGCCGAGACGCCCACAATCATCTGCTGTTTCTGCGAGTGGCTGGGCTCCAGAATAAATCTCCCATGAATATTGATCGCGTAGACCGTGAGTCCGGCCAGTTCGCATAGTGTCAAAATCGGCAGAACGGACCAGGCCCCGGCGGCATACCTTTGGTACACAAGGTTTCGCATGAACCCGCAGCGTGCAAGGATTCCAGTTGGACCCGCACTGGCTTGTCGCGGGAGGCATCAGCCGGGAGTACGGAATTCTCCTGATCCAAAATGGCGGGGACCAGAAAGCCGCGCAGATCTTCACGGGCATGCTGGAGAATGCAGAAACACGGGAAAACGGCATCCGCTCTCTGGCTCTGCTCGATACCTATCACGGCCATTTCGCCAGCACACAGAAACGCTTCGACGAGTGTCTAACCATTCTGCAGGATCAAATAGCTCCGTTGAGTAAGGCCCGCGTGCATCTGTGGCTGGCCATTGTGGCGGATGGCCAGGGTGATTTGCGCACCGAGCAACGAGAATTGGACAACTCTTTCGATAATTTCGGCGATCTCGGGCCGAAGGTCATTTTTGGCGCGTGGCTGGGCGGACAGTATTTACGGGCCGGCGCTTTGGACAAAGCACAGAAAATAGAGAGCGTCATCGCTCCCCTAACCGACGCCAAAAATGCCAAGCAACGCGGCTACTTGCAGCTCTTGCAAGGAGATAATGCCTTGGCTCGGGGCGATGTGGACAAAGCGATCAGTTTGTTCAGTTTGTCAAACACGGAGAACAACACTGGTTTCACCGTGGAAGCGCTCGCGAGCGCCTATCAAAAGGCAGGAAAAACGGACCAGGTCATCGCATGGTACGAGAAGTTTCTGGATATCCAGAACCAATCTATCGGGTGGGAGCCCCAGCAATTGTGGCTCGCGGATCACGTTACGCTCGCGGCCGATTACCTCGCCAAGAGCGACCACGAAAAAGCCAAACAGACCCTGGCCGCCTCCTCGAACTGTGGAAGGACGCCGACACCAACCTATCGCTATTGAAACAAGCCAAGGACGAATACACCAAGCTGCAGTAATGCGCCGCTGGAACTCAAGATATTTCATCAACGGCGAGCGCTCGGAGTCCACGAGCGCTGGACGCAAATTTCGGCCCAGCGAGAATGTCGATATTGAATTTCCGCTTCATACCCCTTGTGGATTGCCTATGAAAACTGCCTCTATTTTTTCGGTTTATTAGTGTTGGGATTCGGCACGAACCGGTATCCAATGCCGCGAACAGTAAGTAAATAGCGCGGTTTGGAAGGCTCCTGCTCGATATACCGCCGCAAACGCACGATGAAATTGTCGATGGCTCGCGTATCGGTATCCTCGTGCAGATTCCAGACATCCTGCAATAACTGTTTGCGAGAAATCGCGCGTCCGCTGTTTTGGATGAGATAGCGAAGGAGGTCTGCTTCCATCATGGTCAAGGGAATGACTTGCTCCCCTACTCTCAATTGCAAGTTCTGGAAGTCCACGGCCTTGTCGTCAAAGTGAAAGACTTCCGGCACAGGCTCTGGGCTGCTGGTTCGACCTACTTGGGCGGGTGCGGATTTGGCCAGACTCAGCCAGTTCTTACGCCGCAGCAGGCTCGTAATCCGCGCAATGAGAATGGCGAGATTGAAAGGCTTTGGTAAATAATCGTCCGCGCCCGACTCAAACCCTTTCAGAACATCTTCGGGACGTCCTCGAGCCGTTAGCATGAGCAGCGGCGTGTAGTTCTGCGCTTTTCGTAATTCGCGCGCTACAGAAAAGCCGTCTTTTCCGGGCAACATGACGTCCAGCACGAGAGCATCGAAGCTTTCGTGCTCCTCCAGCAGCCGCTTCAGCGCGTCCTCGCCGTTGTCCGTGATTTGCACCTTATGGCCTTCCGCTTCGAGATTGAAGCGCAGCCCCTCCGCGAGATGCGTTTCGTCTTCAACGATAAGGATGCGGCTCATGCCTGGTATACCCTGGGAAGACGTATCGTGAAGGTGCTGCCGCGCCCTTCCCCTTCGCTCTCGGCGTAGGCGTCGCCGCCGTAACGGCGGGCGATCGACCGCACGATAAAGAGGCCGAGGCCGGTTCCCTTCACTTTATCGGTCTTGGAATTCGACGCGCGATAAAAGCGTTTGAAGATTCGCTTCACCTCCTTGCGCGGGATGCCGATGCCACGGTCGTGGACGCGCAGCAAGACCGTGTCGAGATTGGGCGTGAGGAGATCCACAACGATGCTTTTCTTGTTCCCTGAGTACTTGATGGCGTTGTCCAGTAGATTGATCACAGCGGTGCGGAGTTCTTCGGGATTTCCCAGGACGATGATTTCTTCCGGCGACATAAGACCGACGGAGAGCACATCCGGGGCCAGGTTTTGACGAAGGCGGGCAAGCGCCAGCACTTCGCCGACGATGGCGGAAAACTTCACTTCCTGCCAGTTCTTTCGCTCGGTGCCGTGCCGGACCTCGCCGGCCTTCAGCACTTGCTCGACGGTTCCCAGGAGGCGATCCGTATCTTCCAACATGATTCGATAGAATTCGCGCCGCTTCTCTTCGGCCAAGTTCCGGCTCGCCAAAGTTTCCAAATACAGCCGGATGGATGCAATTGGGGTTTTTAGCTCGTGGGTGACGGCGTTGAGGAAACTGTCCTGCTGTTCGTTCCGCCGGATTTCGCGGACGAGAAAGATGGTGTTGACCACCAGACCTGCGATCAGCAGTCCAAAGAAGATGATGCCCAGAACGAGAGGGACAACCTGACGCCAGTGGAAGATGATCCAGCTGACATTGAGCGCCACCGCGAGGGCGACAAGGCAGACGCCCAGCACGATGAAAAAGACGATCGCTTTGGTTCGGCGCGTGATGCGCATGACGCTTTAGTTTACGCCATGCCCGCCCATGCGCCACAGCGGTAGGAATATCAAGGAGACTTTGCAGTCCGCGCAGGCCACGCGCGATTCGCGTCAGACACGGTTCAGTCGCCGCTAGTTATCAGCTGCGGAGCAACTGTGCGCGAAGGTTCGACGACAATTTGGCTCGGCCGCGCGGCCCTCTGCCCATGCTCCGCGAGCTTGTGCCGTTTGACTTCCCACGCCAGCCCTAGCGTTCGCAAAGCGCAGATCCCGTACCAATTCAAGTCAATTTCGTACCATGCGAGACCGTGACGCGCCGACTGCGGAACCGCATGATGGTTGTTGTGCCACCCTTCGCCAAAGGTAAGCAGCGCAACCCAAAGACTGTTCTTCGAGGTATCGTCCGTCAGGAAGCGGCGCGAGCCCCACATATGCGTCGCAGAATTCACCAGCCAAGTCGAGTGGAGGCCAAAAACGGTTCGCAGGAAGATCCCCCACAGGAGGCAGGACCAGCCGCCAATCGCGAAGATGGCAATGCCCAGCAGTGTTAGGGGGACCCAATGCCACTTGGTGATCAACACATGAAATTTGTCTTTCCGCAGATCGGGAACATAGGGCAAGAGATCTTTCACACTG